>Ga0193743_1002102_pt1 | contig 14307 bp, 14 predicted proteins | sample L2c2metaG_FD_143038 | JGI IMG/M metagenome (GOLD analysis project Ga0193743, IMG submission 143038) | Soil microbial communities from a riparian zone of the East river system, Colorado, United States - L2c2 | ecosystem: Environmental > Terrestrial > Soil > Riparian zone | place: USA: East River... | reverse complement strand
TAAGCCGTCCTAGTGAGGAGCGTTGAGTCCTAGCCATCGCTAGCATTGAGAAACAGCTCAGAGCGCGAAGCCCGACGCAGTCGCATCGGCGTAAAACATTTTGGTGGTTTCCAGCGAATACTGCGCGAGGTCCTTGCCGAATAATGCCAGCTTTTTCAAGATGTCGTTCGTAGCGGTAATAATGTGACAGCCCACGCTATCCGCGTGAATGATGTTCAGCAACTCGCGCGGACTGGCCCAGATGAGCTCGGCGTTGGGGACATCGCGGAGCATCTCGACGGCGGCGGCCATCATCGGCACCGGGTCGCGGCCGGTATCCGCGATGCGTCCCGCAAACACCGAGACGCACGCATCGGCGCCATCGATCAAGGCGTTAGAGACAACCCTGACCTGATTTAACGTCATGAGCGCCGTCACGTTTACTTTGATTCCATCGTTACTTAGGCGATGAACTAACGATACCGAGGATTCCCGTCTTGTGTTCGTGATCGGAATCTTTACGAAAACGTTGTCGCCCCAGTTCGCGATGATACGAGCTTGGCGATCCATTTCGTCGAAGTCGTCGGCAAAGACCTCTAGCGAAATAGGCCGGTCCGGAATAGACTCCAGAATGTCGCGCGCGAAAGTCTCATAATCCGTTACACCCGCTTTTCGCATCAGGGTAGGGTTTGTCGTGAAGCCCTGGATGTTTGGATTGGTGTACATTTCAAGCATCCCGGCCTTATCGGCCCCATCAGCAAAGATCTTGATTTTCAACCCGTCCAGCGGACTGGTCGTTGGCTGAATCTTCTCTAAAAGCGCACCGTTGGCGTTCATGGTTGTAGTCCCTCCAAGGAAGTAATAATCGCAGCCGCGGCGAGTAAGTCCGCGACTGTAAAATGAGGCTGCATACGCAGCCGTTCGGTGTAATTTTTTTCAATGAAGATCGTCTTGCATCCAGCAGCGTGTCCGCAATCGACATCGCGCCACCGGTCTCCAATCATGTAGCTATCGGGTAGGGAAATATCGTGCTCCCTGGCGGCTCTTAACAATAGGCCCGGTTTTGGTTTGCGGCAGTCGCACGCTTCGCGATCGTCGTGATAGCACACATAGAAGTCGTCTAGCAGTAAGAGCGTTTGCAGCTTGGCGTGCATTGATTCGACTACAGAACGCTGCTGCGTACCACGAGCGACATCGGGTTGGTTTGTTACGACGTACAACTGGAACCCGCGCTCGCGCAAAACCGAAACCGCCTCAACAACGTCCGGCAGAAGCACGAAATCTTCTAGAGTGAGGGGCGGGTACGGTTTACCGTCGCGTACAACGGGCCTGTTGAGCACGCCGTCCCGATCCAGGAATACAGCTCGCCGGCGATTTGGAATGATCGCCTCCGAGCTCAAGCGCCAGCCGCCACGCTACGTCCGACGGATTCCCATTTCGTCTCCACAACCTTGAGGGCCGGGTGCGACACCATCAGATGCCAGACAACTGCTTGGAAAGCCTCACTATGCGGCGTGATATGAGCTGGATTAACGGTCGGAATGATTACGCAAGCATCTGCTACCTGAGCGGCATAACCTCCGTCGCGTCCCACGATTCCGACGGTTTTCGCTCCGACCGCCCGCGCGTGCTTCAGAGCGCCCACAAGATTCGCGCTCACTCCTTTCTCGATATTTCCGCCTCCTACCGAAAGCACCAACAAGCAATCCTCGGCCCGCAAACGGCTAACTTGGAGCCAGGACTCAAAAATTCCACCCCATCCCTCGTCATTGGTGCGGGCCGTCAACTCTGAAACGTTGTCCGTGGGGGCATATGCCTCGAAGCCACCGATCTTGCGGAAGTCATTCACCGCATGGGAGGCGTTAGCTGCACTGCCTCCCACACCGAGGATGAAAAGTCTACCTCCTTGCGAGCGGCTCTCAGCCAGGACCGAGACGGCTTTTTCAATCGCGGCGGTATCGAGCTTGGCTGCGATTTCACGGGCTTCGGAAAGGTATTGCTGACAGAATTCAAGCATGATGTATTAATTTCCTTATGAACTTATTTCAGTGAATAGTTATGCGACCTGCTCGGATCCGGGCCATGCGCGGCTGTGTACGATGAGGTTGGTGCCCGTGATCCGAAACAGCGATATTTTGTGACTCAAATCGTCGAGAAAGTGGACCACATCCGGATAGAGATGAAAGTAGTCATCCCACAAAATTACTCCCGTGGAGGCAATAACTTCAAGGGCGTTCTTCGTATCGGCGGCCACGCACGGCAGGCTGTGCCCTCCGTCGACAAACACCATGTCGGCTTGGCTTACGAACTCTGCAGCCTTAAACCGTAGCGAATCAGCCCGGATCTGAGTGATTTGTTTTTCGAAGGAAGACCCCAAAAACGCCTCGCCGACTCGCTGCCGGCTCTTGGCAATATGGCCTTCGTCGGTTTTGTTCAGTTGGTGCTTTGTTTCCGCCGTTGCTTCGTCAGGGAGATCAACGGTAATGATGCGACAAGCCGGTGACGCGTTCATCGCCATGCAATAAGTGCCGACTCCCAGGTACGTACCTATTTCCAGAACTGTTAATGGTCGCAGCGCCCTGACGAGCGCACCCAGAGCATAGTAATAGTTCACATCGCCGAGACTTCTGCTCTGTGTCACGGGACCTGGAAGCACAACCGTGCCGGTCTCATTTGCACCGAGTTTGTCGAACAATTCTGGCCACGTGAGAGGTAATATTCGGGAATGTGCGTGGACCTTTAAAGTGCGACAAGCTGCGCTGGCAGCCATTGCAGCATACCGGCGCCGTGAATTAAGCCGGTCTAGCAGCAGAACTTGTAACATATCTGTCGCCCACGTCGCTTTGCCTCCTGCGTGGCCTAGCCACTTACTCATAGGATCCTCCGCGAATACGCTTCGTGATGGGAAGCACGGGCAAAGCATCACGTATCAGTACCGACCTTGACACAGCTGCGCCTTCCGTGTCATAACGAGGAGCATTGCAATGTCTTTCAAGTAACATGCATGCGTCATTTATAGAAATTCGAAACGTGTACATTAAGGATACTCAAATTATGCGGCTCGTGGCTCTTTTCGTTTTAATCAATTTTGCTGTCTTTGGCGACTCACGGACAGCACCACCTAATTCCGCTTCACAGTCGAACAAAATGGTAACGGTTTCCGTTCATGACTTCGGGGCCAAGGGAGACGGATTCACTGATGATCGTCCGACTGTGCAAGCTGCAATCGACAGTTTGACGAAAGGAGGAACCGCGTGTTTTCCTGCCGGAACATATTTGATGAATAGCTTTATAACTTCAAGGGCGGGGGACAATTTTAACCTCGTTACTAGCCATGACAACATAACGTTTGCACCTTGCCAGGGGGCGCCAGGTGGCAGTGTGAAGCTCATTCAGGGCCCCATGGGCTGGGGCACACTAAGACACAGAGTTTTCGGTCTCATCGCCGTATCTAACTCGGAGTTCTTTCTCGCGTCGAAAAGCGGACAAAACGGATATCAAAATACGACACAGAACGGCGGGTACTTCACCTTACGATCTCCAATTGCATTAGGTAGCAACACGGTGGCTTTCGCCACGAAAGCACAGGCGGCTATTTTCGCTGCGGGGGATTGGATCGCGGTCTCTGAGACTACAGATCAAACCATAGAACCTCTTGAAATAAATCAGGTCGTGTCAGTAAACGCCAAGGCAGGGACGGTTGGGCTCCGATGGCTGCAAACGCAAACTTATCCAACCGGATTTGCCGCTAAAGTTACTAAGATGGTGCGGAGTCATATCACGATCAGCGGGCTCACGCTACAGGGGGTTATTCCGGGTTTTTTGAATGATCTATACGATGTCAACATTCTAAACTGCAAACTCATCGTGGATACCAGCTATGTGGGACCAGGTGGAGGTTCCCATGTGTTCGCTAATGGCGTGCGGAAGATGCTATTTAAAGATAATGTGCTTTCCGACTACCCAGAGGAGAGCATATCAAGAGCGGGTGGCGTTGAGCTTCCGCAGAATAATTCCATTGACGTAACGATCGACCACAACACGTTCTTTGGCCCCGCGGGAGCCGGTGAGTATCCGGAACATTGGACAATAAAGAATAACTCGTTTAAGATTTCAGGAAAGCGGAAGGTCGGGGTGTTCTTTCAAGGCTATGACATGTCATTCGTTGGGAACACGGTGACGGCAACCGGAACTCTCGATTCGCTGTATTCAGATTTCAGTACTGCACCCAATCCTTATAAATGGATGTTTGGCGCACAGAAGATCAAAGCAAACAAGTTCTCCTCGACGGCGGTAGGAAATCAGGTTATACGGCTTTATTCTCCGGATACCGAGTTCTCCGGGAATGAAATTGTGGGTGGCCCAGGGCAGCATGGCCTAGTAGTACAGATTAGCGGTGGTCCGCATAGAAACATTGCTAAGTTAGCCGTAAAGGCAACGAATGTGATAACCAACAATACGTTTCACTGCTCAGTAACGCAAGCGTTCGGATGTGTCCTGCTCAGCGGTGCATCGGTTGAGAGCATCACGTTTAAGGACAATACGCTTATTGGGCATGACAATTCAACATATGGCGTTTGGGTTAGTGGTGACGCAGATAACGCAAACGCCAAAATGCCAGCCCTGAATAGCAACCGCTACGACGGATTCAAGACACAGGTTCTGAATCAAGCAAAACGCCGTCCTTGAGTTGAGGGCTGCCGATCAAGTAAGAGGAGAGTGTATGGATTCCCTCAAAAGAGCCGACTTCATAAAAGCGCTCCCTTACCTCAAAGGCGGCCAGTTCATTATGGGCCAAGAGTCCCTGATAAATGGCCGCCAGATCGCAGGAAACCGCCGGCAATTCGGCGAATACTGAACGCTTGAAAACGCCCAACCCGTAGTCGATGTGGTGCATGTGCGGCGTCCGATGTTCTTTGTCATACGCCGCAATTCTTCCGTCACGGAACTCAACGTTACTCGCGTCCCACTGGCCTTCGTTGCGAAAAACAGTCATTAAGCCCTGCTTCCGGGCGGCGAGAAAAGTGGCTTCAACTGACTGATACGGGCATGGGAGATAAGAGTCTCCATACATGACAAAGAATTCTTCACCTAGATAAGGAAGGGCCTTCGTAATGGCGCCACCGGTCCCAAGCTGCACTTGGCCGTCCCACGAATACTCGACTTGCAAACCAAAAGCCGCCCCGCCTCCCACAACGTCCCGAACCATTTCACCCATGTGACCTACGCACATGACCACACGGTCAAAGCCACTAGCGCGTAGGAGGCGAAGTTGATGGGCGACAAACGGCTCACCGTTGACCGGAACGAGAGATTTGGGAATCGTCTCAGTCAGAGGGCGCAGCCGTTTCGCCAAGCCGCCTGCTAGAATCGCCGCTGTCATCATATGCTTTTAATTCTGGCTCAAAATCTTTGTGCCTTCAAAGTCAAATCGGAAACGTACTTCGCGCAACCCCACTTCGTGCATTGCGCGCCGTAGCTTTGTCTTGTCTTCCGTATAAAACATCAGGAAGCCGCCCCCACCGGCGCCTATTAACTTGCCTCCCAGGGCGCCGTTCGCTCTGGCCAACTGGTAGTAGTCGTCAATGTGCCCATTGCTCATACCTGCCGTTCGTTTCTTCTTGTGCTCCCAGTGCACATGCATGATTTCCGCGAAGCCATGTAGATCGCCGGCTTCCAAAGCGGCCTTGCTCTCATATCCGAGTTGCTTCACGAAATGAAGACCTTCAATCATTTCTTGGTCGCCGTTCTTGCTGCGCGTATCTTGATCTTTTAGAATGTCAGACGCATTCCGAGTGAAGTTTGTAAAAAAGAGGATCAAGTTGTCTTCCAAATTGAGCAGCGTCATGCGATCCAATCTCAGCGGCTTCACACCCACAGTGCCGTCAGGCTCGAAGTCGAAGCAAGTAACGCCTCCGTAAGAAGCGATGTATTGATCCTGCTTACCAATCGGCTCACCGAGGCGCTCAATCTCAATACAGCAAGCCTGCTTCGCCAACTCCTGCCGGCCTATGTTGTTTCGTTTCATGCTATGAAGCGCTCTTAGCAAGGCAGTTGTAAAGCTTCCGGACGAGCCCAATCCGGTCCCAGCCGGTATATCCGACATACTGGTAATTTCCAGGTGTGGAATGCCTATGCCCACAAGGTTGATCGCTTCCCGTACGATGGGATGTTTAATATCCTCGATTCTTTCAACCACTTCCATCTTCGAGTACTTTACAATCACTTCTTCCGCAAACGTCTCGTGAAGCGTGATGTAAACGTACTTGTCAATTGCGGCTGAAATAACAAATCCGCTATGCTCACGATAATACGAAGGCAGGTCAGTGCCGCCACCACCAAGTGAAATTCGCATTGGACTACGGGCAATGATCATAATGAAGCCTCCTCATACACTCGCTCTATAACGCGTAACGCCGCCTGCGCATCGCGTATCCCGGGAACTGGTTCACGTTGCAATCGAATATCCTCTAGAAACTCAGCGAACTCAAGTGTCCAAGAGTCGTCCGGCATGGGATATTCCCAGATTGTCGTCTCCGGCGGACCCATGGCGGGCAGCATCTTATAGAACGCAAGCTTTTCGGTCCCATAGCTGCCGCGACGAGGCGTAATTTCGAGCTTCCCTACTCGCCCTGAAATCTCCAGCGAGAATGTATTCTTCCATTCGGTCCAAGTTGCATGCAGGAAAGCCGTCCGGCCCTCGGCGGTCCTCAGCAATAGAAATGCGTTATCCTCTACCGGCATATCCCAGAAGTAGGTCGCAATGTGGCCCGTAACATCTTGAAAATCCCCGATGAACCAACGGGCCAAGTCGATTAGGTGCACACCCTGATCGAGTAACTCGCCGCCGCCAGATATCTCAGGGTCGGCTCGCCACTCCCGGTCGTAACCAGGCCGCCCACCGTGGCCGTAGCGGCCACGCACGTACATGAGCTCGCCCAATGCGCCTGAAGACAGAATTTTGTGCGCTTCCTGCAAAGCTCTGTGATAGCGATGATTAAAACCAACGCGCACTCGCGCGCCGGTCCGCTCGGCTTCACGCAACACCGGGTCCAACTCGTGAGGCCTCCGCGCACCCGGCTTTTCAATCAGGACGTGTTTGCCGGCGCGTGCCGCAGTCTCCGCCACACAGGCGAGCTGGTTGTGGGTTGTGGCGACAATAACAATGTCGACCGCCGGATGATTTACGGCCGCTCGCCAGTCGGTTCCAGCTTCAGCTCCAGGGAACCTTCCCGCTAATTTCTCAGCTCGATCGCGGATTGTGTCACAGCAAATCACCAGAGAGCAATCGCCGAGAGCACTGGCACGTTTCAGGCCGATGAGCCCGCATCCGATGATGGCTACTCCAAGTGGATCAGGCATTCGACCAGACCTTCCCACGTTCCTCCGGCATGATGCGCCTGAGAGTGTAGACGTCAGTTTTGCTCATTTCGTCGGCGTGTTCGTGCAGCCCTTTCCATGGGTCCCAGATCGCACTGATCAGTCTGCCTGTGATATTTGCCGACGCCTCGGACGCCAGATAGACGGCGAGGTCCGCGGCGACGTTCGGATCGGCCCCTCCCGAGGCGGCGAACTTGACAATTCGTTCGTATTCTTCTTGTCCAACTGACTCGGGTCCTGCCCGTAAGGTTTGTTGCAGCATTTCGGTGTTCATTGCCCCAGGCGCGATGCAATTTACGCGAATACCTAGAGAAACTACTTCAGCAGCGACAGTCTCACTGAAGCGCACCAACCCGCATTTTGATGTTCCGTAGGCCGAGAAGTAGGGTCTGGGACTCGCCGCGCCGCCTCCAGAAAGATTGATGATGCTTCCTCCACTACCGGCTTCGCGCATCCAGCCGATTGTGAGTTGACACAGTTCGGCGGGCGCCAGAAGGTTTACTTGAATGGCATTCCGCCAGAGCGCCCAGTCGTTATCCGACACGATTCCCATCGGGCCAATGACTCCAGCATTGTTTACGAGAATGTCAACCCGCGGCCAGATCCGCCGTGCTTCGGAAATGATAGCCTTCGGAGCCGCTTCCTGCTCCAGATCTGCACAGAATATGTGGATACGCCCACTGTCTTCGGAATTTTGGAGTAATAGTCGGCTGCGCAACTGATCAAGACCCGCTTCCGAGCGGGCGACCAATAGAAGCTCGGCGCCCTCTTTCCAAAAAGCTTCCGCAATAACGGCGCCCAGACCGCGTGAGCACCCGGTAATGATCGCTTTCTTACCTGTTAGTCTCACGAGTGTCCGTTCAATACCCACTGATTCTGTTGCAGGTAGGCGACGGTCTTTTCAACTGCCTCCCGAATGGACAATTGGGGTTTCCATCCGAAGCTCCGAATGCGGCCGCAGTCGAGAAAGATAAATGGGCTATCTCCGATCCATCCCCGTTCGCCGCCCGAGTATTGACGGGAGGGATTGAGTGCGAGCGAGTTAGTGATCCAACCGATTGAACTATTTACCTCACAATACTCATCGGTGCCCAAGTTGAAAACGTTCACCTTCGCCTGGGCGTTCTCCATTGCAAGAAGAATTGCATTCACGCAGTCTTGAACGTACAAATAGGACTTACGCTGTTTTCCATTTCCTAATATCGACAGGGTCTCTGGATTCTGTAGTAGCTGTTTGTAGAAATCGACGATATGCCCGTGCGTATAGCGCTCGCCGAGGATAGATACGAAGCGAAAGACATAACCCCGTATCCCAAAAGCTTCACAATAGGCCGCGATGAGCCCTTCGGCTGCCAATTTCGACGCCGCATAGAGGGAGGTCTGCACAGGGAAGGGCGCATCTTCGGGGGTAGGAAAAATCTCCGGCTCTCCATAAACGGAACCGGTTGAGGCAAAAGCGATCCGTTTGGTTCCGCACAATCGCATTGCCTCCAGGACATTGGCCGTACTGATTGTGTTCTGCTCCAAGTCCTTACGCGGGTGATCAGGGCCACGTCTCACGTCGGCATTTGCAGCCAAGTGAAACACAGTATCGATACCCTGCATGGCCTTCTCGAGTTTGGGAAAATCCAGGAGGTCAGCCTCGTGAAGTTCGAATGAACTTGAGTCCAGGGCTGACTGCAGGAACTTAGCGTGACCGGTGGAAAAGTTATCCAATCCGCGCACGAAGTGCCCGTCCTTCAGTAGCCTGTCTGTAATATGACTTCCGATAAAGCCGGCTGCACCGGTAACTAACGCTTTCATTTCACCACCATAAATGCGAGTGATCCTCCCGGAACCGAATAAACTTTATGTTCACGGGAAAACTCCAAAAGCCACTTCGAGACACCGTTCAACCCTGCCCGGCCAAAATCGTGCCAAGCGATGACACTCCCTTTATGGCAACATTGAAGCGCATTGAGAGTATCCGACCGGACGTACTCGTAAGAGTGAGACCCGTCAATGAAGAACAGATCGACGGCGCCTAAGAAAGGCTTATAGTCGAAATGGGCACTATCCCCGAAGAGGCACTGAATTCGATTGGCCTCAGGAGTACCATCAAAAACATATCTCTCTGTATGTTGATGGGCTCGAATATTCGCAGCATCCACCCAGGTTGTCTTCAATGCCGGGCCGGCTCCTTCCGCCGGCAGATCCAGGGTGTAGATGCGAGTCTCCGGCGGCGTGTTCAGCGCGAAGTGCAAGCTCGTATATCCGTCGAGCGTGCCGATCTCGAAAACGACCTTCGGTTTCAGAAGCGAGCATAGTAGACAAAGGCTGACGATATCAACTGTGTAAGATGCGAGCGATTGGAACCAGCTGCCTTTCCCTATTAGAGGCGCTAGCTTAACGTCCATGGCCGGCGCATCCTGACCCTCGCCAAGGACTTCAAAAACGTTTTGTTGTTGAAGACCCCGTTCATTGGCGTAGGTGCGATACAGGAACCAGCATTCACTGGCGTAACTCACGACCATGCTGGGACGACGAAGGAGTCTTGCGGAGAGGACATTTCCGCATACCAGTACATTTCGAAAGGCAACCCAGGATGTTTCTATAGTGTCAGCAAATGTCATTTCGATTCTCAGTTGAGCGATTTATACTGTGAGATATTGATCTACCGGCCGGCCTTCAAGGTAGGCGGAAAACCTATCGAGTACTACCGTACGGTCAAACTGACTTTCCACCACGCGGCGTCCATTTAGTCCAAGTTCGCGCGTTCTGTCGGGATGAGATCGCATCCAGTGAAGCGCTTCGGCCAAGCCGGCGGGATTTTCCGGTGGAACCACTAATCCGACCTTATTCTCCTGAATAAACCGCCCGGTCTCGCTATCTTCACTTACCGACGCGAGAATCGCTCTACCGGCAGCCATGTAGTACAGAAGCTTTCCAGGAAAGACTACGTCGCGGACTGCTTTTTGCTGAGTGATCACAAGAACATCGGCAGCCGAAAGTTGAGATGCCAGAGCCTCTCGTGGTTGTAGGGGAAGGAAGAGAAAGCGTTGAAGAGAGAGTCCCTGAGCGATTTGCTTTAACTCTGGTAGATACGGCCCCTCGCCGATCAGACAACACGTCACGCCGTCGTCCTGCTTCAGCGCCGCCGCGGCTTGTACGAAGGTTTGCAGCCCCTGCTTTCCAGCGACACTGCCGGAGTACATGGCCAGAAATTGATCTGAACCGATTCCAAACTTGGACCGAAAACCATTGCTCCCGAAAGCAGGTCCGGCGAACGACAAGTCGATGTAATTCGGAATCATCTCGACCTTTTCGACCGGTACGCCTTTGGCGATCAGATTCCGGCGCATTCCTTCGCAGATAACGCCAATTCCGTCTGCCGTGCGATAGATAAAATTCTCCAGAGCCTGGGCGACCCGAAGCACCTTGCTTCCTGGACGTAGCGCGCCGACCGCAACGGCTGCGTCGGGCACCAAGTCCTGGATGTGAACAAATACCTTGGCTCCGGTCAGCTTTCCGATCAGCAGTCCGGTAAGCGCGAGTTGGAGCGGAGGAGAGATAGCGACCACCACATCGGGGCGCCACCGCGTGACAACACCCAATAAAGCCGAAACAGCAAAGGAGCAATCAAACAGGATGCGGCGCGACGTCTTGCGCGGGTTCTTAGGTACGTAGAGATAGGTACGCAGCACGGGCACGCCATTGATTACTTCGCGCATGAAGCGCTTTCCCTGGTACTCACTCCACACTTTCCACTGAGGGGCTGCCGGAAACGCCGTGACGACCCGAACATCATGCCCGCTTGCTTTTAGGTGCTCAGCCAGACCGGCCGTGTACGGGCCAATAGACGTAGATTCGGGCAGGTAATTCAACCCCAACACCAGAATTTTCATTTTTATTCCCGTTTGCGGTTAGGCGTCAGGCAGAAATTCGTAGCTGCGATCGTCGACATACTGGGGGACAGATGCGGCTGGCAGCGGCTCGATCGGCTTGCCCGGCCGCGAATAACCGAGGGACGCAAGTAACTCAAGGACTACAGGTCTCGAAACTCCCAGGTGTAATTCGATCGCCAATTTGGGTTTGTGCTGGCGAAGCAGTTCCCGCATACCCTTGAGGACTTCGATTTCCATGCCCTGAACGTCTATCTTGACCCCGTCTATCCGCTCGTTATTTCCTCGTATGCGCGGCCAGAGCCAATCAAGCCCGGACGCCAAGAAAGACTGTGCCGTCGACAGGCCATTCCGTGAGCTGTCGATCATGCCACGCACTTCCGGCAAGATTTGAATGGACAGATCCTCACCGCTACCCAGAGCCACGGGCACCACGGTCAGCTGCCGGAAGCCGTTCAGCGTCTTGGTTCGGGAGATACAACCCGCCGTGGCAATCATCGGTTCAAACGCGTAGACTCGCCCTTCGGCGCCAACCAGGCGGCAAAGAGCCAGGGCCGTGTAGCCGTAATGCGCTCCGATATCCAGCCAGGTGTCATTCGGGCGGACGTTTCGCTCGAACCAGTCAAGCAGCGGCCTCTCGGTCCGTCCCATAATCGCGGCGGGATAGTCGTACCAAGAGGTAACAAGAGAATGTCCGCGGAGTGGTCCCCCGAGAATTCGGCGTTGCGCGATGGAACGCGGGAGTATCTCGCGGAGTGTGGCCTTCAATTGTCTATTCATGTTGTAAGTTACTCGGCAACAGGTCCGCTGGAAAAGGGCGCCTTTGCAAGATGCTTTCAAACGTGCGCTCGACCTTGGCTCCAGTTTCGATCCAGCTATAGCGACGCGCAAGCTGAATTCCATTCCTGCCCATTTGCTGGCGCAAAGCCGGCTGTTCCAACAAGCGAAGAATGGCGTCGGCGAAACTTTGCGGATCACGCGGGACCGAGAGACCCGCGCCGGAGCGCGCAATTTCCTCGCCGTAATTCAGGGTGTCACTGACGACGACCGGAACATAACTCGCCATTGCCTCAAAAACGGAAAAGCCGAAGTTTTCAGCATGCGAGGGCAACACAAATACGTCCGCGTCCGCCAGCAATTCGAGTTTTGCCTCGTGTGAGATCGGCCCGGTCACTACTACGTTAGACTCGATGCCGCTCTCGTGAACCCAGTCCCGTACGCGGCGCCCGAAATTTGCCGGGTCAGGCGAACCCACAATCGCGAGGCGCGCCTGTGGCCGAACCGCTACAACTCTAGCCATGGCTTGTATCAGGAGGTCGAGTCCTTTTTTGGCATTCAGCCGGGCCAAAAATACGACCAGGTCCCCCTTGTGTCCTGCAAAAAACTGCGCCCGGAAGCGGCCTTTTGGGGGCAATTCAGCAAACGCACTAACGTCTATGCCATCGGGAACGATTACCGAGCGGGACTTCAACCCCAGCGCGGCAGCCTCTTCCCGCTCTCCGCGGGCGCTGAAAAATAACACCGAGGCATTGTCGAGAATGCGCCTCCCGATGAAGCGGTCGTACAGCCATTTCTTTTTTACCGAGACGCTTCGTTGAAAAGGAGCCAACACACCGTGCGGCCAGATTCCGTACGGCTTCCGGTAAAGGCGTGCGAACAAATACCCAACCAACACAGGAAAAGAATAGACGGAATGCAGACTGATGCAATCCGCGGCGCGGACGTACTTATGAGCACGCCAAAGGATAGCGGGAGAGAATCCCCAAACGTCCCACCCTTTTAACGGCAGAATGCCGAACGTTCCTTTGCTTTCGACTCCGTTCACTGCGCCTTTTACGTCCTTCGTTTGCAGTTTCTCGTTTCGGGTATTCAGCGCACCCCCTACGATCAAGGCAACATCGTGGCCTCGTGCGGCAGTGCCGCTTAGGATCGTCGGGACTCCCACCAGACCGTGGCCACCCCGGCTCTGGGTCGCACCTTCGACGAAGGCAACGATTTTCATTGAATATCTCCACATGGAGTACTCATTGGCTAACCAGAGAGAGCGCATTTAGGCCGCTGGCCTGAGCGTAGGTGGCAAACGTACTTATCACCAGACTGCGCAACTTGCGCGCCTTTTCCGTCACGGACGCCTGCAACTCATTTGCCTCCGAAAGCGATGTTTTGACTCGTGCTGCAAGCTGTCCTGGTTGCGTCAAGTCAATCATCCGGTCTGCAATTCCCAAACTCCTGGCGACACCGGTCGTCTTTTGTGACTTTAGGTCAATGCCGAGCACTGGGGTGCCTGCAAGACTCGCCAAAACGTAACCGTGAAACCTCATTCCAATTGCAAGCGAGCAGCGACTGTACAACCTGATGACGTCGGCCGGGCTGTGCGCATCCTTGGCCAACTCGACTCGTTCCGGGTGGGCTAACTTTGCCAAGAGCCAATTGAGAGAGTGAAGATCTGAATTGAGCTGGGCTGCATCCATTTCATGTGGGATCGCCAGAATCTTCACTGTTGGAACGGATTCCGCCAGACGATTTAATTCATCAGCAAGTTTTTTGAGAAGAGCATAGTACATATCACTCGAGCCTTGCAGGGCCGCCAAATACTCTCCCTTGCTTAAGAGGTTCAATCCAACCAGCACCGGATTTCGCGTGTTTTGCAGTGTCACTGGAGTTGGAAATGCAAATGCGGTATCGGCACTCGAGACCGTGCGGCAGTGGGTGAATGTAGCTAGATATTCTTGCGTCGCCGGTTCTCTTGTGGCGACGAAATCAGCTCCGTCGATCGCGCGCTTGACCATACGCTTGGCCATGGGGTGCTCCACAGGGCCTAGGCTGATGTTCAACAGAACGGTAGGCTTTCGTGCTCGACGGGCAAGCCAAAGTGGAAACGTCAGACGCCGTAAGCCAGCAATAGAACGCAAATCCGATCCGCGCTGGACGATGTTGCAACCTCGAAGCACGACCAAATCGGAATCCCGCACCAGGCGAAGAGGAGACTGAGCCGGAGCGAGGAAAGGCATCCGGCCATGCAACTCTGCTTTGACATTGACTGCCGCCGTCCACGAAAGAACCCTCG
>Ga0193743_1002101_pt1 | contig 14316 bp, 12 predicted proteins | sample L2c2metaG_FD_143038 | JGI IMG/M metagenome (GOLD analysis project Ga0193743, IMG submission 143038) | Soil microbial communities from a riparian zone of the East river system, Colorado, United States - L2c2 | ecosystem: Environmental > Terrestrial > Soil > Riparian zone | place: USA: East River... | reverse complement strand
CGCGGAGAGACGTTCTATGCTGCGTTTGCTCCGATCCACTCTGTCCGCGATTTGAGTACAAACAAGCCCTGAATTCCGCGATTTGAATGCAGTTTCTAGGCCTCACAGTCCATTTTCCGCGATTTGAGTGCCGCGTGACAGCAGCCTATTCCGTGCCGGCTGCGGGAGGCGGCCTTCAGCCTGGATGGCTTGATGCAGCACGACACCGAACTTGATCCCAAGTTTGCTATACGGATACGCACGGCTATACGGAAGTACTGGTGGCCACAGCGGCGCTGCTGGGCTACGAACTAGCTCCCCGTATCAAAGACATTAAAGACCAGACTCTATACAAAATGGACCGCCAACAATGCTCGTCTTTACAGAGATCGAACGCGAGTTCGCAACTGGGGACAGAATTCAATTTACAGCCGGAGAAAAGAAGCTCAAAGTGGCGAACCGTGACTTCGCGACCATCGTAAAGCTCGAGGACGGCAAGATGACCGTCGAGCTGGACGGCAAAGCGAAACGACGGGTCACTTTCGACACGGAGAAATTTCGCCAGTTCGACCACGGCTATGCCCTGACCTCACATAGTTCGCAGGGCCTCACGGCTGGCCGTGTCCTTGCCAATATAGATACCGACTCTTCTCGCAGCCTCATAAACAGTCGCCTTGCATATGTTGCGATCTCTCGCGCATCCGAAGACGCTCGCATATATACAAACAACGCCGAAACCCTCGGACAAAGGCTCGCAACCAACATCAGCAAAACCGCAGCGGTTGATTTCCGTCCGTCCAGCACCACGGAACAGACCCGAGAAGCCGTCGATGCGTTCCGAAGCAATGAACCGGCTAAGGCTACCGAACTATTGCAGAAACAGGAGCGGGTCTACGAGTATGCCAATCCCGATCATCGCATCGCGGCAGTGGCGCTCGATTACACCGTCCGTCCCGACCGCGCTGTTGTCGTCGCGCCGAACTCGGCCGAGCGGAAGGAGCTGACTCAGCTAATCCGCGCCGAGCTACAGGCGCAAGGCAAAATATCGGCCGAGAGCCATTCCATTCCCGTCCTGGTCGAGCAGAAATATTCCAATCCTAAACTTGCAGCCAGCTACTCTCCCGGCGATCAGATCCACTACCGCACCGGCAGTCCCTCTATTGAAGGAATCCCGCACGACAGCGCCGCAACGGTTCTTAGCACCAATGCGAAGAAGAACTTGCTCACAATAGAAACTCGCGACGGCGAGCAGGTCTCTTATAACCCGATACAGCTCAGACAACAGACCAAACAGAGCACTGTGTACCAGGAGGGAGAGCTTGACCTGGCTGTTGGCGAAAGGATCACCTTCACCCGCCCAGATCGTGAAAATCGCATCCGTTCCGGTGACTTCGCCACGCTGGAAAAGGTTGGAGATAACAATGCGCTTACCGTTCGGACGGACAATGGAAGGGAAGTAACACTAGACGCTGAGAAGGCTAAACATATCGACTACGGCTATACCGTCGAGAGAGCGAAACGGTTGTCAGCAGACCGGATCGTTCTCACTGGCGATAGTGCTCAGCTTGCAGAGCAGCAAGCCGCACTCACAAAGCTGAATCCCAAAGTCTAAGACCTCGCGATCTACACATCCGACAGCGCCAACACCTTGCAGAAGGATCACAGTATTGCTAATGAGAGCCTTCTCACCAAGGAAGGGATCTCCAATACTCCAAATCTCGGCAAACTATCGGATCCATCGAGCCCCGCAATCGAACTCGAAGGCTACGGAATTGGAATGTAACATCACAACAACCCGGCTCCCTGGGCTAGAAAGCAGAAGATCCATTACGTCCCTCCCCTACTTAACAACCATCCCTTTGCTAATGCTGATTACTGGCACGATCGGAGCGCAGGCACACAGAAGGCACCGCCGCCGACAGATTGGCAGATCGAAGCACACCTTCAACAGGCGCTCGCGAAGGACGATGCCTTCGAGGGGTCGTTCATCATCAGCGGAGTTAACAAAGGCGTCGTTACGCTCACCGGCAACGTGCACAGTGAAAGCAAGAAAGCATTTGACAACGGCAGTTTGTCTTTGCGTAACGGGGGGCATCGATACCGGTCGATATACAGGTGGAGGAGCAGCTAGCTTCGCTTGTGTGAATTGCTGAGGCCGATATACAGGTGGTGCCGCACTTGCTGGCTTGGCCTGCAAGGCAATCGGTTTAGGCCGGTAGGGTAAAGGCGCCCCAGAACGAACCTTCGTGTCCATTCCTCATGCTCCTTCGAGTGCGGATCGCAGCTGTAGATGATCTGAGCACAAGCATGATCTGAGCCGTACAAGGCGCGTCATGGGTTCACCTGAGTGTGCGAATTCACGAAATGGGATGCGATGCACCAGCATAACTCTGTGGGGCCTGAGTGCCGATTGTTTTTTTACGCATGATAATGTCCTTTAGCTTGCACAAAATCACAGGCGAATCTTTCCTTCTATCCTCTCCTTTCCTCACAGGCCTAGATTATCGTTTACAGCAACAGCCAGGTCCTGCTCCGAACCAAGATATCGCTCCTTCGTTTGAATGGAGCTATGCCCAAGCAAAAACTTAATCTGTTCCAAATCTCCGCCGTTCTTGCGACAGAGCTTCGCGCAGGTCCGGCGTAGATCATGCGCCCCGAATCGCTCGATTCCAATCTGCTTTGCACACTGTTCGACAACCGACCAAATCGCCCAGTCGCCCAGCTCGTCGCCAATCAACTTCCCGCTCTTGGAAAGCGGCCGAAGCAAGCGGCCGTCCTCGATCTTGGCCGCGATCTTTGTGGGAAGGGCGGCCGAGTCCGAACCGTGGCAATTCCGCTCTGGGCCCCGCATTACCGCATGCTTCTGCCCTTCTTCGTCACAAACGAAATCATTGGACCTCCCCGTTCCGACTGTTGGGCAGTCCGGGATTTAAGTGCCACGAACGTCTCGAATTCCGGGATTTAAGTGCTACAAAGCAGCTCTCCAGCCCATATTCCGGGATTTAAGTGCCGCGTGGCAGCGGGCTCCCGTGATTGGAGAGACACCTGCGCTTCATCGAATGTGGCGAATGAGAAGAAACCCTTCAAGTTGACGGATTTGAAGGTGCCCATTTTGTAAATGTTTCTTTGGGATCAGTTCCGCAATCAAGATCTCAGCTTCATGGCGGCGGGTGACTTATCTGGATTTCTCAAGTCGCCCAAAGCTGGCGAGCGTACAGCTATGTCCCCCGAATGGGGGATGGGAAGGGGGCTTCGACGCCGATATAAACAGGTATCCCATCGACACCCATTCTTTGCGGATTTTGACTCCGCCGGAGGCTTCTTCATGCTGTTAGGTTTGCGGTCACGTAGATTCGCAACTGTCTTAGTTTGTCTACTCCTGCTCACTGTTGCGCAGACCGCACATGCAGCATTCAGTCTGACGTTTCAGGGCCTGGTCCGCACTCTCAATACGGGGAGCTCCATTACCCTCAATTCCCCCTCTGATATGGTTGTGGATCCCGCAGGAAATATCTACGTCACGGATACTGACCACAGCCAAATTGTAGAAGTAAATGCTCAAGGCACTGCCTCTGTGTTGACCGTCAGTGGCTTGAGCCCGGCGTTGGTTTCGCCCAGGGGAATCGCCATTGACGGTTCGGGAAACCTCTATGTTACAGATGCAGATCCGGCCAACAGTCGTGTGGTGAAGATCAGCCCCTCAGGAGCGGGCTCTGTGATCAGTACGGGGAGCGTCACGCTGCATTCTCCGAATGGCGTCGCATTGGACCAGTCCGGAGATATCTTTATTGCCGACACCGGCAATAGCCGTATCGTGGAGGTTCCCGCCGGAGGCTCCGCTGCGGCCCTCTCTATAAACGGTCTATCCAGCCCCAGCTCACTCAATACCCCTATGGGTCTGGCGGTGGACGTATCCGGGAATCTCTATATTGTCGATTCCGGCAACGATCGTATCGTAAAGATGGCGGCGGGAAGTACGGCAGGTGCGGTAGTAAGTATTGCTGGAGGAGTCACGCTGAACACCCCCAGCGGTATAGCCGTGGATGGAATTGGCAATATCTTTATCGCCGATACGGGCAACAACCGCATCGCCGAAGTGGACACGGCAGGCAATGGTGCGGTGCTGTTTACCAGTTCGGTGACACCCAGTGGACCTCTGGGAGTTGCAGTAGACGTTTTCGGCACGGTTTCCATTGCAGATACAAGCAATAACCGGGTCCTGATCGTGAATCCGCCGGTAAGCGCAGACGTAACCGCGAGCGATCCTACCTATTCATTGAACAACTCGGCTGTTGGGTTTGGCCATGTTCAGTTTGGTTCTTCGAGCTCAGTCACATTGACCCTGCAATTTACGACAGGAGCAGTCGGTTTAGGAGCTGTGAAGGTACTTACCTCCGGCACCGAGAATTTGGATTTTACTTCTGGCTCCGATACGACGTGCAACAGTTCAACAACCGCAAGCACAAGCTGTTTTGTTCAAGTCAAGTTTCTGCCTACGGCCCCCGGTTTACGCCAGGGCGCCGTGGTGCTCTATGACGCTTCGCAGAATCCGATCCTTACTATCCCATTGTATGGATTCAGCGATGCGCCGGTGGCGGCTTTAGCTCCCAATAGCGGAACGGTGATCAGTACAGGCGCTGTCGCTATATCCAATCCTTTTCAAGGAGCTTTGGATGGCGCGGGGAATATGTATGTCGGCAACTATAGCGGCAAGAATGTAATAAAGATACCGGCAGGCGGCGGCAGTGCTTCGGTAGTGAGCCTGGGAAATCCTGGTGGTACAGCGCTGGAAAACATTACGGGAGTGGCCGTGGATGGAGCCGGCAATCTTTTCATCGGAGACCATCAGAACAGCAGAATTTTGGTGATGACGCCGGGAGGAGTTATTTCCGTCCTGAGTATTAACGGGTTGAGCCAACTATTAGGCTTCCCCACGGCACTTGCCTTTGATGCTGCTGGAAACCTGTATATCGCGGATTTCACGAATGGCCGCATCGTAGAAGTTTCTTCCCTGGTCGTTGCGGGATCGACCTCATCGGGCGAAGGAACAATGATCGGTACGGGTAGCTACTCTTTCACTGGAAGTACACTTACCGGCTTGGCAGTGGATTCGCAGGGGACCATCTACGCAGCCGCACGGACGCAGAATAACAGCAGTATCGTCAAGATAACGGCGGCCGGTGTAGCTTCTCTGTTGCCGTTAACTAACGGTGTCACTCTTAACGACCCACAGGGGGTGGCCCTAGATGCCATGGGGAATATCTACATTGTGGACACTGGTAACAGCCGCATCGTGAAGGTAACCACTGCCGGTGCGACGTCGACTCTGAGTCTGAGTGGCTTGTCGAATCCATCGACTCTTGGGTCTCTTCTCTTTGGAGTAACTACCGATCCTTCTGGAAACATCTATATCCCGGATTGGACCAACAACCGTATTGTGTTCGTAAACGTCTCAGGCGCAGCTCTTGCCTTTGCCAACACAAATGTTGGCAATACAAGCAGCGACAGCCCGCAGACGGCAACTGTAACCAATTTGGGCAACCAGCCTCTGGCCTTCTCTGCGGCTCCGCCCTTCACGGCGGATTTCTCTGAGAACGGCTCCGATACGAACCCTTGCAGCTCAAGCACGACGCTTTTGGCTGGCGCGAACTGCGATGTTGCGATCAAGTTCACGCCTCAGTCACCTGGCAGCCTGAGCGCAAATATCACAGTAACCGACAATGCGCTCAATGTGGCCAACTCTAGCCAGCAGATCTCGGCGAGCGGCACTGGGATCAACCCTGGAGATACGACAATAACAGCGATATCGATTCTTCCTTCAACTGCCGTCTATGGACAGGCCGTGACGATCGTTGCCAAAGTTGCTGATACTCAATCGGGGCATACAACGACCATTCCCACTGGATCTGTAACATTCATCGATACATTCGGATCAACGATCTCGCAACTGAGCAACGTTCCCATCGATGCATCCGGGACTGCAACACTTTCAGGCGTGGTCTTGGTTGGACTAGGAACACATACGATTACTGCAAGCTATGTTGGCGTGAGCAATACCTTCCTTATCAGCAGTAACAACGCCTCTATTGTGATTGATCAATCGCCTGTTACCGTTGCCGGACCTTCCGCTCAACCAGTGTCGATAACTGCGGGTCAGGCAGGTTCGATAGCTGTAACACTAACGGGGACCTATACTGCATCGAACACTCCGTCCGGACAAATCAGTTACTCCATCCTGAATCCCTCAAATGCCAGTGTGTTGTCCGGGACGGCTCCGCTTACTGCGGGAAGTGGAAGTTCCGCAGCAACCGTAACGATTCCCGCCACTCTTGCGGCAGGCACATATATGGTCAGCATCACTTATGGAGGAGACGCTAACTATCGATCCTCACCAACGGCCATTGCTGTTTCCCTGCACATAGGACAGATCACCCCGTCGATTGCCTGGAATGCATCGGGCTCCATCCCTTACGGCACAAACTTGACTGGTCTTCTGACGGCAACAGCCTCAAACGGAAGTACAAACATTCCAGGAGGCTTCACCTATACTGCTACTCGTTCCGGCGGAACTGCCAGTCCCATTGCGACTATAACGGTGTTGGGCGCTGGAACTTACCTATTGACGGCAATCTTCACTCCTACCGATACGACAACCTATACAGCAAATACCAGCACCGCCACTCTTACTGTCGGAGAGGCGTCTGTCGCCACCTCGTTGATGTCTTCAATCAACCCATCTATCATGACGGGTTCAGTAACCTTCACTGCAACGGCATCATCATCCATCAGTACTCCGACTGGAACGATGAGCTTTTACGATGGGACGACGCTTCTAGGTACAACCACGCTTTCTCAAGGACAGGCCGCTTACACCACATCGAGCCTTGCAACAGGGTCTCACTCGATTACGGCAGCATATTTTGGTGACAGCAACTTCTCTGCAAACACCAGTTCTACTGTGGCACAGTTGGTGCAGGACTTCACCCTGAGCGCTGCGTCTTCCGGCTCTAGCAACACACCCACGCAGACGGTTGCTCCGGGCGGCACAGCGATCTATACCTTGTCCTTCGGACCTAGCAGCGGAACAGTATTTCCGGCGCCGGTTATCTTGTCCGTAAGCGGTCTTCCCCCTGGAGCGACAGCAACTCTCTCTCCGCAGACGCTTCCCGCCGGTTCGAGCCTGTCCTCTGTCACTCTCGCGATCCAGCTTTCCCAGCAGACTTCGGAGCTTCATCGGGATCTGCGGCTGGCAACTCCTGCGCTTGCTCTTCTCTTCCTGCCTTTCGCTGGGAGGTTGAGACGTTCGGGCAAGATGCTGCAACGCCTGGGCTTTGTGTTGCTCTTCCTCATCGCTGGAGCAGGCGCGATGGTTGGCCTCATCGGTTGCGGAGCTAAGGATAGCGGCTTCTTCGGGCAGGCAGAAAAGACCTATAACGTAGTGATCACCGCAACCTCAGGCTCCCTCTCTCATTCAACCTCTGTCACTCTAACCGTCCAGTAAGGAGCGTAAAAAAGATGTCAGGAATAATCCGCAGAGGTGCGCTGCTCCTTGGTGTAGCACTTTCGACGGGTCTGGATGCACAGGCCCAGCAAAAGCCAGCATCTACCTACACCACAGATGTCGACGTGGCGATTACATATGTAGCTGAAAGAGCAAAGGTTGCCTCTGTCGATTGCGGGTGCTTCTGGCTGAATGGTGGAAGCGGCAACTTCGCGATAACGCTTTTTCACGGTCTCGGAGTAGCCGCCAATCTAACCGGCGAGCATGCCTCTAGTATTGGAACGGGGATCGATCTCGATAAAGTTATGTTCGCGATGGGTCCTCGCTATACCTACAACCCGAAACTTCACATGGGCAAGGGACGCGGAATTGCTGTCTTTGGCGAAAGTCTGTTTGGCGGCATTCATGGCTTCAACACCATCTTTCCTTCTTCCACAGGAACAGTAGGTGCGGCAAGTTCCTTCGCAATGCAGTTTGGTGGAGGTCTGGACCTTCGCTTTGCCAAGCATATTGGTATTCGGGCAGTGGAGGCGGACTACGTGCGCTCCACTCTGCCGAACAACGCAGGAAACGCCCAGAACGATCTCAGGCTCGCAGGTGGCATCTCCTTCCACTTCAGCCCAAAACCGTGAAGAAGTGCCTTCGACGAAAAGCGTTTGCCTCCCTGCAACTGGCTAATTCTGCTGACAGAGGATTAGTACCGAGATGTTGGCATAGCGGAAGTGATCCTGCGGTTCTATCCTTAAGGGGGTATGGCAACGATTCGCGACAAACCGGGCCATATCGCCGCAAGTGATCCATGCCCAACGAGTTATAGACCAGCTTTTTTGCGCGGCGCGGGTACTGAGGAGAAGTTAGGACCAGCGTTCATAGTATCCAAGTGATTGAAAATGAAAGACGGATCGAGATGCGCGTTGAGCAGGTCTCTCGACAAAGTCTCCAAATGGCCCACTTTGTCGCGAATCGTTGCCATATCCCGGATAGACCAACCACCTCTTCAACTGACTCATTTTGTTTCCAATGGTTGTCACACCCGAAGTTTGAGCCCATCGGCGAATAGTAGACGCACCAATTTGTTGCTAAATATTAAAGTGCGGCATAAATGTTGCCAACTATTGCCAATAGTTTCTATCATGGTGGTGCGGAGGGATCCCGTTATGCCAACTCGAAATATCAATCTAACGCCGGAAATGGATATGTTTGTTGATTCAAAGATTCAGAGCGGACAATACGCGAACGCGAGCGAGGTGCTTCGCGCCGGTTTGCGAGCCTTGGAAAAAGACGAACAGGAAAATCAGGCTAAGCTACAAGCCCTCCGCACGGCGGTTCAAGCTGGTATCGATAGCGGCGTCGCCGAAGGCGATGTCATTGGTCGAGTTCGCGCTCGTATTCGACGGCGCGCAGAAGTTACAAGAAAGCTCACTGCGTGAACGAGTATCGTCTCTCGGTTTTGGCAGAGCTCGACCTTGCTGACATAGCTGACTACACCGTAGACATTTGGGGTGAAAAGCAAGCCCACCTGTATCTCGACGATCTCGTTGAATGTTTCGATCGCATTGCAAAAATGCCAGGGCTGGGACGGGACTGTCATCCTGTCCATCCTGGATTTCGACGCATAGAACAGGGGAAACACGTTATCTTCTATATGCCAGATGAGGGGGGAGTCTTTATTAGCAGAATTCTCCATCAAAGCATGCTCCCAACCAGGCATGAGCTTGTCGGCGAGGATTGAACACCATGACAATCACAGGCCCAAATTGTCATTCACCGCAACAACGATCTCCTGATCCGATCCGAGATACCGTTCCGTCGTCTGGATAGAGGAATGCCCCAGCAGGAACTTGATCTGTTCGAGATCCCCTCCATTCTTCCGACACAGCTTGGCGCAAGTCCTCCTCAGGTCATGGGCGCCGAAGTGCTCGATCCCGATCTGCTTGGATGACTGTTCAACTACCGACCAGACCGCCCAGTCGCTCAGCGTGTCGCGATTGATCTTGCCAGACTTCGCGACCGAGCGCAGCAGCCGTCCGTCTTCGATCCCGGCCGCGGTCATCCAGGCGTTGATGCCCAGTTTTACCCAAATCGGGATGGCGACGGTGCGGATGCGCCGGCCCTTGCCCTCAAGGTCAGCCAGGACCCATCGCCCCTCTCGTTGCTGGATGGTCGCGACATCGAGCTCGGCCAGCTCGTTCCGCCTGAGGGCGCAGCCGACCAGAAGGGCCAGGATGACGTAGTCGCGTTTGCCCTTGAGGGTGGAGCGGTCGGGGACGGCGAGCAACTCCTTGGCCTGCTCCCGGGTCAGCCAGTTCCCCAGGCGAGTTCCCTTCTGCCGGATGTTGGGGATGTCGGGTATTGGGGAGCAATGGAACAGAAAACTCGCTTAAGGATTCAGGCGACCTCCTCTGTAGAGTCGGACAGGCTCCGGAGTGGTCGTAACTCCCCACGTTGAACCGCCTCCGGCACTGAAAAGGCATACCGCCCCAGTAGATTGATGTGCTCGTATATCAGCGGCGACAGTCGGGCGACATCTTCCTGCTGCACGGGAAATCCCTCGGCGCGGAGTTGCTTGAGAATCGCATCGATATAGAGCGTGTTCCAGAGGACGATGATATTCACCACGAGACCGAGTGCACCTAGTTGGTCTTCCTGGCCCTCCCGGTAGCGCTGGCGCAACTCGCCCCGCTTCCCGTGAAAGACGGCCCTTCCCAATTTGTGGCGGTCCTCTCCACGGTTCAGTTGTGTGAGAGTTCGCCGCCGTTTGGACTCGTCATCGACATAAGTGAGGCTATGAATCGTCTTGTCGATTCGTCCAAGTTCGGCGACTGCCTGAGCCAGCTTCGTCGGGCGGTCATCAATCCGAAGGGTTCTCATGATTGAGGTTGCCTGGACCACGCCCAACTTCAGTGAGCCGGCCAGGCGAAGCACATCATCCCAGTTGTCCCTGATGAGATTTGTATTGATGCGATGCCGTCCGATGCCATTGAGGCAACCGTAGTCCGCCAGGGGATCAACGCGCCAGTACCGGGCGCCGCCGATGTCGGCGATTCGCGGGCTGAACCGATAGCCCAATAGCCAGAACAAACCAAAAACCACGTCGGTGTAGGCGCCGGTATCGGTCATGATCTCGGTGGGATTGAGATCTGTCTGCTGTTCGAGAACCACAGCAAGCAAGAATAGACTGTCTCGCAGAGTGCCCGGAACCACGACGGCGTTCAAGCCAGTGAATTGGTTCGAAACGAGGTTGTAGTAGGTCACGCCGTGTTCATAGCCAAAGTACTTTGGGTTGGGTCCTGCATGGAGAGTCCGGACAGGAACGACGAAGCGGAGGCCGTCAGCTGACGCCACTTCACCGCCGCCCCACGCCTGTACGAGCGGAATGCGGTTCTGCGCGGCAACCAGGCAGGCGTTTGCCTCGGCCAGGGTTTCGTTTCGGATGAAGTTTTGATTCACCCACGACAAACGTGATCGCCGCAATGCCGAAAGATCGTTGCGCACGAGCGGCTCCAGACCGATGTTGCAGGCTTCGGCGATCTGCACGGCACAGAGGCTGGTTGCAAGATCGCCGGCGCGCGAGTCGCGCTCACTCACGTGCGTAAACTTCGATGTGAATTCGGTGCGGGCGGCGATTTCAAGCAGAATTTCCGGCAGATCAACCCGTGGGAGCCGGGCGTTCACAGCCTCGCGAAGGCGAATCAGACTCGGTGGATCATCCAGCTTGTCCAGCCCGGTCAGGACCAGTTCCTCCTTGCCGTCCAATGTCTCAACTCGTGCCGCCGGATTGGCGAGAAGGTTTGCTGCAACCGCGCGGTAGGTCTGATCGAGTTGTGTGCTCAATGCGTCGATGGTTTCATGGGCGGAAAGAGAATGCCCGAGCGAACGGCAAATGGTAGACCGCGAAGCTTCCCAGGCAGTGCCGCTGAGCAGTCCGATACGGGCATCCGGGTACCGTATACTCGGGGCCACGAACAGATCGCGCCGACGCAAGGCGGAACGAAGACGGTCCAGGCAGCAGAACACATAGGCTTTCCTGTCTACCGTGCCGTCCTGGTCAACTACGTAGCGACGCCACCCTCGCGTGACGACATCCAGACGAACCTCGTCCAGCTTTCCGCGCCCGTCCTGCTCGGCAAGATAGTCCAGCGCTTCAGCGATCGGTTTACCGGCCGGCGTAGTTCCAAAATGTAAGGTCTTCAGAAGGGGCGGGAGAAACCGCCGGATGCGTCCCCAGCTTTTCTGCAGCTCCTGATAGTACATGTCGTCCGGTGGACGCACCAGCATGTCAACCTGGCCGAGAGCGGCTTCGATCTCCTCCCGCTGGAGGGCCTTGAATATCGCCGCGCGAAGCTCTGCATCGGGAACGGCGGAATCGAGAATGAGACGGCAGACCTGCCCCAACTGACTGGCGGCAACGTCCAGATCCTTAATGGTGCGAAGCCGAGCTTTCTCGCCTGCCTTCGTGGCGTCGGAGAATACCTCAGTGATCAAAATGTCGAGCAGGTCGAGTGCATCATCCGATGCCGTCGCTTCCAGCGTCACGGCGAACGCCACGAGAGTCGCGTGGCGGCGCTCCTCCGGTAGGCGTTGAATTGCACTCGCCTTGGCTGTTGCGGCGAATCGTGCGAGTGCCTGAATGCGTCCGGGCGGAATGCGATGGGAGACTCCAACATCAATTCCGAGACTGCGCACCTCTTCTAGCCGCTGGAGTGCTCGGACAAGCTCGGGTGCACTTCTCCGGAATGGACCATTCCGCAAACGGTCAAGCAACGATTGGTGACCGCCATGCGGGACAGTAAGAAGCGCATCCAGTTTTTGCTTCGCCGTCGGCGAAGCACCTCGGATCAAGGACGACCACAACCGCTCCTGCACTCGCGCCCGGATTCGTGAAACATGACGCTCCAAGACCGTCGCCCCCGGCAACAGAACTTTATGCGTAATGAGCCACGTAGTGGCCCGGTCGAACAACATGCCGGGCCGATCCGTGCCGGTCCAGCACAGGGCGTAAAGCCATCGATTGAGCCGGAACTGGGTCGAGCCGTCGGAGAATTCCACGTACCCGCCGCGCTCCCGGATTTGAACCGTGTGATCCCACCGCTGTCGGCTTGTACAGTATTCGGCAAAGCAGTTCGGATGCTCGATACTCAACTGTCGTCCAAGGATCGACACCACGGCGGCCGGAGTCTCCGTCAAATCTTCCGGAAACGCCCCGACGTAACGAACGGCGCAGAGTTGTACCGCGAAGCCAAGCCGATTGTGATCGCCTCGGTGGAGCGCGATAAGGCTGCGGTCGCTGTCATCAAGATGAAAGTAGCGAGCGAGATCTTCTAGTGTCGGCTCGCCATGAAATCGGCCATACAGCCGCCGCTGCTCATCCGTTAGGAATTCGACTGGCACAGATGTTCCTCCCATTTCTCAGGGGAGTCGCAAAACTTGTAAGTTTCGCAAAAAACGTGAACATGCGGAAAGTCAGCCAACCGCACGTCGCAGAAGTATCTCGCAAAAACCGTTTCCATTGCTATATATTTTGCGAAGGATTGGAACAGTCAGATGAAAATCGGCTAAGCTCGCGTGTCCACCCAAGATCAGCGGCTGAATATTCAACTCGAAGCTCTGAAGAAGGCCGGCTGCAAACGCGTCTTTCGCGAAAAAGTTACCGGAACGTATCGAGACCGGCCGGAGCTGAACCGGATGCTCGACCAACTTCGCGACGGAGACATCGTCGCCGTATGGAAGCTCGACCGATTGGCCCGCTCCACTCGCAACTTGCTGGAAATCGTCGAAACAATCGGTAATGCCGGCGCGCGATTCCAGTCCCTCTCCGAGCCATGGGCCAATACCACCACTCACGCCGGCAAGATGATCATGACCATCTTCGCCGGTATCGCAGAGTTCGAACGTGACCTCATCCGCGAGCGGACCGGTGCCGGTCGCGCGGACGCACGAAGGCGAGGCGTCCGCTTCGGACGGCCGAAAAAGATGAATACCGAGCAGCGGGATCTCGCCCAACGACTCCTTAAGGAGGGTAAATCTGTCCGCGACGTCGCTCGCACCTTCAGCGTCCATCCGGCCACCCTCTACCGGATCCTCGCGCTCAACCCTGGGTAAACTCGACATTGCTTACATCGGAGGGGATTTATATACTTGACTCCCTCGCATTAAATGGGGCTAGAGCGCGGTGAGACAAACTGAGGGGAAAGTGTGGCTCACAGTGGTCAATCCGTCCAACCACTCGACCTTCGTGCGTTCTCCTGTTGCAACCACTGTGAGTTCTGGACTGCCGCTGTTCAACTTTACCTTTTGGCCTATCGCGAACGGGTTTGACGTGTTTATCATGTGTTGTTCCTATCTATTTGTGGAGAAGAAGTTAAATGAGTGAGTTTATGCCCGGTGATGTGGTTCGATTGAAATCTGGTGGACCAAAAATGACTGTTGACCAAACTGGTGATAACCAGTTTCAGCGCCCCACGGTCTGGTGTGACTGGATTGAAGGCAATAAGAAATTTAGCGACACATTCCCGCCTACTTCGTTGGAGAAACCCAAGTAGAATTCGTCCCAATAGCAAACCCGCCATCATTGGGCGGGTTTGCTTTGTTTCTCTTATGCTATCTTCTTCAGTCAGTGATTCCAAGGCTTGCAAGTTGAGCCTTGACGTTAGCCAGTGCTTGCTGTGCTGCGGCTAACTCTCGTATGTGTTCGGCAAGTTCAGTTGGCCCTAGAAGATGCTGTGGGTGTTCTCTGTCCTGAAGTCTAGGGTTGGCCAAGAACACTCCGACCCGTCCGGTTGCGTCATCCACACGCCAGCGTACCTGAGCAGAGCCAAACGCACTGTAAGCAGCCG
>Ga0193743_1002099_pt1 | contig 14318 bp, 13 predicted proteins | sample L2c2metaG_FD_143038 | JGI IMG/M metagenome (GOLD analysis project Ga0193743, IMG submission 143038) | Soil microbial communities from a riparian zone of the East river system, Colorado, United States - L2c2 | ecosystem: Environmental > Terrestrial > Soil > Riparian zone | place: USA: East River... | reverse complement strand
CGCACCACGGTGCGCGACGCGGCGGCGGTGTTGCGCGAGAACGGGTCCTGACGGCGACCGGCGTGGGGACACATCGGGGGCGCCCTATTCTGGCCGGGTGAGTGCGAACGAGCGGCCGGAGTTCTCGGTGTCCAATCCGGCGGACGGGGTGTGCCTGGTCAGCATCGGGTGCGAACTGGACATGCTGACCACGCCCTCCCTCGGGCAGTTGCTGACCCAGGAGCTCACCGCTGGTGCCCGGGTTCTGCTGCTGGATTTCGCCGGCTGTGACTTCATCGGATCCGCCGGCCTCGCGACGCTGGTGGCGGCTCGCGACCAGGCTAACGCGGATGGCGCCAGAGTGGCGTTGACGGCTATGCCGCACGTCGTGCTGCGGGCCTTGGAAGCCACCGGTCTGCTGGCGATGTTTGATAGCTATCCGACATCCGAAGAGGCCGTCGCCGCGCTGGCCGCGCACTAGTGGGCCGCGTCTGAAGTCTTCTGACGGTTGGCTTTGGTGAGGATCTCGTCGGCGGTCTTGGTCCAGACGAAGGGGTGAGCTCGGTCGTTCCAGCCGTCGATGACGTCGCGGATCTTGCCGGTCAGCTCGCGGACGCTGCGGAAGCTGCCTCGGTGGATGGCTTGGGTGACCTTGCCGGTGGCAATGTTAAAGGCGGCGACGGCGTACGGGTTGTGCTGCATCCGGGTGAGAGCCTTGCCATGAGGAGATAGTCAGTGCTCGGATTACCTCCTGCGGGCCCCTACTCGGACACTACGGAGCTCTAATGGCCAAGACCGCGCTCGTCGTACTCGACATGCTCAACGACTTCGTGGACGGCACCCTCGCAAACCCCGCGGCGCAGCCGACCATCGACCCCATCGCCGAGCTCGCGAAGAAAGCCCGCGAGCACGATGACTGGGTCGTCGTCTATGCCAATGACGCCCACAAGGACGGCGACTTCGAGTTCAAGGTCTTCGGCGAGCACGCCCTTGCCGGATCCGCCGGCGCCGAGGTCATCCCCAACCTCACCCCAGCGACGAAGGACCTCGTGGTGCCGAAGCGCTATTACTCCGCCTTCACTGAGACCGACCTCGACGCCACCTGCCGCACTCAGCGCATCGACCGCATGGTTATCGTCGGCCAGCACACTAACTGCTGCTGCCGCCACACCACCTACGACGCATTCCTACGCGGGATCGACGTCGCCGTCGTCTCCGACGCCACCTGTGTCTTCGAACCCATGTACGGCCAGGGCACCCCCGAGGTACAGAGCGATGCCCTCAGGTACCTCGCCACCTACTACAAAGCCGAGATCATGGACACTTCGTCGGTGTTCTAGTGGGCCGCGGCCAGCAACAGACTGTCACGCTACTTACGACGCGCCGCACTAGCCTCACCGCCAGGGCGATGACCCCGACCGTAGCCGGGCCGGCCGGCCCACCATGGTCACCTGTGTGCCGGCGGAGGACATGCTGAACGCGACTGATTCGGTCAGCACCCGCATCATGATCAAGCCACGCCCACGGAGACCCCGGTCGCACTTGGGCGGCTGCCACCTGCCGCCGTCGCGGACGGTGATGACCACCCGGTGCGCACCCTCGTCGGCCTGTTCGACACAGGCGTCGAGACTGATCGCCGCTGCGTCGGCTTCGTCGGTGCGTTCACCGGCACGTCGCAGCCGGTCGGGGCCGCCGGGGTAGGCATGCTCGACCGCGTTGGCCACCGCCTCGTTCGTGGCTATGACCAGGTCATCCACGTTGTCGGCGGGCCAGCCGTAGCTCGCCAGCCATTGTTTGAGCCGCCGGCGTGCACAGGACGGTGCGCGATCATCCGCCGGCAGACACTGATGCAACGTTCTCTCCACAGCAGAACCTCCGAACTGCCGACCCCTCGAGGTTCCCCAACCCACCCCTGTGAAGGTTCCCGAACCCGGCGATCGCTAACCACCCAGGCCAGATCCTGCACGCCGCAGAGCCCTCGTCCACGCCGCGGGGCCCGCACCCTCTGTGCCGTGGACGGCCGGTCTGTGACGTGAACGGCGGTACGGCAGGTCGTACTGCGTTGTTCACAGGATGTCGACGGGGGCGTGCTGAAATGAAGTGATGAGGCCCGCCACTTTTCCGCACTACGACTACATCGTGATCGGGGCGGGGGCGGCCGGCTGTGTGCTCGGGGCTCGGTTGTCCGAGCAGGCGGCCGCGCGGGTGTTGGTGTTGGAGGCGGGTCCGCCCGACACCCAAGCGGATATCGCGGTGCCTTCCCGACACCCGTCGCTGCGTGGCCGACAGGTCGATTTTGGCTATGTCACCACACCGCAAGCCGGGTTGGCTGGCCGGACGCTGCCGTTTCCGAGGGGCCGCATCCTCGGCGGCGGCAGTTCTACCAACGGAATGGTCTACCTGCGCGGGCACCGAAGCGACTACGACAGCTGGGACCGGGCCGGCGCGGCCGGGTGGTCGTACCGGCAGATGCTGCCCTACCTGCGGCGGATGGAGTCGGTGCCGGGTGCGGATCCGGAACTGCGCGGTCAGCACGGGCCGATGCGTCCAGCTCCGGCACGGGTCGGCAATCCGCTCTCCTCGGTGTTCCTGGCCGCGGCCAGCGAGGCTGGTCACCCGATCTCCGTGGACCTGAACGGGGAGCGGGCCGAAGGGGCCGGCTGGCCCGACCTGGCCATTGTGGACGGCCGGCGGCAGAGCGCCGCGGATGCCTACCTGCGTCCCGCGCTGTCCCGGGCGAACCTGACCGTGCTGCCGGACTCGCGGGTGGTTCGGCTGCTGCTCGACCGGGACCGCTGCGCCGGCGTGCGTTACCTCCGCGACGGGCAGCTGGCCGAGGTCACCGCCGGCGAGGTGATCCTCTGCGCCGGCGCGATCGACTCGCCCCGGCTGCTCCTGCTGTCCGGCATCGGACCGGCCGACGAGCTGCGTTCTCTCGGCGTCGAGGTAACGCACGATCTGCCCGGCGTCGGACGTAACCTGCGCGACCACCCGGCCGCCTACGTGGTCTATTCGGCGCGGAAGCCGGTGCCGCCGGCGGGGAACAACTATGCCGAAGCCTGCGTGCTGTGGCGGACTGACGCGTCACTGGCCGGCCCGGACATGCAGATCATGTTCGTGCACGCGCCGGTCCTCGCGTCAGGCCCGGTGGCCTCGGCCGACGGGTTCAGTTTCGGCGTGATGACCGCGCCGCGCAGCCGGGGAACGGTGCGGCTGCGGGATGCGGAGGTGACCTCCATGCCGCTGATCGACCCGAACTATCTGGCTGACGAGGGTGACCTGAGGCGACTGCTGGACGGTATCGACGAGGCGCGCGATCTTGCGCACCGCGCGCCGTTCGACGAATGGCGCGGTGAGGAGTTCGTCCCCGGTGCTGAGTGGACTGGGTTTTCCGAGCTCGCCGCGCTCACCAGGGTCACCAGCGGTGCCTCCGGCCACCCGGTCGGCACCTGCGCCATCGGCATGGGGGCGGAGGCGGTCGTCAATCCCGACCTCACCGTTCGCGGGCTCAGCAACCTACGCGTGGCCGACGCATCCGTCATACCGACGCTGGGCAGCGCGAATACCCTGGTTGCGGTGACCGCGGTCGCCGAGCGCGCCGCTGACCTGATCGCCGGAGCCCAGGCCGAGCTGCTGCGAGCCCACGAACTCAACGTGCTGGGCTAGGCAGCGCGTCCGGGTTTGCGCAGTGGGCGAGGGGTTCACCGCGCAGGTACCGGCCTACGTCGGCGGCCAGGATCCGCGCGGCCTTCGCCGCCGTCTCCTTGCTGGCGCCGGCCAGGTGGGGGGTCATCACGATGTTGGGCGTGCGCAGCAGCCGGGAGTCGGCGGGAATGGGCTCCTCGGGGAAGACGTCGAAGCCGGCGCCGAACAGGTGCCCGGAGTCCAGCGCGTCGCAGACCGCGCCGTAGTCCAGCAGCGCCCCCCTGGCGCAGTTGATCAGGACCGAGCCGGGTGGCATCGCGGCGATCTGCTCGCGGCCGATCATGCCGGTGGTTTCCTCGGTGACCCTGGCGTGCAGGGAGACCACCCGGGAGCGGTGCAGCAGCTCGTCCAGCCCGACCAGTTCGGCGACGCCGTCCAGCTGGTCGGGCTTGAGGTAGGGGTCGTGCACCAGCACGCTCGCCCCGAATCCGTTGAGCATCCTGGCCACCCGGCTGCCGATCGCGCCATAGCCGATCAGGCCGACCGTGGCATTGTCCAGCTCCGGGCCGACCTCTTCGTACTGGTAGAGGTCGCCGCGCCAGACTCCGCCGCGCAGCTCCGCGTGGGTGGCCGGGACGCGCCGCATCGCCGCGAGCGTCAATGCCATGGTGTGCTCGGCGGTGGCTACCGCGTTTCGGCCGGGCGCGAAGGTGACCGCCACCTGGTGTTCGGTGGCCGCCTTCAGGTTGGCGTTCACCGGCCCGCCCCGGCTGACACCGAACAGCCGCAGGCTCGGCGAGGCGTCCAGCACGCGCTCGGTGAGCCCGGCCAGCTGGGTCACGCAGATCTCCACGCCGTCCAGTGCCGCGATCAGTTCGTCCTCGCCGCCGGACGCCTCGTCAACCTCGCCGATGCTGCCGAAGGGCTCGAGCGGCCATGGCAACGTCAGCTCGCGGAACTCGACATCGGCGGCGACGGAGTCGGGCAGCTCGGCGCGGACCGCGTCGATCAACAACCGGTTGAGCACGAAGTGGTCGCCGGCGGCCAGAATTCGAAGGGTCATGGCCTGTTCCTTCGCTGGGTTGGACTGGGTGATCGGGACATGTCAGGGCGCGCCCGGGCGACTTCGGGCTCGAGGGGCGTGTTGAACTCGAGGAGGGCGGTGGCCTCGCCGCCGGCCGGGTTGCGGCGGATCTCGGTGATGCCGCAGTTGCGCACGGCCGGGAAGAGCCGCCGGTACTCGCTCAGCGGCACGCCGATCAGCGAGCACAGGGCGAGCCGGATCGCCGTGGTGTGGGCCACCACCAGCACGCGTCCCTCGGGGTGCAGCACGACGATGTCGTCCAGGCACGCCAGGAACCGTGCCAGCGCGGTCGTCGGCTGCTCGCCGCCGGGCAGGTGGTGGGTGATCGGGTTGGCTTGGAACGCCGCCAGCTCGTCCGGGAAGCGCTGCCGCATCTCCGCCGTGGTGAGGCCCTCCGCGTACCCGAAGTCCAGCTCGCGCAGCCGCTCGTCGACTTGCGGCTCCAGCCCGGTGACCGAGGCGCAGGCCTCCGCTGTCCACCGGGCCCGCCGCAGTGGGGAACACCAGATGGCGGAGAGTCCCGCGGCCTTGGCCCACCCGGCCAGCTGTTGTGCTTGCCGCAACCCGTGCTCGGTGAGCTCGACGTCGCTGCTGCCCGCGTAGCGGTTCTCGCCGTGCCACACCGTTTCCCCGTGCCGCACCAGGACCAGCCGGGTCATCGCCCGGCCCTCCGGGTGACCTGCCGGGCCATCTCGGGGGGCACCCAGCCGCGCCCCTCCAGCTCGCCGACCAGCCGCAGGTACGGTTCGTCGAACCGGCCGACCACCTCGGCGCGGGGCTCGATGACCTCCTTGATGCGCACCATCTCGCCGGCCACCTCGGCCGGCACCCGGCCCGGGGTAGCAGCCAACAGCGCCATGCCCAGCGCTGGCTCGGCGCTCGCCGGCAGCTTCACCGGGCGGGCGAGCACGTCCGCGCGCAGCTGGCACCAGTACCGGCTGCGGGTGCCGCCGCCGGTGAGCAGCAGGTCACCGTCCACCGGCGCGCCGAGGTAGGCCAGGTAGTCGAAGCACAGCCGCTCCACGTAGCTGATCCCCTGCAGCATCGCCGCATAGAGCTCGTAGTCGTCGCGCGCGGTGCCCAGCACAAACGCCTCGGCTTGCGGTGCGACGAACGGGAACCGCTCGCCCTTGGCCGAGGCCAGCGGGTAGGCCAGCACGCCTGCCGGCTCGTACTCGGTGGCCCGGCTGCCCAGTTCGTCCAGGTCACGCCCCCGGAACTGGCGGGCGATCGCCCCGGCGCCGGTGCTGGACGCGCCGCCGGGCAACCAGTGCCCGTCCGGTGACTTGTGCGAATAGACCGCGCCGAGCGGATCCTGCAGCAGCTCCACCGTGACGCCCTTGAGCACCAACGTGGTACCCAGCACCGAGTTCCAGCTGCCCACCGCCAGCGCGCCGGCACCCAGCTGGGCCGCGCAGCCGTCGGTGCAGCCGGCGATCACCGGGGTTCCCTCGGGCAGCCCGGTCAACGCCGCGGCTTCGGTGCACACCGCGCCGATCGGGGTGCCGGGCCGGACCAGGCCGGGCAGCAGGGTGCTCGGCAGGTCCAGCACGTCGAAGACCTTCTCCGGCCAGGTTTCGTTGATCAGGTCCGCGCCGGTCTTGAGCGCGTTGGACAGGTCGCTGGGTACCTCGGCGCCGACCAGCGCGCGGTTGATCACGTCGGCCTGGTGCGCGAGCCTGGCGCGTCCGGCCAGCTCGGGGTACTCGGCCATCAGCCAGAGCAGCTTCGGGAGCGCCCACGCCGGCTGCATCCGCCGGTAGCCCAGGCTCGTCCAGACCTCCTCGCCGGCCTCGTTCACCCGGTCCACGAACTCGGCCGCGCGGGTGTCGTCATACATCAGCCCCGGCGACAGCGGGCTGCCGTCGGCGGCGTCGACCAACAGCACGGTGCCGGACGTGCCGTCCACCGAGACCCCGGCGACCGAGGGGCGGTCCAGCTGGGCGAGGGCGCCGTGGCAGGCGGCCTGGACCGCGCGCCACCAGGTGGCCGGGTCCTGCTCGTGGCGGGACCCGTGGCGGATGCTGGCCAGGCCGCTGGTGCCGGTGCCCAACACCTCGCCGGTACGCGACACGGCCAGCGCGCGCACGCTCTGGGTGCCCAGGTCGATGCCGACCAGGATGTCGCCGTTCTCGGACCTGCTGCTGGTCACCGTGGCCTCCTCGGGGTTCGACTGGGGTGGGTGACGGTGTGCTGGCCGGCCGGCGCCCGCTCGCGCATCACCGAAAGCCGCGGCCAGCCCGCCTCCGCGACCTCACGCAGGGCGCGGAAGTCTTCATAGAGCAGCCGATAGGCCTGGTGCCGGGACGGGTCGGGCTGGAAGCTGTCGCGCAGCCTGACGTACCGGTTCACCGCGCTGGGCACGTCCTCGGTGAGGCCGGCATGCGCCGCGCCCATCACCATCGCCCCTCGCGCGCCGACCTCGTGATCCTCGGAGCGGGCGGTAGGCACCCCGGTGACATCGGCGATGAGCTGACACCAGACCGCGCTGGCCGCCCCGCCACCGCAGACCCGCAGCTGCGTCGGGGAGGTCCCGGACGCGGCCAGACAGTCGCGGATCACCAGGGTCAATCCTTCCAACGCCGCCCGCGCCACGTGCCCCCGAGTGTGCTCGAAGGACAGTCCCATCAGCGAACCACGGGCGTGCTCATCCAGGAACGGCACGCGCTCGCCGGCCGGGGACAGGTAGGGCAGGAAGGACAGCCCGCCGGCGCCCGGCTCCACCTGCTGGGCGAGCTCGCCGAGCTCCTCGGGTGTGTCCAGGTCGAGCAGGCGGCAGCACCAGGAGATCACCTCACCGCCGGCCAGGGTGGGCAGGGCGCGCAGCAGCCGGCCCGGAATGCCCAGCCGCACCGTCAGCCCGGCGGGGGTGCCACCCAGGTCCGGGGCATCGGTGACGACCTCGGTGCACAGCGTGGTGCCCAGGATGCTGCAGGCCTGGCCCGGTTCCACGACGCCGCAGCCGATGGCGGTGGAGGCGATGTCATACGCGGAGAGCACCACCGGGGTGCCGGCGCGCAGCCCCAGCTGGGTGGCCGCGCCCGGGGTCAGCTCGGCGACCCGGCGATCCCCATCCAGCAACGTGGGCAGCAGCCGGCGCGCCCAGCCCAGCTCGAAGTGGGCGAGCAGCTTGTCGGAATACCCTCCGGTGGCCAGGTCCATGAACGGCGCGGAGCCGTCCGAGCTGTCCACCCCGACCCGCCCGGTGAGCTGTGAGTAAAGCCACCCGCCGCAGGTCAACGCGGTCGCCGACCGCTCCACCCGGTCCGGGTCGTACCGCTGCAGCCAGCGCAGGATCGCGTGCGGCAGGCCGGCGAAGCCCATCGATCCGTTGATCCGGAAAGCCGCCTCCAGCACACCAGCGCGCCGCCACCCGTCGATCACCGCGCCGGCCCGGCCGTCGTTCCACAGGATCGCCGGGCCGGTCGGCCTGCCCTGCCGGTCAACCAGCCAGCAGCCGTCGCCCTGCGCGGTCAGCGCGACGAACTCGACCGGCTCGTGCAGCTCGTTGGCCACCAGCCGGACCGTGTGTACGACGGCGTTCCACACCTCGGCCATGTCCTGCTCGACCCAGCCCGGCTCCCGCCGTTGCAGGGACGTTTCCTGGCGGACCACGGTGGATTCGATCCCCGCGCCGTCGTACCCGACCGCCTTGATCATCGTGGTGCCCGCATCAACGCTGATGACTGCCATACCCCACCCTCCGCTCTCGGGCGTCCGCGATGCACGCTTTTCTGGCGGCGGCCGGTCAGCGGGCGCTGGCCCCGACCCCGGTAGGGACTCCAGCGGTGTACCGCTGGTTATCCCGGCGGGGGCAACGCCAAACGTGGCGGTGCGCGGGCCGCGTGCCGTTAACCGGCTCAGCGCAGGATCGCCGCCAGAGCGGGCTGCCGCGCCCGATAGCTGGCCAGCAGTTCCTTGGCCACGGTGACCGAGTCGACCAGGGGATGCTGGGCGAACGCGCGCAGGGCGAGGGTGGCGGAGCCGGTGACGGCCGCCTCGATGGTGTCCTGCTCGACGGCCTTGACCTGCTGCAGCAGGCCGAGCATGGAGCCGGGTAGCGGGGCGGTGGCCAGTGGGGTGACGCCGTGTGCGCCCACCACGCAGGGCACCTCGACCACCGCGTCCGGCGGTAGCCCGGGTACCGAGGAGCCGTTGCGGACGTTGAGGATCATCGTGCGCCCCGGGCCGCCGGACAGCGCCGCCATCAGCTCCAATGCGACCTGCTGGTACCCCCCGACGGCGATGTCCGAGGCGGCGCGCTCCCCGGCGCCGCTGGCCTCCCGGCTCTCCGCCATGTAGCTGCTGTCCCGCTCCTCGCGGACGGTGTTCCAGCGCCGCAACGCATCGGTTGGGTCGGCGGCCACCTCGGCGTAGAACCGCTCCTGCTGCCCGCGCAGGAACTCACCCCGGGTGCACGGGGCGCAGCGGATGGCGGCGACCGCTTCCCGGGTGTTGTAGTAGTAGTAGAGGTACTCGTTGGGCAGGGCGCCGATGCTGCGCACCCAGTCCGCGCCCATCAGCCGCACCTCCTCGATCCCGGCCAGCGCGGTGTCATCGGCGAGCAGCCTGGGCAACTGGTCGACCCCGTCCACCCGCAGCCCGCGCAGCCAACCCAGGTGGTTGAGCCCCACGTAGTCCACGGCCAGCTCGCCGGTGGCCCGCAGCGCCTCGGCGGCGCGCCGCACCAGGCCGACCGGGGAGTCGCAGATGCCGATCACCCGCTCACCCAGTACGGCCTGCATCGCCTCGGTGATCATCCCCGCCGGGTTGGTGAAGTTGATCACCCAGGCGCTCGGCGCGACGGCGGCCACCCGCCGCGCCACCCGCCGCGCGACCGGGACGCTGCGCAGTCCGTAGGCGATCCCGCCGGGGCCGGTGGTCTCCTGCCCGAGCACGCCGTGCGCCAGTGCCACCCGTTCGTCCACGGTCCGGCCGGCGAGCCCGTCCACCCTTATCGCGGAGAACACGAACCGCGCGTCGGCCAACGCTTCGTCGAGGTCGGTGGCCACCCGCACTTCGGGCGCGCCCGGGTGCGCGTCGGCCATCTCGGCCAGCACGGCACGGATCGCGGCCAGCCGAGGGTCGGACACGTCGTGCAGCACGACCTCGGTGACCGGCGAGCCGGCGGTGAGCGCCTGGTAGACGAGCGGCACCCGGAAGCCGCCGCCGCCGAGGACGGTGAGCTTCACGCGAGCACGATCTCGGTGCCGGCGCGGGCACAGGCGGCCAGCGTGGCCGGGTCCGCGCCCTCGTTGGTGACGATGACGTCGACGTCCTCCGGCCCGCACACCGGCAGCAGCCCGGTGCCGGGGAACTTGGCCCGGTCGGCCAGCACAAGGGTCTGCTCCGCGCAGGCGATCATCGCCCGCTTCACCGGAACCTCGACCAGCGTGGTGTCCATGACCTGGCCGTCCCGCCGGATCCCGCTGGTGCCCAGGAACAGCCGATGGGCGCGCACCTCGCGCAGCGCCTGCTCGGTGAGCATGCCGACCAGGGAGAGGTAGTTGCGCCGCAGAATGCCGCCGAGCACCAGCAGCTCCACCGCCGGATCGTCGCGCAGCTCGTCCACCACGGCCAGGCTGCTGGTGATCACGGTGATCCGCCGGCCGCGCAGGAGCCGGGCCAACCTGGCGGTGGTGGTGCCGATGTCGATGAGCACCACCTCGCCGTCGGCAACCAGCTCGGCGGCGCGGTGGGCCACCTGTTCCTTGTCGTCGGCGCCGACCTCGGCGACCTCGCGGAACGGCACCGGGTCGTCGTCGGGCACGCTGCCCGCGCCGCCTCGGACCCGCCGCAGCATCCCGTCGGCGTCCAGGGACTGCAGGTCGCGCCGGATCGTCGACCGGCTCACCCCGAGGTTGGCGGCCAGCGCTTCGACCGACACCAGCCCGGACGACCGCACCAAACGGATGATCTCCCCGTGACGACTGGCCGGAAGCACGCGCTCACGGTAACGCAGCATTGAGACCAGAAGCGAGCAACTGCGAGCAGAACTGCGCGTGAATGCGCGGGAATGGTTGCCATCTCCGTCCGTCCCGGGGCACTATCAGGAACCAGCCGGCGAGGGGGACGAGGCCAGCGGTGACCAGCGCGGTACAGGAGACGAACCAGGTTCCGGGCGCCGAGCCGGACCTGGTCTCTGGCGTCGATGCCCTTGATCCCTCGGCTCCGCACGAGACGGTCTGGTGGGACCCGCTGGCCGACATGCGCGGCGCGGGCAAGCCCTCGATCGACGTGTTCATGTCCGGCACGGTGTTTCTGGACATCGTGTTCACCGGCCTGTCCACGCTCCCGGCGGCGGGCACCGAGGTGTGGGCACCCGGGATGGCGTCCTGCCCCGGCGGGATCGCCAACCTGGCCATCGCGGCCGCCCGGCTCGGTTTGCGTACCAGCCTGGCCGCCGGCTTCGGCGACGACGCCTACGGGGACTTCTGCTGGGAGACCCTGGCCGGACAGGAGGGGGTGGATCTGTCCCGCTCGCGGCGGTTCGCCCAGTGGCACTCCCCGGTGACGGTATCGATGGCGGTGCAGCGCGACCGGAGCATGGTCACCCACGGGCACAACCTGCCGATCAGCGCGGATGAGCTGGTCGGGAACCCGCCCCCGGCCCGGGCGGTGATCACCAGCGTGGGGGAGGGCGCCCCGGACCCGTTGCTGCCCGGGTGGGCGGCCCAGGCCCGCCGAGGTGGCGCGTTGGTGTTCGCCGACGCCGGCTGGGACCCCACCGGCGCCTGGGATCCCGCGGTGCTCGCCGCGCTGTCCGGCTGCGACGCGTTCATGCCCAACGCGGTGGAGGCGATGAGCTACACCCGCACCGCCACCCCGCGCGCCGCCCTGCACGCGCTGGCCGAGCACGTCCCGCTGGCGGTGGTCACCTGCGGCGGCGACGGGGCGATCGCCGTCGACGCCACCACCGGCGAGGAGGCCGAGGTCCCCGCGCTGCCGGTGGACGCGCTCGACCCCACCGGCGCGGGCGACGTATTCGGCGCCGGCCTGGTACTGGGCACCATCGCCGGATGGCCGCTGCGACACAGGTTGCAGTTCGCCGGGGTGTCGGCGGCGCTGGCCGTGCACGAGTTCGGCGGTTCGCTGGCCGCGCCCGGCTGGGGAGACATCGGTGACTGGTGGCGCCGGGTGGTGGCCGCGGCGGCCACCGGGCACGGCGTGGCCGCCGAGATACGCCGCCACTACGGATTCCTGGACGACCTGGTGCCCCGCACCCACGTCTGCGGCGTGCGGCGCGCGGCCGCCACCATCGCCCGCCGGTCCGACCTGACCCGCCCCCGCTGACACCACCCCCGAGGAGCTCCGATGGCCGGACCACCCGTACCCGCCTCGGCCGCACGCGCCCGGGCGTTCGGCGGGGTCCTCGCCGTGGTGCTCGCCCTGCTGGTGGCCGCCTGCACGCCCGGCTCGCAGAACGCCGGCCAGGCACCGGCGGCCGGCGACCGGGCCGTGCGCACCGACATCGCCGCGCTCGGGCCGATCACCCTGACGGTCTGGGACCAGGAGGTCCGCGGTGGTCAGAACGAGCAGATGGAGAGGCTCAACGCGGCCTTCCAGCAGCGCTACCCGAACGTCACCGTCAAACGCGTCTCCCGCTCCTTCGACGATCTAGCCACCACGCTGCGGCTGGCGATCAGCGGCAACGAGGTGCCTGACGTGGTGCAGGCCAACAACAGCCGCGCGGAGATGGGTGCCTTTGTCGGCGCGAACCAGCTGCTGTCCCTGGAGCCGTGGGCCAAGGCGTACGGCTGGCACCAGCGCTACCCGGCGTCGGTGCAGCAGTACGTCAGCTACAGCCCGGACGGCAAGCAGTTCGGCCAGGGCAACCTCTACGGGCTGCCGCAGGTCGGCGAGGTCGTCGGGATCTACTACAACCAGGCCGAGCTGGACCGGCTGCGCATCGCCGTGCCGCGTACCTGGGACGACTTCGAAGCGGCGCTCGCCTCCGCCAAGGCGGCCGGGGCCACCCCGGTCACGCTGGGCAACCTGGAGAAGTGGCCGGCCCTGCACGTGTTCGGCACCGTGCAGGACCAGCTGGCCCCGGCTGGCCAGGTCAGCACGCTGGCGTTCGGCCGCTCCGGCGCGTCCTGGACCACCCCGGAGAACCTCCAGGCCGCCCAGAAGATCGCCGACTGGGTGCGGGCGGGCTACTTCAACGCCGGCGTCAACGGCATCGACAACGACCAGGCCTGGCAGGCGTTCTCCAAGGGCCAGTCCGTCTTCCTGATCGGTGGCTCCTGGTACGCCCCCGACCTGCGGGCCGCGATGGGGGACAAGGTCCACTTCATGGCCCCGCCGCCGAGGGCCGGCCGCCCGGTCTCGGCCACCGGCGGAACCGGGCTGCCGTTCGCCATCACCGGTCGCGCCGCGCAACCCGACGCCGCCGCGGCCTACCTGGACTTCATCACCAACACCGACGCGATGAAGGTGCTCACCGCGACCGGGAACCTTCCGGTGGTGGACACCGCGAACCAGCAACCGCCGGACCGGTTGTCGGGGGACCTGTTCACCGCGTTCGCATCGGTGACCGGCCAGGGCACGCTGCTGCCCTACCTGGACTACGCGACGCCGACCATGTCCGACACGATGGGCGCGGCGCTGCAGGACCTGCTCGGCGGCGCGAAGACCCCGGAGCAGTTCCTCAGCACCGTGCAGGCCGACTACGCCGCGTTCGTCGCGAAGAATGGTTGACGGCGTGCCCTCGGCCACTCGGATCGTCACCCCGGTTCCCTCCGCACCTCGGACGGCGGCGCGCGGCTCGGCGCGAGGCAGGGGGCGGTCGCAGCGGCGGCCGGGTGGCTCCGGCTGGGTGCCGCTGGCCTACCTGGCACCGGGATTCGTGGTCTACGCGGCGTTCCTGCTCTACCCGCTGGGCCGGGCGGTGCACCTGTCGCTGTTCGACTGGGACGGCTTGACCCTGGCCACCTTCGTCGGCCTGGACAACTACCTCGAGGTGGTCACCGACCAGAAGCTGCGCGCCGCGTTCGGCCACGCGCTGGTGCTCATCGTGTTCTTCGCCGGCCTGCCCACAGTGATCGGGTTGGCGTTGGCGGCGGTGCTGAACCGGGCCAAGGTGCGCGGACTCGGGTTCTTCCGCACCGTGGTGTTCCTGCCGCAGGTGGTGGCCATGGTGGTGGTCGGGGTCGCGTGGCGGCGGCTCTACGCGCCCGACGGTTCGGTCAACGACGTGCTGCACGCCATCGGCCTCGGCGGGCTGGCCCGGGCCTGGCTCGGCGACACCACCCTGGCGTTGCCCGCCGTCGGCGTGGTCGGAACCTGGGTGCAGACCGGGCTGGTGACGTTGCTGCTGATGGCCGGGATGAGCCGGGTGCCCGACGACCTGTACGAGGCGGCCCGGCTGGACGGCGCGGGCGCGGTGCGGGAGTTCTTCGCGATCACGCTGCCCTCGGTGCGCGGTGAGCTCGCCGTCGCGCTGACCCTCACCGTGATCGCCGCGCTGAAGACGTTCGACCTGATCTACATCACCACCGGCGGCGGGCCGGGAGACCGGACCTCGGTGCCCGCGTTCGAGGTGTACAACCGGGCGTTCCGGCTGGGTGAGGTGGGCTCGGCGGCGGCCGTGGGGGTGACCCTCACGCTG
>Ga0193743_1002098_pt1 | contig 14318 bp, 23 predicted proteins | sample L2c2metaG_FD_143038 | JGI IMG/M metagenome (GOLD analysis project Ga0193743, IMG submission 143038) | Soil microbial communities from a riparian zone of the East river system, Colorado, United States - L2c2 | ecosystem: Environmental > Terrestrial > Soil > Riparian zone | place: USA: East River... | reverse complement strand
GAAACGGGCATTGGCGTCGATTGACTTTTATACGTCGTTGCCTTTGGGTTTGGTTTGTGCGAATCCTAAAACGCTTTGGTGAGCTTGTAGATTTGCTTTTTTTAAAAATGAGAGGGATGAGGCTGACCCGTTCCATCTAATTAGGTTCCCTCCGTTTCCTGCACCTCTAAAATGGGCGACAAGATGGTGGTTCTCGAGGAGATATAGCGATGCTTGGGACTTTGGCCCAATGGATTTCTCTGGAAATGAAAAAGCGATGTATTGAGGTGGAGGGGAGGAAGGGTCGAGGAGTCGGCAGGGAACATCTGTTTTACTTTCATACAGATGGTCCTACAATGTACAAACTATACAATGTTCACTCTTTCCATGCCATAAATTCAGACTACTCATGTGTTGCTTTCAAATACCAGGATGCAGACTCAGAATATCAAAAAGAACCATTTAAAATTAAACCCAAAATTTGAGCCGATAACGACCTTAGACGATGTGCGAAAAGTGCTTCTAAATACCTGAGTCTTCCGCATCAGATGCATTGTGCCGCCAAAATGCGGTGTCATTTCACATGGCCGAACCTCTCTATCCCCCGTTATCAAGCCCAAATCGATGGGGTTGTGGATTGTAGTTGGTTGGGGGTGAAAGCTGTTTGGAATGAGGTGGTGAACGTTATGTTGGAAGTTCATTTTTTTATTTTTTTTTCGGTTACCTACTTTCTTGCTGTGCCGCCCCAAGTCCCCAATATATTTGTAGCCCAACCGGTGGACCAACCTGATAAGTACCCACTAAAAAGATCAATGCTAGACTTTCTAGCTGGCCGGATATGGGTGTCCGACCGTAGGGGTTCGCCTAAATATCCCGAGGTTGCTATTTCAGTAGTTACCCGAGTTAGTTATGAAATCGTAGTCAGCTTAATATTATTACCATTACCGATGTCGCGTTGGCGAACATGTATTTTGATGACATAGTTGATTTGAGAGGGTCCGGGGCCATGAAATGACTTTTGCTTTCGTACTTGCCCTCAGCATCCATTCGCTATGTCCATCAGTGATCATCTCATTACCACTGATGTACCGTCCGGGAATTGTGGTCAACAGCGTATGGTCTTTGTCTTCGACTTGGGCGGCAGTCCCAGGCGATGGACGCGGCGACTTGGCGGTATTGGAGGGCCTTATCCTGGTAGCCATCTGGAAGATCTGAGTTCGTTTACAATGGGGGGAGAAAATGATATTGGGCAATTGAATTCAAATCCACATGGTGTGCCACGCCTACTAATAACCTATGTCTCCAACCTTTGCATACGGGAGGTTGTAAGTATTTACATGAAGAAGTTGAGTTTTGAAATTTCTCCATCACTGATTCTATCCAAGTACTCCTTATCTCGAATCAGAGAACCTATCCTGTTCGGACACACAGGTATTGAAGACGCGTCATAGGTAAATTCTTCGTCGTTGTCGACAGACTCGCCATCATTTTTTGCCTTCTCCGCTTGAAGATGGTTATCAGAAGAATCCAATTTATGACATAAAAGAACAACAACAGGATAGCAACAAACTCAACCACCTTGAGCGAATCTCATGGCCTATATCTTGCCAACTACTCCGACTCATCCTGTGAATAGAGTACGTGACGAGCTCAACAACTTATACCTGCACTACTTGTTCGAACAACGGCTCTTCCTCCTAGTCCGCTGCTTCGCTGATATGGGAGTTTTTTCTGCCACACGACATGAGGCGATATTTTGATGGACGTTGAGAACGGATGAGTTACAGCTTTATGAGCAATACGTCTGTTAGGCGCGCGTATAAAAACTCCGACGGCTACATAAATTACATAATAACTCGGTTGTTCTTCCGTTTCTCATTCTCACAAGCAGGACAGGTACAAACTACCCCATAGGGAGAAGTAGCTGTTCGGCTCGCTCAGCCTTTGAACATTCGGTCATGCAATAGCTGCACAGTGTCTGTTCGCCAGCCTTGATGTCAGCGGTCGCTGTGAATTGCATAGAAAACGAAGCAATATCAAAAGTCCCCTTCCACATTTGGAATGTAACTAGTATCAACCAATCATCCAGTGTTCCAGGACCATTCTGGATAAGGAGTAAGGTGTCATTGCCTATGATTGATGCGAGATCCTAGCTTGCAAACTGCCACATATCCATTTGCCACGTGGTGACCATCCGCCAGATGATCAATACCATATCCATTGGTGCGCTTTTAGCCTACGACAGGTCCACTTCCGTCTTTTTATGACTGTTCGCAAGTTCTCGGTACGCCTTCTTTCCTCCTCGCTCATCCGTGAAACCATTCGTTCCAGTTTCTTCTCAGTTTCCATTAAAACAACTTTTCGAAATTGTTCAATCGAGTAGTGGTCTGGGGCGTCGTACCCTATGTTGACGTTGCGCGGGTAGATGAGGAGAGGACGTTCGGAGAAGATGAGTTCGCTGGCACTGATGTTACGAGTGGCGAACATCCCCATACCCATGGGTGGGCGTGGCTTTGACGATGAAGTTGAGCCGGGGGGTTTTGGGAATAGGCTGAGGATACCCAGGAGTGTTCAGGACCTTTTTCTTGGTGTTTCCTTTCACGAGCCACTCAGTATAGCCATCTGGGTCATCGGGTTGTCCATCCATATATTGTGTTGGGATGGTGGTCATTGAAAACGAGCTGTCTGGGACATCTCCTGAAGATTGTCTTTCTTGGAAAACTCTGTTTTCGTACGCATATTCTTTGTCGGTATCTAGTGGATCCAGCAATCTATCTAGACATCCCTATCTAACGATAATTTGTGAGGGGACTGACCGACATCTTCTACTTTCCCATAAGGCAGTTGACGATTGGACTTTTCAAAGCTGACTATGAACTTGTATTGATCCTCAGTCCTAAGTACTAAATACTGACCTGCTAATGCGGGCGGGGTACCCCTGGTGATCGGAGTTGGATTTTTGGGCTCAAGTTGCATGGCTTTCTTCCCTTTGGGGGTATTAAGGTGAACGATAAATTTCGGTATGATGCTCTGTTGGTGGGGTAGTGCTAAGATAAATCGGATGCTTCCGAACTTAAGGCATGGGCCACTTGAACAAAACAAAAAAGGTGCGCTATTACTCTCTCGCCTCAAGCCTTAGTAAAAGCTCACTAGCACTAGTCACTTTGTATACTTTTGGGGTGAAAAGTATATCCGAGTCTTGCACTGAATTTTGCAGATCGCCGGCAGATCAAACGTGTTCAGCAGCTTCAGGCTTGGATATCTGGATATCTCCCATCCTTTGGTTTGGATCCAAAAGTTGTGTACTCCTTATATAAGTCAGAAGCCACACTCCTCGCTTTCCATAGCACGGGGCAGTCACAGTGCTAATTTTATAACAAGACGAAGAGTGTAACATGCACACGGCATACATACTAATCCGTGATGTAAACCAATAAATCGTCACAAAAAGATCCACGAGGTCGGTACGCGGCGTGTAGGAGACTGCTATTCCGCATTGATGTTTGAATCAGAGAAGGGGATGAACGAGCGTAACTTTTCAAGCTCGGCCTTTTCCTCCATTGGCTCGATGGCATCGATAACATGTTGCCGGTGGTAGCACTGACAAGCATACCCCTTGGATTTGTCGCTAAGCGGTAGTCTGAGACCTCGAAGTTGTTTACCAGAATCGATATCTAGTGGTTTCGAACTACTTGTAGTCTGGGTAGATTCCTGAAAGAAAATGTTTGACGCCGACATCAGTTTTCTACCGGTGATTTCCGATCGAGATCAATCGAAGCAAAGCCGTACAAGTACTTCCACATACCCTCTAAAGCATCGCCGCCTTGCATCGATGACCATGAGATGTCCATAACGCCATATCTTTCCAGGAGTCCACTTACGACAATCATATACAGTTACGTGATATTGATGGGACGCTTCTTCAGTAGCTTCACTGTAAGCATCCATTTTGTCAAGTCGAAGGCTAGTTGTAGATATCCAAGATCGGAACAGAGAGTTTATAAGTCAATGTGGAAAAATGTATCACAGAATGGGTGCCAAATTCTGTCTGAACGCCAACTCTGCACTTTTCCATGATTCGCCTGAGCAATGAAACATCGGGCTTGGTTCGAGTGTCATTTCAAACGGACATCTTTCCAAGGTCTCAGGAAGTGCTGATAATATCGATATCGGATAGCCGCGGCCTGCTCCAGCCAGCGCCCCTCGGGCTAACGTCTTGGCTGGATTGGTCACTACTGGCAATAACAACCCCTATAGAATCCCTACTCGTTCTCTTCACTCTTCTCTCTCAATAACATGGACGAAAAATTCGACGACCCAGTTCCGCATGAGATGGCTCTTGAACAAGAATTCATCGATGGTGATACTCGTGCTTGGCTCATCGTCGCTGGATCGTGAGTTGTCACTGTTAACAATTACAGTCATTAAATCCCGTCCCTATCTTCAGCTGGTTGAACCTTTTCGGTACCCTTGGGTTCGTGTATATTCTACACATTCCTCTTTCCCTATTCTTAAAACATCAGGAACATCTACTCCTTCGGAGTCTACCAAGGTGCGCCAAGTTATGACGATATAAGAATTTCTATTTCGTCCTTACATCAAATTCTTTACAGATTTTTATACTCGCATATACCTGAGCCATCACAGTCCCAGCAGTATCTCGTATGGTTATTTTATTTTTGTTGCAGGGTTGACGTGGGGAATTGACCACCATCGCAGATGGATAGGAAGTGTACAATTGACCCTTCCCTTCTCTCTCGGAGTCGTTGCAGGGCAGTTTTTCGATAAAGGTTATGTTCGTTCCGTCATCATTACGGGTTCCGCTGTTTTCGTTTTTTCGTGAGTCGCCCATTCTTTGAATGCGGAAGTTATTGATACCTTTCCGCAAAAGACTTTTCTTGCTGTCATTAGCAAAACAGGGCAAATATTATCAGGCAAGCTTTCTGAGAAATCGTCTTTGAGATATACCAATTAATTTATATCGCCCATATATTTTACTAGGTGTTTCTTAGCCAGGGCTTAGGGATGGGTATTGGCGCAGGATTGGTGTTTCCTCCCTGTACCACGGCTATCGGCGTACACTTCCGGCGTCGAAGGGTTTTGGCCGTCGGTGTGGCACTGACCGGAGTTTCGGTGGGTGCAGTAGCGTTCCCCATTAGTGAGCGAGCGCTTTCTTGCATCCCTGAAAGTGGCTTTCTCACGTATATCATAACCACTCTATCCACAAAGTCCTGAAGTAAGTGGACGCCGTATCTTCATCCCTTACCTTAAGTTCTAACTAATCCGCATCGCAAGCAACCTTCTTCCCAAAACAGGGTTCGGTTCAGCGGTCCGGGCGACTGGATACATCTCGTTAGGCTGCCTTATAGCAGGGAATTGTCTCATTTGGCCTCGTCAAATTGTAAGGAAAGGAAACATACCGGCGCCTAACATGTTGGGTTTCTTCCGCGATGCTCCATATGTATGCTACTTGATCGCGTAAGTCTCACAATCGGAGTTAGACCTACATGATGCGAAGACGTTGACCTTGGAATTAAATTTATCTTTGCAGCTCGGTTGTCGCTGTTCTGGCTGTTTACTTCCCAGGTGGGTAGCTTCTTTCTTTTACATCTAAATATATGTATCTGATTTTTTGTTTTTGGGATGCAGTGTTTTATCTCCAATTGTATTCGGTCGACCACAATGTCGATAAGACCTTATCATTCTATTCAGTAAGTCATTCAGATCCATTTTCGTTGTCGGAAAGCTTGACATGTGTTTCCTTCCAGCTCGCTATCATCAATGGAGCTGGTGTGATCGGACGGCTTGGTGCAAACCACATGGGAGATATCTACGGGGTCTGGAATGTCCACGCTCCGGTCACCCTCATAACTGGTGCTACGATCTACGCAATCTTGGGGGTGTAAGTTCAAATCACCCCAACTTATACATAATAAAATCTCCGAAATGTTCGCTCACGAGTTTCTTTTCCAAATGCTTAGCCACGACCGAGCATCACTCATTGTTGTCAGTATAGTGTACGGCGTGTTTTATAGTGCATGTATGTTTAGGACTCGGAATTTTTTTATTTTTCTCTTTCAATCAACGCGAACTGAATGAAATAGGGCTATCCTTAAATATGGCGGGACTGGCCACACTATCCCCAAGTCCTCAAGAAGCAGGGTACGTACGAATCTAAATTCACAGACTATTAGTATGTATTTATGATTAACTTATCTTACATTCCATTTCAGGGCTCGGATCGGCGTTGGTCTTGGGATTATCAGTCTCGGTTTACTTGGCTCGGCACCGGCTCAAGGTGCTTTGTTGGGTAACGACCATGCTAGCTTTGTTTGGGTCAAACCGATTGCGTATTCAGGTGTAAGTTTGCTCTATTTGATTGAGTCTTTGGTTCGAGTCATCAATCTATCACTTTCTTCTTCTTTTTTTTTTCCTGTTTTTTTTTTTTTTCTGTTTTTTTTTTTTGTTTTTTGTTTTTTGTTGTTTTTGTTTGAATTACAGTCGTTGATGGTCATTGCAACAATCATGTATGGCATCGTCGGGATGTTGATCGCCAAACGGAAGGGAACGCAACGAGTGTAAAAGACTGTAATTTTATATTATACGGGTCGCTGTTGGTCGTTTGAATGGTTTTCTGTAAGTTGACGCAATTCTTGAAGCATTGGCGGATGTTGTGGCCTGGGGCTAAATAAAGTCAATTGAAATAAAAATAGTTTGTGATTGTTGAAGGGAGTACTAAAAATAGATTGAGGGAAATTGCAAAAAAAAAAGATTTTAAATAGGAGGATGGATTATTTATAGTATTAATTAGGTATATATTGACCATTGTTGAGCACATCATGACAGGTTGAGCATCTTCAGGTAAGGACCTTGATATTGGAGTTCTGACGATAGGCTCCCTTGTCACTTAAGCGCGCTTAACACCGTCGACTTGTCTCTTCTCTTACTTTTTTGAAGTTTTTCCGGTTCCCGCGCGTAGCGCGCATTCACTTCATGACGGGGAACGGGTTGTCCGTCGACGTTCGTCCCACTCGCAGCAGCTCCCTCTGTAGAAAAGTAGATAGTTAGATGTCCTGGATATGAAATATGATTTTTATTTTTTGTGCATACCCCTAGGAATAAATTTAAGAGATAAGTATACATTAAATCGCTGTGGCATGAGCGACTCTCTTATGAATATCCATACTCAAGTCGAAACAGACACACCGGAATTCAATCATCTAATGTCTGAAAATAAACAGTATAGGAATTGATAAAAGGGGTGATATGTTAGGATTACATCGGCATGATCGGAGCACTTCCTTTCTCCAGCGCTGTCCGCAAACTTTTTTTTTAAAAAAAAAAAAAACAAAAAGAAGGTATTGGTCAACAAAAGAGGTGGGACAAGAACAGAAAATACAACGGACCTATAATCATCTCCATTCTGTGTGATATATCGTACCCAGGGAAGCGCCTGGTACCCACTTTTCTCCACAATCTTCAAGTAGCGCACTTGAATGCCTGATACCGTAAAGTAAGGAATTTCGAATTTGACAGTGATAGGGGCGCGTTTCTCAAAATCTTGTTCTATGATATTGAACGAGCAAGTAAGATCGATTGAAAAAGAAGGGGACAAGGCGGGGTAAGTACCGCTTTTAACACTGGGCAAGCCAAAGTGTGCACGCATGAGGAATTCGCGACTGCCGCCTAGCTGTTTTATCTTCCACACGAAAGCCGACTTGTCTGGAGCATATTGGACGCTTCCCGTTGATGCCTAGGGTAGATATATCATCAATAACCAAATCAAGACGAAAGAGCAGGGGGACCATAACTCACTCGGAACTTAGGACTATCAGCATCGTCGGGCACAGGTACGTAGATCTCCACATTATTCGCTGTGCTCCTTCTCTTAAACTGGGCTTTCACCTTGACCATATACTCTACTCGACTGCCTTTATGACTCTCTACGGCGGCTTCGACCCAAACAAGGGGTTTGACGGGGGTGGAGAGGCGATAGGACATGAGCTCGAACTCGCCATCTGGGGGGATGAAGGAGATGGTGCGATCGTTTTCAAATCTAGATAATCGCACGCATTGGTGGAATTTGACGTCTTCCATCTCTATAGCTTTGCCACGTGCAGCTACTGGGGATCAATAGGTGAAGTAGAGGAGGAAATGAAACGACTCACTTCGCCCTGTGCTTTCGAACATGACTTTATCGTTCAAACCTAATCGTAGTTCAGGCATGCCAGAAAGATAACATTTCATTTTTACGGCTCCTAAAATCTCTGATCTCACGACGTTTCCGTTGGCGTTGACCTGATCTCAGTAGTGATCGTCATCAGAGAGGCGGATCGAAAGAGGTGACAACGCACCAGCATATTAACACTCTCGATAACGTCCAAAAAGACTTCGTTCTTCCTGTATCTAATGCCCTCTGTTCTCCATGACACTGCATTGGTGACAGCCATGGGTGGTCGAACTTGGATCTCGAGCTTATGTGACTCTTGGGTAATGTACTCCTGCAAGATCTTGCTCTCCGTTGTCTGTGGGTACCCAAAATCCATCATCTCATCCATAAGCTCATAAATGATGACAAAGTTATCTCGTATACTCTCTTCTTCCAGCTCTTTGAAGTATTCAACGAGAACCTGAGTTAGGCGATGTAGAAAGATGATGATCTCGGCGGCATTGCTATTGCGTTTGGAGAGTGCCAACACTGATTTCCTCGTGTCTATTAGTATATGTTCGTATGTTCATAGACTGTATATGGGCTTACGATATAAATTCGAGTGTCGGATATGCATGTAGTTGATCCCTTGACTTGAAAAGCAGGGTGTGACTTGCTGACCTTCCTCCTCGATGTCGAGGATGAGTGGTAGGAATCGTTCAACATATGAAGGCGGAACATCATCGCGATATGAACGTTGAATAAGAGGCTTGCCCTTGAGATCCAGGATAGCTATTAGGCTCGCCATCGTCGTCGTAAGCGACTTTGGCTTTCTAACTCCGACTCACTGTCGGACTTGGTACGGTGCTTGCCGGCGCACGTCACGTCACTTCCGACCTCAAAAGTATTATCAAATACTTCTTGCAGTCCTTACTTAGGAGCAACCTGGAGGTTGAGGATGTCGTGGTACAGGACGTTCCGTTTTCCAGGATATTTTTTGGAGAACCGACCTTTAACTGGCCATAAGTAACACCGTAATCAATTCGGCCCTCAGGGCCTACTGGACGTTGCCGAAGATAAAGCCTCCGGAAGGGTCCTTTTATTACCAACTATGGCAGGTAGCCGAAACCTAATTAGTATGTCTCGTTCCAGCAAGCTATTGAAATCATCAATCGAAAGGCGAGAGATGGTTGAAACCTCAGCCCAGTTCATTGTTCTCTGATGATGGTGTGATGGTGTGTGTTATAGCTCAGGCTGTTCGGTAATGTGGCGAGTAGATGACCGCAAACGAGTCATCAAATTTCAAGGAATAGAGCATTTTTCCACGCATTGCACGATGCACACAGTGTGCATGAGAAAAATGTTGTGTAAGTATTGGACAAGACATGAGCCAGTGAGCCCGTCGGTCACTTCCTACATTATCAAGTGTCATGCTTAGCTTGAAAGTAGCCAGTGGGATACAGCCTGATGCCAGGGCAAGATGTATTAGAACCCAACTATCATAGTACACTGCGAGTCATTCTTCACTCATCGTGTTTCCAACAAGAAAAAGAAAAAAAATGTGAAGGCCGATCACGAACTTTAAAAAACGGTTCCATCGCTCTCAATTTCAATTGGAGGTCCACCTGTCTCTGGACGTTTTATTTTAGCTATCTCCCTACCACCTTTCCAAGTTGCACCTTCTAGAACTTGGGCAAGGGTAAGTTGAGAAACATTCAATCCCAATTGTGAGCGAATAAGGTCAGCAATACGATCTCTATCAAGGGATCAAAGGTCAGCCCGTCAACTCCATAGTCCAGAGAAAAGAAAATGAATTCACAGCTCGATCACGGTCATGGCGCGCCATTCGACGATGGCCGGATGGGATGGGAGCGCGTGAGGAAGACCGGACTTGACATCTTTAGGTAGGACGTCTGGTTTCAGCGTCAATACTCCCAAGTCAACAAGGAGGCCTCCTGTTATAATTAATAGATATATAAGTTGACTTGTTTTCATGGAATTTTATTGCAGATCGCACCATTTCGATATTCCGGAAGACCCGTCATGTCCTCGACACCTTGGAGGCGCCATTTCAGGTGCTTCTCAAGGACTTCGACGAGACTATATGTTAACCACATGGTCAATTTGTGGAATGGAACTAGGTCGTCGCCTTCAATACCAATTGCGGATGCCCCGAGGGAGGGGCAAGGCCAGACATCTCCGAGGGAGATGCCACCCAAAGAGAGGCGTGATGGCCATATTGGATTGAGCCCATCTATAAGAGCGTGCCATAGAGCAGCGAAAGGAATGACTATGTTAGTTCCCTCAAGTTGAGCCTCGCCTTCGAGGAAGTCTGCACGATTGTTATGGCAACTTGAAGCTAAATGAGGGGGTATTTCTCATGCTTACCGACTATGTTTCCTGGACGTCCATCAATACCAAAGAATTGAGTATTACTTTTGAGCGCCTTGCCAAGATTGAAGAGAAGCGAAGTGCGGCCTTCAATGCCGACCATGGGGTTGGATTCGCTCACTTGCATGGCTTTAGCTGTCTTTTCTGAAGTAATACTTTCAAGTCCCTTGGCTTGGCGATTGTATCAGAATCGCAGATCATAATTTTTTGAGAATAAACCCATACCATCAACTCGATACGGTTGCTGTGGATCGCTCGAAAATAGACCAGACTGAAACATATGCACGCTCGCAACTCCTAATCCTTCCGATCGAGTAAATGTTTGACCAGATTGCTCTTCTGTATACTTCCAAGCGTTCCCAGCACCTGCATCCAGCAATACAGAGACGACGAAGAGATCGACTAATCTACGAGCTTCCTCCTTTGTATCGGGCGTATTGGTTGGATGGGAAGCCCATTTAGCGATCAGAGGTTGGACCCGATCCATTCCCGCGTCAAGATGTCGCCAACGTCCATGTGGATGAATCTGAGTTGTTGGTCAGACACATTTTTTGCATTGACCTCATCTGTTCGTGACCGTACATTGCTAAAGTTCTCGCCATAATCTCTCTGTTATATAGTTGCGGATTGAGCTAATAGTAGAGTGGTCAAAGGCATATCTCTTACTTTCATAATTCCTATACAGAAACTGGACACATCCGCTTCTTTTTCCGGGTGGTACTCGAAGTAATTAAGTTCGCCTTTCATTGCTAAATCGTGCACGCGGCCACATCGTTCACGAATTGCAGGTAATGTCCGCAGATAGGCTGCCGTTTGAGCTGGAGATGTATTAGTGACACCCAAGTTCATGGTTGGCGACAAAGCACAGATAAGATGAGGTTGGTCAGCCGGGATGGCCCGTTGATGGGCATACAGTTCCACCACTTGAATTGGCTTTGCCTCTCGCTGACAATGTTTCGCGTTTGATACGCTTCACTCACCACCTTCTTATTTCTGCCTGATGCATTCACCTGACATCTGTTGTATTCTTCAAATTTGGATTTTACAGAATGCTGTTGTCTACACTCAAGCCTGAAATACACTTCCATGCAGTTGACCCCGCTCTACCCAGCTATTCTTCCTCCTAACAAGAAGTCCTGGAAGAGATGTTTGGAGCCTGGACAAAAATAAGAAGGGCGGTTGGTCAAGCTTCAAGTCAGGCGGTTGCATATGAGTTGCCTAAACATCCGTGTATCGTCTCTGACATCGTGTTGGAGAGCTGTTGCATTGTCATGCTCAACTTGCAAGGCAGGAAGCTGTGAGGCCAGTCTCTCTTTATGAAGACTAGACAGCTGGCCGTGGAGTAGTTACAAACCCCCGACTCCCGATACCCTTGATAGTAATGGACAACAATGACGGATTCCGGTAATAATTCTGCCTTTATCTTCAACTAGCTGCTACCAAAGCGCTGAAGTCTCGATGTAAGGTGGGAAAACAGATGAAATGAAGTCCCTTTCAGTCCGGCCTGAAGTATCGAAAGAGCCGGGTCTGCTTCTGAAATAGATGATTCGAGAAGCAACTGAGCTAACGTCTCCCCCAGGTAGACCTTTGAGAACGGCAGAAGCCATACGGGTCATGCTGCTCAAGGTTTAACTCTGGCCACCTGACCACAAGGCAGATCTCAGCAATATTTATATGTGTCAATCCGTCAGGCTCCACATATGGTTTCAACTTATGCAACATTCAATCAACTGATTATCGATTATCGATTGTCACGGAATATGTGTCGAGCATTCGGGGTGTCAGCCGACAACAACAACAAGGCCTATCCATCTGTCGATCCATCATAACGATCATGATAAGTGACATGTCATTTCAGTATTCTAATACAATCAAAGCTGGTATGTACAGTATTTCAAATGGCCGATAGAGCGACTCAGTTAGTTTTTCTCCTACACCCGGCTCTCTGCATCATACAGATCGACCACCTTCCTATTACCGTCGTCGCGGTTAAATTCTCCGTCAACTTCAACGACCTTCCTCACCTGCATGTTGATAGGTACTGCAGGTCCCATACTAGTGGCGAATGTACCTTTGTCTTCTGTGCTGACACCCAATCCTACACGGACGATGATAAGAGTTGGGACAATTCCCTGTTTAAGTTGGAGAGGGTAAGTAATCGTTATGATTGAAAAGAAAAAAAAGAAAAGCGAAAACAACCCACCATGATCTGTGCTAAAGCGTCATAGACAATATACTGAAGATAGACAATATTAGCTTCATAAATCAGGAACTCGAATTTCTCTAACCTGAGCATTAGTTTTTCGACAATATAGAACAAGAAGGATCATTAAGGAGACTGAATAGATGGCCCCGGATTCTAAGCTGTCAAAAGCGATAAACCACGGAACAAACGGGGTTTCGACAACACAAACATGATAGCGAGAATGTTGTTGTATTTCTGGACATGGCGCCTGCCAAGGACAGCGTTTGACTTCCGAGAAATCCACCAGATACGCCCAGCTGAAAAGGAAGCCTGCGTTAAGAACGGACATAGAGATAAACATAGTAAGGTTCATTAACATACCAATGAGCGATGTCACCGTGATATTGGTCACTAATGAGAGGCTGAACAATGATGTGCCCCACTCAGCGATATTTGAGGCGAAGACGTTTTGTCCTGGTCGAATGATGCTAAAATTGTAAACAGCAGCATATGCGCAGACTGGCCAAAATATGGATTAGCATTCAAGCCGGTCGAAAACACCGACCGATGACCCACTTACTTGTTGTTGCGGTAAGCATGAATAAAGGCATTACGATGATTTTCCAACTGAATCCCCAAATGACGTAGCAGCGGTAGATCTAAGCCAGTGGACGTGAGCAAGCGTTGGCCGCATGGTTCAGGGTATACATACCACAAGTCCGTCAGCCACGACGCTGTTTTATTCCAGGTAAGAAAACCATGCAGTGAATGTTTTTTTCGACATAATGAGATCTTACTTATTTGTTGCATACAAAGCCTGCTTAAAAACATTGAGCCCAAGCCAAATCTTTTCATAGTATTGTAGCGCCCCAAACTCGATTTGCTCATTTCCTATGAACGCTTTGAGGCCGCGCGCAAGCGAGACGCAGATGTGGATCGTTGACAAGGAAAACATGACGATTGTTGTGATTAAGAGTGGTTTGTTGATAGGATTCCCTGGCTTGTGCGAGATATATAGAAGAATATAGACGCAGATGGAGAAGAGAACGAGATAACTTCCTGTTGCAGAGATATGGGGTGAACCGCTATTGAGAATAAAAAAAAAAGTACTGACCATAAAGCAGTGTTTCTACCTGATCGTCACATCCACAATATGAAACTTAAAAGAAGTCGGATGGTAAAGAGAAAACGTACCCAGAGAGACACAAAGGAAGCCTAGCAGATCGTCAATCATGTGTGTGGACTATGGCAAAGGAGACCTAGATGCTGACCTTTTCGAGGGATATGTCTGTCATGATGATTGGTAGGGGTAGGGGGGGGGGGGGGCGGCAGGGCGGTTCTAATGGTGAAGCACTTTAACTGAATGCATGCCTACCAGAATCGGCGCTCAGCAGCCATGCGAGCCCAATATTAAATCTGGGCCTGTACAGCATCCCACCTTCGTCGGAGCAATCTCGGAGCTCTCATCCAAAATGATGTGCTTGGCATGGTTAAGGTCCTAAACAGAAGGATACTAACATCACCCTATACATCGTCCGGACCCCTCTTTCGTCCAGTTGAAATATCTCCGTCAATTATGACGCTGGCACTCTGAAATTTTGCATGTATACTCTA
>Ga0193743_1002094_pt1 | contig 14323 bp, 19 predicted proteins | sample L2c2metaG_FD_143038 | JGI IMG/M metagenome (GOLD analysis project Ga0193743, IMG submission 143038) | Soil microbial communities from a riparian zone of the East river system, Colorado, United States - L2c2 | ecosystem: Environmental > Terrestrial > Soil > Riparian zone | place: USA: East River... | reverse complement strand
TTATTATAAGTACTACCTTGGAATCAAGTTCAGCTTGATGTAAGAGTATAAACTTGTCACCAACTGAACTTGTCCGTATTAGCTACCGTATTACATAATATACTATAAACGGATGAACGAGTCTCATACTCGCAATACTTCAACAATATGGATGATCATGAAGACATTCAAGGGCAGCAACTTGCACCAGCGGCGGAAGTGGCGAAAGTAAGTGGTTATTCATTTGAGTTGACAATATCCTTTTTCTAAACATTTTTATTAGGAGAATGTCACACCACACATGAAAACGACTGCGAAGACGTCCAGACCGGACGACAGACCAAATGTCGAGAGCCCAGGGCTGTTCCCCAGTTTACATTCGAGATACGAAATTGCGCCCCGCAGAAGTTCCCTACCCATGTCTGAGCTGATACGACGTGCTAATTCTATACCCGGATCACCCTTCGCCACACCTCATCCCCGTACTTCTTCCTCGTCTAGTGCCAGACCGATAAAACCCGGCACGGGTGTCGCCACTTACTCTCCCTATTTAAAATCCTCCCGCAGTCTCCTCTCACGCATAGCACCGCTTCATCCAAATCGGCGCACCCCTCCTCCGCCTCCGCCTCCCCCACCGCCTAAAAAGAAGACGAAGAAGGAGTTGGAAATGGAGGAGAAATGGGAGGAAGAAATGATTGATGGCGTGGGTGGGATATCGGAGTGGACATGTTTGGCTGATGACGAGAGAAAAGAGTTGAAAAGGGCGAAGTGGGCTAGGGAGATGGGGGATTGGGATGACTAGGAGAATGTGCATCATTTGGTTACATTTTTCTCTGGTTCTGGATCTCGTGGGGTTGATCTTTCTGGTGAAACCGGGAACTCGTCACTTCGCCTGAACCTTCTCAAATTATGATTACTGTACAATTTGCTAACCGAAATTTTGGTTTCGATTACCGGTCATGAATCGTATTGCAATCAAGTGATCGTTTAGCGTACGATAAGAGGCCCTGCACCAATGGAGTCTGGACATCGCCAGTGTAAAGCTCGAAGCCGACGCAAACCTCCAGCGCGCTTGTGCAGCCGTTGAAAAGAACTTGTCTATTCTACTTATACCTTTATGATTCCAATAGCTGTTCCAAATCTTAGCTTATCTGTTGCACGATATTCTAGAGAAACAAAAAGTGCACTGTATTAGTGCAGCACTTCTCCATTAGCAGTGACCATCACAACTTCCCACGCTCCCTCTCGTTACCAGCAATTTCGGGTGAAATCTAAGTTTACAGTCAGCTGCGCAATACGACCAGCAGCCATAATATCCCTCCACGAGGACAAAACACAGTCAAGTACAATGGCACTACCACCACAACTCTTTCGAGCATTTGAAAATTTCAGAGATCAAGCCAAGGATGCTATTTGGGCGCTGTCTTCATGTTTGTGCCAGCAGACACCGGCGGTCAAGATTAATGGACGGACATGTGAGTTTTGAGTACGGGTTTATTTAATATTTATGCAAGATGTGTGTATGGTTTTACTGATATGGGTTTTTACGCTGTTATAGTTCAAATTATAAAGGTACTCGGAGAAGGAGGCTTCTCGTTTGTGTATCTAGCACAGGATGAACACAGCGGGGTGCGTTCCAACAATACTTTGGTTAGGATGAGCATACTGAAGTTGGGTGTTCCTGTGGTTCAGCGACAATTTGCATTGAAGAAAATACGATGTCCAACTGGAGCACAAGGAGTTAAAGAAGCTATGAGGGAAGTGGAGGCGTATCGCAGATTCAAGTGGGTTTTTCAATGGCTCAGTCATAAGTTGTATTCCCGTTACTGACCTGTTCGATTGTTAGACATCCTAACATCATTCGAATACTGGTATGCAAGCATATCCCATAAATGATATTGCGTGGAATACCCATTTATCATCTCAGGACTCCGCTGTTGTGCAAGACCCCGAAGGCGAAGGACAAATTGTTTACCTGTTCCTCCCGTTATACAAGGTGTGTTTCGTCGAACGGCCTTTACTCTGAATCCCCCTTTCATTATAGCACTTAATCACTCTAGCGTGGCAATCTACAAGATGTCATTAACGCCAACGTCGTGAACGGACGTCACTTCCCTGAACAAGACATGGTGCGACTAATCCGAGGTACCTGTCTGGCCGTCCGCGCCATGCACGAATACAGACCCACCACGCCAGGTTCGGCCATGCCTGCCAGCCAGAACGGTACCACCGACCTTTCTGCTGCAACCACAACAAAATTCAAAAAACGGCAACAGGAGGATGACGACGAAGATAATGACGAACGATTTCCGCAGGCGGAAGGTGATCCGGAGGGAGGTTACTCGTATGATGGATCAGCTCATGGATCTTCAGTACCGTTGGTGACAAGACATAGAGTGGAGGATGAGCCGGAGAATGATATTGTGTTTGATGGAGATGAGGAACTGCAACAGCAACAAGCCAATTCAACATTAGCGGTGGTGCCATACGCTCATCGAGATTTGAAACCTGGGTAAGTTATCTTTTCGTCAATTCTGCCTCTCCATCTCCCTTCTACCTATTCAAACTAACCTGTTTGGTGGTTGGTAGAAATATAATGATTGCAGACGATGGCAAGACGCCTATTCTGATGGACTTTGGAAGTGCGATGAAGGCTAGAGTACCTATTGAAAACCGGTCACAAGCACTGCTGCAACAGGTATGGAGAGGACAAATAACCTTTTGCACATACCTTCTGAATAGCGGTCACGTTCGTCCCAATTTTTCTAGGATATCGCTGCAGAACAAAGTACAATGGCTTACCGTGCTCCAGAACTCTTCGACGTTAAGACAGGACAAACATTAGATGAAAAAGTCGACATTTGGGTATGTCCCATCTCATTCTCTGTTTCAGACGAATACGAATTAACCTAACTTTAACCATTGCAGTCACTCGGTTGCACCCTCTTCGCTCTCGCATACTCGCATTCCCCATTCGAAAATATCCAAACGACGGAACAAGGTGGTTCAATAGCTATGGCTGTGTTGAATGCGCAGTATAAGCACCCTCAATCAGCGTATTCACAAGGGTTGAAGGAACTTATTGATAGCATGCTAAAAGTGAACCCGTCGGAAAGACCAGATATCAATGAGGTTGGTTTTTACTTTGCCTGTCTGACCGTCTTTTGCTTGCCCTTGTTCATGGCCGATTCCTTATTGCTAGGTTATTCGAAAGACGGACAGAGTATTACAATCATTGGCATGATGAATATGATCACCGGATTTGGATGGATTTGATTAATTATGCTTTTATTATAATCCCCTTTTTTTGCTCTCTCGGACTAAATACATATCCCTGGTTGATGAATGGCGCAGACAGGAAGAAGATGAAAAGAGTCTATTGTTCTGGTAAGTCTCTCAATCTCGAAAGCTCAAGCTATATTGGATTTAATCAGGTGACTTGTGCTTTTGGACGTGCAAACGCCCGTGAGCGTGCCGTTTTAGCACGATCAGAGGTGGATTTGACAATGTCTTGGATCTTGACTGAATCCTGAATGTTTGGTGGTACCCGGTCATCATAATCATCGTCCTCTAGAGCGGCCGCAGCTGAATCTGTGACAAAGGTAGATTTTGTGTTTGCACTTTGTTTTTTGGTGGCGGGTGATGGGGCTGAGGGAGCTAGGGTTCTTGATATGTTGGTGGGTGGCAGTACCTGCCCCTTGTCGATCCTTCGTTTTTTCCTGGGTGGAAGATTCAGTTTCGTCGATCCGGGAGTGTCTGACGGTTGGGTTGGTGTGCTTTCAGAGGTGGCTTTCAATTTGTTTGCTTTCGCTTTTTCCTTGGCTTCCTGCCGACGCGCTTTTCGACGTGCTTGACTAGCCTTCTATGTAATTGATGAAGGCGTAAAAAGATTAGTTTTTTTTGGCAATGAATAAATCAACTAACCTTTTTTTCGGCTCTTTTCGACGCGCCGGAAGTTGTCAGCGATAATTTTGGTTTGGTTTCCGAGTTGCGTTTTAGAATGTCCCAGGCACTATCGTTGGGCCTTGCATCCGTAGAACCATCACTGAATTGTTTGAAGCGACGTATATGGGCCTAGAAATTTTTCAAAAGGTGAGCTGGTTAAGTGGATGTAAACAAATGGAAGCGTACATGCATTGGAAGTTCGATGGAGTCGTACCATCTTTACGCTCTTGAGGAGTTTACCTGGACATACGATGCATGCTTTTACATCTGGAAGGATGGAGACGATGTAGAGAGGGTCTTTCAGTGCTTGGCTGACGGTAATGGATGGGTCTTCTTCTTCCTCTCCCTCTCCCTCTTCCTCATCCTCACTATCCATCTCTCCGCCAGCAGCGCTCGCTTCCTCTTCATCTTCGTCAGAACCAGACTCGGATTCTGATTCCTCTGAATCTGTATCTTGTATTCCTAAGATACTTTTAACTTCTTCATCAAGGCCTAGCTTTTCCTCTTCTTCTTTCTTGCGCCGACGCTTGTCAACTCGCTTGAACATTTTTATGGTGCGATTCTGAGGCACAGGCACCTTGCCGAATTCGGCAGGATTCTTTATGTAAAGTTGGCGCTTTCTCAGTGGCGGTGCATATTGAGCAGTTCAATAACCACGGGTGTATACGCCTACCGGTTCATACTAACAATAGTTATCTATTTCCCGCAGTACGACCATGTCCAACTTGTCTGTCCTCAGCGTCCCATATTTTACTGAAGTTATCCAGAGACTCACCACTATACCTGCTATCATTTATGCATTCCTTGCTCGTTCTCGTGCTGCCGGTCGTGTTCTGGCCTCCGGCGCTGTTCTCATTCTGTTATACAAGCTCATTCATGGTCGTCGGAAGCCCAAACGACTGTATGTGAGGAACTTGACAGAAGTCGGGAAGATTGGCGACTCTGAAGCGCTGGCGGACGACGATATCATCATCGTCGGTGGAGGTACGCTATCCTTTCAAAATAAGGCTAAGCTACGGAATGTCAACGCTTGGGTTAGGAACCGCTGGCTGTGCACTTGCTTCTCGTCTTTCAGAGAATCCGAATATTCGCGTGCTCCTGCTTGAGTCAGGGGGAAGGTCTGCATACAGCTCTTTACCCGATGACTCGCCAATTTAGATATTGATTGGCCATTTCTCTACTCAGTGGCAGGGCACTCTCTGAAAGCCGCATCCCATGTGGCTATACACAACTCTTCTCACAGAAAGAACATGTCCATTCCTTTTATACAGATCCACAGACGTCGGCTAATTCAAAGGAAAAGTTTTGGCCTAGAGGTATGTGTAGCACATCTATCTTGAATCTACTGCGTAAATAATACTCTTTTTCCTGAAGCAAGAATGCTTGGAGGATGTAGGTTGTTTCACCCTCTGTATCTGCAGTCAGTCATTGACTCTCTTGTTGTTGTTAGGCTCTTCGATCAATGCCCAAATGTAGTCCCACATAATTTCGGTATATAACGTTTAACAACTTATATGACACCCCACAGGGCGCAATATGGAGCTCCCGGAGATTTCGACGAATGGGCAGAAATCACTCATGATCATTCTTGGGCGTGGAACGACTTCTCACGGTCTGTCTTTCTTGCCTACCAACCTGGACTTAACGCTGAACCCATGACGCAGTTATTTCCGGAAGTTTGAGCATTTTCATCCCCACCCTGATTATCCTCTTGTGGACGCCTCTGTGCGTGGCTCTGAGGGTCCTGTTCATGTTGGGTTTTTCAACACCACAACTGAATGGTGCAGTGAGTTTGTTGATTCCTGCACCGCTGCTGGGATTCCCCGCACCCATGATTTTAATGCACCACAAGGACTTATCGGTGCTAGCAGGGTAAGGTTACCGTTGTCTTTCCGTCTCTGCTCCTTCCATCAGTTTGCTGAATTACTAACTGGTTAGATTAGTAAGTCTTATTTTTGATCTTTCCACCTTGAAGCTCATAGTCATTCTATTTAGTGACTTATATTGACAAGAAATTCGAACGAGTATCTTCTGAAGCTGCTTATCTGACCCCTGATGTCATGGCTCGCCCCAACCTTACCGTCGCCATTCGTGCTACCGTAACGCGGATTCTATTCGAAAATAAGCTATCCTCAGCCAAACCTCGTGCCGTTGGGGTTGAATTCGCCGAAACAGAGGATGGCCCTCGTTATCAGGCAAAAGCCAAGAAAGAGATTATACTCTCGTGAGTCTTGAGCGGGGCATCACGATCGTTCAAAATTAATACTTGTGGGTTTTTTATAGTGCTGGCGCTGTTCAGTCACCCCAAGTAGGTGTAGCTACCTATAATGCCTTCATGATTCTGAATAAAAATTAAATTCAATTGTATACATGACAGATTCTTCTGCTCTCTGGTATCGGCAATTCCGAACATCTCAAATCAAAAAATGTTCCGGTGGTGGTCGACCTGCCTGGCGTAGGCCAACGATTGACGGATCACCCCATCGTCGATGTGTACTATAAGACTAAATCAGACGCCAGATCGACTCAATTCCTTAGACCAGTAACTTTGAAAGACAGGTTCAAGTTTGTGCGGGCTATGATACAATACTTGATCCTTGGCGCTGGAGGTCCGTTGGCCATGAACGTACGTTCATTTTATATGATACCTTTATCCTTGATCGACCAAATCCATTCTCTTTATAAAAAGTTTGGAGAAGCTGCGGCTTTCGTGCGCACAGACGATCCGGTCTTATTCCCTGACTCACATTTTCCAGAAAAACTCTTGGATACAACCTCTGCCAAAGATAGTCCCGACCTGGAGCTCTTCATTACGCCAGCTGGTTATAAGGTGCGTTGTTATGCCACGGTGATGTTGGTTGAAGTTGACCGCTCTAATAGGACCATGCGAGATGGTTCTTTGACGTAGACACCATCTCGCTACATGCTTACCTTTTGAGGTTGGTTTACCTTGTTCATTGGAATTAGCATTTTTATCTTATTGTTTAAATAGACCACAAAGCCACGGCTCTGTACTCCTCGATTCTGCAAACCCCTTCGCCCATCCCCGCGTCAATCCTAAGTATGGACCTTTTTTTCAGCTTTGACTATCAACAATAAGCAACTAATTCGAATTTCTACCTAGCTACATCTCCACTCATGATGATCTCGCCAAACTTGTCCGCGGCATGCGTCTCTGTCATAAGATCGCACAACAAGAGCCCATTAGCTCCTTACTCGAGCACGAGTGCGATCGTCCGGACCTTGATCACCGCCTCCACCTTAAATCGGATGCGGAATTAGAGGAAATAGTACGTGAACGGGTGGAAACGGTATATCACCCTACTTCGTCGTGTCGTATGGCGCCGATGGATCAGGACGGTGTTGTGGATTCTGAGTTAAAGGTGTATGGAGTTGACGGATTGAGAGTATGTGATGCGTCTATTTTCCCTTCAATCGTTTCAGGTCATACGGTAGGGTTTTTTTTTTTCCTTTGGGATTGTTGTTTGAAGACGAATTTAAATGGTGCCTGTTTGGATTGTGTAGGCTGGCGCTTGTTTTGCTACGGCCGAGAAATTGGCTGACCAGATCAAGGCTGAGTTCGCCACAGGTTTTTAAATAACAGGCATTTTGGGATGAGTTTCGAGAGGTGTTTTTATATCGTATTTTGAGGATACGATCCTATGTAATTTCATTTTCATTTATTTTCCTAGATACCCTTTGTATGTACTTCTCTCTGAAGGAATGAAGTGTTAATTCACGGGATAAGTTACGTATGGCCACGTGAACAAGTCGCGTTAGCACATTTGAACCATTTCCCGATTCGGCAAGGTACAACTTCCAGAGTCCACCATGTTCAAAGGCATCCTCCCGTCCAAGCGAATCCCTTCAGGAGACTTCACTATTATCACGAATCTGATGGACGATCACTCAAAAGAAAACCAGCGCAATCTGTCTGGTCAGACACAGGTATCTGCCACCAAAGGACGGACAGCGACCAAAGGCTTTTTACAGATGAACGAAAAGAAGAAAAAGTCTGACTCGAAGAAAGCTAAGGATTCTGCACCAACAGTCCCAGATACACCTATATCTCCTCAAGAATTTGATAAACTACTTGTGAGTTTTCATCATTTTGTTTTCGTCGATCAGTTAGTAGTTCAAGTTTGGTACAGGACGATCTTCAAATTCCTTCATCGTTGAGACCCAAGCTTTACGGAATGGACGCGTCGGTCAAGGCAGCTATGCTAAAGTCCTCGCAGACTATGGCTATCAGTCCAGTTGTCGGTAATATTGAACCTATCACACCACCAGCCAACAAGTCCCTTCGGAGAGCGCACAGCACTGAATCGCTAAATACACCCCGGCACCCAACTCTCGCTTCTTTAGCTGCAGAGTATTCGGAGCTCCCACACACCACAGGTTTCTCTGCAGCGCATGTCTCAGCACATCACTCGCCATACCTCGCTTCTCCCCAAGGCAAACCTAGCAGCGGCCATGCACGGGGTATGTCATTCGATGGTCCCCGGCTTTTTTCCAAGAGTCAAGTCAACCTTACCGCGTCTTCTTCAACCTTGGACCTCACTGGTGGAGGCAAACAAGGGAAGGAAAAAGGAGCGGTTGTTGCCAAGAACATATCTCCCACAAAATTTTGCAGCATTCTCACTAGTACTTCGAGTACACAGCTAGATGTGGAGGGCTTGAAGAAGTTGAGATTGCTACTCCGGAATGAAGTTGCCTCGTATGTTCATTATCAACACAATTTTGGAATTTTGCTGACGATATATCAGATGGTCACAAGAATTTTTGAAGCTGGGTGGCTATTCAGCCCTGTTGACTAGGCTCAATGAGATTCTTGAGGTGGAGTGGAGGTAACTCATGGTCTCTATTCACTGTCGATGTGCTCAAACCGTTCATAGGGAGGAACAACATGACGACCAGGTCTTGCACGAACTGCTCCGTTGTTTCAAAGCTCTCTCTACTTCTTCTATCGGCTGCTTTGCTCTTCGCAGCTCATGTCCGACCCCTTTCGTACAACTGATCGCACTCCTTTATTCTGACAAGAAACCAGGCGAAGTCGTCTCGCGCCAACTTATCGTTGAGATTCTCCTACTCCTCTTTGATCTTTATCCTCCATCGTCTCTACCTGCTTCCAAAAATGGCTCTCTTCTTTCTGGAAACAATCGCCCCTATCGAGAAGCTTGGGAAAGCGAAACCTCTCTGGTCACGTCGAACCTCATCACCTTGCCTGCACCACACAAAACCTTCTTTTCGCTCATTCGTGCACTATTACTAACTCCAGCTCCCCCACCTTCCGAGTCTCCAGCGGCCCCTGTTTCTCCCCATGCATTCATTGAGTCTCTTCATGTACCCAGAATATATAAGACATATCTCCAAGAGCTGTCTGACGTATGCAGAGATTACTTCTGGGTTTTCTGTCATCCAAATAACGCCATCTGGATGTTGTCGGAGACGAATGAAGGCAGCGTAGAGAAACCAAGAGCACCAGGTGGTATGACAGGAGGAGTGGAATTTGAAGCCATGGCATACTTCGTAAGCTAACCTGTGGTTAATATGGATGTCGTTGACATTATTTCCTTTCCAAGACCACCCATCTGAAGCTTGTCAATGCAATTTCAAAATGCGTTGAAGGACTGAACATGCCCAAAGAACATGAACATTCCGCCTATCGATTCCATACCGATCTATTTCTTTCAGGTCTTGAACGTATTATTCTGGCAAGTATTCCCTTGGGCCTTTGGTTATTCAAGCTAGTTGATTTAAAAGACTCTTGTAGATCTCACGAAAAGCGTCAACCACATACTACCCAACCCTCCACCTTGAACTAGCCAGATACATTGCCTACGCTACTCGATCTGGTTACGAGTTGCCTTACACCGTTGCTCGACTCATCGGCATGCCGCCTGCAGCACATGCTAAGAACCTTCATGCAGCTGGAACATCTAGCTCTGGGCAGAACACTCCTGCCCGTCAACAATCTGGGACACCGACCAAACGTTCCGGACCTTCTATTCAGACGCCTGCTCTTCCATCGCCTAGGAAAGTTGAGCCCATGACGTTTGATTGAGCGATAGATGTAAAATTTTTGATTTAAAGACTTGAACTTACATATCTGATGATGATGAAAGTATGACCTCCTCCCCTGCTTGGCCTAGATATTATTTAAATAGTTGTGTTTGAACTTGTACATTCGTTTGATCATGAATGGAATAAATACCACTGGGTGTTTGGGGTCTAAACTATCACAACAAACTTGCAAGCCCGCGATGAAATAGTAACAGATGTGACAGGTCTCCTCCTGAACCGTTGCATACAAAGTTCAACGCCCCAAAGCTGCTGCTGATTGATGGTAATCAAGGCAGTTTGTCCACTCACTACGAATGCTACTACGAACATGCCTCACTAATTTCAATATCAAATCTGGCTTGAATCCCTTACGAGCAAAAGGTCAGGTCAGGTTTCTTACACAAGGAGTGAGTAATCCTTCTCAGAATCAATCTCAGTTTCTACACTCATGCACGGGGCGTTGCTCGTAGAAGCGTCTTCGTGAGGTACAGTATCTAAACCCAGAAACAATCACATTTCAAAAGCAACGGACAGTTGATTTCTCAGGCAAACGTCATGTTACAATTTCTGTTCCCTTTAACGGGAAATTCCAAATGGTCAAGTTATTTTATCACTTCCAAGAAAATATTCGTTATCCCTTTCCTGAAAACACACATGGTCACCTATACTATCGCGCACCCACTCCCGACCGTCCCTCTCTCTCGGGATCCTTTCGATTTCGAGTCACATTCCCGGATCACCCTGAGGGCTTCGCGGATGGCGCCGACTTACTTCGGCCAGATGGACGCCCTTGGGAGTTAACGCTTTACAGTGCTATCCAAACAGCAGGATACGCACCCCTTGTTCGAAAATTATTGAACGAAGACCTACTAGATGCCGATTTACTTGATACCGTTGATCAACTACCCCGAATCAACCTTAGATTTCCAAGTGGCGTGTTGTATACGCTTTCTGACCCCTTCACCTTGTCACTGGGTCAAGCTAAAATGATAACAACCGTCACAGAGGACCACTCGGCAACCTTTCGATTACGCCCCCTTGTCGATTCGCGACTTGATCTATTTCCTTTTACAGGTATATTGTTTTCAAGTAACCGCAAAGGATTCAAAATCACCTCATTTTAATCCTTTTTTCTCTATCTTAGGCACTGTGCTTGTAAATTTTGAAAAGTCGGAACTGCCAGAACATACGCACAAGCGTGCAGTGGTCATTCGCGTTATGGATATCTTGTCTCCTATCAAATGTGTTATCCCGAACTATGACTTTCACGTCCAGTTGCCGAGTCCGGGGCAATTAATCTCAAAACGTAAACGACCCGGTGGGTACCATCCTTGGAGTAAAGATATCTCAGAGGGGTCCTCATCTATCGCCAAATGTCTGGGGCAGTTATACCCTGAAAAAAAACACACTGTCTCCCTGAAATGTGAGGGTATCCTGCCAGACGACCACCCACCCAACTTTCACTCACTATGGATCTATCTATAGAAAACTAATCCTCAGCGAGGCAGGCTGGACGATGGGACCCCATCTATTCGCCTCGTATCGGTAGCTGCTCCAGATGCTTATTAGATTGAACATGATAAATTGCGGCACCAAAAGGAAACCTTGCCGAATCGCATCCTAGAATAGCTAGACGGTCTGGAGTCCGAGCTATCGCTGCTCAAATCGCTGAAAGGACCCTACAAAACGCAGATACTATTACTATGGCTGACGGCAGTATGTCAGCGACTCGTACAGATATGCGGGATACAATACATTGGTCGTCTATGTAGCCGATGGTGGTTTAAAGCCGATGACAATAAAATTCGGATCCACAGTTTAATTTTCAACTCAAGTACTGGACCGATGTCACCAATGCGGGCTTCTTCCCGATCCAGTGGCTTTTTCCCTCGAGATACAGCAGAGCTCTGGTACATCGTGTACAAGGGTTGAACGTTGAACTTTCTCAATTCTCCTGGGATATGACGGCGTCTACGGCGTATTAATGGCGCTGGTCATTTTACAAAATTCAGTCACTCGCGCCTACTACGAAGGTTTATGGTGTTCTGGTACTCACAATTAACCCGTCATCTCGAAACAGCTCAAGCTGAAGCACCTGCGTAACCCTCGATGCAGCAATCACAACGAGTCCAAAAAAACCTAGAAAGAAAGAAACCTGAAACTAGACATTAGATACTACAGCCTCACTCAAATCTCCTGATTGCAACCAAGCCTTGACCTTGTCGCGACTGCGAGCAAGGTCCTCGATTTGTTGCTTGTTTCTTCTGCGCTGTATTGCTGATATCCACAGACCCGCCAACCCATCCATCATTGAATGCAACTCCCTTTTCTTGCCTTCTTTTCGTTCCGTGCGTCATGATGTCGATTTCGAGCCACTGGTTGAGGAGGAGAGGACCAATCCTACCCGGCTCATAATCTGAACCCTCATCTGCCGGCTGTTCCTCGACTTCTCCCAAAGAGATTGCTTAGAGGACGGTGGGCTCTGGGCCTTCATAACCGCAGAAGCATAAAATGGATTGCAAATGGAGGCCGGTGGCCACTCGCTGGTATCTTCTGGTGAACGTAAGTCACTGTTGTTAGGGACAAACTTGAAGACAGGCATAATGTTGCCAAGGTTAGAGTCAACGATATGGTGCCATGTGAGACGACTGGCTGGCATTGGTTTATTTGCTTGCCTGGGTGGATTGCATGGAATATCATTGACGGTTACACTAAGTCCATTCCGTGTGTCATCACTTCAGAGAGATAAGAAATTTCATTAGTGCTCACGCATACGAAAAAATTCCACGACAAGCCAAGCCACCGGTCTCCAGCTGGAAGAGATGCTAGTAACCATTAACGATGCGTCCTACTATCTTAGCTCCTACTCTAGATTGAAGGGCTACGCTTTGAGCCCGATGGATTTCCTCGTAATCGAATGAGGGAGAGGAGAACCTGAGTGTCTTCCGAATCGGCGATACCTCCTGGAGGGAGCGGTCACCGGCCTAACCTCTTTCAACACGTCCAATGTGAAGGCAGGTACACGCAAACACTCTCATTTTGAATGAAGACCATGGACGCTCTGTCAAAATGGACGTTGTTGTGAGTTTTTTATTACTCACCCATCTGAAAAATTTGCCGAAGGTCCTCATTGATATTGTCGTATCCTGCAGAAGTCGAAGAAAGTTCCATGCAACCCAGAGTATAGCCGTAACCTCGACATACCATCAGACGCCCGTTCTACGCGTCATACGAATAAACAATCACATGCCTAGAGGCTATCATGATAGGCAAGATGACTTCCAACGATTAGCGCCTGGTTGTCAAAAATCATCCGTCTAACTGGAGGCAAGGAAGAGGCATAAATCTGTTATATAAATCACATCGAGACCTCCTATCGACGGTTGTAGTTGGCCTTCTATCGAGGTCAACCGTGGCAGCGAGCTTGCGCTGTCCATTCCGCTTGCTGGAACTTGCCGTCAATCCCCTCGAGTGGCTACGATTTCTTGGCTGCATTATTTACGGAAACGAAGGCTATTTATCCACATCCGTTGCAGGTCCAGATGCCGGCGACTACACCAACAGGTCTGGAGCACCGTGCTTACTACCTTATATCTGAAGGCAAGTTTCAATGGCCATACTACTCTGTCGTTCTGCCTAACATTGCTCTTAGGCCCTAAGCCTTCGAATTTCAGTGCTATAGCCTTACTTGTTATTCGAGAAATCGATATCAAGGGGGAAACGCTTGACAAAGCCACTCTAAGACTTCGGATATTTGGCGAGGAAGGCCCCGTCTGTAACGTCTTGGGAAACACGAGAAAGCTCATGAGTCAGTTTTTAAGTCTTTAACATATTGTTCTGGCAAGTACTCCCTTCAACCCTCTCTTATTCAACTTGAAGCTAGCTAATCTAAAATTCTTGTGTATCTCACGAACTTGGAGCATCAACACCACACCATCAATTAGCCAGATATATTGCCTACGCTACTCTATTTGGGTACGAATTACCTTAGACCGTTTCTCGCCTCATCGACATGCCGCCTGCATAGGCCAAGAACGCTCAGGCACTGGAGCATCAAGCTACGGGCGGGATATCAGTAATCTGAGATACCGACCAAATGCTCTGGACCTTCTCAGACCCCAAGTTACTCTTCCATCGCCTAGGAAAGTTGAGTCTATGGCCGACTCGGAACGATAGAGGTATATTTCTAATTTAATAACAACTTACATATCTGATGATGATGATGATGATGATGATGATGAATAGCGTGACCCCCCTCCTTGTATTGTTGCTTGGCCTAGATATTCAGCAGCACTGTTCTCTTGTGCTCATTTGAAAATTCACTGGGAGAAAGCTT
>Ga0193743_1002093_pt1 | contig 14329 bp, 11 predicted proteins | sample L2c2metaG_FD_143038 | JGI IMG/M metagenome (GOLD analysis project Ga0193743, IMG submission 143038) | Soil microbial communities from a riparian zone of the East river system, Colorado, United States - L2c2 | ecosystem: Environmental > Terrestrial > Soil > Riparian zone | place: USA: East River... | reverse complement strand
CACATCATGCTTCCCGTCGCGCACGTGATAGGCGACCGTGCCCGTCATGATGGGCTGGTTCAGGGGCGGCTGCTTGTCCGTCCCCAGGCCGCGCTTGCCCAAAAGCTCGTAGACCTTGCCTGCTTCGACAGCGGACAGAAATTCCGCGGGCGGACCCGAGGAATGGTCCAGTTCCGCGCTGGCGACATACAGCGGACGCGGGGCGATGAGCGACAAAAGCAGGTTGCCATCCACGGGTACCCGGTCGGGATGGCCCGTGTACTGGTGAAAATTGACGCAGAACCAGTGCGGGAAGGCCGTGTTCAAGTGTTCGATTGTCTCCGCTGCGGCAGCGCGATAGAGCGACGCGCCGCCCACGCCCGATTCGTTTGAGATCACCACCGAGAAACGCGTGTCCTGCGCTGCGCTCCAGAGCGCTGCTTTGCCCAGGCGCGAATGGCCGATAAGGGCAATCTTTTTGGCATCGACGTCGGGATCGGTTTGCAGGTAGTCGACGGCGCGGCTCAGGCCCCAAGCCCAGGCGCCTAAGGTGCCCCACGCGCTGTCAGCAGGCTTGCTCCGGCCCGGCCGTAGAAACAGTTGGCGCACGCCAAACTCCATGCCGCCCGCAAAATCAGGCTCGATGTCGCCGCAGTAGGCCGTCGCCAGCGCGAATCCGCGCGAAAGGACTTTTTCCACCTGCCACTGCTGCGCGTTGCCGCCGCGCGCGCTCTCCTGGGCTGGCGCCTTTTGCCCTTTAATCCAGACCTCCGGGAGGTCGATTTCCGGATCGGCGTTCACGGTTTCGTTCCCAAAGAAGTTCAAACCGATAAACACCGGCGCGCGGCCGCGTGATTTTGCCGGCGAATACAACAGAAGGCGCATGCGCGGACCCGTCTCCTGCTGCGAGAAGTAGACCGTAATCTGCTTGCGTACCGCTAAGCCGTTCAGGGCATGGTCATCCGTCGACGTAACACGAAAGTGAACTTCCGGCCGCGCGCTCGGAGTCTCGCCGAAGACCTGATCGGCAAACAGCCGCATGATTTCCGGACGCCGGTTCTTCCGCCACGTCTGCGCGTCGCGCACCGGCTTGCCGTCACTGCTGACCAGTGCATCCGGCAGCGGATATTTCAGAACCGCGCCAGGCTCGTTTTGAGCGAGAATGCCCAGGGCGGCCGGAATCAGCAGCGCCGCGGCCCAGAGCATTCTCATTCCGCGGCCCTCAGCGCCAACCCGCGCGCCACGGAGGTAAACTCATCGCCAGTGCGGATTTTGCGCCCGCCGAAGCGCGTTTCGAAAATCCGCCGCACGGCCGGAACGAACGAAGATCCGCCGGTCAGAAACACCATGTCCACGTCTTTTGCATCGACTCCGGTCTTGGCCAGCAGCGAGTTCACTTTTTCCTCCACATCCGCCAGTTCCTCCGCTATCCACAGCTCAAATTCCGCGCGCGTGACCTGGGCTTCCAGTTCCACATCGCCATCGACAAAGCGGAATACTTCGCTCTCATTTCGAGACAAGCCGATCTTGACTTTCTGCACTGCTCGATGGAGATGATATCCCAAATCATGCTCGATCAAATAGACGAGCGCTGCGAGTTTATCGCCCTCAAGCGCCTGCGTCACAACGCTCTTGAGCATGTTCATGGTCTCGCGCGATTTCAGGAACGAAAGGTGGTGCCAGCGCTCCAGTTTGAAGTAAACCCAGTTCGGCACCGGCAGCAGCTTACCGTTTGAATCAAGTTCCGATCCGGCGCCCAGCGCGGGCGAAACCAGGTGCCGGATGATTTTGGCGTCGAAAGCGTCACCGGCGAGCGGAAGCCCCTCATTGCCGAGCACGGCCCGCGGGCCATCCCCTAATTTCCTCTGAGACGGTCCCACGCGCAGCAGGGAGAAATCGCTGGTGCCGCCGCCGAAATCTCCAATCACGATCAGCTCGTCATGGTCGAGGTTCGATTCGTAGTAGTACGCGGCCGCCACCGGCTCATACTCGAACGCGACCTGCTCGAAGCCCGCTTTGTGCAGCGCGACGGTCAGGCGGCCTGTGGCGTACTCGTCCTCTTCGTTGGACGCAGCGCCTACGAAGCGCACAGGCTTACCCACAACCGCGCCGCGCACGGCTGAGCCGAATTGTTTTTCGGCGTGCGACCGGATGTCGCGCAATACTTTCGCAATCAATTCCTCGAGCTGAAAACGGCGCCCGAAAATTTCCGTCGTCTGCAGGCTGCGGCTGGAGAGGAAAGACTTGAGCGACTGAATCAGGCGGCCTTTATCGTCCGCTTCCAAATAGCGCTCGATGCCCTCCGGACCGGCCCAGGATTTGATGGTGGTGCGGCCGGCTTCTTTCAGGCGCTCCAGATAGAGCAGGGAGCGGAACGACTCAGTGAAGGCATCGCCCAGCCGGAAGCGCGTCAATTCGACCGCGCCGGGGCCGGTTACGCGCGCAATAGAACTGTTGGTGGTACCGAAGTCAAGACCGATGTGCATGCTTAAAGAATTCTTGTGTACGTTTATGCGCTTTTCTGCGCGCGTGCTTTGGCTCGGACGGGCTTTTTCGCTGCGGGCGGGCAAGCCTTTAACGTCATCCACTGCCCGGGGTCGACAGCTTCGCCATTCACGTAGAGCGTCCAATGCACGTGCGGGCCGGTAGAGCGCCCGGTGGAGCCGATGTAGCCGATCACGCTTTCAGGAGTAACGTGGTCGCCTTCCTTCACCGCAAAACCGGACATATGAAGATAGATGCTCTGCATGCCCTGGCCGTGATCGACGGCCACCGTGCCGCCGCGCAAGTTGTAGGGCTTCACAATTTTCACTACTCCCGCCGCGACCGGGTGAATGGGCGCGCCGGCTGCTCCGCGCTGGTCCACGCCGGCGTGAAAATCGCCTGTCGGCTTACCGTTGTGCAGGCGCATGACGCCGAACAGAGAGGTGAGGCAGCCGGACTCGGGTGCCCGTAGCGGTTCCTGCCAGTAGCGGGCGCTGGAGACTGTTTTACGGAAGGCGCCAACCGTCTCCTGCTCGCCTGGCGATGGCTTCAAGCCCGCAATGTCCGGGGCAATGACAATGTTTTGTCTCGGATAACGCGCATCTTTTACCGTGACTGGCTCGGCATGCAGAACCGCGCCCTTCTCATCCAGAAATTCGAGCGTATACGCACCCGGTTTTTCTAGCACCGGAACCGGCATCAGGCCTAATGTATGGCCATCTTCCTGGGGAAACAGGGGTATGGTTCGCCCATGCATGCGCGCGCTGTGCACGCTCTTATCGCCCGTTACTTTCAATGTTTCACCTTGGCGGGCAGCGGGCGGCGTGACGCTGAAGATTTGTCCCCAAGCGCTAACGGCCAGGAACAGCATCGACCATCGCATCCCTTTCAGAATAGCGAGGCTCCGGGATGCCCTTTGCACTACTGCGCCTCACCCAAACTGTCGATAGGGTAAGTGGAAATGAACATCCTTCCTTTTCGTTCCGCTCCGCGCACCGGCTTACAGTTTGGGATCTATCCGGGTGGCGCTTGGGGAAACCGGAACGAACTGGCAGTTGGCAAGCCCGATCGGCCCGATGAAATCAATCGAGCGCTCGACTTGCTGCAAGGAAGCCGGCCGTTCGTGGTGCGGAGCTATTTATGTTTCAAGGGAGGCTCCGAAGCGGCGAGTCTCGCCAGCCTGCCGCCGGTTGCCGATCTGGCGCAGTACACATGGAACGGCAGAAAATTAGATCTCGTCCTCTGCAATTGGGATGCCCGCGGCAACATCCACGCCTGGACGCAATTCATTCAAAATGTGATCACCCGCTACGGCCCTTACGTGCACTCGCTCCAAATCTGCGAAGAGCCGAATGTGTACGATTACCCGGGCGATGGGCGTTTTCCGCATGCCGTGGACGCGATTGTGGCGGGAGTGCTGGCCGCGCGCGAAAAATTGCGGGAAACCGGCATTGCGGCGGCGGTTGGCTTCAACGCTGTCCCGTGTTTCGATCCGAACGACGGCTTCTGGCGCGCCATCTCAAAAAAAATCAATGCGAAGTTCATCCATGCGCTCGACTATGTGGGCCTGAACTATTACCCTGATCTGACCGAGCCGATCGTAGGCGAACTGCCGGCGGTTGTCACCAAAGTGCTTACGCAGTTTCGCGAAGTGAATCTGGCTCAAGCCGGCATCCCCCGCTCGGTGCCTATCCACATCAGCGAAAGCGGCTGGCCCACCGGTCCACACCGCTATTACACGCGCCAGGCAGAATTACTCGATCAGATGATTCGCACGGTTTCTCAGCTGCGAGGCGGCCTGAACGTCACACACTACGAACTCTTCTCCCTGCGCGATGCCGACACCGCCAATCCGGACATCCTTCATCAATTCGGAATCATGCGGGACGACTATTCACCCAAACCAGCCTTTGATGCCTACCGCAGCCTGATAGCCGAATTCAGCGGCTAGTGCGCCGCTGCCGCGCGGCCCGGACTCGCTTTCCGCATAAAGAAAACCAGTGGCGTCAACACGCCGAACACCACGCCCAGGATCCAAAAACAGTCGATGTAGGAAAGCGTCTCCGCCTGCTGTTGCAGTTGCCGCAGCAACAGCGCATAGGGCGCGGCTGTACCCTCGCCAGGGGGTCCAAAGACGCGCCCAGCCGACGAGAGTGCCTGGTTAAAGGCCGGGTTCAGCGTGGTGGCGTGCTCGGTCAACCTGGCCTGGTGAAATTGCGCCCGTCTGCTGAGAATCGTAGTCACCAGGGAAATGCCGACGCTCCCGCCTACATTTCTCGCGAGATTGATCAGACCGGAAGCGGCATTGTTCTTCTCCCTGGGAACAAACCGGTAAGCGGCGGTGTTGATGGGCACGAAGAGAAACGCCAGGCCAACGGCCTGAAAACAACGCGACAGCATGGCGTACTTAAAATCCATCTCGTTGTTGAAACTGGTCATGTGGATCAGCGCCGCCGAAGTCACTGCCAGGCCAAAGCCGATCAGCCAGCGCGCCTCAAACTTGCTGAGCAACACTCCCACCAGCGGTAGCAACAGCATCACCAGCACCCCTCCCGGCGAAATGACCAAACCCGCCTGCGTCGCCGAGTAGCCCATGATCAGCTGCATGTACTGCGGAATAAGCACCGTACTGCCCAGCAGCACCACTCCCACCATAAACATCAACAGCGCCGAAATGCCGAAATTGCGGTCTTTGAGCAGGCTCAGATCCACCACGGGATCTTTTTCTTTCAACTCCCAATAGATCGCCATGGCCATTCCGGCCACCGTCAGCACCGTGCAAATCCGGATAAAATCCGAAGCGAACCAATCCTCGCGCTCGCCCTTATCCAGGACAATTTGCATGAATCCGAGCCCGATGGCGATGAAGATGATGCCCCAGTAATCCACCCGCAGCTTGGTCTTCAGCTTCAGCGCGCGCGCCTTCACCAGGTACGGCGGATCCTCGAGCATAAAGTTCGACAGGAATAGCGACAATATGCCCACCGGAATGTTGATAAAGAAAATCCAGCGCCAGGTGAAGTGATCTGTAATCCACCCGCCCAGCGTCGGCCCAATGGCAGGCGCCGTCACTACGGCAATTCCGTAAACCGCAAATGCCATGGCGCGCTGCCGCGGCGCAAACGTATCCGCCAGAATTGCCTGCTCGCTGGGCTGCAAGCCGCCTCCGCCAATGCCTTGTATGACGCGGAAAAGCACCAGCATTCCCAGCGAAGGCGCAATGCCGCACAAAAATGAACTGAGGGTGAAAAGCAGCACGCACAGCATATAGAACCGCTTGCGGCCCATCAGCATGGAAAGCCAGCCGCTCAGCGGCAGAATAATCGCGTTCGAAACCAGGTAGGACGTCAGCACCCAGGTAGCTTCGTCTTCGCTCGCCGACAGGCTACCCGCCATATGCGGCAGAGCCACGTTCGCGATGCTGGTATCCAGCACCTCCATGAAACTCGCCATGGTTACGGTAATCGCGACCAGCCAGGGATTGAACTTCGGTCTCCAGACCGGTTCATCGGCTAGACTGGCGGGCGGGCCGCCGGTGGGCGCCGGTGTTTTAGGCGGCGCCGTCGTACTTGCCATGTTGATGAACCACCTGCTCGCCTAATTCGGGTTGTTCGGGCCGCTATTCAACAGCACGGTCGGAGCCACCGACATGCCTGGCAGCAGCAAATGATCGTGATTCTCACCCGGCTCCAGAAGTATCTTCACCGGTACGCGCTGCACTACTTTGACGTAGTTGCCGGTGGCGTTCTCAGGCGGCAGCAAGCTAAACTTCGCCCCCGATGAGGCCGCGATGCTTTCTACATATCCTCGATATTTATGGCCGCTGCCGTAGGTATCGACCTCGAATTCCACTTTTTGCCCGACACGCATTTTTCTGAGCTGCGTCTCTTTGAAATTCGCCGTAACCCAGACATTGTCCAGTGGAACCAGCGCCATCATCTGCTGTCCGGGCGACACCTGCGTCCCAGGTTCGACTGTTTTCCGGCTCACAACGCCATCCACCGGCGCTCTAATCAGGGTGTAGCCGACGTTCAACCTGGCCTGTGCCAGGTTCGCCTCGCTCTGCTTCACCAGCGCTTGCGCCTGTTTGTGCCGGGCCTCGCTCACCGCCTGTTGTCTTGGCCGCAGTTCTTCGCTCTGCCTTTGTTGCGCAATGGCCGTATTCAGCTTTGCCCTGGCCTGCGCCACATCAGAAATCGCTTGATCCAGTAAGTGCTGCGCCGCGATCGCGTCCGCCTTTGCCGACTCTACGTCGGCTTCGCTGCCCTGTGCGGCTGCCACGGCGGCATCATATTCCTGCTTCGAAATCTCGTCCTTGTCCACCAGGTCCTTGAGCCGCGCCAAATCCTTCGCGGCTTTCACCTGGTCGGCCTGCTTCCCCACCAAATTCGAATTCGCGGAGTTCAGCTTAGCCCGCGCCGCGTTCACGCCCTGCTGCGCCGAGGCAACCGCCGCCTGGCTTTCCACCGTTTGCGAGGAACTCGTAGTGATCTGCGTTCGTGTGTTGATGTTCGTCAGCGGCACATTCACGCTGGTTTCCGACGTGTTGGCCATTGCGCTGGCCAGTTCGGCTTCCGCCTGCGCCTGGCTCACCTGGTAATCTGCCGCGTCCAAACGCACCAGCGGTTGACCCGCTTTCACGGCCTGGTTGTCCCTTACCAGAACTTCCACCACGGTCCCTGCGATGCGTGCGCTCACCGGGATGACGTCGCCATCCACCTGCGCGTCGTCCGTCGATTCCCGCGCCGAATAGTACGCGGAAACCGGTATTGCCACCACCGCCGCGACTACTAACAACGCCAGCAGAACGAACCGGATCGTACGCGTGCGGCCACGCTGCTCGTTCTTCCGGGTTTCGGGGTTATCGTTCTGCTCCCGCCCCTGCGTCCCTTCTTGCTTTTCCTCAACGTCCGCCATTTTTCACTCCCGCTATTCCAGCCCTCGATAAATTATCAACTGGGTCGCTTTTTCCTGCTTGCCCGGCGTTGTGAACCCAAATGCTGGCGCGGGTTTTTCTCAGAAGATGCAAAAGTGTCCCCTTCTCATCCTCGGAAAGACCCTGCAGCATACTCTTTACTTTGCCGTAATGCACCGGCATGAATTTATCTAACAATGCTTCGGCTTTCTTCGTGACGCGGGCGTAGCGCGCGCGCCGGTCTTCCGGGTCAACCGATCTGGTCACGTAGCCTTTGCTTTCCAAATGATCGATAAGCCCGGTAATATTGGCCCGGCTGACCAACAGCAACTCGCCCAGTTCATGCAACTGCATGCCGGCCGCGGGTCCATGCCCCAATAGCATCAGAACATTGAGGGAAGCCTTCGAAAGCCCGTAATCCGCCATATACCGGCCGGTGGCCTGGCTCATAACGTCATAGGTATACAACAAGCTCAGCATCGTCTCAATCGACGCCAGATCGAACCCGTGGTACTGCCCGCCATACAGCTGCACCCGGTCGTGATAAAAGGCCTCGCGGCGGTCTTCAGGCACTTCCGTTCGATTCCAAAGAAATAGTAAAGTTCCTAATTATTTTGGCAGAATGCGTTTTGAATGGCTGACGGCCCTCCATATTGGTGAGCTAGATTGGGCGTTCCCAATATGGAGGGAGAATAATCGCTACTCGGGTTTGCGTTTGCGCGGACGCCGGTTTGCGGTTGTGCCGCTGGCAGCCCGCTTCCTGGTGGCCGTTTTCTTGGGCTTGGGCGGTGGCGGGTTGGGCTCGAAAATGGTAGGCTGACCTTCCACAATCGGCTGCGGCTCGTCTTCCTCTTCCTCGGTAATCTGCTCGGGCGGCGCTTCAGGCAAAGCAGGCGGGTAGAATTCCGCGCCTAGCTGCACCATCAGCCCGCGTTCCTCATCCGGCTCCGCCCGCACCACAGTTTTGTCCTGGGCGTAGTTCAATAGCTCGGAGAACTGCTGGAACCCGAACTTCGACAGATTGAAATCGGGATGTTCGGCCGACATCCACTGTTCCAACTCTTCCGCGGTCGCGCCGCCCTCTTCCAGCTCCATTCGGTGCGTTTCCAGAACGTCGCGCAGCGCTGGCAGCGCCTCATCCGGGCGGGCAGCTACCTTCTCCGGACCATGCCCGCCGCCGCGGCGTTCAATGATGTAACGTCCGCCGGAGCCGCTGACATTGATGTACTCGGCCTTTTTGAGTTTTTCGACAAAGTCGGAGAAGCTGCCGGCGCCATACGCGCGCTCGCTGAAAGCCGGGTCCAGCTGCAGCATGGTGCTCTTTAAAAGACCCAGCTGCGGTTGCACGGCGCGGCGCTCCAGTACTTGCAGCGCGCGCTCCACCAACGGCATGGCCTGGGTCAGTTCGAGCGGCGCGGGGCGCGCTCCCCGTTCACGTTTGTCTTTTCTGTCGGGACGGTCTTGCCGGTCGGGCCTGTCCAGCCGCTCGGTTCGGTCGCGAGGATCGCGGCGATCCGGCATCGGGGACGCCACAATGCTGGCGCCATCTTCGAGCAGCGATTCATAACTGACAAACTCATGGCAGTTCTGTTGCAGAATCGTGCTGGTGAACGCTTTTCCGCCCACCACGAATACGGTTTTGCCGTATTCCTTGAGCTTGTTGACCAGCGGTATGAAGTCGCTGTCACCGCTTACAATCGCGAACGCGTTCACGTGCGCATGCGTAAATGCCATTTCCAGCGCATCCAGCGCCAGGTTGATATCGGCGCCGTTCTTGTCGCCCCGTGGCGAGGGGATGCGCTGTACCATTTGCACGGCGTTCTCCGCCATCTGCCGGGTTGCGCCTTCCTGGCGTCCCCAGTTGGCATAGGCGAACTTCGCCACTAAATCGCCACGTTCTTTCAAAGCTCCGAGCGGGAGCGATACGTCGAATTCGCGCCGGAGTGTCGACTTAACGCCTATTTCTATGTTGTCGTAGTCGACGAACACGGCGATGTTCAGTCTGTCTTGCATCAATTTCCTTTTCTGTCCGTTGCGCTGTTCAATCATGCGGAGCAATACGGATCTCTTCTGCCGAGCCTTAGCTCAGGCCTACCTGTTCTACCGATTCGCGGATGAAGCGGGTTATCTTCTCAAGCGATGCGCCGGGCTGAAAGACTTCCGCCACCCCGAGTTTCTTGAGTTCGGCGGCGTCATCATCAGGGATGATTCCGCCCGCGATGACCAGCACGCCGGTCATCTCTTTCTCTCGCAGCAATTCCATCACACGCGGCACAATGGCATTGTGCGCACCCGAAAGAATTGACAAACCAATCACTTGGACATCTTCCTGCAAAGCGGCATTCACGATCATCTCCGGCGTTTGCCGTAGACCGGTGTAGATGACTTCCATACCCGCGTCGCGCAGTGCTCGTGCAATCACTTTTGCGCCGCGATCGTGTCCATCGAGGCCAGGTTTCGCCACGAGCACACGGATGGGTATGGTCATATCTACACTGTCCAAATTATAGAACGTACGTCTTTATCTACCGTGGGAGGGGTTAGGAGAGGCGTCTATCCCCGCCGGACATCAGGCAGGTTTTCTCCAATCCCACTCCGTACCGGACCGCCTTAGTGCCCTAACGGCAATTTCCCGGATCGCCATTTCCGGCCAATCTAGGATCACCGGCAGACAGAGCCGGCGAAAAAAATCTTTGGAGTCATCATGAAAAAAATTCTTTCGCTATTCCTCTTGTGCGGAGCGATCCTTTCGGCAAGCACCGTTAATGTTACCTTTCAAAGCCCCGGAGCACCGTCGGGCGGCGAGAACCTCGAATGGGCCGGTCCGTACACGCTCAGCGTCAACGGGAATTCGGTACTCGCCATGTGTATGGACGATTTCCTTACCGTGAGTGGAAGCTGGACCGCTAACGTCACTTCTTTGGCGAGTTCCGACCTGAGCGGGACGTTCCTCGGCAACGGCGGTATGAACATCTATGGGTATCAAATCAGCAGCAAAGATGTGTACACCATCGAGGCCTACCTGTTTCAACAGCTGCTCCAGCCGGGAGCCGACCGGGCCAATATCCAGTTAGCCGCTTGGGCAATCATGAATCCGGTCACGCTCAGCAATGTCTTCAACTCGAACAACACTGCGGTGCAAAACGAACTGTTCGAAGCCTACAATAATCTCGGCACCTTCGATGTAACGGGCTTTGCAATCCTGTCCGATATCGGGGGCACGAACCAGGAGTTTATGGTCGGAACGCCGGAACCCACTACCCTGGCGTTACTGGGAGCCGGTCTATTTGCCATCGGCGCCACTCGTTTCTCTCGCCGCAAGAAAACCGCGGAGTAACAACCGCCTACGCCCGCGCTCGGGCCCGTGACCCGCTACCTGGGACACGAGCTCGAGTGCGCCAAAATAGACGAATGCGACCGTATGAGGAGTTATTGATTCAGGCAAGCCAGGTTGGCCGCGTGCTCAAACGCGAAAACATCTATGGCTCGGGACCGCCGGTAGATCATCTGTGCCAGGAAGCCCAGACGATGGTAAAGACGCATTGCACCAGGAGCGTAGTCGATTTCGGAGCCGGTTGCGGCGCATTGCAGCAGTACTTGCCCGCCACCGTTCGTTATCTCGGAATTGAAAGCGACCCCAACGCGGTGGAACTGGCAAAGCGAAAGGGAAGAAACGTCGTTGTTGGCGATGTCGCAAACACAGATCTTCCTAAAGATTCGTTTGACGTCTGCGCGATGCTGGAAGTTCTTGAGCACATCGACGATTACGAGCGAGTCCTGACGGAAGTTCATCGCGTGACCGCCTCTAAATTCATCATTACCGTCCCCAACATCGCTGTCCTGCCCGTTATGAGCGAGTCTCAGGTCGTGCCTTGGCATCTGCTGGAGGCAACCCACGTGAACTTCTTCACGCCAGGCAGCTTGGAAAAGACCTTGAAACGTGTCTTCACCCGAGTCAAAGTCTGGGAAATCAACGAGTGGTTCAAGCCCGGCTTATACATGAACATCGCAGCCGTAGCCTGGAAATAGCCCGTTAACTTCATTTTCCGAAACACCAAACACCAAATACAACGCCGAATCACCGAACCACCGAATACCGAACATCGAACGACAACGCCGAACACCGAAACCGAGCCAGAAGCGTTAGCGCAATGTCGTTTATTTAAGAATTAAACTGATAGTCGGGTCACTCTTCCATTAGTCCAAACTGTTGACTCCGAGCCGGAAGCGTTAGCGACCACGATGCTCGGTCACTCACGAATTTCCTTAAGTAAAGGGCATTGAGCGTTGGCGCCTACGATGTTCCATACTCACGAAAACCGCTATCGGCGTTCACAAATCTCGAAAATATTTTCTTCTCTCTGATTACAATCCACTTGCCGGTTTTATCCACATGTGGAAAACTTGTTTTCCGGCCCCCTGCATGCTACTTTCACCCAGGCTCGCCCACGGATTGAATCCCCGTGCGGCGGGCCGTTTCATTTCCAGGAGCCCCAACAATGACACCGAGATCCGAAGCCCAGCTCACTGCCAACCGCGAGAATGCACAACTCTCCACCGGCCCAACCACCGAAGCCGGAAAAGCCAAATCCTGCTTTAACGCCATAAAGTCCGGGCTGACCGGCCGGACCATCCTGCTACCCGCGGAGGACGCCGCTCAATACCAATCCGATCTGCAAGCCTACGAAGATCACTTCAAGCCCGTTGGTCCCGAAGAACGCGCCCTGGTCCAATCCCTGGCCGACATCCGCTGGCGCTTGAACCGTATCCCCGGCCTCGAAATGGGCATTTACGCCAAAGGTCATATTGAGTTTGCCGGCCAGTTTGAAGACTGCGGAGAATCGCTGCGCCCCGGCCTCATCGAACTCCAAACGTTCCTGACCTACGAAAAGCAACTGCGCAATCTGCATCTGCAGGAAGCCCGCCTGGTGCGCCGCCGCGAAAAGGAAACCGCCGAACTGCGCCGCCTCCAGCAAGAGCGCCTCGAAAAGGAAACCCGCGAGCGCGAAGCCGCGGCACAAAGCGGCGAACCGCCTGAGACATCCCAATTTGGCTTTGAATTTTCAACTCCGGAAACACAGGTTCGCCCAGCTGCTGCACAATCCGCGCCAACCGCGCCGCGGCGGCAGGCTGCCTAGGTGAAAATCGCTTCGAACAACCGCCGCATCTTGGACTGCACTGCTAGCAAATCCGCGTCCAGGCTCGCTGGCGTCGAGCGCTGACCCGTCCATCTCTGCAATAAACTCGCCACCATCTCGCGTTGCTCCGGAGCCGCCGGTATCCGTTCCTCGGCTCTTCCGGTCACCAGGCGAAGCGCGTGGTTCAACGCCCGGAAATACGTGGAGGCGCGCAGCAGAAACTCGGCGTCCGCATTGTCCAGGTGGCCCATTTTCTCCACCACGTCGATGCGCTCGGGCGTATTCAAGCTTTTGAAGAACATGCCCGCGCCCTTCAGCCGCAGATACATCAGTAGAAAGTCCGTATCGTAGTAGCCGCCCTCCGCCGCTTTCAACGGAGTGAGGTGGCCCTGCTCGCGCTGTAGGCGCATCCGCATCTGCCGCAAATCGTACTTGGAGCGCCCGCTCTGCCCGTAGCGCCGCCAGTCCACCTGCTGCAGCTCATTGAGAAACGCCGTGGCCCGGTCCGTATCCCCCGCCACGCCGCGCGCCTTCATGTAGGCGATGCCTTCCCATGCTTCCGCGGTGAACGAAAAATACTCAACGTATTTCGATTCCATCTGCACCAGCATGCCTTCGCGCCCGTTCGGCCTCAGGCGCGTATCGATTGAAAGGATCGAGCCATCGCCCGCGTATGTAGTCAGCGTTTCAATCAAGTGCTCGGCGACCCTGGTCCAGAACGGTTGCCGGTCTGCCTCGCTGTCGGGCACGATGAACAGCAGATCGGCGTCGGATGCCAGATCGAATTCGCGCATGCCCAGCCGGCCCACCGCCACCACCATCATTTCGTCTTGCGGTTCGTGAAAAGGCTCCGCCGCTGTCGCGCGTTCACGTGCCTTCGCCAAAACACTCTCTAGCGCAATCCGGTAAGCCCGCGCGATCACGAATTCGGCTAACGCGGAGGTGCTGTCCAGCGTCGCGAAAACTGGCTCCGGCATGCAAATACTGCCCACCTGAATGCGGAACATCTCGCGCCGGAAGAAGCGCCGCAAGCCCCCGATATCGCTGAGCGGAGCCGCCAGTCCCTCGAACGCCCAACGCCGCGTCGGATGGTCCGCCGCGCGCCGGATCTCTTCAAGCAGTTCCGGGTAACGCGAGAGCTGATCCCCCAGGTACGGGCTTAGCTCGAACACTTGTATCATCCAATCGGCCAGTACCGGATGGTTATCCAGCAATTCCAGTTGCTGCAGTTCGTTCGATAGCGATTCCAGGAAATCAGCCAGCTTCCGCCGGGCGCGATGTACGCCCCGCGCCCGCAGGGACGCCATGAAACGCGGCGCCATGCGGTCCAGAATCATCAACTCGGCCCCGGACACCTCCAGTCCGCTCCGCTCCGGGTCGATGGGCGCGACCGACGCGGTGGATTCACCAATGGAACTCTGTGAATACTGCGGCGGCCGCTGCGCATGCACGATGCGTTCGTAAATGACCTGCACGTTTTCCAGCCGTTGGTGCAAGTTTCGTAGCAATTGACCGGCAGCGCTCGTGCCCGCCTCGCGCTGGGCCGCGGGCATGCCGAGCGGCCCGTTCATGCGCCGCGCCAGGCGCTCCAATTCCAGTGGATTCGAAGGCAGCGCGTGCGTTTGCCGATCGTCTTCGAGCTGCAGCAGATGCTCCAGGCGTCGGAAGTATTCGTAAGCATCCACCAGGCGCGTGTGCTCAGTGGTGGAGAGTAAATCCTTCTCATGCAGGTGCGCCAGCGCCAGCAGCGTGCCCCCCTGCCGGACGTGCATCTCGCGCGCCCCATGCAGTCGCTGCAGGCACTGAACCAGAA
>Ga0193743_1002092_pt1 | contig 14342 bp, 8 predicted proteins | sample L2c2metaG_FD_143038 | JGI IMG/M metagenome (GOLD analysis project Ga0193743, IMG submission 143038) | Soil microbial communities from a riparian zone of the East river system, Colorado, United States - L2c2 | ecosystem: Environmental > Terrestrial > Soil > Riparian zone | place: USA: East River... | reverse complement strand
CAAGGCTCTCATTTCCGCCCGGTACCCAGTGGCATCCCACGTGCACTACCTCTGATAGATTCATGCCCGAAACGATTTCCATAACCGGCCTTCTGAAAGACATCCAATTTGCTCTCCGCCAACTGGCAGCCCGGCCGGGCTTCAGCGCCATTGCCGTGCTTGTCCTGGCGCTTGGCCTTGGCGCCAACGCGGCTATCTTTAGCGTGGTCAACGCCGTGCTTCTGCAGCCGCTGCCGTATCCGCACCCGGAGACGCTGGTTGGCCTGTTTGAACGTGATGTTGTCGGCGATAGCGAAGAAGACCATCTGAACTCCGTCAGCCCCGCTCTCTTCGAGGACTGGCAGGCGAACGCACATTCCATCTTCCTCTCTTCCGCCGTTCGCGCTACCTCCTTCAACATCTCCAGCAAGAGCCAATCCTTCAATCCTGAACGCATCAATGGCATCGCCTGCTCGCCCACCTTCACCCGAATCCTGGGCATCCAGCCCGCGATCGGCCGCTTCTTTACCGCGGCCGAAGACCAATATCAAAGCCCGTACGTAGCGGTCCTCTCCTATCGTTTTTGGCAGAAGCATTTCGGCGGCGCGTCGAATGTACTGGCCCAGCAGGTGCGTCTCGACGGCAATAACTACAGCATCCTGGGTGTGCTTCCGAAAGAGTTTGTCTTTCAGGGTCAACCGGCGGACGTCTTCGTTCCCTTCAAGCGAACCCTCGACGTGTCCAACCGCACCACGTACAGCAACCACTTCTTTGACGTGATTGGCCGCCTGGCGCCAGGATACTCCGCGGCCTCAGCCCAGGAAGAACTGAGCAACATCGCCCGCAACAGCCGCCGCGCCCATCCGAACGAGATCATGGGCAAGGCCGCCACTGTAGTTACGCTCAATAGCTACCTGGTCCGTAACGTCAAAACTGCACTGCTGGTACTGCTCTGCGCCGTCGGCTGCCTGCTGCTCATCGCTTGCGTCAACATCGCCAACCTGCTGCTCACCCGGGCGCTGGGGCGCCAGCGTGAACTCGCCATCCGCATCGCTGTGGGAGCCAGCCGGTTCCAGATCGTTCGACAACTGCTCATCGAAAGCACCATGCTCTCTTTCCTCGGCGCCGCCGCCGGCCTGTTCGTTGCCAGTTGGACTTCGTCTTTCCTGGCGACCCATGCCCCCGGCGCCGATGATCTGCCCCAAACGGCGAACATTCAAATTGACGGCCCTGTCCTCCTCTTCACCACCGGTATCGCGCTGCTCAGCGGTCTCGCCGCCGGCCTGTTCCCGGCGCTCGCCGCTTCCCGTACCGACCTGGTTACCGGCCTGAAAGAGACTGGCCGCTCCAATACGTCCAGCCGCTCCCATGGACGTCTTCGCGACATTCTCGTCGGCCTGGAAGTGGCCGTCTCCCTAGTCCTCCTGGTCGCCGCCGGCCTGCTGCTTCACAGTTTTCTCAGAATGCAGGACGTTTCGCCCGGCTTCCGGACTGAGAATTCCATCTCCTTCGAAGTCTCCCTCCCGGATGCCACGTACAAGAACCGGCAAACTGTCAGCAACTTCGTCGGTCGCTTAGCGCAAGAGCTTCGCGGCATGCCCGGAGCCTCGTCCGCCGGCCTGGTGAGCTATCCGCCTCTTGCCGGTCACTGGAACGATACTGTCTTTCACATCAAAGGTCATCCTTTACCGCCCCGATCTATGATGGATCTCCTCAGTCTGCAGGCGGACCCAGGCTACTTCCGCGCAGTCGGCATTCCACTTCTCCGAGGACGCTTCTTCACCGCGCAGGATGGCGTTGGCTACGACGAAAAGCACCCGCACCTGGGCAAGATGATCATCAGTGAGGCCACCGCTAAAAAGTTCTTCCCCGCTCTCGACCCCATGGGCCAAATCATGGAATTGGGAACCGATTCCGGCCTGCCGCCTGACCCCTCCGGCAACCCTTATCCGGAATTTCAGATCGTGGGAATCGTCGGCGATGTTCCCACCAGCGCCGAAAAAGGCATCGAACCCGCGGCCTATCGTCCTTTGCTGGACGGGGATGAAAGCCACTTCTATGGAGTCGTACATACCACCGGCGATCCGCTCCTCCTCAGATCGGGCATTGAAAGCGTTGTCCACCGTCTCGACGCCGACCTCCCCGTCAACAAGTTCCGAACCTTCGCTCAGATAAACACGCAGCAGACCCGCGACCGCCGCTTCAGTGCCAGCCTGCTCGTGCTCTTTGCCGGCGTTGCCCTTCTGCTTGCCGCCATCGGCCTCTATGGAGTGGTCTCCTATGCCGTCACCCAAAGAACCGCCGAAATTGGAATTCGCATTGCCTTGGGCGCCAGCCGCACGGCAGTAAGCCGTCTCATCCTGCTCGACGGTATGAAACCGGCCGTCCTTGGGCTCCTCGCTGGCATTCTTGCCTCCGTGGCACTTTCCCAGGTCCTGAAAAGCTTGCTCTTCGGAATCTCCGCGCTGGACGGCATCACCTTCATCGCAGTGCCCCTGATCCTCGCGGCCACCGTCGCCGTGGCCTGCCTCGTCCCGGCTCTTCGAGCCACGCGAATCGATCCCACGGTGGCCCTGCGCTCAGAATAAAGGCCAATATCGCACTTTGCTATTCTGTTAGTTCTAATGACCGCGGCTATCGGCGCAGGTCTTTCTAGCCATGGCGGCGCGGGTAAGTGAAACCTACGTTCTTCGCACCTACCCGTTCCGTGAAGGGGACCTCATCGTGAGCTTTTTTACCCGCGATCAAGGTAAACTTCGCGGCGTAGCCAGGCGGGCTCGCAAACCGAAAAGTAGTTTTGGATCGGGTCTGGAACGGCTCTCGCTCGTGAACTTATCGTATTCGCAAAAGGAAAATCGCGAACTGGTCAACTTGAGTTCCTGCGATCTATTGCAATCACAATTCGATCTGCTGACGGATTTCGATTCCAGCGTCGCTCTCGACTACATCGCCGAGCTGAGCGACCACCTGCTCCCCGCCCAGGAGCCTAACGAGCGTTACTTCCGTTTAATGGCGGCAGTTCTCGACCACATGCACGAACGCGCTCCCGGCGCTATCTGGACCAGCATCACTTATTTTTCGCTGTGGGCCACCCGCCTCTCCGGCTTTCTGCCCGATCTGGCGGCTTACCCGGATCGTACCCTTACCGCCGATTCGCGCGCCCTGGCTTCCGACATGTTGCGTACGCCGATTGCGGCGCTGCCCGCGCGTATCTGGAATAAGGACACCGCCCTCGACCTGCGCCGCCTGCTGATCCGGCAGATGGAAGAACACGTGGAGCGGCGTTTTAATACACCCCCGCTGCTCGAAGCCCTCTAACTCAAACAATCAGTCACGAAGGCTAACCGGCAGCCATCCTGCTCTCGCCGCCTCAATGCTATTTCCGATAGATGCATTCGTGTGGATCGCCACGATCTTTGTTTGAGGATGGCTGTGGGTGAATACTCTAAAAATCTCATCCGCGAAGGCCTGTCCAATTGCATCTACCCCCGCGAAGTCCAAGACTACAGTTTCGAATTGATCCACCCTCGCCAAGAGCTTTTTAGCTTGGGAACGAGATACAAGTTTCTCCTGGCCATAGCGTGCCAGTGCGACGGGTACAACGGTTTTCGAGAACGACACACCGTCCTCCGAAGAAAACCGCTTGAATACGTCCTCGTCCAACCGGTCGCTGTGATTGTTCAGCTTCATGGAAATTGTTGTGCCGGCCATAGACTCTGACTCTGACCGCTCAAGCATCCAGTCCTGATCTGAGTTCACACGATAGGTAAAGAAAACCCCGCCGGCGAGAATCTCGAATGAATCTAACGGCCGGGAGGTGAAAAAGATTCCTTGACCGCTATGGTTCGTGGGATCTGTTGTCAACTTTACTTTGGCGAGTTCTAGAATGGCATTTCGTTCGTTTGTCAACCTTTAAGGAAAAATTGTCAACCTTAAGGCTGCGGCAGGCCAAAACCATTGAGCCATAGAGGGTAAGCTAAGCTGATGAGAACGGCAAGCTGCGCTACGACGCTTACAGAGGCTAAGGACTTAGTTTGTCGCAGGCATGTCCTAGCCTACCTATAATACTCGCCAAGTCTTTTATAATTAGGTACATACAGAATCAGTGGATTCCTTCCAAGACACCATTTTCAAGCTGAAGCGCTATTGGGCCGACCGTGGCGCCATTATCCAAGAACCACACGACCTCGAAGTCGGCGCCGGGACTATGGCTCCCGAAACGTTCTTACGCGTGCTCGGGCCCAAGCCGTACAAAGTCGCGTATGTACAACCTAGCCGCCGCCCAGCCGATGGCCGCTACGGCGAAAATCCCAACCGTCTGTATAAGCACCAGCAACTGCAAGTCATCCTGAAGCCAACCCCCGATGACGTTCTGGAGCAATACCTCGGCAGTCTCGCCGCCATCGGTATCGACCTGCGCAAACACGACATCAAGTTTGAAGAAGACAACTGGGAATCGCCGACTCTGGGCGCCTGGGGCATCGGCTGGCAGGTGATGCTGGATGGACTTGAAATTACCCAGTTCACCTACTTTCAGCAATGCGGCGGGATCGACTTGGATCTGGTTCCCGCGGAAATCACCTACGGGCTCGAACGCATCGTGGCATTTTTGCAGAACGTGAATAGCGTCTATGACATCGAATGGGCGCCCGGCTTCAAATACTCCAGTGTCCGTCTGGCGGACGAAGAGCAGTTCTCGACTTATAACTTCGAAATGGCCAACGTAGACCGGCTCTGGCGGTTGTTCGGCGAGCATGAAGCGGAATGCGCCGAACTGCTGGCGGCTTTTAAGGTTGGGTCGCGCCGGTTTCCGGTACTCGCGGCCTATGACCAGGTGCTGAAGTGCTCCCACCTGTTCAACCTTCTCGACGCACGCGGAGCCATTAGCGTCACCGAGCGCGTGGGCATCATTGCCCGCGTGCGGAAGTTAGCGGTGGGCGTGGCGGAAGCCTGGGTGAAGCAGCAGAATCCGGAAATCGAAAAGGTAGTCGCGTAAATGGCTTCCTTTCTTTTAGAGATTGGCGTGGAAGAAATTCCGGATTGGATGATTGTGCCGGCTCTTGCCGAACTGAGCACGCGCTTTGAAGCCGCATTCAACGTCTTTGGCGGCTCGGCACTCATTACAAAGGCAACACCCCGCCGCCTCGTCTTGCTGGTGAAAGACATCGCCGGGCAGGCGCCCGACGTGGAATCGGTAATCCAAGGGCCCTATCTTTCCGCCGGGGCGAAGGCGGCCGAAGGCTTCGCGCGCAAGCAGGGCACAACGGTTGAGAAACTGGCGAAGGCGCAGGATGCCAAAGGCGAGCGCTACGTATTTGCTCAGCTGGTCAAAGGGCAATCGGCACTGGCAACCCTCAGCGAAAAGCTGCCTGAGGTCATCTCCGGCCTGCATTTCCCCAAGGCCATGTATTGGACCGGCAAGGGCGGCGTGCGCTTTATCCGGCCTATCCGCTGGATCGTGGCGCTGCTCGACGATCAGGTGGCGCCCTTCGAGTTGGCCGGCGTGAGAGCAGGCAACACGACGCGAGGACACAGGATACTCGGCGCGAGCTCACCGCTGCCGGTGACCATCGCAGGCTATTTCGATACGCTGCGCGCCAATTACGTGATCGTAGACGCGGAAGAGCGCCGGACACGAATCGAAGCCGTGCTCGCTGAAGGCGTCGAAAAAGACGAAGACCTGCTGACCACGCTGGTTTATCTGACCGAATATCCGACTCCCATACGCGGCAGCTTCGACGCATCGTACCTGGAGCTTCCAAAAGAGATTCTCTCGACCGTGATGCGCCATCACCAGCGCTACTTTTCGGTGCTGAAAGCGGACGGCTCACTCGCTCCCGAGTTTGTGGCTGTGACAAATACCGATGGCGATCCGGACGGCCTTATCCGCCAAGGTAATGAACGGGTTCTGCGGGCACGGTTCAATGATGCGCGCTTTTTCTGGGAGGTGGATCAGCATAAGAAGCTCGCGGACCGCATGCCCGATCTCGAAAAAGTCACGTTTCAGGCCAAACTTGGCAGTTATAAAGATAAGGCCCAACGCATGGTGGAATTAGCGGCCGAATTGGCGGCGCAAACCGCTGCGGATGAAGGCACTGCCAAACAGGCCGCGCTGCTCTGCAAGTGTGATCTAACCACGGACATGGTGAAAGAATTCACCGAACTGCAAGGCGCAGTCGGCGGACTCTACGCCAAAGCGCAAGGCGAATCCGAAGCCGTTTCCATCGCCATTTACGACCACTACAAACCCGTCAGCATGGAAGATTCCATTCCACGCACTTTAGAAGGCCAGGTAGTGGCCCTCGCCGACAAACTGGACACGCTGCGTGAGTGCTTCAAGGTGGGCATGATCCCGACAGGTTCCAAAGATCCGTTCGCACTGCGGCGCGCGGCTCAGGGCGTCGTCAAAATTCTGTTTGAAGCCAAGCTGCCCTTGGAGCCCGCGAAGCTAGCGGCGGGCATTCCGGAACTAGTCGCGTTCCTGAACGAGCGCATCCAATTCTATCTGCGTGACGTACTCGGCTATCCCTATGACGAGGTCAATGCCGTGATGGCGCCGGGCGTCACTTCCCTCAGCGATCTAAACGATCGCGCCGAAGCGCTGCACGAAGTTCGCGCCACCGCGGACTTCGAATCCGTTGCCGCCGGCTTCAAACGCATCAAGAACATATTGACCAACGCCCAATTCAATGCCATTACTTCACCCTCGGAAGAGTTGATGCAAGCCGGCCCCGAAGCGGACCTCTACCGGAGCTTTCTCACCGTGAAAGAACAAGCCGCTCGAAGCAAATATGCGGAAAAGCTGAGGCTCGTAGCATCGCTTCGCCCGTATGTGGATCTCTTCTTCGATAAAATCCTAGTGAACGACCCGGATCCGGTGGTCCGGCAGAACCGTCTAGCCCTGCTCAACAGTCTATTGACCGAGTTCTCGCATATCGCCGATTTTTCCGAAATCGTTACGCAAGGCGTAAGCGCCTGAAAGTTTCAACTCGGCAACAAAGTAGTCAGGAGACAAAAGACCAGCAATGAAGAAATACGTTTACTCGTTTGGCGGAGGCAAAGCCGACGGCGATGGCAAGATGAGGGATATCCTGGGCGGCAAGGGCGCGGGCCTCGCTGAAATGAGCAAAGCCGGCGTGCCTTGTCCTCCCGGCTTCACCATCTCCACCGAAGTCTGCAACCTGTTCTTCGAGAACGGCAATAAAGTGCCGCAAGAGGTGGACGAGCAAATCGAGACGTGCCTCGCCAAACTCGAAAAGCAGATGAAGAAGAAACTGGGCGGCGTGAACGATCCGCTGCTGCTGAGCGTGCGTTCCGGGGCCAAGTTCTCCATGCCCGGCATGATGAACACCATCCTGAACCTCGGCTTGAACGACGACACCACGGCTGGCCTGGCGAAAAAGACCGGCAATCCGCGTTTCGCGTACGATTGCTACCGCCGCTTCATTCAGATGTTCGGTGAAGTGGCGCTGCAAATCGAGATGGAGGAGTTCGACCACATCTTCGACGCGCGCAAAGCCAAGATCAAAGCCAAGCTCGATACCGATCTCACTGCGGAAGACTTGCAGGCCATCATCGGCGACTACAAGAAGCTGGTCAAGAAAGAGACGGGCAAAGAGTTCCCGCAGGACGCGCTGCAGCAATTGAAGATGTCGCGCGACGCCGTTTTCAATTCCTGGAATACTCCTAAAGCAATCTACTATCGCCGCATGGAAAAGATACCGGACTCCATTGGCACCGCCGCCAACGTGCAAGCCATGGTGTTCGGCAACATGGGCGACAACTCCGGCACGGGCGTCGGCTTTACGCGCAACCCGTCCACCGGCGAGAAGGTCTTCTATGGCGAGTTTCTAGTGAACGCGCAGGGTGAAGACGTGGTGGCGGGCATCCGCACGCCACAGCCCATCGCCGAACTCGAGCAGGTCATGCCCGAAGCGTATGCCAAGCTTCGCGAGATCACCACCAGCCTGGAAGAGCACTACCGCGACGTGCAGGATTTCGAGTTCACCATCGAAGAAGGCACGCTCTACATGCTGCAGACCCGCAACGGCAAACGGACCGGACCGGCAGCCGTACGCATCGCCGTCGATATGGTGGAAGAAGGCATCCTGACCACCAAGGAAGCAGTGCAGCGCGTTGCCCCGAATCAGCTGGATCAGTTACTGCATCCGGTGCTCGACCCGAACCTACGCAAAACCTTGCAGAAGATCGCCACCGGGCTGCCCGCCTCTCCTGGCGCAGCCGTCGGCCGCGCTGCATTCTCCTCCGAAGACGCAGTGACCATGTCCGCCAGCGGTCCGGTCATTCTCGTCCGCAAAGAAACCACGCCCGATGACATTCACGGCATGGACGTTTCGAAAGGCATCCTGACAGCGGTCGGCGGACTCACCAGTCACGCGGCCGTGGTAGCGCGCGGCATGGGCCGCCCCTGCGTAGTCGGCGCTTCTTCGGTTTCGGTGAACGAAGGCACCAAGCAGGCCACCATCCTCTCGGAAGGCAAGCGCTTAGTTGTCAAGGAAGGCGAATGGATCTCGCTCGATGGCACGCTGGGCGAAGTCTACCTGGGTCAGTGCAAAACGAGTGAGCCCGACCCCAAGTCGCACTACTTCGCGACGTTTATGGAATGGGCCGACGAGTTCCGCGGCAACTTCGGCGTCCGCGCCAACGCCGATATCCCGCGCGATGCCAAAGCCGCCCGGCTATTTGGCGCCGAGGGCATCGGTCTCTGCCGCACGGAGCACATGTTCTTCGCCGAAGACCGCATCCCGCACATGCAGGCCATGATTCTGGCGCGCGATGAAAAGACCCGTAAGAAAGCTCTGCAGAAGCTTCTGCCCATGCAGCGCAAAGATTTCGCCGGTCTCTTCACCGCGATGAACGGCTTCCCGGTGGTCATCCGCACACTCGATCCGCCACTCCACGAATTCCTGCCCAAGCGCGAAAACGTGATGGTCGATCTGGCCAAGCTACCCCACGCCGATACCAAGACCAAAAAGGAAATGGCCACCGCATACGGAGTCACCGTGGGCGAGCTCAAGACCTATCTGCCGGAACTGCTCTCGCGCGTGGAAGAATTGCACGAATTCAATCCGATGTTGGGTCATCGCGGTTGCCGCCTCGGCGTCACTTATCCGGAAATCACCGAGATGCAAGCGCGCGCCATCTTCGAAGCGGTCGCACTGGTCGCTAAGAAGGGCGTCAACGTTATCCCGGAGGTGATGATTCCTCTGGTCGGCGATGTGAAGGAACTGGCAAATCAGAAGGCCATCGTAGTCAGAGTTGCGGAAGAAGTTTTGGGTAATGCCGGCCTGCAGGATCTGAAATACTACGTCGGCACCATGATTGAAATTCCGCGTGCCGCTCTCACCGCGGATGACGTCGCCAAGGAAGCGGAATTCTTTAGTTTCGGCACCAACGATCTAACCCAGACCACCATGGGTCTTTCACGCGACGACTATACGAAGTTCTCCAAGCACTATGAAGACCTCAAAATCTTCAAAGCGGATCCTTTCGCCGTACTCGATCAGGACGGTGTAGGCAAGCTGGTCGAGATCGCGGTAAAGCTGGGGCGCAAGACCCGGCCCGACCTCGAAATCGGCATCTGCGGCGAGCACGGCGGCGAACCGAGTTCCGTCGAATTCTGCTACCGCACCGGCATGAACTATGTGTCCTGCTCGCCTTATCGTGTACCCATCGCCCGTTTGGCGGCTGCGCAGGCAGCCATCGCGGCGGGCAGCAAGAGCGGTAAAGCCGAAGTCAGCCGCACCGCTTAAGTCGTGCAAAACTCCGCCGTCACTTCGTTGGGTCTCATGGGCCTGCCAGCTCCTATTTCGGAGCTGGCAGGCCACCAATGGGATGCTTTGATCGTTGGCGGCGGGCACAACGGCTTGACCTGCGCGGCTTACCTCGCCCGCGCGGGCAAGCGTGTTCTGGTGGTCGAAAGCCGTGAACGAATCGGCGGCGCTTGCACCATTGAAGAACCTTTCCCCAACGTCCGCATGTCGCCCTGCGCGTACCTGGCGGGCCTGCTGCATCCATTGGTCATCGAAGAATTGGATCTCCCGGCGCTTGGTTATTCCTGGAGTCCTGCCAGCAACGGCCTTTTCGTCCCGTTCGAAGATGGCAGCAGCATTCAACTGTACGATGACGACGAACGCTGCGAGGCCGAAGTCGCCAATCTCTCACCGCGTGACGTAGCGGGCTGGCGAGCCATGAATCAACTGATCAGCCGCACGCGCGACGCCATTCGTCCTGCCAATCAGCATGACTTGTGGATCGGCGAGCCACCCACCCGTGAACAAATGGAAGATCGCCTGGGCAATGACGAAGAAGCTCGCAAGCTGCTCTTCACTTGGTCCATGGCTGAATTCGTTGAACACTACCTTTCCGACGAGCGCCTGCAAATCGCGTATCTGGGCCAAGGGGTCATCGGAACAAATGCGAGTCCCTTCGACGCAGGCACGGCATCCATCCGCTTCCATCACTCTTCCGGCCGCCTCGGTGGATTGCCCGGCGCCTGGGGCTATGTCAAAGGCGGCATGGGCATGGTGTCCTTCTTTCTGGCCGATGCCGCACGCAATGCCGGAGCCGTGATCGCGAGCGGCGTTCCGGTGGCGCAAATCCTTCCTGGCGAAGGCGTCGTCCTCGAAAGCGGCGAGCGCCTGCACGCGCCCTTAGTCATCTCGAACGCGGATCCCCGCACCACGCTTCGCCTGCTTGGCGCGAACGCCGATCCCGCGTGGCGCGCCCAGGTGGAGTCCATTCCCATGGAAGGCTGCACCCTGAAGGTGAACGTATGGCTCCGCGAACTGCCCAATTTCCGCGCGCGTCCCGGCACGCTCGAAACGCATCACTTCGGCCAGGTCAACACTCCGCTCAACAAACAGGAGTGGAGATCAGGCTATGCCGCCGCACGCGCGGGAAGACTGCCGGAACGCCTCTGGAGCGAGCTTTATTTCCAGAGCGTGCACGATACCGGCGTAGCCCCGCAAGGCACCCACACCATGAGCATGTTCACGCAATATGTTCCCTACCGCTTCGCCGACGGCGATTGGGACCGCCACCGCGAGGCCGCGAAGAATTTGGCTCTGGAGGCGCTGGCACGCTATTGCAGCAACATTCCCGAAGCAGTCATCGACACGGAAGCGCTAGGGCCGCCCGACATTGAGAAAAAGGTCGGGCTCAGCGGCGGTCATATTTTTCAAGGCGAGTGCCTGCCCGCCTACATGTGGAGCAACCGCTTGCGCCCACGCACGCCCATGCAAGGGCTGTACCTGTGCGGTGCGTGCACTCATCCGGGCGGCAGCGTGATTGCCATTAATGGACGCAACGCCGCTATCGCCGCGCTGGCAGACGGCGGTTACGGCGCTGCCGTTTCAGGCGCTGATTGATCGCAAACAGCAGGCCCAACAAAGGTACCAGCACAAAGTACGGCCAATATTTCAAGAACGGCGGCTGCGGCGGAAGCACAAACATACGCCCGGACATCGCCGCCGCATTCGCGCCCTGTTTCACCAGTACATCCACTCGCCACGAACCATTCGACGGAATCCGCATGTTGGCGGCGTAGAGCAGCTTGTTAGTGGCCTGGTTGTGCGTGGGATGCGCCGTCACTTCTATGATCTTGCCGTCCGCCGCCTTCACCAGGTGAAGCGTGACATCGGCGTCAAGAACAGGCGCGTCTCCAGCCGTCTTTTTCACCAGTACGCTCAGATCCGCCGTGCCGATCCTAACGGGCGTGGGCGAACTGAACATGGTAATTTCAAATGCACCCGCGGTTCCGCGAAACTGCACCGCTCCGCCATCCGCCAGCAGCACCCCGGCACACACAACCAGCCCTGCAAAAAAACGTCTAATCAATGCATCATCCCGCGCATTTCCATAGGTTGAAAGAGAATCCAAATACCCGTGCCGTAAAGCAGGCAAGCCATGGCTGCCCAGGGCGCAAGCAGCGCCAGGGCAGTGCGGATGCGCTCGGCGCACTGCAGCGCCACTCGCCAGCCCACATACAGCGTTAGCAGCAGACCGGCGTCCAGCAGTAAAATCTGCGCGCCCGTCAGCCAATCCGGCAACAGCGGCATCTGCGCCACATGATACAGCAAATGCGCCGCCCACATGGCGACACCGATCGGAACCAGTACAAACAAGAAGCGCCGCACAGTATCGGCCGATTGCCAGGTCAAGACCGCCGCCACCAACACCGCCGGAATAATCACGGCGCCGGCAATCACGAACGCCGCTACGATCAACGGCATCGCATGCGGACCTAAGCGCGCGTGCCAGCCATGTTCCACTCGCATGACCGGCGCAACCATGCCCGCCGCATTCACGAACGCGCCAAACACGAACAGCACCACGAGCGCAGCCAGATCCGTACGTTTCGCCAATCTGCCGATTGACGACCTGTACCCATCCAAAGTCACTGTCTTAGCCGGTATCACGGGCAGCAGCGCCACGTTGTCATGCGGGCAAGCCTTTACGCAATCGAGACAAAACGTGCAGTCCAGATTACCGATCTTCCTCGGTTGAAACAGCGACAGCTCGCATCCGCGCGCACGTTCATTTCCACGAATGCAATCGTGCGTGCGGCAACTCTGGCAGACTGCTTCGCTGCGGATGCCGATTTCCCGCGGCGAAATCAGCGAACTCACGAAATGAAACTGCCCGATGGGACACACATACTTACAAAAGCTGGCTCCGCGAAAAATGCCATCCACCGCAATGGCCGCCAGGAAATATCCGGCGATGACGCAAGCCGTGAGCCAGGGACTGTCCCACAGCGCGAAAGCTTCATAGGCCCACAAATACAGAATAAACAGCGCCGCCGCCAGCCATTTGGTTCTTAGCGCCCGAGGCCATCGCAATCTTGCCGGCAATACGCGCCGGGCCACATCGCGAGCCAGCGTGAACGGGCACACCATGCAGAACACGTTTCCCACCACCAGGAGCGTCAGCACGGAAAGCGCTCGCCAGTGAATCCACGGCAGGACGCCGGCCAGATTCATGGGAGCTACTTGCGTGCCGCGAAAACCATCCGCCATGACCGCGGCCGCCAGCAGCAGCATGCCCGCCTGCGCGATTCGCCTCGCCCGTGGGGCCTTTGACCACAGCTTGGAAGGGGCTCGCGTCAGCTGCTGCTTCACGCGAATCGGCGGAGCTTCGCGTTGCTTGCGCCGACCCGCAACTACCCGCGCCATGAACACAAACGCCGGCAACAGATACACCACCGATCCGGGCACCCACATGATCAATCCCGCCAGCGATTGGTCTTCGAGCGCTGTCATTGCGCCCGCTCTTGCCACCGCGTAACTCGGGTAAAGCAGCGTTCCGGAAAAAACAAAAAAGGCAGCAATCACCGTGTTGACGATGTCGGCAAACAACAGATAAGGAATTGCAATCCACTCGGGCCACTTGGCTTTCGCTGGACCCGGTTGAATAATCGGCCACCAGAACAGAATTCCCGACCAAAAGAAGGAAGCATGCTGCGCGCCGTGCCAAAACGGTGAACTCAACGCCAGTTCATAAAACTTCGGCAAATGCCAAAAAACGCTGCTGAACACGAACGCTGCCCAGGCGGGGGCGGGCGAGGTCAGCCAGGCGAACAGCTGTTTCAATGGATGCCAGGTCAGAAACGGCGCGATGCCTTCTTTTACGAACGTCTTCGGCAAGCCGCGCAGCAGTGGCAGCAGCGGCGCTCCGAATAGCACCAGCGGCGGCGCAAACATCATGAGCAACAAATGCTGCGTCATGTGCGCCGAAAGGAACAGGCTGTCGAACGCATCCAGCGGCGATTCGGTTGCCAGGAACACCAGCAGTAAGCCTGCCAGGAAGGCGCTGAGGCGAGCCCAATCGCGCTCGTCCCGGACGATGCCGCGTCCGCGCTGCCATCCTCGCAGATAGATCAGCGCGGTTGCCAGCAGTAACGCTATCGCGCGCGCATCAAGCGTCCAGGAAGTGAGCGCGGCGGTAGCGAGAGACTCCATTAATGGTGCATGAGTCTGCCGGGGGGCATCACCGACGCAATGTCGCGCGGCAGTTTGTTCGCGGGCTCGTTCGACGGCCGTACCGGCGGTACGTGCGTGGGCCGCAGCGTCGCCATAAAGGCAACCAGCGCATCCACCTCAGCGGGGCTCAGTTTCTTGCCATAGGCCGGCATATTGCCTCCGCCCTGTATCACCTGGCGCACCATCTGATCTTTGGTTAAGCGCGTGGCCACGGCGTCCAAAGAAGGTCCGCGCTCCCCGCCTGTTCCACCCAGGGCATGACAGTTGCGGCATTGCTTGTCCTGGAACACCAGAGCGCCGCGCATTTCGAGCGGGGTCCGGCCCTTCACAAACTGCACCGGGACCGCATCGGAGTTCCAG
>Ga0193743_1002090_pt1 | contig 14348 bp, 20 predicted proteins | sample L2c2metaG_FD_143038 | JGI IMG/M metagenome (GOLD analysis project Ga0193743, IMG submission 143038) | Soil microbial communities from a riparian zone of the East river system, Colorado, United States - L2c2 | ecosystem: Environmental > Terrestrial > Soil > Riparian zone | place: USA: East River... | reverse complement strand
GCACTATTTCGAGACCGAGGACCTCGACCTGGCGATGGAAGCGTATCAGCAGATGCGCAAAACCTTCGAGATGGCGGGCAAGATCCTCGACGGACGTTTCCAGGCGGAGCGCCAGGCGGAAGAGAAGTGCTCGAATCCGGCGTGCGGCAAGCCCTTCGACCGGAATACGCCCTGGTACTACCGCAACTCCGTGCGCAATCCGATCAGCGGCGCGGCCTACAACGAATTTGCCTGCTCGGCGGCCTGCATGATCGCGATCAAAGGCGTCGGCACACAGAAGCGCGCATGACTCGTTGTGTGTCAGTGACCACCCGCAGCCAGCGGCGCATCGAAGCACTCGGCGCCGCACTGGCAGAGGCCATCGGCTACGCCGTCCATGATCTCCGCGGGGTGATAGAGTGCGGCACCCTTGACGGAGATCTCACGACTGCCAACAAAGAGACTCGAGCGGCGATCGCCGAAACGAATGCGATTCTCGAGCACTGGAATATGGTGCTCTACGGAGTACCGCATCCCGCCGGCGTATGCCGCTTTTGTCGATGCACTTATGAAAGCGCGTGCGAGCTGCCCGATGGGGAGCCTTGCGCTTGGTACACCGCAGAGGTTTGCACGAATCCTGCGTGCATACTGGCATTCAAAGCCATCAGCAAAACTCGCGCGGCGCGCGGAGAGGGTGTAAATGACACTCCGAACCACTCACACCTACGCCGAACTCGAAGTGAGCGCGGCCGTCTATGACGAGATCGCCGGCAAGTTGCTCGCGGCCGGCTACGATCACGCTTTCCATGACGGCACGATTGATATGCACGGCATCGGCCTAACAAGAGCAGATGATCCGCAGCCGGCAAATAAGGAAGCACAAATAGCTGAATGCTCGACTTAAACCAGGCTGAGAAATTCTTCGAACGCTTCACGGTGAGGAACCGGCAGACCAACCGGCCGGTGCCGTTCCGCCTGAATCCGTCACAGCGGCAGATCATGCAGCAGTGCCGCGCACACACCGCTAAAAAGCGGCGCCTGTTTGTCATCTTCCTCAAGGGCCGGCGGCTCGGCGTCTCCACCTGGGCGCGCATGCTGATGCAGGCCCACCTGATCGAAAAGGAGTACAGCGAAGGCCTGATCATGGCGCAGCAGAAGATCACGGCGCGCGCGCTCTATGAAGAGGCCCACGGCGTCGCGAAGCAACTGCCCCTGCCCAAGGAGGCGTGGAAGTACACCCAGCAGGAGATCAACTTCTGGAATGTGCCCTCGAAGCTCAGCTATCAGACGGCCGGCAACATCGTCGGCACCCGCGGCCTCGGCTTCACCTTCCTGCATGCGAGCGAAGCCGCGTTTTACCAGAACGAGGATGTATTTCCCGCGGTGTTCTCGACGCTCTCCGATGACCCGGAAAACATGGGCATCGTCGAGACCACGCCCAACGGCAAGGAAGGACCGGGCCAGGCGTACTACGAGCTGTGGGAGGCGAGCGTGCGCGGCGACACGGAGTATCTGACCATCTTCCTGCCCTGGCATGAAGATCCGGATTACATCCGGCCGGCGCATCTCGCGAAGGACGCGCCGCGGGATGACTACGAGAAATTTCTGATGAAGGAATTGAAGCTCTCGCGCGAGCGCATTGCGTTCTATCGCGTAACGCTGCATTCCAAGTGCGGCGGCTCGCTGGATAAATGGAGACGCGACTATCCCGGCAATTCTGAAGAGGCTTTCGAAGTGTCCGGCGATCCGGTGTTCAACTTCGAGGATCTGCTGCAGGCGAAGAAGGACAGCAAACGCCTCGACACCGACTTTCGCTTGATCGAACTCGAGATGAGTCAGGACGGCGAGCGGCGGGTGCGCGCGGTCGAGCACCGCGAGGGACGATGCGCGATCTTTGAGAAGCCGCGGCCGGGCGAGCACTACTTCGCCGGCGTGGTCATCGGGCACGGCGATCGACAGGATACGGATTCGGCGGCCTGGGATGACACGCTGGCCGTTGTGGTGTGGAACGGGGAATCGGGCAAGCTCGCGGCGCGCCTACATTGCGTATTGCGCCAGGAGTCGGCGACGCGGCTGGTATTTATGCTCGGCCGCTACTACGGCAACGCGAAGATTGCGTGCGAAGACGGCGGCGGCGGCTTCGGCTCGCGCATTTTTACCGAGCTGCGCGACCGCTGGCGCTACACCAACCAATATCGCTGGAAGGGAAGGAACGATAAAGCGAATCCGTCTGCGAACGCTACCAGTCTCGGCTTCAGTATCAACGATTACACTCGCCGCATGATGCTGACCGCGTTCCTGACATCGCTCCGCCGCGGCGAAACCGTGGTATCGGATCACGCCTTTGCAAATCAGATGAGCGCGGCGCAGTGGGAAGGCGATTTTCGCTTCGAAGCGCTCGCCCAATTCGATGAAATTCTCTACGCCGGCCTGGTGGGATGGATCGCCAAGGACCAGTGGCATCCCAACCAATGCCAAGATTACCGTAGTACCCAGGACGAAACTAGTTTTGATGAGGCTATAGAAAAAATTGCTCACGAGAAATCTCCCTTTTCGACCGAATCGGGTATATTGACCATGCGGTTACGCACCCCTCAAGAGCGGATGCGTAACAAGGAGTCGGAGAGTGGGTAGCACTAAACGCAGTACCTCCGGAGACCCCGGAGAGTTACCAAACCAAGAACAAACGGGCATCAGCGTGGCCGAAAAACTCGATCAGTCTCTACCCCAACTTGATATCAACCTGGTATCTGATATCAAAATCGACGAGCACGACTCGCAGCCCATGAACGACGAGCTGCGGAGAGCGTTGGACGCATCCGCCGCGCGCCGGCCACGAGGAAGGGGCCGCCGCATCGAGCAAGATCCCATCGAACTCGATCCCGCATACCTGCAGGACCCACAAAAAATGAACTACGCCCTGTTGCTCGCGCTGCTCTTGCGCGAGGGAGGCGTGGTCAAGCTCGCGCAGCGCGACCTGGAACGCGCGGATGACGAGCACAGCATCCTTTTTGCCCTGTCTCTCGACGGCAAGCAGTTGGAAGTCTCAGCAATCAACACTGAAAGCGGAATTATCCGCTCCCCCGAGGCAAAATGGGCCACAAGTCAGATACACTACGCCCCTCCGCCACGTCCCGGCGTGGCAGATCCCCCGCAATTCGCGGTCGATTCAACGCAAACACAGAACCCCGCGAGCCAATCGTTCCTGCCGCCGCGAGTGGTGGAGATGCCAGCGCCGCAGGAGATCCGACCAGGGACGCCACCGGCACCACAGCGACACCAGGGCGAGACGGCCGCCGCCGGCCAGCCGGGATATGTATTCCCGTTCGAGACGGGCCAATCGCCGCAGTCCGCGACGATGAATCTGGACACGCTGCAGTCGGAGCTGGCGAAGGACCGGATGCTGGCGCAGGAGCAACAGAGAGCAATAGCGAAGGTCGAGGGCGGGTAAGTGTTGCAGCGCAGAAAGAAGAGATGCGCAAGCAACAGCTGGCCAGCGGCCGGCCGGTGCTCGAGGCCATCTTCAAGGCATACCGCGTCGAACGCGGGATGAAGGGCGGCAATCCGCTCGGCACGCTGCAAGAGCAGCTCGCACTCCACGCACCAGACCTGATCCAGCACAACTTCATCGACCTCAAGACGCTGATTTCCACCATGCAGTCGCTCGAGACCGCGCGCACGAATGATGGTGGCGGAGCGGGTGCCGAGAGCGCGTTGCAGGCCTTCCTCCGCGGCGAACAGCCGGAGCCGGCAATGGAGGGCCTGATCCAGTGATCATGCTCAATGCGCAGCGCAAGAGCGCGCCCGATCGCGATCCCCGGATCGCGCATATCGACGAGTGGCAGCGGATCTCCGAGCGCAGGCGCGATGACGCGCTGGGCACCAATTTTTTCGAAAGTGTGAAGCAGTTCTACCAGCTGGGCGACCTGCCCGTGGCGCCGCGCTTCCGGCCGGCCGTGCGCATCCCTGAATTGCAGGTGATGATGCTGCGCGAGGCTAACGATCTCTCCGAATTCCAGCCACAGGCTTACATCTACTCGCAGCAGTCCAGCAAACGCCTGGAGACGATCGAGAAGGGTTTCAAAGCGCAGTGGAACCAGATGATGGTGCCCTACCATCTGCTCTTTGGCTTTGTGCAATCGCAGTTTTACGGCACCGGCTTTTTGCAGACCGGCATTGATCACATGGACAACAACGGCCGCGGCAAGATGTGGACCAAGTGCCGAGATCCGAAGTCAGTCCACATGGACCCGGCGACGGATTACACGCTGAATTGGACCTACTCGATCCTCGAAGATTACGTGCATCTGGATGAGATCAAGCGGCGCTTCCCGGAGCGCGCGCGCTTCCTGCCGAAGTATCCGACAAACTCCACCAACGATCTCCGCGCTACCGAGAGCCAGCAGGGCTTCCGGCTGCCGGATGGTCCGTTCCAGAGTATGCCGGCCTTTGACAATGTATCGACGCAGCGCGGCCTTACCTCGCGGCTGCGCTATACACTTTGCCGCGACTACACGCGCGAGCTGATCCCGCCGGTGACGCCGATCGGCTCGCCGGCAAACCCTACCGGGCCGCTGCCGGTGAATCCGGAGGCGCCGCCGCAGTACAGGTGGACCTATCCCAACGGCCGCATGATCATCGACTGCGAAGGTGTGGTGCTGGCCGATGGCCAGATCCCCTGGCCGCAGGGCCGATTCAATCTCATCCCCATCTGGGCCACGCCGCCGCTGTTCGGACCGTGGGCGGTGCCGCCAACACGTTTCTCCGACTCCCTGCAGCAGCTCGCCGAGAAGATGTATGGGCAGACCTTCGAGAATTTCTATCGGTTGAATAACGGCGTGTGGTTTATCCCGCAAAGCTCCGCTATCAATCAATCGGATTTCGGCGGCATCGCCGGCGAGAAGCAAACCTATGAAGGCGACAAGCCGCCGAACCTGGTCACGCCGCCGCAATTTCCGGACAGCGCGCTCAAGTTTCCCGAGGCCATCCTGCAAAAGCAGCGCGACCTCCACGGCTTCACCCAGGCGCGCCAGGGCAATCCGGGCGACGGCAATCTATCACCGGAATTGTTCGACGCTGCGGTGTTGCGCGGCCAGGGGATGACGCAGCTCCGCGGCCGGCTGGCGAGCGCGAGCGTGTTGGAACTCGCGAAGTCGATCGCTTACGCGATGATCGCGTTCATGCCGGACCAAAAAATGCCCTTGAAAGAAAACGCCAACAAATTCGAAGTGGTCGACTACAAGCGGCCGGATGAGAGTATCGACGACATCGCGATGATGTTGGACGATGGCAGTTTTCATGTGAAGTCGCAGGCGATTGTCGCGCGAATTGCAGAGCAGCTGATGCAGAAGGGCGCGCTGCCGGTCGGCGAAGGCCTGGCCATGCTCGGCTATCCCGACGCCGAGGGGATAGGGAAGCGCATCGACGAGAATCGCGCGCTCGCGGCGGTCGCGGCGGTCGGCCAACCGAAAGGCGGCCGGGCATGAGTCTCTATGGATCTGCAGTGGTGGACTGCACTTTGCGTCCGACGTTCATCGTCTGGGCTGGCGATGGAACGGTACTCGGACAGTTTGATACCGGGGATCCGGTCGGCGACCTGGCGCGTGCCAAGGCATGCGCCGAGGGGCTCGCCGACAAGGTTTTTTTATCGTCCAGTGTCGATACGTACTGGACCACGGAAGCGCACGCCAAAGGGGTTGAAGCATGACCGTCACCCTGATGAGCGTGCCGGAGTTTGCGGTCTATTTGGGCAAGTCGCCTCAGCGGGTGTACCAACTCGTACATGAGGGGGTGCTGGAAGACGTTGGCATTACGGTGTACAAAACTAACAAAGGCCGTCTATGGTTGCGAACCGTAGCGGCCTCTGCTGGAAATGTGTCGCCCTGCTGAAAGAGCGACTTTGGGAAGCTGTTGAGCGCAAACAAAAACCGTAAACCGAACCAAAACTAAACTTCAACCCGTTCCTGGTTTGCCCGCCGGGAACCCAACAAAAAGAAAGGAGGCACCTTAGAAGAAGCCAACTAACTCCTTAAACAAAGAGTGACTAGGCCGGATTTCCTTTCGGATTTCCTGTCTCTCCCTGTCTGCGTTTGAGCGTACATCAACTACGCTCGCGACCGCAAGACACCGGAGAACTACGCTCTTTTTTTAGGTTGTACGGGCTGATTCTCCCCGCCAGCAGGCGGGTTTGGTGCCATTTCGTTTATGTCGACTCGAATCATGAGACAGGTGTGGGACGTTGGGCCGCCGGTCCAAAAACCCCGCGCAGTATTGACGGCGCTGGCCGACCGCGCCAATGAAGGCGGCGAGTGCTACCCCTCGATCGCTCTGATACAGCAAATGCTGTGCATGTCCAAGCGCACCGTCCTGCGCGCCCTCAAGTATCTCGAGGAAGAGGGGTGGATTGAGATCGACCGCCGCGCCACGATCTACGACGACAAGGCTAGGGGAAATCTCTATTACATCAACCTCGAAAAGCTCGGGATAGCGGCCGGTAAAAACATCGTCCCGCTACCACGGAAAAAAGAGAAGGTGGGCTGACTTTTTATGTCAATTCAAATCATGACCCAAGTGTGGCAATGCGGGCCGAAAGAGCACTACCCTGCGATGCTTCTTGTCGCGCTGGCGGACAACGCCAACGATGCCGGCGAATGCTACCCCTCTATTGCGCTTTTACAGCAGAAGGCGCGGATGTCGAAAAGCGCTGTCCTGCGCGCACTGAAACACCTCGCCGATGAGGGCTGGCTGGAGGTAGAAAGCCGCGCCACTCTCTACGAGGGCCGCGCCAGGGGAAATCTATATCGGATCAACGTGATCCGTCTCGGAATGGAGCAGCCGTCTATTGCTCGACCGAGATTGAAAAGTGTCCCACAGATACCTCGTCGGAAGGCCGTGGCCAGGTCTCCAATAGAAACCTCGTCAGATATGGCCAGGTCTCCAATAGAAACCTCGTCAGAGTCGACGAGGTTTCTGGGAAGCGCTGACGAGGTTTCTGGCGTGAAATCTCCCCCTGCACCCCCTCTAGTTGGGAACCGTCAGGAACCGTCAGAAAAAACCCCCCTACCCCCCGCAACTGCGGGGGGGGGTGTGGCGAACGAGATCGGCAGGGTTGCGGAATTACAAGCGCGGCTGAAAGCGGCGCCGCCCGCCAGCCGGGAATACTTCGCGATCGCTTTCGAGCTGCACCCGCTGCTGCATCGTGGGGAGGCGCAAGCGAAGGCCTACCCTGCGGCGATCGACACGCCCGAGGCCAGCCCCCCGGTGCTGATGGCGCCAGAGTTTGCCGACCTCGAGGGCGCGGCCGGTTGGGTCATGGGTGAGCTGGGCTTCGCGCAGAACAAGCGGCTGCAACTGGTGCTGCGCGAGCTACTGGCTGCGTCTCCGCCGGGGCGCGGCGGCCTGAGTGGCACCGCGGCGGCGATGGTGGCAGCGTGGCGGGCCTACGTCGAGGCAGGCCCATTGCTGCGTTGGGGGCCGTGGTCTCCGCAAAAATTTTTTAAGCTAAACCACTGGCGAAACCCTGGACTGTGGCCGATTGACGCGGAAAAAGCGCAGCGAGCGAATCGTGCGGAGCGTGGCTTTTGAACCCCAAGAGAGTGGCGCATTACCGCCCCGATCCGCGGTGCGCGCACAACCGGCAGCGGCCGTCGCTGCAGGCCGGTTGGACCTGGGGAACGGACCAGGACGGGGATCGCACGATGGTGCGCTGCAATTGCTGGCTGGCCCACAACGGCAAGCCACCGCACCCGGAAAATCAGCCGGCGTATGACGCCAAAGCAGCGGCCGCAGGAGTGAGCGCGTGATGAGCGATATGGCAGGGATAGCGAAGTGTGAGACGTGTGGCGGGGAAATCGTGCGCATGCGCAGTGCGGTATGGGCGCACTTCGACTGGCGGCGAGCCGTCAAAGCCGGCTGCTTCGACAAGGCGGCGCCCGCCGAGAGATTGAACCCGCGCACGCATCCGTCTAGCAAAGTGGATCACGTAGAGAATCGCCCGGCCTACACTCCCCCTTATGCCGCGGGGCCTTGAAGCGCACATCAAGCTGCTCGACATCAAACCGAACTCCGTGCTGTTCATCAATGCGGAGAAGGTGTCGCCCGAAGAGATGACGCGGATCCGACTGCCCTATGTCGGCTTCACCGTGCCCATCATCTTCACGCTCGGCCGGCCGGAAGTGGCGCTGCTGACCCGCTACGAGCTGGAGCTGGCGCTGCAGGTACTCAATAACGACCAGAGGAGACCATCGAAGTGAACGAAACAGATACAGCAATCACGGTGAGCGACATCGCGCAGGTGGCGCACGAAACCAACCGCGCGTATTGCGCCACCATCGGCGACTACTCACAGCAGAAGTGGGACACGGCGCCGCAGTGGCAGCGGGACAGCGCGATCGTAGGCGTGCGCTTCCATCTCGAGACGCTGCGCGGCGGCCTGCAGCCATCGCCGGCCGCGTCGCACGAATCCTGGCTCGAGGAAAAACGGCGCGACGGCTGGCGCTACGGTCCGGTCAAGCGCGTGGATATCAAAGAGCATCCCTGCTTTGTTCCATACGACGAACTGCCGCCGGCGCAAAAGCTGAAGGACTATCTTTTCGGCGCAGTGGTGAAGGCGTATTTCGAGGCCGGCGTAGAGATCGAAGACGATAGCTAGTCAGTGGCATGGAGTTGCACTTCGATCGGCCGCATAGTGGCCGGAGATCACACAACGAATCACCAGGGATTGCCCGCCAGAGATGGCGGGTTTTTTTTGCTTGTCACCGTGCCGATTACCAACCGCAGACGGCTGCCACGAAAAGGCAAATCTGGCACGCAGCCTTCTAGCGACTGTTACTGCTGCGGGTGATTTCCGGTTTATATCAACTGTGTGAGCAGGATCGACAAGGATCTGGAATGCGTGCGGATCACCCGGCACGCGGAGTCAGTGACGATCCAACTAGCTCTGCGAAACAAATTGGCAGTTCCGATGACGGTAGAGAACTCTGCGTTCTTCGCCTGGCCTTCCGAGGAATCACAAATCGAATGGCTGAAGCGGCAGACACAAGGACTACTCGACATCTACGGCGATGCGCGTGATGAGCGCGTTTTCTCCGACCAGGAAGTGCTCGACCGGGCCAACATGGCACCGGCCTGAGCACGGAAAGGGGGTACACCGATATGGCAAAGCACCGTGGGAAGAAGCTGCGCAAGAGCAGCCGCCGTCGTGGTCACCGGGGCTAGTGAGTAGCCCCGCACTGTAAGCGACCTGAAGGAAACAGCGCGGCGCGACTCATCTCGCGCCGCGCTGAAAAGCAGTACCGGAGGAAAAGGCAAATGGCAAAAGACAAGTTTGGTGATGGACCGAGCAAGGAAGATCTGATCTCTCCGATCCACGTAGGTCCGTCGAAGGGCCAGGAAGGCTGGACACCATCCAATCCGACCTTTGGCCAGCCGCGGGACCCGATGGGCTACCTCAAGGAATCCTCAAAGGATCGCGACTAAAGCCGATGGCTCTCCCGGTACAGGCAGCAGAAGCGGGCAATCTGATCCGGATGCTCGCAGGAGCAGGCGGCCAGGGCGGACCTCCAGGCGGTCCGGCCGGAGCCGCGCCGGTGCCGGGAGGCGCTCCGCCCTCGCCCGAGGCGGCCGCGCTCGGCGGTGCCGTATCGCAGCTGGACGGCGCGAATCCGCAAGGCATCTCCGACATGCTCACGACCATGAACGGCGACCTGGCCAAGGCGTATCTGACGGCCGCGCAGCGCGTGCCCAATGCCGCGCCGCACATCTCCAAGGCGCGCGATGCGCTGCAGAAGGCAATTCAGGAAGTACAGAAGGCCGCGCAAGTCTTGAACACCGTCCGCCCGATCGCCAACACCGCCGGCGTGGGTCCAGGTGTCGTGCAGCAAGGCCAACAACCCGATATATCCGCCCTACTCGGCGGCTGATGGAGCGAAGCGAATGAATTGGGCACAGATTCTCGCCAACAAAGCGCAGTATCCGGACGATCTCAAGTTCACCATCAATGGCCAGGAAGTCTCGCTCGGCGTGATCCGCACGCAGAACGCCGATTCGCAGGGCGAGATCGAGCGCCGGCTGACGGCGCGGCAGCAGGAACTCGAGAACGTGAGCCGCCAGCAGTCCGCCGCGACTGACAACCTGGCGCGCATCGTGGACAACGTGCAGCGCGTCACTGGCCTATCGGTCGACGACATCGTGGCCGGCCGCATTCCGGAGAACCTCCGCAGCACGGTGCAGCAGGCCACCTTACGCACTGAGACCGCGGCCGGCGTGCCGCTCGCCGAAGATCCGCTTTACGCGCCGATCGTGCGCGAATTGCACCCGATGCGCCAGGACATCACCCTGGTGAAGAACGGACTCGGCCAGGCGTTGAATACCTACCGCGAAGATCGCGCGCGGCTGGACTACATGGATTGGCGGATGTCGCACAAACTGCCCGACGACTTCAACGTGACCAGCAAGCAGGCGGTGGATCTCGCGGTGCAGAAGGGTTATCGCAACGAGCTGGGATGGCCGGATGTGAACCGCGCGCTCGACGAGTTGGCCGCGCCGGTCCACGCCAGGCAGAACGAAGAGCAGCTCGCGCAGAAGTATCGCGCAGAGGGCCGGCAGCAGGCGCTTGCCGAGCAGGCCGCGAGTATGGGCCAGCCCACGCTGGGCGGCGGCATGACCACGGCCGCCGGCGGGATGGATTTCTCCGGCGCGCCGGACAAGGGCGAGCGGGTGCAGACGATTCGCGAGCAGCTCAACAAGGCTTTCCAAGATCCCGCGATGCTCGCCACCGCAACAGTGCAGTAGCAGTGCAGTAACGCAGTACAGACCTTTGGAGCAAGGACAAAGCACATGGCATTCGGCGCAATCGGAACCGGCATTAACTCTCCCACCGCGACCCTCGCGGGGACCATGAACGCCATCACCGAAAAGTACATCTATCCGGTGATCGCCGATAACGTCTTTCAGCCGTCGATCTTGTTCTGGGCGATGCAGAGGCAGGGGAAAAAATTCGGTATGGGCGAGCTGATCTATCCCGCCATGTACCAGGAGAACCTCGCCGGCGGCGCCTACTACGGCACGGAGCTGCTGACGCCGCAGGTGATCGACACGGTTGCGCCGATCGACCAGCGCTGGAAGCCGTACTACCAGAACGTAGCCATCCCGGTGACAGATATCGTCCTCAACCGCAATTCGGCGATGGACATTATCAACACCAAATGGGTCGAGGCGACGGGCTCGCTGCTCATGAAGCTCTCGCGCGCCATGTTCCACATTGCGCCGCAGAACACGAGCCAGGACGTAGACGATCTGGATTCCTGGATCTTCCAGCAGAACAACGTCATCGGCGGCATCGACCGCTCGCAGGCGGCCAACAGCTGGTTTAAGGCGCAGGCGCCGATCAACGTGGCCAACACCGCGCTGACGCCCATCGTCGCCAACCAGGGATTCGGAGCCACTGGCCAGTTCGGCTATGACCTGCCCGACATCATGGCGATGCCGGTGCAGTCCTTTTACAACTTCCAGAACGCCTTCACCACGCAAATCCGCTACACCAACAACATCCAGGATGAGGGCGCGATGCAGGCCGGCTTCCGCTCGCACTTCATCTTCAATACCGCGATGGTTTTCCCCGATCCGTTTGTACCGACGGGGAAAAGCTACCTGATGAATTCGAAGTATGTCTTCCCCGTGTGGCACAAGGGCGACTATTTCGTGTGCGATCCGTTCATTCAGCCGAGCAATCAGCGCGTGCTGGTCTCTAACCTTTACGTCACCTGGCAGGTGTCTTGTATCTCGCCGCGCATGAACGTTTCGTACTTCGCGGTCAACTAGGTTTCCCTCTGGGAAAGCAGCGCAACAAACAGGTGGGCGGGTGATCATTTTGCCCAATTTGCCATCACCCTCCCACCGCTTCTTTTGAAAGGAAACAGCAATGACAGCACAGGCCAGCACCCCATTTACGCAAACCAGCGCCGGAGCCATGGTTGGGCTCGGCGTCGCCGCAGTCCAGGCCTACGACGCGACTGCGCTGGCCGCCGCGGGGCCGACCACGATCACGATTCCGCTCGCACCCGTCCCCTGCACCAAGCTGCAGGTGCGCATCAAGTCATCGGCGGTCAATGCGGTGTCTACGATTCTGCGCGGACAAGTGACCGTCACGGATGGCACAAACACCGTCGTGGTGCAGCAGGCAAGAGCGGCCGCGACCGCCGCGGGCGCTAACTTCGATGAGAATTTCGACGTGTTCACCGACATCCAGGCGACCTCGCTGAGTTTTCCGGTCACGCTGGCCGGCGCCACGACCACGGCGACGATCAACACCGAGGTATTCGGCAATCCATAACGACTGATTTCTCCCAAAGAAGGAGGGACCGCCAATGCTGGTGGGCGACATTCTGCTCTCCGCGCGTGAAGCGGTCCCGGACCTTCCTGGCACGCTGCCCGCGCCGGCGAACCAAACCGAGATTCACCTGGCGGCGTCCACCATCGCCGGCGGCCAGCTGAATCTTGGCGGCTTCACTACGTTCTATCTCGTCATCACCTACACGACTGCGTGGGGTGAGACATCGCCTGGTCCGGAGATCGTCATCACCCTGGCCGCAGGGCAGAACGGGATCCTGGCGAATCCTGCGCCGAGCCCGTACACCAACGTTGCCTCTGGATTCAATGTCTACGTGGGCTCCGCGTCCGGCGCGCAGGTGCAGTGTTACAGCTTCCAGATGGCATCGGGCGAAAACGGCATCGCGGCGGTGCCGGGCACATTCACCTTTGCCACGCCGCCGACCGGCAACAGCGCATTTTTGCTGGACTCGAGCGGCCCGGTCGCCGGCGCGCAGCAACTCTTCCGCTGGTTTTCCGATGCGCTGCACGCGCTCGCCAACGCCAACGGCGGCATTCCGGATGCTGCCGGCTTCGCTACCATCATCGGCCGGCAAAACTACGCCGTCGCTGGCGATTGGAAGTCGATCGACGGCGCCTGGTACGACGGCTATCCGATCAATCTGGGCAGCAGCAAAACCGTCTATCGCCACAACCGCCTGAATGGCACGGTCTCGCAGATCTCCTACACCCAGGTGGCGGACACGCTGATATGCGAACTGTTTCCGCAGGCGATTCGCACCGCAGGCGCAACCGCACTTTCCGGCGCGATCGCCGCGACCGATCTCGTCGCGCCTACGGTTGGCCTCGGCGGCTTTGTGCTGCCGCTCGGCCTGGCCATGCTGGGCGCGCCACCCAACTATGAAGTGGTGAGCTATGCCGGCACGGGCAACGGACTGCAGCAGCTTGTGCGCGGGATGGGCGGCACCAACGCGCAGGCCTGGCCGGGGGGCACCGGCGTGACCGAATTGAATTGCATGATCACCGGCATGCGCGCGCCGCAGCTCTACACCGTGGGCCAGGCCGCGAATACCATCCGCATCCCCTCGGAGTGGACGCCCTACATGCACCTCTATCTGCTGGCACGCTATCGCGCGATCGAGCAGCAGGCGCAGGAGGCCTCGAGCTTGATGAAGGAATTCGACGGCTATCTGAAGGCCAGCTCGCGACGCAAGCCGATCGTGGGCGAGCGGCAAATCATTCCGCAGGACGATCTTGGCCTGGATGTCCGGCAGGGCCTTTCCAGAACGTTCGGCGGCGTTCTGATCCCGTGATGCGCACATGCCAACAAGGGGGAGAGTCCGGTGCACCTGGTTTGAAAATGCCCGCCGCTGCCCGCTGGTGCCGATCGAACCGCACCACGATCGGAAAGGCCGGCTGTGGGCATTTCTCTGCATGGCGCACGAGCACCAACTCGAAAAGGTAACCAAGACGGGAACCATTGACGAGATCCGCGCCGCGTTGCTAAAGGCGCAAGGACGCAAGAAATATGCCTGAGTGGAAAGTCATCTCGCAGCGAAATTTTCTGAAGGGACTGCAGGCCACCTATGGCCTGTTTTCGCAGCCTTCGGCAATTTTGACGCGCCTGAGCAATCTGCTCTATGACCGCCGCGGCTCGCTGCGCACGACGGATGGCTCGCTGGTATTCACCCGGCGCAATGGGGTGATTCAGCCGAACGACGGACCGATCACCGAAATAACGCTCTACTCTCCATCCGGCGTGAATGCCTACTATGTGGGCATTCAGAAGGGCTCCATCCAGCAGCAGGGCATTCCCTCCACCGTGGCGCTTGGTCAAATCAGAGTAGGCGGCGCGATCACGAGCATCGGGCGCTTCAACGGCGTGGTGAATCTGATCGTTGGCGCCAATCACAACCTAGGCTCGATCAGCGTGCTGAATGGGATGCTCTTCAATCCCGGCTTTCTGGTAGTCGCCGGCGTGACGGATGCGAGCTTCAACGCCACCATTCCTTACAGCCAGATCACCGTAGTATCTCAAACCC
>Ga0193743_1002089_pt1 | contig 14355 bp, 10 predicted proteins | sample L2c2metaG_FD_143038 | JGI IMG/M metagenome (GOLD analysis project Ga0193743, IMG submission 143038) | Soil microbial communities from a riparian zone of the East river system, Colorado, United States - L2c2 | ecosystem: Environmental > Terrestrial > Soil > Riparian zone | place: USA: East River... | reverse complement strand
GGTCGCCGCGGACAGCCGGATCGGGGCGCCGCTCCGCAGGTTCTCCCGGATCACGGGCAGCAGCCATTTCGGGATGCGATCCGACGAGCCGAAGCACAACCGGACGATGGTGTCGCGGACGCCGGGGTTGGCGAACCGTTCGATCAGCGTGCTCTTGTAGTCCGGCAGGTCGATGCCCGGCACCGGCTTGAGCGTCGGGGTGGCCTCGGAGTCCATGTAGGCGAGCAGGAATTCGGCGAACAGAGGGTCGCCCGCCGCCTCGTGCACCAGGCGGTAGCCGGCCAGGTAGGCGAAGTAGCACAGGCTCTGGTGGCTGGCGTTGAGCAGCCGCAGCTTCATCAACTCATACGGCGTGACGTCTTCGACGAGCAGCACGCCGACGTCCTCGAACGGCGGCCTGCCGTCGGAGAAGTCGTCCTCGAGCACCCACGACGTGAACGGCTCGGCGGCTACCGGCCATCGGTCCTCGACACCGAATTCCGTTGCCAGTGCCTCGATGACGTCGGGCGTGGTGGCGGGAGTGATCCGGTCCACCATCGAGTTTGGGAACCGGGTGTGCTCGGCCATCCACTCGGCCAACCCCGGATGCGTCCGCTCGGCGTGGGCGGTGAACGCCTGCCGCGCGACGTCGCCGTTGCCCTCGATGTTGTCGCAGGACACGATCGTCGGCGAGGGCAGCCCGCGGTCGCGGCGACGGGCCAGCGCGTCGGTCACCAGAGCGAACACGCTCACTCCGTCGGCGGGTTGGTGGTCGACGTCGTAGCCGCCCTCGGTGATGGTCAACGAGACGATCCGGGTGCTCGGTGCGGCGATCAGTTCAACGACGGACTCGGGGTCGTCGGGTGCGTAGCGGTACTCGACGATCGAGCCGATCACGCGTGGCTCGCGGCTGCCGTCGGGGTGCTCGGTCACCAGCGTGTAGAGCCCGTCCTGCGCGGCCATCACGTCGGCCATCCTGCGGTCGGCGGGCATCACCCCGACACCGCAGATGCCCCAGTCCTTGGCCCTGCCCTCCTCCACGCCTTCCTCGAGCAGCTGGTCGACGTACATCGCCTGGTGCGCACGGTGGAAGCCGCCGACACCGAAATGCACTATGCCCACCCGGATCTCGTCGCGGTCATAGGTGGGCTTGGCGATCGGGATCTCTGGCAAGGTCGTTGCGTTGAGCTTCATGACACGGTCACCACTGACTTGACGGTACCCGGCACGCGATCGGAGTCGAGGGCATCGGCTGCCCTTTCCAGAGGGAATCGCGCGGTCACCATCGCGTCGAGATCGACCCGTCCCACGGTCCCCGGCACCGGGTGGGCGAAGGGCGCGCCGATGCGCGCGGGGTCCACTCCGTCGCCCGTGGCGACGACGGTGCCGGCCGCGGATACCCGGACCAGCACGTCCCCAGGGGCGGGTGACGGTATGGGCCGCTCCTCCATCTCGATCCGGCCGGGCTCGACGAGGACGGCGACCCGCATTTTGGTCGAAGTCGAAGGTGTTGTGTACGTCACACTTCACATGTTAGCGTGATGAGCATCTAGCCGCACCCATGAGCATTTGTTCATGATCAAAGAGGAAGGCGGAATCGTGGCGACACCGACGTCGAACGGCCAAGTGGCCGGGTCTGTCGGTGTTGCGGGTTCTACGCCAGAGGACCTGCGCCTCGCACTTCGCGCGGCCACGCTCTACTACCTCGACGGGCTGACGCAGGCGGACATCGCCGGACGGCTCGGCGTCTCCCGCCCGACCGCCGGGCGGCTGATCGCCCGAGCCAGGGCCAAGGGGCTGGTGCGCATCGAGATCGTCGTGCCGATGACCCTGCAGGACGACTTGCACGCCGAAGAGGAGCGCGAGCTCGAGCTGAAGTTCGGTTTGACCGAGGCCGTCGTCACCGGACACGGCATCGATGACGGGGCACCGGGGCGGCCAGCTTGGTTCGCCGGCGTTGGCCGAGCGGCCGCCGCGCTGCTGATGCGCCGCCTGTCGGCCGACGACGTGCTCGGCTTCACCTGGGGTCCCGAGCAGGTGGCGGTGGCGACGGCGCTGGCCCCCGGGGTGGCCAGTTGCCGGACGGTGGTCCAGCTCGACGGCGCCATGTCCACCGCGGCCTACCAGACGGGCATGGAGTTCATCCTGAGCCGCAGCGCGGAGGTGTTGCGGGCCGGCGCGATCCGCCTGCCCGCACCTCTGTATGCCGACCCCTCCACCGTGGTCTCGATGCGCAGCGACTCGGTGATCTCCCGCACCCTTGAGGCGGGCCGACGCGCCGACACCATGCTGTTCGGCGTCGGCGCGGCCTCCACCTCGACCACGCTCTTCGAGGGCAGCTTCCTGGACAACCGCATGCTCGACGAACTCATCGGGCTCGGCGCGGTGGGCGAGATCGGCGGCCGGTTCTTCGACGCGGCGGGCACTCCCATCGCCACCGAGCTGGCGCATCGAGCGGTGTCGGTCCCGCTGGAGGACGTGCGGGCGTGCCCGAAGACCATCTTGGTCTCCAGCGGAGCGACCAAGCACCCCGCCACGCTTGGCGCGTTGCGCGGCAAGCTGGCCAAGCTCCTTGTATGCGACATCGATTGTGCCCGTTGGCTTTTGGAATCCCGATAGTGGATGGAGTGAGATGAAAACACGAACAGCACTACGCAAGCTGTCGGTGTGCGTCGTCGCGGCAGGGTTGACCCTGACCGCCGGCTGCGCGGGCGCGGGCAGCTTGGGGTCATCGGCGAACGAGGTGACGATCGCCCTGGTATCCAACTCGCAGATGACCGACGCCCAGAAGTTGTCGTCGGAGTTCGAGAAGGAGAATCCCGGCACCAAGCTGAAGTTCATCTCGCTGTCGGAGAACCAGGCGCGGGCGAAGATCACGATGTCGACCGCGATGGGCGGCAGTCAGTTCGACGTCGCGATGATCAGCAACTTCGAGACGCCGCAATGGGCCAAGGACGGTTGGCTGCTCAATCTCTCGGACTACGCGAAGAACACCCCGGGATACGACGAGAACGACTTCATCCCCTCGCTGCGGGACTCGTTGTCCTACGAGGGCAACATGTACTCGGTCCCGTTCTACGGCGAGTCGTCCTTCCTGATGTACCGCAAGGACATGTTCGAACAGGCCGGCATCACGGTCAACCAGGATCCGAACTACCAGCCCACCTGGCAAGAGGTCGCGGAGTGGGCCAAGACGTTGAAGACCGACGACCGGGCGGGAATCTGCTTGCGCGGCAAGCCCGGCTGGGGCGAGGTGCTCGCACCACTGGACACGGTCATCAACACCTTCGGCGGCCGCTGGTTCGACGACCAGTGGAACGCGCAACTCAACAGCCCCGAAGTCAAGAAGGCCGTCAACTTCTACGTCAACACGATCAAGGACTCCGGTGAATTGGGAGCCTCCTCAACGGGTTTCCAGGAGTGCGCCAACCTGTTCGGCCAGGGCCAGACCGCGATGTGGTACGACGCGACGTCCGCGGTCTCGGTTCTCGAGGATCCCAAGACGTACCCAGATCTGGTGGGCAAGATCGGCTACCTGCCCGCGCCGATCGTAGAGAAGCCCAACTCGGGTTGGCTCTACACCTGGGCACTGGGCATTCCGAAGGCGGCCAAGAACCCCGACGGTGCATGGAAGTTCATCTCGTGGATGACCAGCAAGGACTACATGAAGCTGGTCGGCGAGCAGCTGGGCTGGGCCCGTGTCCCTCCAGGCAGTAGGACGTCGACTTATACGGACCTGCCGGAGTACGAAGCGATCTCGAAGTCGTACGGCCCGTTGACTCTGCAGTCGATCACGAATGCGACTCCGAACAAGCCCACGGTGCAACCGGTTCCGTACACCGGCGTGCAGTTCCTCGGAATTCCCGAGTTCCAGGATCTGGGGACGCGGGTCAGCCAGCAGATCAGCGCAGCGATCGCCGGACAGAAGTCCGTCGACGACGCGCTTGCCCAAGCACAGCAATACGCCGAGGTCGTCGGCAAGACATACCAGGAGAAATGATGACTCTTACGGTCGATACCGAGTCAGACGCCAATCAGGAGGCGGTGGCGGAACGGGTCCGCAAGATCCGGGAAGCCCAGGACACCGGCGTGAGCCGCGCCGAGGGGTGGCGCAGGCGAGGGCCACTGCTGCCCGCGCTGATCTTCATGATCGCGGTCACGCAGGTCCCGTTCCTGTTCACCCTGTACTACTCGACGTTGTCGTGGAACCTGGTTCGCCCCGGGTCACGGCAATTCGTGGGGCTGAACAACTACGTCGCGGTGGTCAAGGACAGCCAGTTCTGGTCGGTGGCAGGCAACACCGTCATCCTGATCGTCGGCGTGGTTTTGATCTCAGCTCTGCTCGGCTTGTTGATTGCCTTGCTGTTGGATCGCGCGTTCCTCGGACGCGGGATCGTCCGGACGCTGTTGATCACGCCGTTCCTGATCACACCCGTTGCGGGCGCGCTGATCTGGAAGACCACGATTCTCGATCCCACCAACGGCATCTTGAACTGGGTGTTGTCGTTGGTCGGCCTCGGTCCGGTGGACTGGATCGGCGACTTCCCCCTCGCGATGGTGATGGTCGAGTTGATCTGGCAGTGGACGCCTTTCATGATGCTGCTCATCCTGGCCGGCCTGACCTCGATGCCTCGTGACCAACTCGAGGCGGGCCGGGTCGACGGGGCCGGCGCGTTGCAGCTCTTCCGTGAGTTAACGCTGCCCCACCTTCGGCGCTTCATCGAACTGGGAGTGGTGCTGGGTGCGGTCTACCTGGTCAACACGTTCGACGCCATCTTCATGATGACGCAGGGTGGACCGGGCGTCGCCAGTGCCAACCTGCCGTTCTACATCTACCAGCGCGCGTTCCTCGGCTTCGACATGGGCCAGGCCGCCGCCATGGGCGTGGTCGTGGTCATCTTCACGATGATCATCGCCAGTTTCGCGCTCCGGTTGATCTTCAAATCATTCTCCGGCAAGGAAGAGGCGGCCTAAGACATGAGTACCCCGAAGGTAGTTGACAAGACAGCAAGAACCACGGCGACAAGCGACGCGGCGCCCGTCCGCAAGAAGAAGTCCAAGAAGTTCAGCCCGTGGTCAGTGGTGGCCTGGATCGTCGGCCTCGGGTTCTTCTTCCCGGTGCTGTGGATGGTCCTGACGGCGTTCAAGCAGGAGAGTGACGCGGCGACCAGTCCGCCGACGCTGTTCTTCACCCCGACGCTGAATCAGTTCAAGGCAGTCTTCGACCAGGGCATCGGGCCCGCGATGCTGAACTCGGTATTCGCGACCGGCATGTCGACGATTCTGGTGCTTCTACTGGGTGTGCCCGCCGCGTTCGCGTTGTCGCTGCGGCCCGTCCGGAAGACCTCGGATGCGTTGTTCTTCTTCATGAGCACCAAGATGCTGCCCGTCGTCGCGGCGATCCTGCCGCTGTACGTGATCGTGTCCAATATCGGTCTGCTGGACAATATCTGGGCCCTGGTCGTCCTCTACACCTCGATGAACCTGCCGATCGCCATCTGGATGATGCGCTCGTTCTTCCTCGAAGTGCCTGGCGAACTCCTCGAGGCTGCCAGCCTGGACGGCGCGAGTCTGTGGCGATCGGTGCGAGAGGTGATCCTTCCGTTGGTCTCACCCGGCATCGCGGCCACTGCGCTGATCTGTGTGATCTTCGCCTGGAACGAGTTCTTCCTCGCGGTGAACCTGACCGCGGTGAACGCTCAGACCATGCCCGTGTATCTCGTCGGATTCATCGCCGGTGAGGGTCAGTACTGGGCCGTGCTGTCAGCGGCCGCAACCATGGCCGCGCTTCCCGTGATCCTCTGCGGGTGGTTCGCCCAAAACAAGTTGGTGCGTGGACTTTCGTTCGGCGCGATCAAGTAACTCCCCTCACTCACCTCATCTCGAAGGAGAACAACAGATCATGGCTGCAATCACCTACAAAAACGCCTCTTGCATATACGAGGGTTCGGACAAACTCGCGGTTGACTCACTCAACCTCGACATCGAGGACGGCGAATTCGTCGTGCTGGTGGGCCCGTCCGGTTCCGGCAAGAGCACCGCGCTGCGGATGCTGGCCGGCCTCGAAGACATCGACGAGGGCGCCATCGAGATCGGCGGCAAGGACATGACCGGTGTCCCGTCGAAGGACCGCGACATCGCGATGGTCTTCCAGAACTATGCGCTGTACCCGAACAAGACGGTTGCCGAGAACATGGGCTTCGCACTCAAGCTGCGCGGGGTATCGGCCGCGGAACGGCGCAAGAAGGTCGAGGAGGCCGCCACGGTCCTCGACCTGACGGAGCACCTGGATCGCAAGCCCGCCAAGCTGTCCGGCGGTCAGCGTCAGCGCGTCGCGATGGGCCGTGCCATCGTCCGCGAACCACAGGTGTTCTGCATGGACGAGCCACTTTCGAATCTGGACGCGAAACTGCGCGTGCAGACCCGTACCCAGATCGCCGCCCTGCAGCGCCGGCTCGGCACCACCACCGTCTACGTCACCCACGACCAGGTCGAGGCCATGACGATGGGCGACCGAGTGGCCGTGCTGCGCTTCGGGAAGCTGCAGCAGTTCGCCTCGCCCAACGAGTTGTACGACAGGCCGGCCAACGCGTTCGTCGCCGGCTTCATCGGATCGCCTGCGATGAACCTGGTGACACTCCCGGTCACCGCCGACGGCGTCAAGATCGGTGACTCGACGCTGGAACTCGAACGCGACAATCTGACCAAGATCAGCGACGCAGGCCTGTCGGAGGTCACCTTCGGGGTCCGGCCCGAACAACTCGAACTCACCGAGTCCGGTGGCGTGGAAGTCGTCGTCGACCTCGTCGAGGACCTCGGCAGCGAGGCCTACGTGTACACCCATGCGGGCTCCGGCGTCGACCTGGTGGCGCGGTGCAACCCGCGCAGGGCGCCCAAGTTGGCCGAGACGGTGCGGTTGCACAGGCATGCCGAGGGTGCTGTGCACCTGTTCCACCCCAAGACGGGCGAGCGCCTCAACTGACTTCCGCGGACGCGAGGAGCGAATTCACCATGCGCGCGCCGGAGTTCCGGCTCCGCGCACCAACTCCCGGTCTTCTCGCCCTACCGTGGGACCGGCCGCTGTCGGAATGGATCGTCCCAGACGTTCCGCTGCGTGACATCGCGGTCGGACCCAGCCGTCACCTGGTGAAGTTCGTCGACGCCGACGGTCACCTCTGGGCCGTCAAGGACATGCCGCCGCGGCTCGCCATCAAGGAATATGACGTTCTGCGCCGCCTCGAGGAGATGGGGCTGCCCGCCGTGCGTCCCGCGGGTCTGGTGCTGCAACCCGAATTCGACACCGCGATCCTGGTCACCCGCTACCTCGAGGGGTCATGGCAGTACCGCCGCCTGTTCATGCGCCTGCCACCCGACCAACCCAAGCACCGGGCCCGCCTGTTCGATGCGATGGCCGGACTGTTGGTGGAACTGCATCGCCATGGCGTCTTCTGGGGTGACTGCTCGCTGGCGAACACGCTGTTCTCCCGCGACGGCCAGTTACTGCAGGCGTGGCTCGTCGACGCCGAAACTTCTGAGGTGCACCCGACATTGAGCCGCGGACAACGTCAGCACGACCTCGAGATCCTGGTGGAGAACGTCGCGATGGGCATGCTCGACCTCGCCGAGCGACTCGAGCAGCCTTCTGCGGATGCGAGGAGCATCGACGTAGAGGAGTTGCAGGACACGCTGATCGCCGAAGCCGAACACATCCAGGTTCGGTACGACACGCTGTGGGAGGCCCTCCACGCCGAGCCGGTCTTCGGTTTCACCGACCGCTACCGCGTCGAGGGGACCATCCGCCGGCTCAACGAACTCGGCTTCGCCGTCGACGAACTCTCGATGCAACCGGTCAGCACCAGTCCGGGCCAGTTCCGGGTCAATGTCGCGGTCGGTGACCGGCGCTATCACGCACAGCGTCTGCAGGAACTCACCGGCCTCGACGTCGGCGAGGGGCAGGCTCGCATCCTGCTCGGCGATCTGCACGCCTATCAGGCGCAGTTGTGCCGGGAGGTCGGCCACGACGTCGACGAGTCGACCGCCGCTCGGCTGTGGGTCATCGAGGTGTTGACGCCGTACGAGCAGCTGGCACACGCCGCGCTGGACCACACCGGTACCGCCATCCAGGCCTACTGCGATCTGCTCGAAGTGCGGTGGTTGCTCAGTGAGCAAGCCGGTCAGGACGTCGGCACCAACAAGGCGCTTGCGGCGCTGGCCGGCGACGTCATACCCACCGACGCCGCGGCGAAGATGGCCATCGCCGAGGTGCCGACCGCGCCATTCGCGGTCCTGGAGATCGACGATGACTGATGTCGGCTAGACCTCGGGAACCTCGCCGGGGTTGAGCCCGTACGGGAGGTCGGGGCTGACGCCCGAGTCGCCGTGGGTGAAGATCTGCGACGGGGCGGCCCGGCAACGCTACACCGCGCCGGCCGGTCGCCACGAGCTGCGCGCCTGGATGGCCGCCATGGCACGGTTCACCGCGCCGGGGTAGCGCTTTTCCGGGTACCACGGCTGTCGGGTCACATGGTCGAAACCGGGAATGCTCTGCATGTGCTCGACCATCTTGGCGCGCATCGCGGCGTCGGGCAGCGGGCCTCGGCACGCGTCCATGTTGTCGGCCGCGTGCTCCGGCACCGATGTCGCCGGAAGCGCCACGGTGACTGTCGGATGCGAGATCACCCACTTGAGGAAGTACTGCGACCAGGTGCGGATGCCGAGATCGCCGGCGAAGTCCGGCAGTGGTCGGTCTGCGACGAGCTGGTGCAGTCGCCCCTTCTCCAGCGGCATGTTGACGAGCACGGCAACGCCGTTGTCCGCGGCCACAGGCAGGACATGCTCCTCGGCGCTGCGCTCGGCGATCGAGTAGCGGGTCTGCACGAAGTCCACGTCGCCGGTCTGCACCCAACGGGACAGCGGACCGAAGTAGGCCGGGTCGTGATGCGTGACGCCCAGTCCGCCGATCCGGCCCTCGGCCTTCCAGGCGTGCAGGATCGGCACGATCGTTTCGACGTTGACGAGGCTGTGGCACTGCATGACGTCGATCGGAGTGGTCCGCGACAGCCGTTGCATCGAAGTCTGCAGACTGCGCAGCGCGTGGGATTCGTCCCACAGGTGATCGCCGGTGGACCAGATCTTGTTGGTCAGGAAGAGATCGTTCTGGATGCCGGCCGGCACGGCGTAGCGGGCGATGTTCTCCTCGGCCAGGCCATACAGCGGCGACACGTCCACCACCCGCCCCCCGGCCGCCCAGAATTGGCGCAGCACATCTGCACGGACCGCCCGAGCATCCTCGGGCAGCGCGTCGAAGGTCTGAAACGTGCCCAGACCCACTGCGGGCAGCGATATCTCGGTGCCCGGGACGTTCTTGCGGATCATGCTGTCAGTCAGCGGCGCGACGGGGGATTCGGCCGGGCCGGTCGCCGTCGCGAGCACACCGCCGCCCACAACGGTCGCGGCCGCGCCGAGCCCGCCGATCTTCAGCGCCTGCCGTCGAGTCGGTTGCCACATGGATCCAGGATCGGTGCGCGACGCGCAAAACACACGGACCCGTTGAGTAGCGCGCAGTACCTTTGAGGTATGTCGATCGAGTTGCGCACCATGCGTTACGTGATCGCCATCGCCGAGACCGGCGGGTTTCAGCGTGCTGCCGAGCGGTTACACATGGCGCAGCCTCCGCTCAGCCGTCAAATAAGGGACCTCGAACGTGAACTCGGTGTCGCGTTGTTCCATCGCAGACCCACCCGGCTGACCGCGGAGGGTCATGTGTTCGTCAAGCACGCCCGCTCCGTCCTCGCCGACGTCGAGCGGGCGGTCGCCGAAACCCGCGCAGCCGCAGCCGCAGGCTCGGTGACCGGTGTGGTGCGTCTCGGGTGCGGACCGATGTCGGGGTCCACCGACACCCCGCGCCTAGTGGCTGCGATCACTGCCAAGCATCCTGGCATCGTCGTCGAAGTATGCGAATCATGGGATACCGCACTGGCTTCCGCGCTCATTGCCGGCGACGTGGACATTGCCGTCGGTTGGCACCTCGCGATCGGCGGCGAGCTGGCCCGGCGGCTGCTGCGTCGCGAACCCTATGTGGTCGTCGTCGCCGATGGCCACCCACTGGCCGACCGCGGCACCGTCGCGCTGAGCGAGTTGCGTGGCGAGACGTTCCGATTCCTGCCGCGCCGATTCGCACCGAACTATTACGACGCCGTGTTGGCGGCGCTGCGAAGCAGCGGTGAAGACTTCCGGGTGTGGGAGAACCCGCTGCCGGGGCTCCGGCATTTCGGGGACATCCGCTCGGATGGATTTCACCTGCTGCCGGCTTCGATCGGCGGCGCCTTGCCCGCCGGCCTGACCTGCCTGACTGTCGCCGACGAGATACCCCCGGCTGAGCTGGAAATGGTATGGCGCCCGGGTGCCGGCCGGGCGGTGGAAGCCGTGGCAGCGATGGCGAGGTTGTCGTGATGGAGCGTTACGAGCGGGTGCGGTTGACCAACCCCGACAAGGTGCTCTACCCGGCGACGGGCACCACCAAGGCAGAGATCTTCGACTACTACGTCGCGATCGCCGACGTAATGTTGCCGCACATCGCGGGCCGGCCCGTCACCCGCAAGCGCTGGCCGAACGGCGTCGAGCAGCCTGCGTTCTTCGAGAAGCAGCTGGCGTCCTCGGCGCCGGACTGGCTGCACCGCGGATCGATCACGCACAAGTCGGGCACCACCACCTACCCGATCATCGACACCCCGGAGGGGCTGGCCTGGATCGCGCAGCAGGCCGCGCTCGAGGTGCATGTGCCGCAGTGGCGGTTCTCGGGCAACGGCACGGATAGCGGGCCCGCGACGCGCATCGTGTTCGACCTCGATCCCGGCGAGGGCGTGACCATGCCGCAGCTGTCCGAAGTGGCAGGCGCGGTCAGGGAGTTGATGAGCGACATCGGGCTGGACACCTACCCGCTCACCAGCGGCAGCAAGGGCGTGCACCTCTACGTGCCGCTGGCCGATCCGATCAGCTCGCACGGCGCATCGGTGCTGGCGCGCAAGGTGGCTCAGCAGCTCGAGAAGGCGATGCCGAAACAGGTCACCGCGACCATGACCCGCAGCCTGCGCGAAGGAAAGGTGTTCCTGGACTGGAGTCAGAACAGCTCGGCCAAGACCACGATCGCGCCGTACTCGATGCGCGGCAGGGACCAGCCGACCGTCGCCGCGCCGCGAACCTGGGAGGAGATGGAGGATCCGGACCTGCGCCACCTTCGCTTCGACGAGGTGCTGGAGCGCGTCGAACGTGACGGCGACCTGTTCGCCGCACTGGACGAAGACGCGCCCGTGGCAGACAAACTCACCACCTACCGCCGCATGCGCGACCCGGGCAAGACCCCCGAGCCGGTCCCGCCCGACTCGCCCATCGCCGGGAACAACGACCGCTTCGTCATCCAGGAACACCACGCCCGCCGGCTGCACTACGACTTCCGCCTCGAACGCGACGGCGTGCTGGTGTCGTGGGCCGTGCCGAAGAACCTGCCAGACACGACGTCGGTGAATCACCTGGCGGTACACACCGAGGACCATCCGCTGGATTACGCCACGTTCGAGGGATCGATCCCGGCAGGGGAGTACGGCGGCGGCAACGTAATCATCTGGGATTCAGGTACTTACGAGACCGAGAAGTTCCGCGACCCCGGCGAGAAGGGAGAAGTGATCGTCACCCTGCACGGCTCGAAGGTCTCGGGCCGTTACGCGCTGATTCAGACCGATGGCAAGAACTGGCTGGCACACCGGATGAAGGAACAGCCGACGTTTGCGCCCAAGGACATGGCGCCGATGCTCGCCACACACGGGTCGGTCGAGAAGCTCAAGGCCACCCAGTGGGCGTTCGAGGGGAAATGGGACGGCTACCGGCTGCTCGTCGACGCCGATCACGGCGAGCTGTCGCTGCGTTCGCGAAGTGGCCGCGACGTCACCGCCGACTTTCCCCAACTCGGCTCGCTGGCAGCCGATCTCGCCGATCATCACGTCCTCCTCGACGGCGAGATCGTCGCACTGGACAGCACCGGGGTGCCGAGCTTCGGCGCCATGCAGAACCGCGCCGCCGGTAGCAACGTCGAGTTCTGGGCATTCGACGTGTTGCAGCTCGACGGCCGGTCGCTGCTACGCGCGAAATACGGTGACCGGCGCCGGGTTCTGGAGGCACTGGCCGCCGACCGCGACGATCTGATCGTGCCCGACCTGCTGCCCGGCGACGGTCCCGAGGCGCTGGAGTACGCCCGAAAGCATCGGTGGGAAGGCGTCGTCGCCAAGAAGCGGGACGCCACCTATCAGCCGGGGCGTCGGTCTTCGTCGTGGATCAAGGACAAGCTTTGGCTGACCCAGGAAGTCGTCATCGGCGGTTGGCGCGCGGGTGAGGGCGGACGCACCAGCGGGATCGGCGCGTTGCTGGTCGGGGTGCCTGGCGAGGAGGGGCTGGACTTCGCCGGACGGGTCGGTACCGGGTTCACGGAGAAGGAGTTGGCCAAGCTCAAGAAGATCCTGGCGCCGCTTCACACCGACGAATCCCCGTTCACCACACGGCTTTCCGGTCCCGATGCCAAGGGGGTGACGTTCGTGCAGCCGACCCTGGTGGGGGAGGTGCGCTACAGCGAGCGCACCTCGGACGACAGGTTGCGTCAGCCCAGTTGGCGTGGACTGCGGCCGGACAAGTCGCCCGACGAGGTGGTGTGGGAGGCATAGGTTTAATCGGAACCGCCGCGTGGCTGGAGCTATGCTCGGCCACGCGGCCGGCAAACCGTATCGTGAACTGCGGAGGCGGTGAGATGCAGGCAACCGACATCTCCAACCCAAGACCCAGCATTGGCTCCAAAGTCCCGCCGCAGCAACTTCTGAGTACTCCACCATCGGGCCTGCGTAAAATCAGGTGACAAGACACCACACACTCCGAAAGGGTGAGTTCAATTCCGCTGGTACGCATCGTCAACGTCGTCGCGAACACCAAGGCCGACTGGACCTTCGGATTCGGGCGGGCTCAGTTCCTCGAAGGGGACCTCTGACCCGCCCGATCTGCGCCAGACGACTCGCCGAGCGCCGGCCACTCACTGGAACTGAGGAGACCGCGACGTGGTGATCCCACGCGGGGTAGCCCTGCTGGTGGCGGGCGCCCTCTTCATGGAGATCCTCGACGCCACCATCATCACGCCGGCCATCCCGCTCATCGCCCACTCGTTCAAGGTCGACCCGCTCGACGTCAACCTCGCAATGACCGCCTACCTGGTGACGGTGGCCGTCCTGATCCCGGTCAGCGGCTGGATGTCCGACCGGTTCGGAACCCGGCGCGTCTTCATCGCGGCCATCGCGCTATTCACCCTGGCATCGATCGGCTGCGCCGCCAGCATGTCGCTCACAATGCTTGTCGCCATGCGCGTCGTGCAGGGAATCGGCGGCGCTCTCATGGTGCCCGTCGGACGGCTACTCGTGCTGCGGTCCACCGACAAACGAGACCTCGTTCGCGCCATCGCACTGCTCACCTGGCCGGCTCTGGCTGCACCCGTGATCGCACCCATCCTGGGCGGCGCCGTCGCCACCTTCGGCTCCTGGCGGTGGATCTTCATCGCCAACATCCCCCTCGGCACGATCGGATTCCTATTCGCGCTCAAACTGATCCACGGGAAAGGCCATTCCAACCCGGCGCCCCTGGACTGGCGCGGGCTGGCAGCGCTGGGAACCGGCATCGCGGCGACACTCATCGCGATGGAAGGCATCCGGGTGCAAGGCACCAACTGGGCACACGTCGCGATCGGCGGTGCCGTCGCAGCTGTCGCCCTCACCGTCGCCGTGTTGCACTTGCTGCGCTACCGGTATCCCCTCGTCGAACTACGGGTACTGCGAGTACCGACCCTGCGCATCACGGTGTCCGCCGGGTCCCTTTACCGGCTTGTCATCACCGCCGTGCCGTTCCTCCTGCCGCTGCAATTCCAACTCGCCTTCGGGTGGACGCCGATCGTTGCCGGCTCGATCGTCGCCGCACTCTTCGCGGGCAACATCGCGATCAAACCCTTCACCACGCCCTTGATGCGGCGGTACGGCATCCGCCGCGTCCTGATGGTCAACGGTGTGTTGTCCGTCGGGTGTTTCGGGTTGTTGGCTACCCTGACTGAGAACACACCAGTGGCTCTGATCGCAGTCATTCTCTTTCTCAGTGGCGCAATGAGATCCACCGGATTCACCGCCTACAACAGCCTGGCCTTCTCCGACGTTGAGCCTGCCGAACTCGCCCACGCCAACACCCTCAACGCCGCGGTCCAAGAATTGGCCGCAGGAATCGGAATCGCCGTCGCCGCAGTCCTCCTCGGCTTGTTCACCCCGATCTCGCACAGCGCAGGCCAGGCATACCCCTGGACGT
>Ga0193743_1002087_pt1 | contig 14357 bp, 14 predicted proteins | sample L2c2metaG_FD_143038 | JGI IMG/M metagenome (GOLD analysis project Ga0193743, IMG submission 143038) | Soil microbial communities from a riparian zone of the East river system, Colorado, United States - L2c2 | ecosystem: Environmental > Terrestrial > Soil > Riparian zone | place: USA: East River... | reverse complement strand
CTGTGTTTGGCTGCGTCCATTTCCGAACGAGAGAATCCACATCCGGACACCTGGCCGGCCTGAAAAATCTTTCGCTGGGGCAATAACGTCAGTTTTTTCAGAAGCTTCCAGCTTGCAGACTCCTGGATTTGAATCCAGAGGCCGATCTGTTTCGCTACTCGATCCCCGGGAACTGGCAGATGGATCCGCGGTATCCATTTCCGCTTCCATGGTCGCCGACGATCGATCACAAGGGGATAGAAGATCTGGCGTTTGCGCCGGGGTTCGATGACACGGCCTCTTCCGAATATCACAGCTACCTGATCGTGTGGTGGCTGGAGGGATCGCAACCGCTCACGGCGGATCGGCTTCAGAGCGATATGGTCGCGTACTTTCGGGGACTCGCGGAGCAGAGAGGGAGAAACAATCACTTCGCGCCGGATCTTTCGAAGGTGTCGGCGGAGTATCGCGATTCCGATCATGGGCCGCAGACCTTCGGTGGCGCGCGTGCGAAGAGCTTCAATGGCTCGGTGACTCTCTATGACAGACATGGCAAGGTGATCACGCTGAACTCGGAGGTAGTGGCGTCGATGTGCCCGCGGCGGACCATACGGCCGTATTTTTTTCCATGTCTCTGGAGCCACGCCCTGCTGCTCTCTGGAGCCAGTTGGATGCGGTCCGCGATGGCTTCAAATGCAGTCGATGAGAGTGTCCTGCCGCCGGGATGTTGGTGAGGCGGTGCTTGTGAAGTGCACAGAGATTAAGAATGAGGTGATTGCGAGATGAGTGCTGTCCGATCCATACGTGCTGTTGGAGTGGTTTTGGCTGGCGTCGTTTCGATCGCTTCCGCGAATGCGCAGGCTCGTCCCGTCGCGGGACCGCAGAGCTTCAGTCTGACCGATCTGAACGATCTGGTTACGACCGGAGGGAAGATGGAGACGGTCGAGTACATGGGGCGGAAGGCCGTGCGTCTGACCACACTACCCTCGAAAGAGGAGGTCTTCGCCTTTCTCAAAGGAGTTGAGATTCAGGATGGAACGATCGAGGCCGACATCGCTTTGAAGACGACTACGCCTCCCGGTGTGCGAATGCCCGGCTTCGTTGGGATCGCGTTTCGGGCCAGAGCGGATGCCTCGCACTACGAGATGTTTTATCTCAGGCCGGGGAACGCGCATTCCGAGGACCAGGGGATGCGCAACCATTCCGCGCAATACGTCACGGCGGGGCATGGCTGGTACGAGCTCCGCAAGCAGTGGCCGTGGGTTTATGAAGCTTATGCGGAGCTGCGACAGGAACAGTGGAACAAGGTGAAGATTGAAGTTCATGGAAGGAGTGCAAAGCTGTTTATCAACGGGTCGGAGAACCCGAACCTGATCGTGGATGGGTTGAAGGGTGAGGATCTGCGCGGCGGTGTTGCCCTGTGGGGTTATGCCGGGGAAGAGGCATATTTTTCGAATGTGAGAGTCACGCCGGCTGAACCGCAGGCTGTAACGAACGATGGTGAGGCTTCGGGAAGCTGGGCGGTGGAGTTTGCCAGCGATTACGGCAAGTACAAAGGATCGATGGATCTTCATCGCGAGGGCGGAGTGGTGACAGGGACGTGGTCCGGCGACTTTGGCAACGATCGGCCAATCCGTGGCACATGGCGGAACGGATATGTCGAGCTCGGGTTCGATGGAGCGTGGCCCAAGGAGGAGGCGCCAGTGAAGGCGATTCTTGCCGGTTGGGTAGATGGAGATTCGGCCAAGGGACGCATGAGGGTCGAAGGCCGGGCCGATGGGCAATGGACTGCGCTACGAAAGAAGTGAAGTGAAAGAAGTGAGGAGAGAGATTCTTTATACCGGTCGTGAGCCGAGGATGAGGATGTCCACGAGTCTTCGCGCGCTCTTCGGCCAGTCCTGTCCGGAGGACACGTTGGAGACGCCGATGAGAGCGCGGAGCAGGTCGAGCGGCTCAAGGTCGGGACGTATATCGCCGCTTTGAATGGCGCGCTCGACCAGAGCTCGAATGGCCTGCTTGACCTGCTCGCCGGTGGTCTCGAAGACCTTCGAAGGTCCCCCGAGCAGCGAGTTCAGGGCAGGGGCGATGATCTGCTTGGCGGCGATGTAGTCGACGAAGAGCAGCATCCATGCCCGCAGCGCCTCGGCAGGGGGGAGTTTTTGGGAGAACTCGCGCTCGGCGGCGGCGAGCTTTTCGACCTCGGTGCGGTAGACCGCTTCAAGCAGCAGCTCGCGCGTAGGAAAGTGGCGATACAGGGTTCCTGCCCCTACGCGTGCCTGCCGGGCGATCTCGTCGAGGCTGAAGTCGGCACCGGAGCGGGTGAAGGCCTTCTTTGCGATCTGGAGGATGCGCTCGCGATTGCGTTGGGCGTCGGCACGTGGCTTTCGCACGGTGGATTGAGGACGTTTAGGAGGCATCACAAAGTTTTTGCAACCGGAGACTGTCTCCGGTTATCTCTTGTATGTATTACGGAGATACTCTCCGTATTAGAGCATTTCCCTGTTCCTGTGAACTGGAGAAAGCATGCGAGTGCCGTTTTCGTTGAGAGAAAACGGCGTTCAAACCTGTGGCTCGGTCTACACCTACAGGGAAAGGCTCTATTCGCGTTACGACTGCGAGTCAATCCGCGAAGGAGAAGAGAGAATGGCAAACAAATTTGGTGCAACCTCAACGACGGATGAGGTTTTGGCGGGTGTGGACCTGCGGGGTAAACGGGTTCTGGTGACCGGAGTTTCGGCCGGGATCGGGGTGGAGACGGCGCGGTCGATTGCGGCGCATGGAGCGCATGTGGTGGGCACGGCGCGCGATCTGGCCAAGGCGGAGGTCGCGACTGCCGAGGTGCGGAAGGATGCCGCTGCGAATGGCGGTGGGCTTGAGCTTGTGGAGCTGGATCTTGCCAACCTCAAGAGCGTGCGTGCGGCCGCCGATGGGCTGTTGGGCAAGGCTGAGCCCTTTGATGTGGTGATTGCGAACGCCGGCGTGATGGCTACGCCGTTGGGACATACGGTGGATGGGTTTGAGACACAGTTCGGCACCAACCACCTGGGTCACTTTGTCTTCGTCAATCGGATTGCACCGCTGATCCGCGCGGGAGGACGGCTGGTCAACCTGTCTTCTGCGGGGCATCGCTACTCGAACGTCGATCTTGAAGACCCCAACTTTGAGCGGACCACCTATGAGCCGTTTGTGGCGTATGGCCGATCGAAGACGGCGAATATTTTGTTTGCCGTTGCGTTCGACAAGAGACATCGCGAGCGTGGTGTGCGCGCTACAGCGGTGCATCCGGGTGGCATCCGCACAGAGCTGATCCGTCACGTGGACCCAGCACGCATAGAAGGGCTGATCGGCCAGATCAATCAGCAGCTTGCCGCCGAGGGGAAGGGGCCTTTCGAATGGAAGACTGTACCGCAAGGAGCCGCGACTTCGGTGTGGGCGGGCTTCGTTGCCCCGGCAGATGAGATCGGCGCGCAGTACTGCGAGGACTGCCACGTCGGCATAATCCTTCCAGACGATCAGGTCACCGCGGCGACCCGGGAAGGCATACGTGGGTATGCGTTGGATTCGGCCAACGCTGATGCGCTGTGGCGGAAGAGCGAGGAGATGGTTGGGGAGCGATTCCAGTAATCGTGCGGCTGTATTAACTGAGCCGATCCCCGTTGCGACCAGAGGCCGAATTCCACTGAAGACAGCCCTACACTCGACTGACCAGTAAGGACTGGTTCTGTACAGAATGTGGGGGAGTGGGATGAGGCTTCTGGTTGTTGTTCTTTGGATTGCGTCGGCGTGTGCAGGCTTGAACGCGCAGACGCCTGCCTGGCAGCCTTCGGCGGGACACACCCAGGTGCCGATATGGCCGGGAGCGGTGCCGGATGCGCGGCCTTTCACGGGGCCGGAGACGATGAAGACAACAGGGAAGGACTCGTTGGTCGCTGGCAGGCCGTGGACGTCTATCAACAACGTCTCGCGGCCTACGATGACGGTGTATGCACCGAAGGGAAAGAACACGGGCGCCGCAGTCGTTGTGTTTCCCGGCGGAGGCTATGAGATTCTGGCCATCGACCTGGAGGGCACGGAGGCGTGCGACTGGCTGACAGCGAAGGGGATTACGTGTGTGCTGCTGAAGTATCGTGTGCCGGCTCCGAAGTCGGCACCGTATTGGGGCGCATATCCGCAGTCGCCGATAGCGCTGGAAGACGCGCAGAGGACGTTGGGGCTGGTGCGCTTTCATGCGGCGGAGTGGCATATCGATCCGCGCAGGATTGGCGTGCTCGGATTTTCAGCGGGCGGGCATCTGGTGACCGCGATGAGTGTGCACTTTCAGAAGCGTCTCTATCCGGCGGTAGATGCTGCGGACAAGGTGAGCTGCCGTCCGGACTTTGCGGTGGCGATCTATCCGGGGCATCTGTCGGTTGCGAAGAACAGCTTCAATCTGAAGCCGGATATTCGCGATCACATTACTCGCGAGACGCCACCCACGTTTCTGTTGCAGAACGAAGATGACGATGTGGATCGTGTGGAAGACTCGCTAAGCTACTATGCCGCACTGAAGAAGGCCGGGGTTCCGGTGGAGATGCATCTGTACGCGAAGGGCGGACACGCGTTCGGGCTGCGGCGTACGAAGCTTCCGGTGACACAGTGGCCTCAATTGGTGGAGACGTGGCTGGGGGCGATCGGGATGATTCCGGAGTAGGCGCTTCGGAGTCAGCCGTTCGCCGTGAAGGCGCGCTGGCGAATCCAGAACGCTACGTTGACCAGGCCGATGAGAGCAGGGACCTCGATCAAGGGACCTACCACGCCGACGAAGGCCTCTCCTGAATTCAAGCCGAACACTGCGACGGCGACCGCGATTGCCAGCTCGAAGTTATTGCCCGCAGCCGTGAACGAGAGCGTGGCAGACTGCGCGTAGTTTGCTCCGAGGCGCTTGCCCATCCAGAAGCTGACCAGGAACATGATGAGGAAGTAGACGACCAGAGGGACGGCGATCTTCACCACATCCAAAGGAAGGCGGACGATGAGGTCTCCTTTGAGCGAGAACATGACGAGGATGGTGAAGAGAAGCGCGATCAACGTGAGGGGGCTGATGCGGGAGAGGAAGCGCTCCTGATACCACGGCTCGCCCTTTGCGCGGATGAGCGTGTAGCGGGTGAGAAAGCCCGCGACGAAGGGGACGCCAAGGTAGAGGCCGACGCTCTTGGCGATCTGTGCGATGCCGATGTTTACGGCACTGCCCTGAAGGCCGAGCCAGCGGGGCAGCACGGTCAGGAACGCCCACGCGTAAAGGCTGTAGAAGAGAACCTGAAAGACGCTATTGATGGCGACCAGTCCGGTGACGTAATCGGTATCGCCTTCGGCGAGCTCGTTCCAGACCAGTACCATGGCGATGCAGCGGGCGATGCCGATCAGGATGAGGCCGCGCATGTAGGCCGGGTCGTTACGCAGGAAGATCACGGCCAGGGCGAACATCAATGCCGGTCCGATGAGCCAGTTCTGCACTAATGACAGCCCAAGCACGCGCTTGTTGCGGAAGACGTCGCCCAGCTTTTCGTAACGAACCTTGGCCAGCGGAGGGAACATCATAACGATGAGCCCGATCGCGATGGGAATGTTGGTTGTGCCGGTCTGAAAGCGATTGACGAATGCGGCGGAGCTGGGGAGGAAGTGCCCGAGACTTACGCCGGCGGCCATGGCGAGGAAGATCCACAGCGTCAGGAAGCGATCGAGAAACGAGAGCTTCTTTCGCTGCGTGGGAGAGCACGCGCGGCCCTGCGAGATTGTGGAGGGCACCGCTAGCATGCCTCGCAGCACGGCTCGTAGAGGGACGTGGGTGAGGGAGCGCCTTCGAGTGCAGGGTACTTCGAAGGAGAGCAGCACGCCTTTGTAAGGCGCGTTCTGTCGGCCTGCATGGCCTTGTCCTCCTTTAACCAGTCGAGTGTCGTGCGGAGGATCTGGGTTGCGCCGATGTGTGGCGGCATCGTGATGCGATAGTGCATCCACTTGCCCTCGCGGCGCGCGGCGACGATGCCGGCGTTGCGCAGATAGGCGAGGTGGCGGGAGATCTTGGGCTGGGGGCTGTCGAGGATCTCCACGAAGTAGCAGACGCAGACCTCCTGTTCCGCCATCAGATTGAGCAGGCGGAGCCGGGTGTTGTCGCCGAGCGCCTGAAAGAAGCGCTGCATGTCGAAGGTGGCTTTCCGGGTCATAATTAATATATACGCTTTGACGAATTTGTTTTCAACAGATATATTCGCCTTTGCAGATGTATTTCTGCGAGGAGGGCGTTATGACGGAACAGGTTCTCGATTCGGTTCGGTCGAAGTATGGCGAGGTTGCGCGGAGCTCGCTTTCGACGAAGGATGCGGGAGTGAAGGCGGTTGCGGAGGCGTTCGGTTACTCGGCAGAGGAGCTGGGCGCGATTCCGGCGGAGGCGAATATGGGGCTGTCGTGCGGCAATCCCACGGCGCTTGCGGGGCTTCGGCCGGGCGAGGTGGTTGTGGACCTTGGCTCGGGTGGTGGCCTGGATGTCTTTCTCGCGTCGCAGAAGGTGGGGCCGGGCGGCCGCGCCATCGGGATCGATATGACGCCGGCGATGATCGAGCGGGCTCGCGCGAGTGCAACGGCAGGAGGATATGCCAACGTGGAGTTTCACCTTTCGACCATCGACCGCATTCCGCTGCCTGACGCTTCGGTGGATTGCGTGATCTCGAACTGCGTGCTGAATCTCGCTCCGGACAAGCCTGCCGTGTTTCGCGAGATGGCTCGCGTGCTGAAGCCGGGAGGCCGCGTTGCCGTGAGCGACATCGCCCTGAAGGGCGAGCTGCCGGAGGATGTCTCGCGCAGTATGGCCGCGTACGTGGGCTGCATCGCGGGTGCGATTTCAATCGAAGAGTACCGAGCCGGACTTATCGCAGCGGGATTCGAGCACGTGCAGATTGTGGACAGCGGAGCGGACCTCAATGCGTATGCCAAGGTAGACGGTCAGTCTGGGTGCTGCTCCCCGGCGATGGAGGTGGAGTCGTGTTGCGCGCCTGCCGCAGATGGCGCGACCCTGCACGAGGAACTGACGAAGCTGCTGGAGAAGCACGACATCAACCAGGCGGCTGCAAGCGTGAAGGTCTACGCGATCAAGCCGAAGGCCGCGTGCTGTGAGCCGTCCTGCTGCGCGTAGGAGAGGAGAGTATCGTGCTGAGAGTGATCTTTGCCTGCATCCACAACGCTGGACGCTCGCAGATGGCGTCGTCGTTCTTCAACCAGCTTGCGGATCCGCTGAAGGCGCGGGCGATCTCGGCGGGCACGGAGCCAGGAGAGCGTGTCCATCCCGTAGTACTGGCTATCATGCGGGAGTTGGAGATCGATCTCAGCCACGCGAAGCCGCAGCGGCTTACGGAGGAGCTGGCGAAAGACGCGCAACTCCTTATCACGATGGGCTGTGGGGATAAGTGCCCTTACGTGCCCGGTCTACGGAGAGATGATTGGTCGCTCCGCGATCCCAAGGGACTTCCGATGGAGGAGGTTCGAGTCATACGGGATGAGATCAGATTGCGAGTGCAGGAGCTTGTTCGCCGGGAACAGATTCAGAGAGCTGACTGATTGAAAGTATCTGTTGCACCATTCGCTCCTGAGGGCGCGAACCGGATCCAGGTAGAAGGTCGCGGAGAACGTGTGCGCGACTAAGCCACGCCTCTTTCATTCGTTATCGTTTTGCTGGGAGCAGACCGTAGACGTCCACCTCGCTCTTGGCTCCGACGTAGACGTGTCCATTTGCGACAGTGGGCATGTTGAAGCGGAGGGCGTACCCGGCCTGGTCGCGCATTTCGTTCTGGTTGCTGGTGTAGAGTTGGCGCGCGATGTCTGAGGCGTCCGCGGCGTAGAGGACTGCGCGGCGGTCCTGCGAATTCCAGCCCTTGGAGCTCAGCACCCAGACGATGCCGTCTTTTGTACCGTTGGCGGAGACCACCGGTGTGGCTGCGTGATCTTCCAGCTTGAAGCTGCTGGCCGCCTTGAAGGTCAGCTTCGCGTCGCCCACTGCGAAGTCGCGCACGGAGTCGTGATCGATCAACACATAGACGTGATGGTTCCAGTACGTCATTGAGCCGTAGATTCCGCCTGAGGTGGGAATGGTCTGCACAGCATGGTTGTTGTTCGCGGGCTGATAGTGGCCCAGACGATCGCGATCGACGACGTAGATCATGGGGCCCTTCCCGCCGATGACGGCTAGGTGCGGATGTGATCCGGGCTGGTCGGGCAACAACATGGGACCGCCTGAGCCGAGGTCATGGTCCTTTGCGTCCAGTTCGTCGGCGTTGGAGGGAGTGAAGTAATCCGCGGGCCTCAGGCTCTGGCCGTTCAGCTTGAGAAGCGTATCTCCATAGTCCCTGCCACCCTTGGCCACGTCGAAGCGTCCGTTGCCGGTTGCGACGAAGATGTTGCCGCTTCTGTCAGCGGCAGGTCCGGTGTCGCTCGCCCAGATTCCACTGTCGTCGGCATCGGGCGAAGCGTTGAAGACGGCCTTCTGCTGCAGGGTGGCGGCATCGTAGGCCATTACCCAGCCGTGGTAGGGGCCGACGTCGCAGGAAGAGCCCCAGGTGAGATAGACGGCGCCGTTGGAGAGCAAAAGGGCTGCTCGCGGATTTTCACGCAGCGACTCGAAGACGAGGGTGGAGTTTTTGCTGCCGGTTCCGCTTCCGCGCACGGTGGCGTGAATCTCGACCGGGCCTCCGGATTTTTCCGCTCCTGTGGTGATGTCGAGGGCATGAAGTTGCTGGTGATACTGCTTGCCTTCGGCAGCTCCAGGCACCTTCGTGCGGGCCAGAACGAAGAGCGTTCCCGACTTTGCGTCGATCACCGGAGTCGACGTAATCCCGACCTCTGGCAGTAGGAAGGGGCATTGGACGTCCTGTGCCGGAACCGTCGTGGCGCCGTTCTTCAGAAAGCTCACCTTCCAGAGCGGCGTGGAGGGCCGTCCATATGCGTCGAAGGCGTAGACGCTGTCATGCTCCGTCGCGACAAAGACGATGTCGCGTTTGCCTTTGCCGGGGACTTCGATGCCGCGCAGAAACAGCGGCTGGGCGTAGATGTCTCCGTCGACCTTGAGGGTGAAGAGTTTGCCAAACTGCTGCGGATTGACGTTTCGCGGCGTCAGCCTGGTCTCGTTCAAGGTGGCGCCGGTGCGCGCGTTGTCGTACTGCGACGTGGTGACCTGTGCCTTCGCGGCCAGCCCGACGGTGAAGACTGCGATGATTCCAACTCCCAAGAGCTTCGGTTCGGTCAGCCTCATGATCCCTCGCACCCGGCACAGTGGCCGCAGATCGCCGCTCGATCGGGCAGGATATAGATAGCATGCTACATAGCAGAGGTGCAAGTTTTCCTTCCCGGGCTGAAAAAGTGAGTTTCGCTCGGAATGACACCTGAGAGGCTGGCATTTCAGGCGCGGAAGATTTCAGGTGGAGATATTTTTTGAGAAAGATGACGAAAAGATGCTGTATGTTTATATACGACTGAAAAAGTCCTATATAAGTTTTGGCGAATCCCCGCAGCGAACTCTTGGCGGAGAACTGCAGGGATTCGGCGACCACAACCCCGAAGAGCTGCGGATAAAACTCACTATATAGTGTTTCCCGGCTCTTCGATATCCAGGCTGCGCGAGGTTTTGCGCTGGCCACGGAGCATTATGAAGAGAGCTGTTGATTGTCTTATCTTCCGGGTAGATCCGATCCGGTTTTTTCTCCTGGTTGCGGTGTTGGCGAGTCCTTTTGCGGGGAGATCTCAGGCGCTGGGGGCGTCTGGCGCGGCGGTGGAATGCCGGGGAACCCGATATGCGGTTACCGGCTCGATCGCGGATACCAGTGGAGGGCTGATTCCATTTGCCCAGGTGAAGGCCAGCTGCGGAGAGCTTTCACAGGAGACACGCGCGGATGAACGAGGTGAGTACCATTTTTCACTCGCGCCGGGCGAGTACCAGCTTGAGGTGACTGCGGAGGGATACTCCTCCCGGACCGAAGCCCTGCAGGTGCGCGGAAGTGCTGGACAGATTGCGCCGGTGGTTACGCTTTCCATCGCGGCTCAAAGCAGCTCGGTTACGGTGAGTGCAGAGGGTATGACCTCGAGCTTCGCACCGACCTCGACCAAGGTGGACACCCCTCTTCTCGAACAGCCGTTTTCCATCGATACGATTACGCGCGACCAGATCATCCAGAGGAATCCGCAATCTGTGGCCGATACGATCGGCTACACGGCTGGAGCGCAGACGCTGTCGGTCAACGGTCCTGCGGTTATGGCGGTGGACTCGTTCAGTCTTCGCGGCAGCGCGGCGGATGAGTATCTCGACGGCATGCGCATACCGCAGAGCTTCAACGCGGTGCAATCCGGGCCGGGAAGCCTGCAGCTTGATCCGAACGATATGGAGCGAGTCGATCTTCTGCTGGGGCCCAGTTCGACGCTCTATGGGCAGAGCAATCTCGGCGGCATCGTCGATGCCATCAGCAAGCAGCCTACGGCGACGCCGTACCGCTCGCTGCAGTTTCAGGCAGGAAGCTACAACCGTTTCCAGGGTAGTGGTGACTTCTCCGGACCGCTGGTGCACTCCGGTGCTCTGCAGTACAGGATCAACGGCCTGATCCGGCGCAGCGACACGTACGTCTACGGCATCCAGGACAACCGCCTTACGGTGAATCCTACGATCACCTGGCATCCTTCGCTCAATACGGCGGTCACGTTGTATGCCAAGTATCTTCGCAACACCAGCGATTCGATCACTGCGTATATTCCGGCGGTCGGCTCAGTGAGCCCGGCATCGTTCGGATATCTGCCGGTCAGCATCAACCTGAGCAATCCTACCTACGATCGCTACAAGAAGAACCAGTTCTTTACCGGCTACAGCGTGGATCACAGGAGCCCGGGCCGATGGACGGTGCGGCACCAGCTGCGATATGTCCGGATGAACGCGAACTGGCACTTTCTTTATCTGACTGGAGTTCAGCCGGACGGTGTAACCGCGAACCGCGCGAACACGATGAGTCTTCCCAGGATCGAGGGCGTTCAGACAGACACGCACGCTTCGACGACGTTGCGAACGGGTAGGATTCGTCACACCCTGCTGGGCGGAATGGACTTTCAGTGGCAGCGGTACCGGAACGTGCAGGGCTTCGTGACCGGCAGCACGATCAATATGACTCGACCGGTGTATGGTCCGGGAGACACGATTCCGGCCGCGAGCGTGAACCAGAGGCAGAGCCAGTTCCAGGGCGGTCTCTATGGCCAGGAGCAGATGGAGGTGGCACACTTCACGGTGGTGGCGGGAGGTCGAGTCGACTTCACCGCGCAGGATACCTTCGACAATCTGGCGAATCGTGCTCTGACATCGCAGCGGCCCCATGCGTTTTCCGGACATGCAGGCGTCTCGTATCACATCGCCGGATTTGCGCCGTACTTCAGCTACTCGACATCGTTTCTGCCTACGCTGGGCGCGGATGTGACGGGCAAGCCATTTATTCCGGTGACGGGAAGCAACGTCGAGGGTGGCGTGAAGTACCAGTTCACGCGAGTCCCGCTGATGCTGCGCGTGGCGGGCTTCAGTCTTCGCCAGCAGAACACGCTGCAGCCGAACCCGGTTGCTCCGACGACCTCAATCCAGACGGGCGAGGTGCATACGCCGGGGGCCGAGGTGCAGGCGAGCGGCTCCGTGCTGAGGAGCCTGGATTACACGGTGGCCTTCACCCACATCGAGCCGCGCAACACGATCAGCACACTGTATCAGGGCAAGCAACCGGTGACCGTAGCCAACAATTCGGCGTCGACGTGGCTGCACTATACGATTCGACGCGGACTACCGACCGGCCTGGGGTTCGGAGGCGGAGCGCGGTTTACCGGCGCTTCGTGGGGTACAGTAGCGAACAATTTGCGTGTGAACGGATTCACGGTCTTCGATACGGCCGTGGACTACACGCTGGAGCGCTGGCGGTTTGCGGTGAACGCGACCAACGTTGGCAACCGGCGGTATGTGAATGGCTGCTCGAATATCTATTTCTGCGCCTATGGACAGGCCCGCACTGTGATCGGCACTGCATCGTTCAACTTCTAACCTGGAGGCTGTATGAAGTTTCTTCTCACGCTTTGTATCTCGTTTGTTCTTTCGGTCTCGTTTGCAGTTGGGCAAGCCGCGCAGGCCGCAGATTCTGTTGAGCAGCAGATTGCGGCTAAGGTTCACCAGATGGATGAAGGTCTCCAGAGAGACGACGTTCCTGCGTATCTCTCGGTCGCGAGTCCGGATCTGGTGACGCTGCACGATGACGACGTCTTTTCGACCCGGCAGGCCTTCGTGGAGCATCTGAGCAAGGATCTCAAGGCGTTCAAGATCTCGTCCTTCGACTCTCGCATCAGCAACCTGAAGGTGGTTGGCGACTTCGCGATGACGGATATCTCCTCAGCTTTTGTTGGCGACCTTCCCGATAAGAAGGACCCGGCGACGCTGCACCACTACGTACTAGAAATGAAGTTCAAGTATGAATGGAGGCGCATCGATGGCGACTGGAAGCTGACGCGCTTCGCGCAGTTGGGCACGACCGGAACCATGGATGGCAAACCCCTTCCCTCGCACTCATGATCTCCATCGACAACAACCCGAACGGAACAGCAGTGGCGGACGCAGTCTCGAGGCCGAAGCGACGTAGTGCATGGAAGTACACTCCCCAGCGCATCTTTCTGCGCCGCGCGCTGTTCCAGATTCACCTGTGGGTCGGCCGCTCTCTGCGTATGCGTTGGTCATCGGACTGACAGGAAGCCTGCTGGTCTTCTCGACAGAGATCGAGCGCTGGTTCGATCCTGAGGTCCATGTTGTGACGCCGGAAGAAGGTTCGATCTCACTGCAGGATGAGATGGAGTGGGTGAAGGCGAAGCATCCGGACTATCGCATCTTTTCACTCGCGCCTGCCGACGCTCCTGATCAATCGGCTAGCTTTGTACTGGGGCGGAAGGGTCCACTCGACCGCTCGAAGATTCTGAATGTCTACTTCAATCCGTATACCGGCAAGGTTCTGGGTGAGCGGACGACGGTGGAGGGTGCGCTCGGTTGGGCGCGGAATGTTCACTACTTCCTTCTGGCCGGAGAGACCGGCCTGATCGTGAACGGGTGGATGGGGTTTGGGCTGCTGCTGCTGTGTGTGACCGGCATCGTGATCTGGTGGCCGGGGATCTTGCGCTGGAAGAGATCGCTGGTGGTCCCGCGGAGTTCGAACTGGAAGCGCGTGAACTGGGATCTTCACTCCTCGGTAGGGTTCTGGTGCTGCGCTTCGCTCTTTGTGGTGAGCTTTACCGGGATTTACTTTGCGTTCCCAAAGATTGTCGGGGGACTGACGCTGGTGACGGTCCGGAGCGACATCAAAGCGGTGCTAACGCTGATGCAGCCCTCCAAGGCTCAGCCGGATGCGAAGGATGCGGTTGCGATTCCGCTGGACGAAGCGGTTGCGAGGGCGCAGAGAGAGCTGGTGCAGAATGCTCCGCTGTCCTTTGTGTCGATACCCTCCGGCCCGACTGCGGTCTTTACGGCTGGACAGTACCGCCAGGGCTCCGCGCCTTACTCGCAGCTGATGTCGGTGGATCTCGACCCTTATACCGGCAAGGTTCTGCGCCGGTTCGATACGGCGCAGTATCCGCTAGGCATGCGGATTGTGCAGTACTACCACTCCGTCCACTTCGGATCGTTCGGTGGGAGCGGAGTCGTGGGCCGGGTAGTGCAGTGCCTGTGGGTGCTGCTGGGTCTGACCCCGGCGGTGCTGGCAGTGACCGGGCTGCTGATGTACTGGAACCGGTATCTCAAACGACGGTTTGCGAGATCGTGAATTGCGCTGTGCGCAATAAAAAGCCGCAACGCCATGTGAGCGTTGCGGCGATGAAACGAGTGCGAGAGGACTATGGGGTGAGTGGTTCTGCCGTGGCCTGAATCTCGATGCGGCGGGTAGTTCCGGAGATGTCAAGCGAGCCGAGGATGATGGGTTTGCCCGGCGTGAGGACTGCGCTGCCCTCGAAGAGGGACTGACGGATGACGGGCTCCTGTGGGAGGGCACCTGAGCGGTTTTCGACGACGCTGGACTGCTCGACTTTGGTTTTGAGCCGAAGAGAGTTGGGGGCATCGTCGATGGTGGCGTTGAAGTTCATGCCTATGTCGACATAGGTGTACTGGGTCTGCGGATTATTGGGGTCCTTGAAGTCGGTTCCGGTGATGATGGGGACGCGGTTGCCCTGCTTAAGAACGGTTTGCTGGCCCGAGACAAGGACCATGGAGTAGTGCTGGTCGCCGAGGCGTTTTGTGCCGTCGAGGTCGATGAGGGTATAGGTGAGGCGGTAGGTCCTTTTGGGTTTGTCGAGATCGTTGAGGAGCTTTTCGG
>Ga0193743_1002086_pt1 | contig 14360 bp, 15 predicted proteins | sample L2c2metaG_FD_143038 | JGI IMG/M metagenome (GOLD analysis project Ga0193743, IMG submission 143038) | Soil microbial communities from a riparian zone of the East river system, Colorado, United States - L2c2 | ecosystem: Environmental > Terrestrial > Soil > Riparian zone | place: USA: East River... | reverse complement strand
GCATGCGGGCGCGGCGGTTGGAAAGCGGCACGGACGCGATCACGGTCGGCCTCTTCCCGGAAGGCCACGGCATCCATGTGCAGGGCCTGTTCGGTGGCCTGCCGGGCGGTGGGGCGATCGGGATCGTGAAGCGGCCGGACGTGCCGCCTCACAACGTGACGACGGGCGAGATGGTCTCGATGACCGACAAGCGCATCGAGATCGACGCGACCATCGCCGGCGGCTCCGGCTTCGGCCCACCGCACGAGCGTACACTGGAAGACATCGCGGCCGATCTCGAGAACGGCTACGTCACTGGCGAAGGGGCCTCACGCGACTACGGTTGCGTGATGACCGCCGACGGCCGGATCGACATCGAAGCGACATTGCGTCGACGCGAACGGACACCAAGTGGGGCAAAATAAGATGGGCATTACACGCCGCGCCGTACTCCACGGCGCCGCCCTGTCCACGCTCGCTCCCGGCATGACATGGGCGTTCGATCGCGACAGCAGCCGCAAGATACTGGTGTTCTCGGGCAACCAGGCGGTGCCGGTGCTGGACCCCCATGTGCGCTACGACTGGTCGACCCGCTTGATCCAGCAGTCGGTCTATGACGGCCTGCTGAAATATGTCGGCACCCCGCCGCGCATCATCCCCTGGTTGGCGGAAAAGTGGGATTCATCTCCCGACGGCCTCACCTACACGTTCAACCTCGTGGGCAACGCGAAATTCCACAACGGCGATGCGGTCGATGCCGAAGCGGTTCGGTACTCCTTCGAACGCGGACTTAAGCTGAACGCCGGCGTTGCCTGGATGCTGAAAGACTTTCTGAAGCCGGAGAACATCGTGGCGGTGGATGCGCGAACCGTGCGCTTCACCCTCGACAAGCCCTTCGCGCCGTTCATCAGCTATGTGCCGTGGTGGTACATCGTCAATCCGAAACAGGTGATGGCCAACGTCAGCGAAGGCGACTATGGCCGCAAGTGGCTGACCGAGAATGCCGCCGGTTCGGGACCTTTCAAGCTGCGCCGCTTCGATGCCAACACGCTGATCCACATGGACGCCGTTGCCGACTATTGGAAGGGCTGGCCGATGGGCGAGGCCAACCGGCTCTCGGGCGTCATCTACCGCATCGTCCGCGAGGCAGCGCCGCGTCGCGCCGGGCTGCAGCGGCGGGAAATCGACGTCATCACCAACATGTCGCCCGACGACATGTCGCAATTGGCCAAGCTGCCGGGAATCCGCAACGAGGACCATGCCGGATTCACGACCTTCGGCATCAAGTTCAACTGCCAGACCGGCCCGACCGCGGACGTCAACCTGCGCAAGGCGATCGCCTATGCGTTCGATTACGAGGCGCTGATCACCATCCACAACGGCGGCGCGCGGCTGATGGACAGCCCGTTCCCACCGGACATGGAAAGCCACATCGCCGTTCCCGACATGCCGCGCAAGGATCTCGACAAGGCCAAGGCTTTCCTCGCTCGCAGCAAGGCGCCCAACGGCGACCTGGAACTGGAATACGTGCACGTTCAGGGCCTCGAGGATGCGCGCCGCATCGGCCTGGTGCTGCTCGACAGCCTTCGCCCGCTGAACATCAAGCTCAACATCGTCGGCCAGCCGTGGACGACCATGGTGGCGCGTGGCTCCAAGCCCGACACGGCGCCGAACATGACATCCGTGTACGTGACGCCGGTCGGCATCGACCCGGACACGATCGCCTACCAGTATCATCGCGAATCCTGGGGCCTCTATTACGGCATGTCGCATTACGAGAACAAAGAGGTCTGGGCGATGATCGCCGAGGCCCGCGGCATGACCGACACGCCCAAGCGCCTGGCGCTCTACGCCGAAATCCAGCGCCGCATCGTGGCCGACCAGCCGGAGGTGTTCGGCATGATCCCCAACCGCACCTGGGCGATGCGCGACTATGTGAAGGGGTTCGAGTTCAGCCCCATCCGCTTCACCGGCGAGGTCGACCTGTATCCGATGTGGATCGAAGCCTGATGTTGTTTTACCTGCTGCGCCGCTTCGCGCTGGCAGGGTTGATGCTGTTCGGCCTGATCTGCCTCACCTTCACCATCGCCAATATCGCGCCGGCGGACCCTGCGGTGCTGGCCGCCGGGCCCGACGCCGGTCGCTCGCAGATCGAGCAGGCGCGCCGCGAGTATGGGCTGGACAAGCCGCTGCCCGCGCAGTTCCTGCGCTACGTGAGCGACCTCGCCCATGGCGAGTTCGGCCGCAGCGTGGCGTCCGGCCGGTCCGTCGGCCGCGATCTGGCGCGATACTTCCCCGCCACCTTGGAGCTCTGCCTGCTGGCCATGACGATCGGCCTGGTCTTCGGCATCTCACTCGGCATGCTCTCGGCGCTGTTCAAGGACCGGTGGCTGGATCACGTGACGCGAATCTTCGCCGTCTCGGGCATCGCGCTGCCGCCGTTCTGGTTCGGCCTGCTGCTGCAGCTCGGCTTCGCCGTCTGGCTGGGCTGGCTGCCCACCAGCGGTCGGATCGGCGTGTCCACCGAACCGGGCGAGCCGATCACCGGCCTGTTGCTGGTCGATGCCGTCCTGCGCGGTGACGGGGCGCTGTTCAACCAGAGCCTGTCTTACATCCTCCTACCGGCGCTCGTGCTCTCGCTGCCCTGCCTCGCCTCCATCCTTCGCGTGAACCGCAGCGAGATGGTGGAAGCCTTGCGCGCCGACTACATCACCGCCGCGCGCGCCCATGGCGTGTCGCCGTGGCGGCTGGTGACGGTGCACGCGCTCAAGAACGCCATGCTGCCGACGCTCGCCATCATCGGCCTGCGCTGGGGTTGGATGATGAGCAGCACCGTGCTGGTGGAAACCGTCTTCGATTGGCCGGGGATCGGCCTCTACGCCGTCTCGTCCGCGATCGCCGGGGATTTCAAGCCGGTCATGGGGGTGACCCTGATCGTCGGCCTGAACTTCATGCTGGTGAACCTCGTCGTCGACCTTCTGTATGGCGTGCTCGATCCGCGCCTGAGGGACGCCTGATGGCTGCCTCCCGCCGCATGCGGCTGGCCGCCTGGCACTTCCGCCGCAGCTTCGCCTCCTCGCTCGGCCTCGGGCTGGTGACGGCGATCGTGCTGCTGGCCTTGCTCGGTCCGTGGATCGTGCCCTATCCGGATCACGCGGCTGGTTCGGTCAACCTGACCGGAAAGCTGCAATCGCCCAGCGCCGCCCACTGGTTCGGCACCGATGAGGTCGGCAACGACATCCTGACCCGCGTCATCATCGGCGCGCGCCTGTCGCTGCTGGTCGGCATCGGCATCACCTTCGCGGCGGCGGCAATCGGCGTGCCGCTCGGCATCCTGGCCGGGACAGCCGGCGGCCGCGTGCGGGAAGTCATCATGCGCCTCACCGACCTGTTCCTGTCGGTGCCCGGCCTGGTGCTTGCCATCGCCCTGGTCGCGGCGCTGGGGCCGGGCATCGTCAACGCCATGATCGCTTTGGTGCTGGTGTGGTGGCCGGGCTACGTGCGACTCGCCGAATCCAAGGCACTGTCGATTCGCGAGGAGCCCTTCATAGAATCCGCGCGCGTCGCCGGCGCACCCAGCTTGCGCATTCTGTGGCGCCATGTGCTGCCGAACAGCATCTCGCCGATCATCGTCAAGATGAGCATGGATATCGGCCAGGCCATCCTGGCCGTGGCCTCGCTGGGCTTCATCGGCCTCGGCGCCAAGCCGCCAACGCCCGAGTGGGGGCGATGATCTCGATCGCCCGCAGCTATCTGCCGGACTGGTGGTGGTACGCGATCTACCCGGGCGCCTTCATCTACGCCAGCGTGCTGGGCTTCAACCTGCTGGGTGACGGGCTGCGCGACATCCTCGATCCGAGAAGCCATCGCGGATGAGCCTGCTCGAGATCCGCGACTATCGACTGGCTTTCGATACGTTCGACGGCACGCTGCACGTGCTCGACGGCATCGACCTGTCGCTGGAGGCCGGCGAGACGCTGGGCATCGTCGGCGAGACCGGCTGCGGCAAGTCGGTGCTGGCGCGCAGCCTGTTGCGGCTGAACGAGGCACCGCCGGCGCGCGTCGTGTCCGGCGCCATCCTGTTCGAGGGCCAGGATGTGCTCAGCCTGCCGGAAAAGGCGATGCGCCGCCTGCGCGGCCGCCGCATCGCCATGGTCTTCCAGGACCCGGCGAGCTACCTCAACCCGCTGCTGACGATCGGCACGCAGATGGAAGACGCCATCCGCGGCCAGGAAGCAGCGCTCGGCCAGGCGCGGCGGCCGCACCGCGCGCTCCGCTCGCAGGCGGCCGAGCTGCTGGCATCGGTCGGTCTGGCCGAACCACAGCGCCTGCTCGCCAGTCATCCCCATCAGCTGTCCGGCGGCATGCGCCAGCGCGTGCTGATCGCCATGGCGCTGGCAGGCAACCCGACGTTGCTGGTGGCGGATGAGCCGACCACCGCGCTCGACGTGACGGTGCAGGCGCAGGTGCTGGCGCTGATCGCGGGTCTGGTGGCCGAGCGTGGGCTTGCCCTGATGCTGATCAGCCACGACCTGGGCGTCGTCGCGGCAAGCTGCGCGCGCGTCGCGGTGATGTACGCCGGCACGGTGGTCGAGGAGGCGTCGACCGCCCAGTTGCTGGCGAACCCGCGGCACCCCTATGCGCAGGGTCTGATCGCCGCGGTGCCCGATCTGGACAATCCGGCACACAAGCCGCGCGGCATTCCCGGCAGCATTCCGAACCTGATGACGCCGCCCACCGGCTGCCGCTTCCACCCGCGCTGTGCGCTGGCCAGCGAGATCTGCTGCAGCACCAAGCCGGCGCTGCGCGAAATCGCCCCGGCGCATGGCGTCGCCTGCCATCACGCAACGCCATGACCGTCCCGCTGCTCGACGCCACCGGCTTGGTCAAGACCTACGCGCTGCCGCGCACGGCGTTCCAGCCGGCGCGCCGGCTGACCGCCGTGGCCCATGTCGACCTGTCACTGGCCCCGGGAGCCACGCTCGGCCTCGTGGGCGAGAGCGGTTGCGGGAAATCCACCCTTGCGCGGTTGCTGCTGCGGCTCACACCGCCGAGCGCCGGACGCATCGTGTTCGATGACCAGGACATCACGAACCTCGCGGAAGCCTCGTTGCGACCGCTGCGCCGCCGCCTGCAGCTGGTTCACCAGAACCCGTCGGCCGCGCTCGACCCGCGCCTCACGGCGGCGGCGGCCGTGGCCGAACCTCTCGTTGTCCAGCGGCTGGCGCGCGGCACCGAACTCAGCGACCGCGTGGCGCAGCTGTTCGCCGAGGTCGGCTTGGGCCCTGAGTTCCTGCGTCGCTACCCGCACGAATTGTCCGGTGGTCAGAAGCAGCGCGTTTGCATTGCCCGTGCTCTGGCCCCCGAGCCGCAATTGCTGGTCCTCGACGAGCCGACCAGCGCGCTCGACGTCAGCGTGCAGGCGCAGATCCTCGACATGCTGGCGGAGCTGCGCGCCCGCCGTGGACTCACGTACCTGTTCATCAGTCACAATCTGGCAGTGGTGCGTCAAGTCTGCGCCGAAGTGGCGGTGATGTATCTGGGACGGATCGTCGAGCAGGGTAGCGCGGAGCAAGTTCTCGGCGCACCGCGCCATCCCTATACGCAGGCGCTGCTGGCATCGGTGCCGCGTCTCACCGCCGGCGCCGTGCCGCCCGCCACGCCGAGCGAGCCGCCCAACCCGGCGGCCCTGCCGTCCGGCTGCACGTTCCATCCACGCTGCCGCCGTGCCGAACTTTCCTGCCACACCGGGAACCCGCCGCCGCTGGTGGAGGGCCTTGCCTGCCCGCCGGTCGCCTTGTCGATCTGCCAGACACGAGCATGATCCGCTAGCGTTGGCGAAACCTGATTTTTGAGGGCCGGTGGCTGGACTATCTCCAGCCGGCAGCCCGCCACAGTACGATAAGCGCCTGATCCATCTGGCATTTCCACTTCGCATCGTGATCCAGTCCTAGCCGTTCGTACGCCACGGTTGGATTTCTGGCTGCACCTATTCCGCACCTGCGCCTTTACTCCAAATGACAGGCCACCCGATGGCCCGGAACAGTCTCTTCGAGGAGCGGCTCGATCTCACGGCAAACCGGCATGACATGCGGACAGCGGGTGTGGAAGCGGCAGCCCGTCGGCGGATCGAGCGCGCTTGGAATCTCGCCAATGAGTACGGCCTTGCGCCCGCGATCCCGGGGATTGGTTATCGGCACGGCCGCCAGCAGCGCTTGCGTGTATGGATGGCGCGGCGTCGCATATAGGGATTTCTTGTCGGCGATCTCGACCAGCTTACCGAGATACATCACGGCAACCCGATGGGAAATGTGCTTCACGACGCTGAGGTCGTGGGCGATGAAGAGATAGGCCAGCCCAAATTCGTCCTGGAGGTCCTGTAACAGGTTGACGATCTGGGCCTGGATGGAAATATCGAGAGCGGAGACCGCCTCATCGCAGACGATGAACTTCGGGTCGAGCGCGAGTGCCCGCGCAATGCAGATGCGTTGACGCTGGCCTCCCGAGAATTGGTGCGGGTAGCGGCCGGCGTGGTGCGCCGCAAGCCCGACGTGCTCGAGCAGAGCAGCGACACGAGCCCGCGTCGCCTCGTCTGGCCGCGCGCCATGGATCAGTAACGGTTCCATGACGATCTCCGCCACGGTCATCCTGGGATTGAGCGCACCGAACGGATCCTGGAAGATGATCTGAATGTCGCGCCTGCGGCGTCGCAAGGCGGCGGGCGACAGGCGCGCGAGATCGCTCCCCAGGAATTCGATGCGGCCGGCCGTCGGCTCGATGAGGCGCACCAGCATGCGGCCGACCGTCGACTTGCCGCAACCGGATTCGCCCACGAGGCCCAGTGTCTCGCCGGCCGCCACTGTGAAGCTCACCTCGTCGACGGCACGTAACAACGGTGCTGGACCACGCCTCAAACCGTCGCGGCGCAGCCGGAAATGCTTGGTCAGCCCCTCGACCTGCAGAAGCGGACTCATGATGCCGCGATCTCGCCGAGCCGCAGGCATGCCGCGGTGTGGCCAGCCGCAGAGCTCGCGGGAACGAGCGCCGGTCCGGCGCCTGCGCAAGCAGCCACCTGCCAGGAGCACCGCGGCGCGAAGCGGCATCCCGGCGGCAGCGACGCGGGATCGGGAGGCAGGCCGGGAATCGCCTGCAGGCGCCGGCGCTCGTTGTCGAGCGTCGGCATGCTGGCCAGAAGACCCCGCGTATAGGGATGGGCCGGCCGGTCGAAAAGATCCTCGACCGCTGCTTCCTCAACGATGCGGCCCGCATACATGACGAGGGCGCGGTCGGCGATCTCGGCCACGACACCCATGTTGTGGGTGACGATGATCAGCGCCATGCCAAGCTCATCTCGCAGCGAGAGCAGGAGATCGAGGATCTGTGACTGGATGGTGACGTCGAGTGCGGTCGTGGGCTCGTCAGCGATCAGCAGCTTCGGATGGCAGGCAAGCGCAATGGCAATCATGACACGCTGGCGCATGCCCCCAGAGAGCTGGTGCGGGTAGTCGTCGAACCGCCGTTCAGGGGCCGCGATGCCGACTTTTCTCAGCATGGCGACCGCACGCTCGCGCCCGGCACGGACCGACAGGCGCTCGTGGGCGCGGATGGTCTCCACGAGCTGATTGCCAATGGAGAACAGCGGATGAAGCGCGGTCATCGGCTCCTGAAACACCATGCCGATGCCCTTGCCGCGAATGCGTCGCATCGCCCGCTCATCGAGCGTCAGCAGATCCTGGCCATCGAAATGGACGCTGCCGGCCGCGACGCGCGCGCCCGGTTGGGGCAAAAGCCCCATGATCGACAGCGCCGTGACGCTCTTGCCGCTTCCGGACTCGCCCACGACGGCAAGCACTTCGCGCTCGGCGACGGAAAAGGAGATGTCGTCGACGGCGGCGGTTTCACGCCGGCCGGCCGCGAACACGGTGCGAAGTCCCTGGACGGCCAGCAGGCTCATTGCTGGACCTTGAGCCTCGGATCGAGCACGTCACGCAGCCCGTCGCCCAGCAGGTTCAGGCTCATGACGGTGAGGGCCAGCGCCACGCCGGGAATGGCGATGATCCACGGCGCCTCGCGCATGTACTGCCGGCCCTCCGACATGATGTTGCCCCAGGTCGGAGTGGGCGGCGGTGCACCGAGGCCGAGGAAGCTCAATGTCGCTTCGGAGATGACCGCATAGGCGAAGAGAAAGCTGAGTTGAATGATGAGCGGCGCCATGGAGTTGGGCAGGATGTGGTGACGCAGGATGCGCCAGGTCCCGGCGCCGGCCGCGACCGCCGCCTGCACATACTCGGTCTCGCGGACGACGAGAACCGAGGCGCGCACGATGCGCGCGGTGCGCGGGATATAGACGACAGCAATGGCGATGACGGCGTTGATCATCGAGGCGCCGAGGGCAGCGGTGATGGCGAGCGCCAAGATGATCGCCGGGAAGGCCATCAGGGCGTCGTTGAAACGCATCAGCATATTGTCGAGGCGGCGGAAATAGCCCGAGACGGCGCCGAGCAGCGTGCCGAAGACGGCGTTGAGCGCCACGACGGACAGGCCCATGACAAGCGACAGTCGCGCGCCCCAGACGACCCGCGAGAGCTGGCTGCGGCCGAAATTGTCGGTACCGAAGGGATGATCCAGGCTCGGCGGCAGGAACTTGCTGCGCATCGCGAGCCGATTGGGATCGGACGCCGCGAGGATGGGCGCGAGGACAGCGACCGTCACGACGATCCCCAGGAGCACCAGACCCGTGACGAACAGGCGATGGCGCAGCAAGCGGCGGAGTGTGTCGCTCATGACGAGGCTTCGAGGTGCACCCGGGGATCGGCCCAGGCATAGGCAATATCGACCAGGATGTTGACGATCATGGTGAAGACCGTGATCAGCAGCAGCCCGCCCTGGACGAGGGGATAATCGCGATTGAAGATCGCGGAGGTCAGCAACTGCCCGAGCCCGGGAATCGAGAAGATCGTCTCGATCACGACCGCAGCCGAGAGCAGCAGGCTCACTATGATACCGATGACGGTCAGGACCGGGATCATGGTCGCGGCGAGCGCGTGTTTTCCGACGACCTGCCAGGCCGGCAGGCCCTTTGCCCGCGCGGTGCGTATGTAATCCTGACGCAGCACCTCCAGCATGGTCGAGCGGGTGATGCGGGCGAGCAATCCCATCTGCAGGGCAGCCAGCGAGATCGCCGGCATGGTCGTGCAGCGCAGCCAGTTCCAGGGGTCGTCCGTGAAGTTCACGTAGCCTCCGGTCGGCAACCAGCCAAGATGTACCGCGAACAGCACGATCATCATCAGGCCGAGCCAGAAGTTGGGCAGCGAAATGCCGACCAACGCGAGCATCATCGCCGCCTGGTCCACCCAGGAATTCTGGCGCAAGGCGGCCAAGACCCCCAACGCGAGGCCGAACACGACGGTCAGCACCAGCGCATAGGCGCTGAGCGAGAGCGTCACTGGCAGGCGCTCGAAGGTCGCTTCGGTGACGCTCTTGCCAAGCAGGATCGAGCGGCCGAGATCGCCGCGCGCCAGGCTGCCGTACCAGCGCGCAAGCTGGAGGTGATAGGGTTCATCGAGCCCAAGATCGTGGCGGATCTGCGCTCTCTCCTGAGGCGTCGCGCTCACGCCGGCCAGGGCGGCGGCGGGATCGCCCGGGATCAGGCGCATGAGCGCAAAGGTGACGAGGGTCACCAGCAGGAGGACAGGGATGGCTCCGCCGATTCGCCGCAGGATGAAGGCGATCATGATCCGGCACCGATGGGATCAGTTCTCCAGCCAGACATTGGAGAAGCGCGGGATGCGGAAAGGCACGAAGCCCTTCACGGAGTCGCGCACCGCCTGGACCTTGGTGAGCGCCCCGAACGGAACGGCATAGACCTTCTCCAGGATGATCTTCTGCATGCGGACAAAGGCCGCCTGCCGATCCTCCGCCTTGGGCTGCGAGGTCATGTCGCCATAGGCGGCGAGCAGTTCGGGATCGGGCACGTTGTCCTTGGGGTGGTAGCCGATATTCGTCGGCGGCACGAAGAACTTCATCGTCGCGAGCGGTCCCAGGGCCGGCTGCGTGCCCGTTCCGTTGAAGAAGAGATTCCAGCCAGTCGAGGCCTTGTCCCAGCGTTGCAACGACGCCGGCCAGTCGAGCACCTCGAGCTGGACGTTCATGCCGATCGCCTTGAGCTGCTCGGCCACCACCAGGGCGGCGTTGTACATGCTGGTGTAGTCCTTGTTGGTGAGCAGGATTATCGGTTCACCCTTGTAGCCTGCTTCTTTCAGATACTTCTTCGCGAGTTCGGGATTCTTGATGTTGTAGGTCTCCTTGCCGACGTCCGTGTAGGTGGCGCGGCCCGGATACTGGAAGCCGACGTTCAGGCGATAGGCGCCATCGGTCGAAGCCTCCATGATCTCATCCATGTCGAGCGCCGCCTGCACGGCCTTGCGGACAAGAGGATTGTCGGTCGGCGGGAAGCCGGTATTGGGATAGGCGGCGTGGATCCACCAGTTCTCCAGCGGCAGCAAGGTTATGTGGCTGTTCTTGCGCAGCTCCGCCTGCGCCTTGGTCGGAACGTCCTCAACAACCTTGAATTCGCCGGTCTCGAGGCCGGCGACGCGCGCACCAGGTTCGGTGACGATGCGATACATGATGGTATCGACGCAGGCGACCTTGTAGCCGCCGAACCCCGTGCGCTCGCTGAACTTCTCGTTCGGCCGGTAACCGTCGTAGCGCTTCAGCTTGACGTGGCTGTCGGGAACGAACTCGACGAACTGGAAGGGGCCGGTGCCGACGGGCGTGAGGCGCTGCGGCGGGTCGTCCTTGTTCTCGGCGGGGATGATCACGATCGGCACGCTGAACGAGCTGAGGTCTTCGAGGAAAGTCGGCTGCGCCTTCTTCATGCGGATGACGAACGTCGAGGCATCAGGCGCCTCCCATTTCTCGACATTGTCCAGCATGGCGCGCTCGAGGCCGACCTTGGCATAGCGATCGAACGAGGCCATGACGTCCGCGCTGCCGAGCTGCTTGCCGTTATGGAACCGCACGCCGGTGCGCAGCTTGAAGACGTAGCTCAGCCCATCCGGCGAGGCGACCATTGACTCGGCCAATTCGAGGATCGGCTCGTTCTTCTCGTCGCGCGTCATCAGTGTTTCGTAGATGTTCATTGCGACGTTGCGCGTACTGATGGCGTTGGAAGTGTACATGTCGAGGCTGTTCACTTTGGCCTCGGCAGCGAAGACGAGGTCGCCGCCCTTCTTCGGACATTCGAAGTTGACGGCCAGCGCCGGACCCGATGCCAGGCCGGCCAGGACGGCCAGCAGGCCGAATGAACGGAAATTGCCTGAGTGCATTCTGCCCCTCCTCCTCGCGCCTCGATGTGGATATCGGGCCCATCGAGTGCTCATAGCAACAGCCATGCCAGCGAAATAAGTAATAATCTACTTACTAAATTGATCGATGCGCGGCGCTCCCGCCCGTCCCGAGGCTGTATCGTGGGCAAAATGCCCAACCAGCGGGCAAGATATACCAGAGTAAATATATTCTTACTTCGCACGGACGGCCGTGGCATATGACAAATGGATTTCGGTGGGGACAGGGATGGCGGACAGACTCGGCAGTCGATTGAAGCTCGGCCTATTGGTTCCCGCCTTCAACGTGACGGTCCAGCCGGAGCTGGACTCAATGCGGCCACCCGGCGTCACCAACCATGTCTCGCGGATCGAGATGGCCGACGCGCAGCTGCTGAATGACGACGATCAGGCCTCCGTGGTCGCGGCCTTCGGCACGGGCCTCATGTCGGCGCTGAAGAGCGTCATGCAGGCGCAGCCGGGAGCGGTGATCGTCGGCATTTCCATTCCCGTGTTCTGGCGCGGCGTGGCGGGGGCCCGAGCCTTGCGCGAGGAAATCGAGTCGATCGCCGGCGTCCGTTGCGTGCTTCCGTCCGACGCCTGCCTTGCCGCCCTCGCCTGCTACCCCAACGTTCGGCGCATCGGTATTCTGACTCCCTACCAGCCGTCGGCGGATGCCCGTGTGCGCAATTTCTTCCAGCAAGCGGACTATGAGGTGGCCGCCCTTCATTCGCTAAAACAGCCGTCCAATCTCGGGATCGCGGATGCCGACGAGGTCGTGCTGCGTGAGGGACTGACGGCGGTCGCCGCGGCGAAGCCGGACCTCATCCTGCAGGTCGGCACCAATCTCGCGTTGGCCGACCTGGCGGACGACTTCAGCGCGGTTTTTGGTGTGCCCGTGATCGCCATCAACGCCGCGCTCTACTGGCACGCGTTACGCATCTGCGATATCGCCGACCGCCGGAATGGCTTTGGCCCCCTATTGCGAGACCACTGAGGAGTCCGACATGCCGATCGACAAGCCCTATCTCGAATTCCATGCCGTCGACATGACGGCGGGCTGGACGACGCCCCGCGGTTTCGATCCTGGCGTCGAAGTCAAGATCCTGGCGGGGAACCTCGATCCCGCCCGCAGGACCGGCAGCCAGACGAGGCTTTTGCGGATGCTGCCGAACACCGTGACGACGGTGCGGTTAGAGCATGATTTCTGGGAAGAGGTCTTCGTGGTGCGAGGCGACTACGAAGCCTTCGATCCGGCGACTGGCAAGGCGACGGTATCTTTCACCGATGGCGGCGGCTACGCCTGTCGGCCGCCGGGCAAACCGCACGGCCCCTTCCGTACCAAAGGCGGCGCGTTGCTGTTCGAGATCCAGTACTACGACGAGACGGCGCGAACGTGAGCAAACCTGCCCGGAAGAACGGAGCGAAGGGGCGTGTGCAACGGCGCAACCCCGAAGCCACGCGCAAGCGGCTGCTGGTCGCGGCCATCGACGAATTTTCGCGTCATGGCTTCTCCGGCGGCCGGGTCGAGCGCATCGTCGCCAAGGCGCGCATCAATATGCGCATGGCGTACCACTATTTCGGCAACAAGCAGGGACTCTATGTCGCCGCGCTCGAAGCGGTATATGCGGACATACGCGGCAACGAGCGCGCCTTGGAGCTCGACCACCTCGAACCCACCCAGGCGATCGACCGGCTGGTCGACTTCACGATCGACCATTTCGCGGCCCACCCGGAGTTCGTGGCCCTCACCCTCGGAGAGAATATTCTCAAGGGCCGCTTCATCCGGGCCTCCAAACTCATTCCCAAGCTCTCCTCGCCGCTGGTCGAACAGATCAGTCGAGTGCTCGCGCGCGGCGCCGAGCAAGGCGTGACGCCACGCGGCGTAGATCCCGTGGCGTTCTATTTGTCGATCGTGGCGCTGGCCTGCCATCATCTCAACAATCGCTACACGTTGTCGGCGACCTTCGGGATCGATGTCGGAAGCGAACGCTGGAAACGCGACTACAAGAGCCATGCCAAGAAAATCATCATGGCCTTCGTTAGCGCGTAAATCGACTTCGATACCGGCCTACTTCCATAATGATCGTTACCGTCGTCGCAGGCTGGCGATGGTGCGGGCGGTCGGAATCGAACCGGCAGTCTGTCACCAGAACAGTATTTTGAATCCAGCGCGTCTACCAGTTCCGCCGCGCCCGCCTATCGCCGACGGGAGCAACCTTCGCGCTTCGCGCCTAGTTTGCACCTGGCACTATTCCGCTCTGTCGCGCCGCTCATGACCTACTCGTCCAACCTTCGAAGATCAAACGCCCACCCGCTTGCATTTCAGCGATGGTGCCCCCGGTCGGACTCGAACCAACACTTCCGTGAGGAAACCTGATTTTGAGGGGCGATGGACGGCCTATCCTAATTCTAGCCGGCAGCCCGCCACAGTACGATGAGCGCCTGATCCATCTGGCATTTCCACTTCGTATCGTGATCCAGTCCTAGCCGGTCGTACGCCACGGTTGGATTTCTGGCTGCACCTATTTCGCACCTGAAGTCCGGGCCTCGTCGGAGGGATAGGAACGCCAAGAGTCAAACTCACAAAGACCGTGGACACCGCCCAGCCCGAGAAGGATCCTTACGAACTCTGCGACGCAGCGATACCGGGTTTCCTACTCAAGGTCCCGCCGACCGGTCGCAAGGTCTTCATGGTGGCCTATGTTGCCAACAACGGTCAGCGCCGCAAACCAGCCATCGGCCGCTTTGGTGAGATCGCGATTGAGCAGGCCCGGGCCATCGCCCAGGATTGGTTGGCCGACAACAGGTTGTCCTCGGTCAGGCCGATTCTCTGCTGATCGTGGCACCGCAGGCTCCCTGGAACGACGTAACGGTCAAGCTTGTGTGCTGCTTTGCAGGGACTTCGCCGGAAGCAGAACGAGAGCCGCGATCATGCCAAGCAACGCCACAAGTGCAGCAAGGGCGAAAGGTTGCGCGAACTCCGCTGCGTCATTGACCGCACCAAGCGTTAGCCCCAGCGCCGCGATGCTGATGGCGAAGCCGGCTTGGCGC
>Ga0193743_1002085_pt1 | contig 14360 bp, 12 predicted proteins | sample L2c2metaG_FD_143038 | JGI IMG/M metagenome (GOLD analysis project Ga0193743, IMG submission 143038) | Soil microbial communities from a riparian zone of the East river system, Colorado, United States - L2c2 | ecosystem: Environmental > Terrestrial > Soil > Riparian zone | place: USA: East River... | reverse complement strand
TCTAAGCAGAGGAATTTAGATGAGGCTAACGTAATGGAATTTTCACCTGTCGTCCTGGAAGTAGAAATATACGAAAGCAACTTCGCGATTCCCCGCTATACAGACGCAATTGGTTTCCCACACCAAGGGAAAGCAACCTTGACCTTGGGGGATGTGGAGGACATCTTTCGCAAAGCAAACCTTGAGGGAAACATACCATTCCTTAGGGAAGGCAAAGGTCACCGAACAGTAAAGTTAGACGTGTTCTTGACTGACTTTCTGATGAACTCATTCGGCTTCAATGAAGTTGGCGAAATAGTTCAACCCCAAACGTAAAAAAGCCCCTGCCTCGATTGAATGAGGTTGGGCAGGGGCATTTGTTGCTTGCACAGTGTGCTCAGTTGTTAGCTAGCTGCTTAGGCGTGCTGCTGCATAGCGACAATCGCCGGACTGGACGCTTGCACAGTGCTGTAGCCTGAATACCGCGAAAACAGGCGGAATCCGATCTCGCGAGTCGCACCGTAGAGTTCTGAGAACCTCTGCATAGTATTTCCACCGTTGACGCTTCGCAGGGTGTACGCAGACAGGTCACCAAAGATGATGCTCTTGGCCGATGCAATCAATCCAAGCTGGTCAGGATTGACAAGCACAGGACGGTTGAAAAGTGACAGAACGTTGTCCTGTCCTGCTGGCTGGATCAAGGGGCGACCAAACGAGTCAGTCGTACCAAGCATCAGGCTCGTACGAACCGAGTTATTCATGACAAACGAACTCGAATTTACGTAGGACAGGTCCAACGCAGAATAGGTTGCTAGTACCTCTTGGTAGGTCAAAGCGGTAGGAGCCGCCGTGGTCGTTTTCACAACAGCCGCAGTAAGCAGACTGTCGAAGTTGGTTGCACCGTTCGTTACCGCTGCCGAGATGGCACGTTCCATGCGTGCCTGAAACAGACCAGACAACCACGTCTGGATGTCCCAGTTGGCATCATTGATGAGTTCGTAGGATACGAGCACAATCTGACTGTCAAAGAGGGACGTGTTGTTGATTTTTCCACTAACGCTAGGATCAAGCTTGGTGCTAGGCTGAGCTTCGCCTACGATAAGCGCCTTGGCCGTAACATCGTCGCTGCTCGAAACGGTAAGGGGTCCACCGTTGGACAGGTTCATCTGACGCAACGCACCAAGGTAGTTTCCTGCACTACGCAGCGTCTGGTGCAAGGTACTATCAATTTGGGAAGGCACAAGCACACTACCGCCGGTAATAGGAGCAACAATCGGACCGGCACCGAGGTCACGAGTCTCCATCTTCAGGGCAGAACTATTCTCGGCAGAAGTGTTACCAAAGCGAATCCACTCCTTGAAGGCAGCAGAGGAGCGAGTCTCAGCCTCATTGCTGTTGATGCTGCCAGTGCTAAGGATAGGAGACGTTGCAGCACTACGGGATTCCTGCTCAATCTTCTCAAGACGACGCAGGCTTTCAATCTGTGCAGTATGGCTGTCAATGTCCGCAAGAATCGTGTCCAGCTCGCTGCGATCTTCCGCCGAAAGGCTGGTCTTGTTCTTGGTTACAGCCGAGGCTTCGTTGGTCATACGTGCGCGTGCTTCAATCAGGTTGCTAAGCATAATAGGTGCTTTCTGCCTCATCTGTGTGAGGACTTATAGGAGCTGGGTTAGTTGGAAATTGAGCAGGACTGCACACAACCGGGTTAGGTCGTCTGCACTCAACCGTCTATTTCGATGGTGAGAGGGGTAATGGGCAGACTCAGGTTCTAGCTGCCCAGTGTGTTTATGACTTAGTAGCTGGCTTTACGCTTGGCAATTTCCAGCAGGGCAAAGATAACGTCTTCACCTTGGTCTTCATCTTCTGCATCAGGACCAAGCAAGTGCCTAAGCTCAGGGGGGCATGCTGCCCTGATATTTAGAGTACTGGCTTTATACGCCGGTAGACTTGTACATGAAAGCTCTATAAGCTCAGCGTCAAGGATGGATCTAACAAGCTTCCCGTTCTGGTCAGAATATTCGTCTCTCAACGCGCGGAAACCAAAACTGTTTCCCTTGATGTCACCCCGCTGTACTGCCAAAGCTACATCAAGGGCATATGACTGCCGTGTGTCAATCTGGGCAGTGTAGTGAATACCCCGACTGTCCATAGTTAGTTGCATAGTGCCAGGAGAGCGAGAGAGAACCTGACTCGTATTGTGGTTGTTGTAGAGAGGTAGGTCAGGAGTACCGGACATCGCAGAACGGAAAGCTTCTGGCTTTATCACCTCGTAGAAAGAACCAAGGTTCTCACTAAGAGAATCAAAAACTACCGCTGTACCTGTAAGAGTACGGGTGAAACCATCTGATGCCACAGGACTGACCCTTAGCTCTACTGGCAGTGTGCGCGTTTCTTTATTCATTGTTAACACCTATACCTGTTTCTGTGACAGGAGTTGCAGGTTGTGGAGCAGGAGTCGGCTCAGTAGGTTCAGGTTCAGGAGTACTAGGAATAACCGAACCGTCTGCACTCATAATTGCCATATTTACAGGAATAAGCAGACTATCCCCCATAATGCCACTCATTGGGTTGCGTCCTTCAAGGCACCTCGACTCATTGACCGTTAATGTACCCCATTGTCTACCGAGTGAAACCGCTTGTGCAGTCTGCTCAGAATTGCCTTTCAATAAGTCTGCGAAATCGAAATGAGCATGAAGACTAGAGTCAATCGGCCGCAGAATCTTGAGATAAAGCTGTGCCTCAATTCTTTTAGCCAGTGGCCTGAGTACGCTTGTTACCAGATCCTGCCTCAATTCCTGCAAGTTTCCACTGGTAAGCTTACTGGTATCGCCCAATAGCCACACAGGAATCCTCCATACAGATGCGACCAGTTCGCGAATAAATGCTCTAGTCTCAATCATCTGGCTGGACTGTGGGTTGAAGGCCAGGACCTGTGCGTCCATGTCCTGATCCATTACTGCAACCCGATGCTGATTAGAACCAGATTGAAGAGATTCAAAGTCAGCCCTCATGCGTGTCTTATCTTCTGGTTTTACCTTGGCAACTGTCTTAAGAAGTATCGGGGGCACCGAATTATTAGAGAAATATCTGGCACTATATCGAGATACCGCAAGCGATGAGCCTAGTAGCTGAGCGCATTGTCGGACAGGACTAAGGCCATATATTCCGCATCGGCTGTTTAGCTTGACGTGGAGTATCTCATTCTCAGGAAGTACAACCTGACCTCTGCTGGACTGGATACGGTATTCCAATTGTCCATTGGGCAGACGATTTATCTGCACACTGTTAGGATGCAAACCATAGAGTCCAAGCACTAGGCTCTGGTCCTTACTTCTTACAATCTGACTGTATGCATTGCCCTCTGTCATCAGATGAGTAATAAGCTGTTCCAGCCATTCCACAGACGTTGTCTGGCTATTGGGGGCAGTATTTAGGAGATCGTGAAGAGGGTTGTCTACTTGAATATCGTGCCCGTTAGCAGTCTTCTTTATGAGGTTCAATGGCAGACTGCTAATAAGCTCGGAGAGGCAGCGAATCGCACTGTAGACTTCTGGAATCGTCAAGGCTGACTCAGGGCTGACTGCCTCACCTGCATCAGAATCATAGCCACCACGTAACCAGTGCCACTCTGCACCCGGAGTGACAGGTACTACCGGGCTGTTGCTGCTGCTTATACTTCGTTTCTCAGGCACTGTCAGCCCAAGGGTTTGAATTGCCATAAGTCACATCTTTCTGTGTTTACGAGTGATTGCCCCTCTTCTCTATCAAGACAAGACGGGGTGGAAGGATATAGATTGGGGAGTTATTAAGCGGACATGTGGTTGGGCTTTTACTATTCGTGATTTGCATACACACTAGCGAAAACGCTCAAGGCGTATACTGGTAACATCGCTTTCAAGATTGATAATCCTAGTAACCATAACGTTCCGAGGCGTTCTACACCGAGGCTACGAACATTAGATTGATTGTTCGATCTGTTGTCTTGGGTCCGATACCTCCGAACGAATGAACCTAGTTCACCCGCGAGTTCAGCAGAACATTAGCTGACACGCCGCAACGAATCGGAGAACATATGCGCTCAGAACTGATCTTTCGTGCCAAGGAAACCGTTGCTAATAAGTACAAGCTCTGCCAGACAGCCTCAAGGGCCACCCGGCGGCTTCACATCTCCTCGAAAAACACAACGGACACCATCAACAGTGCTTTTGCTCGTATCGCTGATGATTTAGATGTTCCCATCGCTGCTAGAGCGCTTCCTGTATTGTCTTAGACTATGGTAGGTGGGGATTAATCAAGCTCGTCTAGCTCATCCCACGGTGATTTAGTATCGGGCTGGGGAGTGGCAGGAGGTTCTAGGTTCAGCTTCTGTCTACTGGCAGGGTCCATACCCAACTTCGACAGGATGCGCACAGTATGACCAACGTCAGAAGCTTTAAACTCCCCAGTTCGGATCTTGGCTATCATGCGTGTAGCAATTTCAAGCACAAGACGGTCGGGACGGCCTAGTAAGCCCTCTGGCGCATTCTTGACAACCTCTGCCCAGATAGCCTTCTCGGCAGCTTGTAGGTGCTTTGGAGCTACACCAATGGGCAGTTTAATGATGGGTTTAGGAGCAGAAACAGCCTTATAACGGCCAGGATGCGCCTGATAGGTGCCAGTTAGTTGCAGTTCTGCAATACTCTTTCTAGGTCGTGCCATAATTATTCTCGATTCTTTAGTTTTTTCTTGACACTGGTAAGTGATTGAATTAATATCTACTTACTCAATCAAACTCGTTGGTTACGTGGCCGAATCTGGGTGGATTCAAGGCCAAGACAACCCAATATTTTTAATTATTTATGGCGGTAAAAGTTTTCGATTACCGTGACGGTCTTGGACTATTTAGGCTCTCGATATAAAACGGGCCTACCCCACTGTTGATAACAAAGGAGTTAGATGGATGATAATGGTTGGATGAGTAGGAGCGTACTGCTCAACACACTCATCCACCGACCTACAGACCACGACGAATGTAGGTTCATACCATCACAGCTAGTAGGTTGCTAGCTGTTCGCAAGTAGTTAGAGAGCTACTTGCTGTATCGCCGTGGTGAAGAGGGAGTGAAGACCACGGCAATGTGGATGTCGATAAAGGAATGATGGACAGGCAGGAGCACGCGGTAGGTTAAATACCAGTGCATCACTGCCTATCATTGGCCATCTGGAAACACAAATAACCAGAGTCGTTGTGCCGTCATCATCGGTGAGGTAGGAAACCCAAGGATATTATGTCCGTAATGGCCCTTGAGAAAGAATCCTCACCTGTTCAACAGGACGATGAGTGGCGTCCTGTTGCATGTCAATCTTGTTGTTCGTCAGCCACGAATCGGTAATACTTCAACCGCGTGTCGGGAGTGTCTGATGGGTGCAGGCCGTGCTCAATACGTATCAGGCCAATGGATACTAACTCTGCTGCTGCTGCTGCCAGTTGCACTACCGGGATCTTGGTACGCCTATGCAACCACATGTCACTTATCAGTCCAAAGCGTCCACCCTTGAGTGCAATCATGCTGAATATCCATGGGTAGACAATTCGTGCGTTCTGGCTCAAGTGGGCAATGATCTCTTTGGGCAGGATCTCTTCAATGAACTTTCTGTCCTGCCTCTCAATCCTGCCTCTGCGCATACTGGTCATGCTGCTGCCTCATCCTGGTCAGGGGCAGTAACGCGATACCTGTTTTGAACAAGACCTATCTTAATCTCTAACAATCCTGCCCCTGATAGTTCTGATAGGGCAGAGTCTAGCTTGTCAGGCCGAACCCTTGACATCAGGATAAGATGCTCATTGCGTATCCATATGGAATCAGATCCATAACCGTTGAGTTTGTTCCAAATGCCGACGAATACGCGCTGGGCTTCTTTGGTAATAGCTGTTCGGTGGATGCCGTTGGGCAGAATCTCATCTATTAGATGAAACTTCTTCTTTGGTGTGGGTTGTATGTCTGTAGTCATTGCTGTTTACTTTTCCTTCGATGGGTTCACTACGAATACTGTTTGTAAAAACTCTGGCCGTGTTTTCAATACAAGGTTCGGATTCTCTGCTCGATGCTTCCTGAGAAGCTTGCAAGTTTTGATTGCGCTAAAGATTCGTGTATATGCTGGTGAGGCTTCTCCCTTTAACATGCGTCTGCCGCATCCTTCATTGCGCGATAACTGGCACGCTCATCATCAAATTGTTTCTTGAGTGCAGGATGCTGTAGCTCTGCCTCATGAATCTCTGCCGTCAGATCCATAATGATCGACCAGAGCGTATTAGCGAACCTATGGATGTTGTTTGCAGGCTCACAACCTAGATACCAATACTCAAGAGCTTCTGCCTCTTCTACAGCCAAGGATTCAAGGATTCTCTCTGCTGTCCTGATTCCATGCTTCGATGCTGGCAACTGGTCGAGGTTGGCAATAATCCCCTGCTGCGCCCTTTGCAAGTGCAAGCGGTAAACTTGCAGAACCTGGATAAAACGTCCTGCCTCAATATCTTTGTTCTTTGCATGGTTATGTTCGACGATCGCCAGAATCTTATTCAGAATTTCGAGACTATACGGCTGTTCTAGGGGCATTGTTAGCCTCTCTTTCTTTGTTAGGTTGTGGGATTGTTTGTTGTTCCCTTACACAGTAATGGTGGAAGGAATTAGGGAAAACCTATCCTTCTGGGAATATTTATTTACAGGGGCAGAATTGCATAGTATGCGCGTGGGGCCGCGCCTGTTTCTAAAGAGCAACTAAGTACATCCTGCCCAAAACTGCATAGTGTGCACACTGTACAACTGGGCAGAATCTTCAGGTAAATTCTAAGAATTTCGCCAAGAGGTTCACACTGTATACAGGTTTTCTACAGAGAGGTTACTAAGACTGTTTTATCTATATAAACAAGGAGGTTGTTTATCATGAGACGCAGTTAGGTTTATACCCCTAACTTCCAACAAGCTCTTCGTTGACATCTTGAGCATGCAGACGTGTATCGTTCAGGTTGTTTGATAACCCTACTGTCATAGGGCTACTTGGTCTATCGACGCCTGAAGCGAGGTTTTAAACACGTAACCTGTTTCACAGCCGCCGGGGATTACTCCCACGGATATTGCCACCCTCAAACTGCGTGGTCATGTACTCGGGATTATCAGTCCTTGAGATTCAAGCTTGCACAGTGTGCAACGCTGACAGCCGACACATCCGTTAAGATGCTCGACAGTTTCCGCTTATCAACCAAAGGGTAAGATAGACACGTTGCAGTCTAAGAGACCTACGCACGTTCCATACACGACTCGAGGAACCTGGCCGTCCACATCACCGAATACCCTGGGGGAGAGTGGACCTATGAACCGATTTCCGGGAAAACGTCGGAGGGCGAGCTTCCGTTCCTGCACAAGCTCGCGGCTCATCTGCAGACGTTGTCAGGACCGGATAAGCCGATTGCCTGACGGAGAGGTGTCGTTGCTGTTGTCTATTCTCCTCCGCACTGACACCACTCCACGACTGTTGCAAGCTGTCGGTTTTGCCTGTAGCCACTGTGGGTGAGGAAGAGAAAGCGCAACTGACGCGCATCAACGCTGAAAACACGCGCAGAAAGTGCTTCGCGAAGCTCCGCAGCGTTTACAGGACCCGCTTTCAGGTTGCCTGGCCCCAAGCTTTGCCCTTTCAATTATTTTACAGAGTGCCTTAGCAAGAAGGTCATACGCGATAATGTGGCGTCGATGCATGCCTTTGGTAGGTTTCCCGACTCGACCTTGAAGCAATGAGGAATGGACGTTCCCCGATCATTACCTTCTCGACGATCAGGGGTGTCAAGCGAGGGCTTCCCTCACAGAAAGCCCTCGCTTGAGGTTATGGGGTGACCTGAATGATGCGGGTTCCCCAGTTGCCGAGGGCGGCGCGGGTTTGATCGCAACTGCCGAAGGGAGAGGAGGCCTGGTATTGCGCCAGGGTACAGGTTTGGCCGATGTACTCCTGAGCGAACCATATGGAATTGCCATCGACTGCGGCCGCTCCATAGTCTCCCCAGCGCGGGTTGTAGCCCTCGATTTGGTATCCGGTGAAACCATCCTGAGCGCCTACTCCGGCGGCGGCAATTTGAATATCGCCGACGCCCGCGATGGAGTCGAGACTGGCGAATCCGACGCTTGGATAGTTTTGAGGCCCGGTCGCTGTGAAGGAAAGCACGCCTCTACCGCTTTGAGTGACTGCCACGGTGCCGTAGGTTACGTCGAGGTTGGGAACGGCGAGATAACCCTGATTGACGACTGTGGCACTCGGAGTTCCACCGCCCGCCTTTGGATGGAGGACGAAGTATGCAAGGCCGGAACTGCCATAGGTGGTTCCGTCATAGGAGATGCCGGTTCCGAGGGCGGTCCAGAGTTTGCCGTTGGCGTAGAAGACCTGCCCGATGCGTGAGTCGTTAGCGGCGAGTTGGCTGATGACTTCGGTGAAGGGGTCGGGTCCACCGAGCAGGATTGGAGCGCAAGTGGGTGAGTTGAAGCATTGTCCGAGGGGGAAGTCGATGTTTCCACTGCCCGGAGCTTTACCGACGCCGTTGGTCCCGGTTCCCGGCTGGCGAGCCGGCGCCGGTATAGCGTAGCCCTCCGTATTGACGAGGGAGTTGGTGAGCGTCGGTGCGTTTCCGTTGTTGAGGGCGCGGGTGTTGGTCAGGGACCAGAGCTGGAGCCGGTTATCAAAGCCGCTGTCCTGGAAGACGGCGAGTGAGCTGAGGAAGTATTCGGTGCCGCCGAACTCAGAGGGAGACGGACCGGCGGAGACGGCCGGCCATACTGTAAAGCCGGGCAGGCCGGACGCAGTATTGGTGGACGCATCTGCTGTGTTGTACTGCACGAGATTTAAGTTCGCGGAGCTGGTTGCCAGGGCCTGCTTCGACATGGCGTAGATCTGGGATCCGATATAGCCGCCGGCGAAGAAGGGAAACTCATTGGTGGTGAGGTAGATTCCATTCTTGTCCGCGCCTATGTGCGGATAGTCGCCGAGACATGGACCGCCAGGGCAATGATGGTCAGGCGTGCCATTGGTTCCGTCATCCTGCACGGGAATGCGATAGATGGTCCAGGTGTCCATCGGATTCGCGGTCTGGCTGACGGCGAGATCGAGATGGTTCTTGCCGGAGACACTCGACGTTGTTCCGACTCGATCAAGAGTGAGAACAACGTGGAACCAGCGCTGGGTGTCCTGATCGAAGTAGCAGCTTGGATCAGTAATCTCCGCACCGTACGCACCCGTGGTGCGATTGATGGCGGGAGCATAGCCGTAGAACTGGTTGAGAGAGACAACGCCGACGACGGCGTTTCCGGCGGTGCTGAAGACGCGGAGAACGTCGTTTGTCGACTCGAGGACGAAGCCGTTGCCAGCGCAGAGACCTTGATCGGGGGGTTCAATGGAGAACTGATTTCCACCGTTGGCATAGCGCTGCTGGTAGAAGTTGAGGCCATCGACACTGAGGTTCATCACCGGGTTGGACTTGGCGTGGTGGTTGCCGGACGTGGGTGCGCCAGGATGCTTTGCGCCGTGCGTGATGGTTCGATTGATAGCGACCGAACCGCTGGCGTCGTTGCCCCTGTCGTGCGTGTCAGCGGAGAGCGCAGGGTCAAGTTCGGGGCCCTTGCCGCTATCTACCGCAAGAGTAGAGGTGCTGAAAGACCCAGTGCCAGCGGAGGAAATCTGCCGGGTCTGGGCGGTTGAGGTAGCAACCATAGAGGCTGCGACACAAGTCAATGTCAGAAGTGATCGCAAGTTTCGTTTCGCATTGATGAGATGCATCTGTTTAGCCGCCTTTCGGAATTTAGCAACACGTGCGGAGATGTCTAATTGTGAGAGCAGGATGTAGAAGCGACGAACGCAGCATGGAGCCAGCTTCCACTTGACTCTGTTCAGTGGGCCGATCTTCAGCGTGCAGAGATTGCGTACTTATACTCCGATAAATGACACTGAGCAACGCGCAATGATTTGCGGTGTGGGATGTAGGGGGATTTAGGGCTGGATCTTTTCAGGATCAAAGCCTCGGTTGAGAAAAGGCTGTGACTTTTTCGGGGAAGCTGTAGCTGGCTTCGGCGTTGAGGCGGTCGACCGGAACTCAAACACTGGCGGACGATCTCGAAAGTCGTTTTCCGGAGGACACCTCCGTGAGGTTCAGTTACCTGCCTGTGCTTCGCGCAATTGTCGCGCTGAGACAAGGCGAGCCTTTGAAATCCATTGCGCTGCTGCAGATCAGTGCGGCTTTGATTTAGGGACGCAGCGCAGCACCATACACGGCCTCTTCGGTCTACGTTGACGACTTGCTTTTGTTCTAGTTATCGGATTTTCTCAGTTGCTCTGCACTCAGCAGTTCCAGTACGCGGGAGCGGATCTCATCCCGAACTGCCCGGACCTCTTCGACTGGACGACCCTTTGGATCGTGCAGCGGCCAATCGTCTCGCTTTAGACCGGGCATGTAGGGGCACTTATCCCCGCAGCCCATCGTGATGAGCAACTGAGCTTCACGCGCCAGATCCTCGGTCAGTTTCTGGGGCTTGGCTTCGCTCAGGTCGATTCCAATCTCCTGCATGACTGCCAGAACCTCTGGGTGTACGCGCAAACCAGGTTCGGTTCCCGCTGATACCGCTTCCGCTTTTTGTGGATCGGCGAGCTGATTGAAGAAAGCCGCTGCCATCTGTGACCGGCCTGCATTGTGAACGCAGGCAAAGATTACCTTGTGCATCGTGTCTCCTTAGGCGGCTGAAGGCTTGATGGCGTAGACCTTTACGCTTGCGGCCGCCGCGTTCACGTCATACTGCGAGAGAAGGGCAGTAAGCTCTTCGTGCAAGGAAGGCGAGGCGCTGAGTGCCGGAGTGCAGCAAGCTTCCTTCACCATCTGAAAGGGGCTAGCCGCCTCCATGCTGGGGGAGCAGCAGCCCGCCTGATCTTCGACCTTGGCGTAGGCGTTCAAATCGGCTCCGCTATCCACGATCTCGACGTGCTGAAATCCCGCTGCGAGCAGCCCGGCCCGATAATCTTCAATCAGGATGGCTCCGGCGATACAGCCGACATACGCCGCCATGCTTTGGGCGATGGCTTCTGGCAGGTCATGTTTCAGGGCAATGTCGCTGATTGTAACCCGACCACCCGGCTTCAGTACGCGGGCCATTTCGCGGAAGACGGCAGGCTTGTCCGGAGCAAGGTTGATGACGCAGTTTGAGATGATGCAATCGACTGAAGTATCCGGGAGTGGGATCTGATCGATGGTGGACTGGTAGAACTCCACATTGGTATAGCCACCCTTTTGCGCATTCTCACGGGAACGTTCAATCATCGCCGTCGTCATATCGACACCGATAGCGCGACCTTCCGGCCCGACCATCCTGGAAGCAAGAAACACATCGAGACCGCCGCCAGAGCCAAGATCGACCACGACCTCACCCGCTCTCAAGTGAGCTGTTGCTGTGGGATTGCCGCACGAGAGTCCCATGTTGGCTCCAGCCGGGATTGAGGTCAACTCGTCTGCGCTGTAACCGAAGGCTTCAGCAATGGCCTTCACGCCCGCGTCCTCGTTCGACAAAGTGCTCTCCGCAACTGCCCCGTACTTCGACTTCACCGAATCCAATAGCTGCTGTGCCACATCGGCCTCCTTAATATCTGCTTAGGCGACTATATTTGTGGCCTGACGAATACGTCAATGCGTATATATTAAATTCATGGCAGCGAAGCATACCTTCAGTATGGAACGGTTCTTTCAGGCGCTCGGCGACAACACCCGGCTCCGACTCCTCAACCTGATGGGGGCGCAGGAGATTTGCGTCTGCTATTTCGTGGAGATTCTGGGTGGTTCTCAGCCGAAGATATCGCGGCATCTGGCATATCTCCGCCGAGCCGGAATCACCTCGTCCCGGCGAGAAGGACGATGGATGCACTATCGCATCGTCATGCCACCGCACATCGGAGCAGCGCAAATTTTGCTGCAGACGCTCGACTGGTTGAAAGAAGAGAAGGGGATGCAGGCGGATAGGGCACGACTCAGCAAAGCCTGCTGCTCGCCAGCGAAATACGCACTGCTCGAAGGTGCTCCCTTGCCAACAACGATCAAAGAAGGATCCTGCGAGGCTTGTTAATGTCTGCAACTCCCATAACTCAAGGCCGCGTCTGCGCGCCTGCCGCCCGAAAGAAGCTTTCGTTTCTCGACCGATTTCTGACGCTCTGGATCTCTCTCGCCATGGCTATAGGCGTTGCCATCGGACATTTCATTCCGTCCTCGGCTGGCTTCGTCAATCGCTTTCAGACTGGAACGACCAACATCCCGATCGCTATTGGGCTCATCATCATGATGTTTCCACCACTGGCGAAGGTCCGGTACGAAAAGTTGGGAGAGGTCTTCCGCAATAAGCGCGTACTCGGCTTATCGCTCGTGCAGAACTGGCTTGTAGGGCCTAGCCTCATGTTCCTCCTGGCTTTTGTCTTCCTGCACGGTGAGCCCGCTTACATGCGCGGCCTCATCCTGATTGGCATTGCCCGCTGCATCGCAATGGTGCTGGTCTGGAACGAACTCGCGGAGGGCGACACCGATTATGTTGCTGGTCTCGTCGCCATCAACAGCGTCTTTCAGGTGCTCTTTTACAGCCTCTATGCGTGGGTCTTCCTGACAGTGCTTCCGAAGTGGTGTGGCCTGGAGGGGAGCGTCGTTCCTATCGGAATTGGGCAGATTGCAAAGAGCGTCGGCCTTTACCTCGGCGTTCCGTTTGTAGCTGGCTTCGTCACGCGGTATGTCCTGATCCGCGTCAAAGGCGAAGGGTGGTATCGCACCCGCTTCATTCCTCTCATCAGTCCGCTCACGCTGGTTGCGCTGCTCTTCACGATCCTGGTCATGTTCTCGCTCAAGGGCGACCTGATCGTGCGACTGCCGCTCGATGTGGTCAAGATCGCAGTCCCGCTCGTGATCTATTTCCTCATGATGTTCCTGGTGAGCTTCTGGATGGGAAAGAAGCTAGGCGCGAATTACGCTCAGTCGGCAACCCTATCGTTTACCGCCGCGGGCAACAATTTCGAGCTGGCGATTGCGGTCGCGGTGGCCGTCTTCGGTCTGAACTCAGGCGAGGCTTTCGTCGGCGTCGTCGGTCCCCTCATAGAAGTTCCAGCGCTCATCGGCTTGGTCAATGTCGCGTTTTGGATGCGAAGGCATTACTTCAACTCCGAGAGCAATGGATCCCAAGTACACCCTGTCGAAGACGCTTCGTAACAAACTATGCAGATGCGAGTGATCGGAGGACACAAACGGATTGCTTCGAGTTGCCGACCACGCGGGAGTTACGCTGAGTATGGAGACAAACGCATCCGGCGAGCGTTTGGGGTATTCTTTGCAAGCGTTCAAAGTCCATGCCAGGAGAGTTCTGAACTATGTCGATGCATCGCCGTGATCTGTTGAAGTCCATTGGAGGCGCCGGCCTGCTGGGTCTGGCAGCGCCTGTCATTCGAGCCCAGGAGCAGGTAGCACGGAACACGCGGGGCATGCCCTCGCCACGTATCAAAGACATTAGCGTGATCGAGTGCGCGCCGGCTGGATCTCGGCTGACAGTGGTGAAGATTACGACCGACCAGGATGGGCTGTACGGGTATGGCTGCGCCACGTTTACACAACGGGCCGACTTGGTGAAGCCGGCGGTGGAGCGATATCTAAAGCCATTTCTGCTAGGCAAGACGACGGACCGCATCGAAGATATCTGGCAGAGCTGCTATGACAGCTCATATTGGAAGAATGGGCCGGTGCTGAACAATGCGTTGAGCGGCATTGACCAGGCGCTTTGGGATATCAAAGGACGTCAGGCGGGAATGCCGGTGTATCAGCTGGCGGGAGGCAAGTGTCGCGAAGCGGTGGACTGCTACGCACATGCGGACGGACCGGAGTTTTCCGATGTGGTGACCGCCGCAAAGAAGTATATGGAGCAGGGCTTTCGTCATGTGCGGGTACAGGTAGGGCTGCCGGGCATGGCGGGCTATGGTTCGGCGCATGGAAATACTCCGCCGCTGAAGGCGCTCCACGACAAGCCGCTGTTCGAGCCGGCGTATCAGATGCGACGAGCGCTGAAGCTGCTGGAGGTCTGCAGGACGGAGTTGGGAGATGAGATGGAACTACTACACGATATGCATGAGCGTCTGACTCCGAATCAGGCGGTGCAGTTCTGCAAGGAGGCAGAGAAGTTCCGGCTATTCTTCCTCGAAGACCCGCTTTCGCCGGAAGATCTCGGGTACTTCAAGCAGATTCGGGAGAATTGCGCGACACCGATCGCAATGGGCGAGCTGTTCAACAGTCCGCATGAGTGGCAGCCACTGATCGCACAGCAGTTGATTGACTATATTCGCGTGCATGTTTCGCAGGTGGGT
>Ga0193743_1002084_pt1 | contig 14360 bp, 8 predicted proteins | sample L2c2metaG_FD_143038 | JGI IMG/M metagenome (GOLD analysis project Ga0193743, IMG submission 143038) | Soil microbial communities from a riparian zone of the East river system, Colorado, United States - L2c2 | ecosystem: Environmental > Terrestrial > Soil > Riparian zone | place: USA: East River... | reverse complement strand
GCCGCTTATCGTTATTGTCGCTGTGTCGAATCGCTTGAACCCGAGCATCGGTCGAACCCGCTGTTTGATGCGGCGATGATCCTGCTCCACCACATTGTTCAGGTACTTGCAAGATCGTATCCCTACAGGGCGCGCTATCGTTCCCACTGATTGCAATTCCGTGATGGCTCGATGCGAAGCCGCGTACGCATCGAGTGTGATGACCCGCGGTGTGCCGTGCTTCTTCATTGCCTTGCTGAAGAAGCGCTTCGCTGCCGCAACATCCCGCCGCTCGCTCAACAGGAAGTCTACCGTTCGACCCAGCTTGTCTACTGCTCGATACAGATAGGTCCACCTGCCCTTCACCTTAATATAGGTCTCATCGCAACGCCATGACCTACCACTGGCCGAGAGTACTGACTCCAGCGCTTCTCAAACTCAGGAACAAAGCATGTACCCAGCGCAGAATCGTCGTGTGCGTCACCTCAATTCCTCGCTCCGCCATCATTTGTACCAAGTCGCGAGAACTCAGTTTGTATGTGAGATACCAGCGCACACAAAGCACAATAATTTCCCGGTCGAAATGTCGTCCCTTGGAACAAATCCAATGCTCTCATCCTGGACCATTATCACCGTCCATTCCAACCATCTCAGAGTTTGCACCACAACCAATTAATGCAACAGAGCCTACATAAGTGCATTGACGCGGATGCTTTGACGGGAACGTATATCGTCTGATGATGCGCCTACCCGGACCTCGACGATGTCGTTTTCAAGAACAAACGCGTGAGCTCGTTCGTCCCAGTATCGTAGGTCGTTGGCACGGAGATGCAGTACGACGGGGATAGTCTTACCGGCAGAAATGAAGACACGCCGGAAATCTCGTAGTTCCTCCGCTGGCCTACTTTCTTTGGAGGAGCTATGTGCTGCATACATCTGGACGACCTCTTCGCCGTCACGGTCGCCAGTGTTAGTCACATCCACTGTTACCTCGATGCTAGCGTTCTCATGTAATGTGCTCGCGCTTAACTTGAGGTGTGAGTAACTGAACTTTGCAAAACTCAGGCCGTAGCCGAAGGCATACAGCGGCTTGGACTTCGCGTACATATACGTACGCCCATCTCGGAGGTTGTAGTCCATCATTGGCGGCAGATCTTGCACATCCGTCACCCACGTCTGGGTAAGCCGACCGGCAGGATTGTAATCACCAAAGAGCACATCAGCCAAACCGTCGCCCTGCTCCTCGCTATTGTGAGTCATGTCTATAACGGCCGGAATGTGCTGTTGCGTCCACGTGGTGGCGTAGGGAAAGCTTGTTTGTAACACGACAACCGTATGCGGGTTAGCAGCATAAACAGCCTTCGCCAGCGACTCCTGCTCGAGCGTAAGGCTCTTACGGTCAATGGACTCTTTCCCTTCGCCCGGCAACGCGCATTGGTTCCATCCGGCATCGCAGGTTGGATGATTTCCGATAATGACAATTGCGATCCCGGACTGTTTCGCCAGTACTGCAGCTGCGTTCAAGTCCTCACCGTCCGCAAAGCTCACCTGAGTTCCATGAGCCCGGTTGCGAATTCCAGCAAGTGGCGTAACAACGAACGGTGGCGTGCCGCTGTACCAATCGAGCGCCACGCGGTCAGCCAGTGGTCCAATCACGGCGATCGACTTCGGCTGGCGAAGAGGGAGCATGTTCCCCTCGTTTTTCAATAGAACAATCGATTCGTCGGTTGCCTTGCGAGCTAGAGCTTTGCTATCCGGCGACCACCAAGGGTCTTTACCGGCCGAAGTTCCTTCGCCAAGGCTGTTATATCGGACGTCTGTGTCGAGCATTCCGAGCCGCAGCATCACGCGAAATACGCCACGCAAGTTTTGCGTTATTTCGTCTTCCGTTATAAGGCCCTGCGACAGGGCTTGTTGCACTGGTTTCTTATAATCGTCGAGAAATTGGTTGATGCCCGCATGAATTGACGCGGCTGCGGCATGCGGCAGGTCGGGAAACGCATGGTGAGACTGGACGAGATTTGTGAGCGCGCCGCCGTCCGTGCAGAGGATCCCGTCAAAACCCCACTTCTTCATAACGACCGAACGGAGAACTGGGTTTACCTCCATGGGGATGCCATCCCAGGCGTTGTACGCCGTCATCATCGCATTCGCATGGCCTTCTTCTATGGCCATGCGGAACGGTACGGAGTAGTACTCGTAAAATAGCCGCTCATCGAAGTTCGAGGATGAGCCGCCGCGGCCGTCCTCGTTGCTATTGGCGAGAAAGTGCTTCAGCAGCGACGCTGAAGCCCAGTAGTGAGGATCCTTGCCCTGCAGACCACGGGTGAACGAAGTCGCCATGGTCCCAACGAGATAAGGATCTTCACCATATGACTCTTCGCTGCGGCCCCAGCGAGGGTCACGGCTCAGATCTGCGTTAGGTGCTCGTACCACGCGGCCCCCGCGATGATATTTACCGAAAGCATAATCCGCCTCTAGAGCTTCCTCAGCCGCTAACTGCTCCAACAGAGCCGGATCCCACATCTGACCAAGGCCGCGAGCCTGAGGAAACTGTGTAGTCGGTATGACGGTCTGATTCTTTCCTTCCCAGCCCCCTGGACCTCCAAGGGCAAGGCCGTGCAGTCCCTCCACGTGTCCCGTTCCAACCACTCCGAGCCTAGGAACGGTCGGGTCTGTTCCGAGTGCATCGATCTTCTCCTCTAGTGTCATGCGTGAAAGTAGATCTGAGATCCGTTCCTCTCGATCCAGCTTTTGATTCTGGAACGCAAAGGGTCCCTGCGCGAAAGCAGTCGACCCCGCTAATCCTACCGACCACAAGAGAACAACACATGCCAAGGCCGAGCATTTGAGCACGAGGTAACGAAATATCATGCAGAGGAGAATACCTTTCTTTGATTACAGACTTCATTCGGGTTGCGGATCCGAGATTAACGGATCCGCAACCCGGCTTTCCATCTGATTTGAGAATTGTTTAGAACACGAATTTGGCGGAGACTTCTAGGACTCGGCGGCCTTGCTTGAGCGTGGCCGTACCGAACTGGCTGCCCGGAGCGCTTGAACCCGACGTCGGATCGGCTATCGCGGATCCAGGCGTAACGCCCGAGAGCAGAAGCCCGCTGTATTCATTGGATCGTGCATAGTTGAATGAGCGCAACGGATGGTTGAGGAAGTTGAACGCCGACAGCCGGAACTGCAACTGCCTGGAATCTGTGATGTGGAATGCCTTCTGTGCGGAGAGATCCGACTGGAAGTACATCGGCCCATGGAGGTATGGGTAGAAGCTAGGCCCGTTCACGATGGGGCCGGAGGACGTCTGTGCGCCCAGTGAAAAACAGGTCCCATTGATGTACTGCCCATTACCGACGCCCGACTTTGGGTTGCATCGCAGCGTAGGCATCAGGGTAATGTCTGGCGTTCCCAGCAGACTGGTATTGGAGGGATTAGTTGTAGCTGTCAAACCACCGGTGTACTGTGCGTCGCTCAGACGAACAGTGGGGCTGAAATTTGGAGGCCCGGTCGACACCTGGAGATCCTGACCACTTTGCAGTTGGGTGATGCCAGAGACCTCCCAGCCGTTTGCGAAGCCTCCCACCAGTTTGTTGTGAACCGGGGTGCCGACCTCATAGGAATAATTCGCGTTGAAGATCTGAGTGCGATCGAACGGCGCAATCCCATAATTGGAGTACAGGTTTGTAGCATCTACGGGATTGCCTGCGCCGACTGCGCCGAGAATGCTAAGGGCTTTTGAGAACGTGTAGTTGACTCCGTAACGAAGAGGGCCCGACTGGCGTGACAACGCAAGCTGGATACCGTTGTAGTTGGAGAATGCATTATGCGTCGGAACGCCGATGGTGCCGTAGTTGTTCACGCTTCCATAAGGGCTCGTGACGTAGGTACCCGTGGCCGGGCTATATGGGTTTGTGCCGTAAGGGCGATGCGAGTTGAGGGTACCTGCATCTAACTGTCCAACGGCGTATGGCGTCGGGCGCACTCCCCCGACAGGAGCAAATAGGGCGCCATAGGGTAAGGCATTCACATTGGAGAGGTTCACCGTCTGATTGCTTCCGGTGTTAAGCAGATAGTTACTGTTGTTGCCCACATACGACACTTCTAACTGCGTCTTGTACGGAAGTACTGCATCCATCGCCAGGCTATACGTCGTAGTGAGCGCCGCTTCGTTGTCTCCCGGACGGAGACCATAGGCGGTTGTATTTAGACCGCCCGAGTTCTGGGCGAGGTTCTGCTTGGAGATGCCTGCCAAGGTGACGCCGCCGTTGCCATACAGCGAAGTGGACCTCAGGCCTGTTGACGAGGACAAGGCATTCGAAGCGTCGTTCCAGGAATCGTGGTAGCGATACTGACCGTAGCCGCCGCGAACGACCATATGCCCATTTCCTCTGACGTCCCATGCGAAGCCGGCCCGAGGCTCGACGAAGACGGGCTTTGCGTTGATGCCTGTAGTGGGAACACTCGGATCGATCGCGTGCCAGCGAAAGCCGGGCAAAGGTCGCGTGGCCGAGGCTGTTTGATTCAGGGTGGTCGGATCGAAGGTCGCGACGCCCACTCCGTGCTTATCGTTCCAAGGCGACAGATGTTCGAAACGAACGCCAAAGTTGACGGTAAGTCTCCGATTGATCTTCCAACTATCGGTGGCGAAGCCATCGACGTTCCAGAAGTATAGGTTGATGTTCGGTAGGATGTTTTGTTGCGAATAACTTCCGAAGATTCCTTGTAACGCGTTCGCGAGGTAATTACCACTGGAGGTATATGTAGAGCCGTCCACGTCTGTGATAGTGGAACCGATGTAATAGGAAGACAACGCACCATTTGTCGTTCCAAAAGGCACGCGCTGGTTGTTGGTCACCTGCTCGACGTAAACACCAGCTTTGAGCGTATGCGTCTTTATTACCTTGGTAAAGTTGTCTCCGACATCAGGCAAAAACTTCTTAGCGAAAATGGGGCCGTAAGTCAGATCAGGCAACAGCAGCAGCGGCAGGCCATCATTCCCGTAGTCCTGCAGTTGAGGCACTGCGGTGCTTCCATTGGAAGAGTATGCGCCTGCGTAGGGGTAGTTGTAGGTGCTCTTCTGCAAGGCTGCATTGTTCTTAGCCGCAAAACCCGAATTGAGGTAAGCGAACGAACCGAAGACCTCATTGGTCGTTGTAGGCGATAGGATCATTGTCAGGTTAGCGGCTGCACTCTGCGAGTCGATGGTATTCAGAAGACCACCGCCTGGCGTATTCACCGCACCCATGGATGAGGACGGCGAATAGTACGGGACCTGCGGAACACCGTTGCCACCTCGCTCGATCGCGTAGCGGACGAAGAGTTTATACTTATCCGAGAAGCCGACATCCACTCGACCTAGCGCCTGCCACAGATTGTTATTGATCAGGTTCTGGGTAATGTAGTTGTAGGTTCCGGTGCTGGCAGTGTTTGGCAGCGGCAAGAGGCTGAGCAACGCGGCTCCGCCAGGGTCGATTGCACTGGCGATATTCCCATTGGTCACCGCAGTTCCGTATTTATTGACAGTGGGGACGTTCGTAATATTGCCGTAGCTCCCACTGCCATAGTTCGGTCCCAGGTACTGCTGCAGAGCGGTCTGGCTGAAGTCGCCCTTCCGCATCGCTGCCGTGGGCACCAGCGCATGCACAATCGCTGAAGATGCGCTGCCATAGGCGTAGTTGTTGCGCTGGGCGTAGTCTTCTACTCCCGCAAAGAACGTCACGCGTCCTTTGCGGTTGAAGTTGGTGCCGGGAATGGTCACTGGGCCGCCAATATCGATGCCGGGATACACGAAACGGTCAGGCGGCTTTTGATAGCCAAGTTTCTTGGCGAGCCAGTCGGCCGAGTTGAGTTGCGAAGTACGTGCATAAGTGTACAAATCACCGTGAAATTGCGATCCGCCAGATTTTGTTACAGCGCTAACGTTCACCGGGCCGTTCGCCTGGTCGGCGGTGAAGTTCGCAACTTGGACTTTCACTTCTCCCACCATGTCGTAGTTCACGTTCTGGATGGCCGCGCCGTAGTTCCCAGGGTCGGTGATGTTGGCGCCGTCCCATTTAAGACTGACCCCTGAGAGCGGAGCGCCATTCGCCGCATAGCTGCCAATCGCTCCATTCACAGATACCTGCGCTGGGTCATATGCCGTGTTGCCGACGCCTTGATTGGCGATCGCAAAGCCCGGAAGAATCTTGAAGAGTTCTGTAACATCGCGCCCCTGTACGGCCAAGTGCTGGATGTCCTGCGCCGTGATCAGGGCAGAGGTCTCCCCTGTCGTAGTATCAATACGATTTGCGTCCGAGCTTACGATCACAACATCGCTCGTCGTGCCAACACCCAACTGGATCTCGTTGAGAGCGCGCTGGTCACCCGGGTCGAGGTGGTATCCCGTCTGGGTGTACTTTGCGAAACCTTGAGCCGAAACCGTAATGTCATAGTTCCCACTCTGCAACGCAGAGAAGCTAAAGACGCCACTGTCATTGCTGACGAGTTTGCGGACGTCTCCACTCGCCGCATTAAGCAGCTCAATTTCGGCATGAGGAATGACTGCTCCGGTGCTGTCATGAACGGTTCCACTGAGGGTGGCGGTAGGGGTCTGTGCGGAGGCAGCCGTGAAACTGAGCATGGCAGCACAGGCGATTGTGCTCATCGAGTGGAGCAGAACTCTAAGATATCTTGTCTTGCTTTGCGTGGTCATTTTGGTCTCCAAGTAAATTGCATTCTGTAGTTGCCGGGTAAATGTCAGATAAGTGGAATCGAATGTGGCACTATTACGGCAGCGAACTAGATGCGTCTGCAAGGGTTCTTCCTGAAGTGATGGATTGGCTCAACGGCCGACGACCTCAATGACAGATTTATCCGCGGGGTTCCAGGCTTCGGTGCCACTCTGGGTGAGCTTGCCCGTCGCGTCATTCCAGCGAAGTTCGGTGAGCTTTATGTCGCCATTCTCGTAGGCATAGGTGTGGCCATCGTCGTCGTAGAGCGTGAAGACGCCGTTAGCTCCGGGATAGATTCGAACCTTTTCAATGGATTGCTTTTCCTCGGTGCTCTCGATGACCGATCCCATGGGCAGGATCGATCCCGCGCGAACGAAGAGAGGAATGGTATCTATAGGGGCTGCAACCGAGACGCGCTGGCCGCCGTGCAAACGTTTATTGGTCCAGAAGTTGTACCAATCGGCGCCGGCTGGCAGATAGACGCTGCGCACCGTTGCTCCCTGTTCAACGACCGGCGCAACAAAGCGCAGGGCCGAACATGTATTCGTCGCCAATGTTCGCCACCTGAGGGTCGTTGCCGAAGTCCAGAAACAGCCCGCGCATGAAAGGCGCACCGCTCTGGTTTGCCTGATAGCCAAGTGAATAGATATAAGGCATCAACTGGTAACGAAGCCGCAGGTACTTCTCGAGGATTGGCTCAGCTTGCTTGCCATAGCTCCAGACCTCGTTGTGCGGTCGGGAGCCGTGCGAACGGAAGTTGGGCTGGAAGGCACCGTATTCGAACCAGCGGGTGTACAGTTCCGGATAGTCGTCATAGGCGCCGACATTGTCACGTGCGTCACTCGGATCGAGAAGAGGGCTGTGATCAGGCTTGTGCGAGCCGAGGTACTGCCAGCCGCCGATGTCGGTGGACCAATAAGGCATACCACTGGTAACGAAGTTGATGCCAGTCGGAACCTGCCGTTTGAGTACATCCCAACTCGCGGAAATGTCGCTCGACCAGAAGATGGCACCGTTGTGTTGTGCCCCGAGATAACTGTCTCGCGCGAGGATGAGCGCTCGCTGATGCGTATCCTGCCGCATACCGCGGTAGAACGCGGCCGTATGGAAGAGAGGATAGGCATTGAAAAACTGCGTCCCTGGCCCCACCGAGAAGTAGCTGCCATTGGGCGGGAGGTCCGGTTCGGTCTCATCCGCCCAGAAGGCATCGAAGCCCTTGGCGACGTAATTCTCGCGAATAATGTCCCAGTACCACTTGGCGGCCGCGGGATTGGTGGTGTCGATATCGGATCCTGCACGGTCGTACGGCAGGCCGTTCGTAGGCTTGCCGTCGGCTATATGCTCAAACCAATCGTTCTTGAGTGCAGTTGCGTAATAGCGGCTCTCGGGTACGAAGCGAGGCCACACACTAATCATGGTGTGGTAGTGAAGATCGTGCAACTCGCGGTTCATCCCGGCAGGGTCGGGCCAGAAAGCCGGATCCATATCCATCTCGCCCATCTTGGTGTAGTGGAACCAATCGATGACGAGGTCATCGATTGGTAGATGACGGTCACGGTACCCGTGTGCGACATCCATCAGTTCTTTCCGCGAGGTGTAACGCTGTTTGCATTGGATATAGCCATAGGCTGACTTTGGAAGCATGGGCACATCGCCAGTCAACAGACGGTAGCCTCGATAAATAGCCTCGTAGTCGCCCGCTATAATGAAGAAGCTGACCCTCTGGCCGACTTCGCTGGTGAAGCTGTTCTGGTTGTTGAAGCCGAAGGCTGCCGTGGTCTTAGATGGGTTGTCCCATACCAGACCGTAACCCTTGTTCGTAACGACGAACGGAACACACACGCTCTGACCTCCGGGTGCGTTGTAGTCGTGAGCGCAACGCAAGACATGGCCACGGCGATCCAGATAGCCCTCCTGGTTTTGTCCCATTCCGTAGTCGTGCTCGTCGTCGGCCGCGGAGAAAGTGGCCCCTACGGTGAAGAACGGCGGGTCTGTGGGTCGGCGGTCATAGTCGACTTGAGACGTGCCATCCTTGTAGTTCGGTACCGCCATCTGCCAGCTTTGCATCTGGACCAGGGGTTTGCCGTCAGCCCTGGCGATACGGATTCCAACACCGGGCGTCGATCCGCTAAAGAATTTGGCGATATCGCCTTGTGTTCCTGCAGGGACGCGGCGCGGGCTCTGTGGAGCGACCGTGACAGTCAGCGCCGAAGAGCGCAGTTCATCGCCGCCCGGTCCTGAGCTAACCTTCCAACCTGTAATCGCCGGTTTGGCCATAACACCATAGCCAGGGGCTGCAACTGCGTCGTCGTGGCGTAAGCTGAGGCTGACCCGCACAACGTTCGGAGCATAGGGTTCAAGCAGCACTGTCGCCGTGTCGCGCTGTAAAACTTCCTGAGCGGGCATCGCAGTGGCTCCCATGATGAGAAAACCGACACACGAAAGCGCAGGCAATCTAGTTGCTCGACCGCTGCGCGAAGACGTTGAAACTGTAGCCGTCTTGATTCTCAACTGCTCCTCTTTCTCTCCTGCTCTATCTTGTCTTCCAGGGACGTTTCGTAATCAGCAGCCGGTTCGGCACCAAGCTCAAGAGAGGTTCTCGAACCTGAGAACTAAACGCGCCAGTTGCAATGGCTGGCAAGGTTCACTACAGTGCCCTAGTGGAAAGAATCCGGTAAGTGACTCATTCCTCAACTTTGAAACTGGCCCGAGGGAGGGGTAACATACCTCTCGACGACAAGGACTCTCATGAATGTGAGACACTCGCATAGCGAAAATACTCATTCTGTTTTCTCTTCGGAGGAGTGTGAGCATATTCGTGTCGCACTTGAGGGTCTACTCGCTAGCACTCCGTTGAGAGCAACACTGCAGTGTCAGACTCTGCTGAAATACATCATTGATCACACGCTCTCTGGGGAGGACGCGCTACTCCGTGAACGCGTCATAGGGAAAGAGGTCTTCGGGCGTAGACCGGACTATGAGCCTGGGGAAGACCCGGTCGTCCGCATTCGAGCAGCGGACCTTCGCAAGCGGCTCGCACTCTACTACCAATCTCTGGACGTAATTCCGGACATCCGAATTGACGTGCCCTCAGGGTCCTATAAGGCCGTTTTCACTTGGAAACCGAAATCTTCCGAAACCGAGATCCCAAACCGCTCTCCGATGCTCGGGGCCCCAGCCGCTGTTGTTCCCGCTCACAGTCAGCCGATAATGCGCGCGGACGATGATGGGTCTTCGCTGTTCTCAGATCCACCGCTAGAGTCAGAGGGACAATCGAAGGTGCCCCATACCGCGGACGTTTTGCGTTCGATTAGCGCGTCTCTCAAGATTTGGGTGATGTTGGCATTGCTAGTCCTTGCGGGCATATTCGGTTGGAACAGTTGGTATCACAGCCGCTCCGACCGCGCCTTGCGAGCCTTCTGGGAACCTCTGTTTGATAGCTCCCAACCCATTCTAATTTCGATTGGAACCAACGCTGTGTATCGCGTGGGTGACAAGCAAGCTGATGACTATGGCAGACAGCATCATATAGAGAGCTGGGGTATGGAATTCTATCCGCAGTTCGATCCCAATCAAACGATGGCTTCGACGGGCTTATATCCTGCCTGGAATAGTTTTGTAGCGCTCGGTGACGTGGCGTCGGTTTCCGAGATTGTTTCTATGCTTGCTCATTTCACGAAACCCTTTCAGGAGCGTTTTCCGGAGGACATCTCGTTTGCCGAGATGCGCAGCCGCCCTGCGGTTCTTATAGGCGGCTTCAACAACCCGATGGCGCGTGAACTGACGAAAAACTACCCTTTCATTTTGGCCTCACGGAACCGCATCGCGGACCGCACTATTCCAGGCAAAGTCTGGATTTTGAATGCGTCGACCGATACGCACGACACCGAGGACTACGCTATCTTGACGCGGGTTCTGCGCCAGAAAGATAATGAGCCGTTCGTCAACGTCGCTGGTATGGGCCAGTATGGAACGCTGGGCACAACTGATTTCATCTGTAGGCCGGAGGGTATCGAGCAGTTGGCAGCAAGGCTTGGGAAAGGCTGGCAACAGCATAATCTGCAAATTGTGCTCCGCATCAAAGTTATCGATTTCAAGCCCGTATCCTCGTCTATCGTTGCGACACATACTTGGTAGATGACGAGCCCTCGGTCCTCGACGCTCCGTTTGCGAATCCGGCCGACATACAAGGCGTAGCAGCCTGTAGCCCTTCACTATTGAAGGGCCGACCAAAGGTGTACCCCAGGAAATCGAATTCAACGTCCGGCACGCGGCACATCCGTGTCTTTTTTTCGTTGACCGTTAGTTTTACCTGTGGTTCGCCAAAATGCCATCCGGTTGAAAAGTCGGCTGTTGACGGCCAAGCATGACAACGAAAGCGTTACGGCATGTCTCGCGATCGGCAAGCTGACACACCTCTACCTTCATTTGTCTTCATTTTTTGCGGAATACCAGAACACAGAGTTAGGCGGCCAAATCATAGCGGTGATGGAGGCCACCGAGCTTTGGCACGGATAGAACTCTACAACTTGCATCTAAATTCTCTGCCGTTACCCGGCCTGCGGGAGTCACCTTGTGGTGGGTTTTCAGCACCGGACGGATGCCGAGCGTTTCCTGAAAGAGTTCCGGGAACGGTTGGCGAAGTTCGGCTTGGAATTACATCCGGACAAGACGCGCCTGATCGAGTTCGGGCGGTTCGCCGCTCGCAACCGGAAACAGCGCGGAGAGGAAAAACCAGAGACCTTCACGTTCCTGGGGTTTACTCACTTCTGTGGGCGGCGCATCAGTGACGGAGCTTTCATCGTCTGGCGCATCACGGCGAAGAAGCGGATGGTCGCGAAGCTGAAAGCCATCAAGGCTAGGCTGGACGGACCTGGGCTTCGGGAACTTCGAACTGCGTTATCTGCGAGACAAAGAAAAACGGGAGGTAGACTTTCTTGTTGTCCGCGACCGCAAGCCCTGGTTCCTCGTCGAGGTGAAGCTCAGCGACACGAACCTCACTCGGTCACTTTCAGGCGCAGACCAAGGCGCCCCCTGCTTTTCAGGTCGTGGTGAACCTGCCATACGAGCCAGGTTGATTGCTTCAGCCTTCACCATCCGGCTGTCGTACCAGCAAAGACCTTCCTGAGTCAGCTACTGTGACTTAAGGGGAAACGAACGTTGGTTTCTCGATCCTTGAACTATGAGCACCCCCGAAAGAGTGTGACTCACGGCCCGCAATTCGGGAGGCTAAGCCCGGACACCGAATGCGCACTCCGGACTTATTCCGAGTTTTGATCCGAATGCGCGTTCTGGGAAAGGTGAGCTCTGGACCCATCTGCGAACTTCAGTGATGTCATCAGGTTTGATCGTATTGCGAAGTCGGGAACAAGTGGAGTCTTGCTCCAAACGCCCACTTTGGGCTTGTCCTAGTTTTTGATCCGAATGCGCATTTGGCGATAGCCTCAATCTCATGCAGGCTTGGGACGGAATCTGTGCCCATGGAATGTGCGCATTCATCTCGGCACAAAGAAGAGCCGGTCTCGTGCCGGGCTCTTAACGGGCAAATTCTGTTGGTCTGAGCTTGCTGATTGGATACATCGCTGCGGATGTTGCTGAGGTTGAATTGGTGTTGTGGCTTGGCCAATCAGCGCTGCTGCTCTATATTATTTTGCTGCGATGCCCGCGCGGTGTTGCTGGTCTTTCCGTTAGCAGTTGGTTCGCCAGCCTTCTCGAAGATGATATAGATATCCGTCCCCGCTGAAAGTGTGACAATGGGATGCTCAGCCAACATCATTTGCATCACCTGTTGATCTCCAGCACGTCCAATGTTTTGCGCGACATCCGCGCGTAGGAGATCATCTTCGCTGATCGCGCCGCCTGAGTTGTTTTGCCCTACGATCATGGCTGCGGCGGATGCTAGCCCGGTGCTGGAGCGCACCAGGAAGCTGCGACCGGTGTGGGTGCCTGTCACCGTGCCCTTCAGTGGACCAAGATTTCTATCGGTGGCGAGGGCATCGATCGGGAGCACGGTCTTATCCGGCATCTCCAGATGATCGAACTTGATGGAGACATATCCGGAGCGGTCTCCCTGTCGTACATTGCCCACTGCCTTTGTTCCGGCTGGGATAACAATGTCGCCGTTCTGTTCATAGCTGTATTCGATGACGGCAATGACAGGGGCATCAACCGCCGTAGTTACAACAGAAGCGAGTCGGGCGGACAAACGCGAACCTGTGCCAAGACCCAGACTCGGCACCAGGGAACCATTGGTTGATGAGGAAGGGGACGCCTCGGTCGTATTTGCGACAAAGACCAGTGACGGCTTCGCCAGCGCTGCGTTCTCTGATTTCTCGTGCTGGGTGTTAGTTTGTTCCGATTGGCCACTGTACGGCTTGGGAGACCAGGTTTCGCCAGACGATTGACCTGCATTGAACGGCGGAATTTGGGCGAGCGATCGGGACTCAGATGCGCCCTCCTGGGTTGTCGATATCGGCGCATTGGCCTTCTGGCCTGCGGTATTTTCGAGGTCCCGCGCTGTCAGTTTTCCCTTTTTTGCGTTGTCCGCCGGTGAGGGCTGCATGGAGGTCTTTGGCACGATGCTGGTGCTGGGCGCACTCGTCCCGTTCGCTTGCGGTTGCTGGACACTCCCGATGACGGGTGGCTCCGGTTTAGGTTTTCTCGTTACGTGTTTCTGAGACAGACCGAGGATCAGGAGCACGAGCACCACTACACCACCGACTCCGGCAAGGATGAACTTCAGGGTCCGGTCTTCGCCCTTGTCCTGTGCAATGTCCCGACCACGAAATGGCTTCGAGGAGGTCTGGTCGCTTTCCTGCCCGGTTGGAAGCTCCTCCTTCTTCTTTACCGGATCCATCACGCTGGTAACAAATGCCCGCAGATGATCGACGGGCTTCTTGTCGTTCAGGTTGTTGCCATTGTCGTTATTGGTGGGCATCATCGGTATCCTCTCGTTGTTTGATCGCGGCATGCTGAGACCCTCCGGCTGGAGCGGTGAAGGGTAGGTTCAGCAGCAGTGGGTGATTCACCGCGTCTGCTGTGGCGAGTTCCAGTTGCAAACGCTCCTCGATCTGTTTGAAATCAGGGCGTTCGAAACGGACCACGCCATCCGCGCGTGCCCCTGGAGGCAGCTTTCTCTGCGTATAGCGATACTCCGTAATCGGAATCTGGTCGGCCAGGATGTTCTTCTGTTTCTTCTGTTTCTTCTTCCACTTCGCTTTGGAGTTGCCGGGTTGGGCCGCCGGATTGTTCAACTCGATCTGAGGCGGTAATACTTCGACCCATTGGTCACTCTGATTCAGAACGGAAAAGGCAACGACCGTGTTGTTGCCGTCTGCAGAAACAGCTCCGATGGAGGCCTCGATCTTCAGTGTTTGCTTCGGGTCGTGCCGTGAAGTCCACGTAGGGCTGGCAAGCCGCTGCTGATCCTCAAAGGCAGCTTCGAGGATCGAGAGCGGTGCTGCTTTTGTGGTGGAGTCGTGTGTGATTGCGTCGATGGGATCATCTGATGGAATCAGGAAGTCTCGTGGGCGCTTGTAGATCAGAACGAAGTCGACAGAACTGGTAGCCGCTGCCGCTCCAGCGCTCACAAGACGAAGGCTGACGTGCTGCCCGGAGCGGGTGGAGATCAACAGGTTGCTCGTCGCGGGCTTCTCGGTG
>Ga0193743_1002083_pt1 | contig 14364 bp, 36 predicted proteins | sample L2c2metaG_FD_143038 | JGI IMG/M metagenome (GOLD analysis project Ga0193743, IMG submission 143038) | Soil microbial communities from a riparian zone of the East river system, Colorado, United States - L2c2 | ecosystem: Environmental > Terrestrial > Soil > Riparian zone | place: USA: East River... | reverse complement strand
GTTTGCTGAGCGTCTCTGTAGAGATTCGACCCACCCTACCCCTGACATTTCCTTGCCACGATGACACGATCTTGCCGGGTATGGCGGCGGTACCTTTAGCATCCTCTGGATGGAGTTAACAATAGGCACATTTAGTTGTTTACATTGGGAATTGGGAACATGTGTGTATACATTAGACACATAGGAGAACCCCAATGAGAAAAGCAGAGTGGAACTCGCGGATTCAATCCAAACAGGCGGTAATCGCCATGCTGTCCAACCTATCGCCTTACGCGCCCGAGTATCAGTATCTTGCTCGCGTGTGGCAGCACATCAACGCGCCACTGTTCACGGACCTCAACTAATGAGCTTCCTCATGCGCCAAGTCGCACACTGCGACATCTGCGGCCATGAATGGCTAACGGCAAAGGTGCCGAGCCATTGCGCCAAGTGCAAGTCTAGGAAGTGGAATATCGCAATGCCGGACCACTTAGACAGCATGAAGGCATTGGCTAAGGTTCACGCGGCACGAGCCAATATGCTATTAGGTCACAACCCCAAGACCTGCCGCATATACAAGTGCGGGATGTGTGCCGCGAGCAAGGTGGAACAGAAGTGAATGCGTATCAGCAAGCGGAGAGTGCGGTCAGGAGGCTTTGGCAACTGCCATCTTCTCCGCGCGCGCGGCGCATGGGCACTGAACTATGCCGTGATAGAAGCAGAAGACCATCAACTCTATCCTGGTAGCGACTCCAGCCTTCGCGTAAACGAGACGCAGGTAATTCTTAATGACCTGTTCGCCGCCAATACCAATCCGCTCGGCGATCTGATGATTCGACAGTCCTCCTGCTACCAGAGGAACAATCTCCCGCTGCCGCTGAGTCAGCTTAGCCAGAAACTCTTGCCCGCGCTTTGTCATAACTCGCACCTAAACGCAACCGGGGCTTTCGCCCCAGCTACGCGCTCTGGCTTCCAGCTCCTGTCTCCTGGCCTTCATCGCCAAGCCCAAGTAACCCAAGACCTGTACTTCGGTATCCGCTGCTAGCTTTCAGGGCATAGTCACCGTGACTAGGAGCGCTGCACGGGAGTTCTCAGGTTCGCTCTCGAAGGTCAGCACAACCTTGGACTTGTGCCCGTCGATAGCCTCAGCCAGTGCGGGGTCATCAATGCGAAAGCCGCCTTTGTGGTTAACGTAAGGCTTCGTGCCGGTCTTGCCATCGATGGTGTAGGTGCCGGGCACAGACTGGGTGTCCTGGTAATACTGCTCCTCTACGGATATGCCGGTGCTCGATGTGTTGATCGCGACATCGTAGCCGAGTGAGTTCTTGGTGTTGACGGTGGCTGCGAACAGGGCTGGCACAGTCAATACCAGGGAGGCGAGCAGTAGCATCTTCATTCGGCTCTTCATCCTTACCCTTTCAGAACCAGTTGTTTAGCGCCGCGTTGACCCATAGCAGGAACAGGCCGACTCCCACCACGATCCACCACTCCTCGCATCTCATGCATCTCATGCGTCTCATGATTGCCTCAGTTCCCGCATCGTCTTAGCACTGTGGCACTCCGAACAGCGGGTCTTGTAGTTATCCAGGCTCAGCCGCAAGTCCGGCCGCACTTCGATGGGCACGTCATGCTCGCCATGCAGGTGAACGTCGTTGCTGTTCTTCCGCTGGCGAACCTCTTCTAAGATCACGTGTATCGGCGGCTCATCCAAGCCAACCTCGCGGCATTGCCGGACAACGTCTGGCTCCCAGCCACAGTCCACGCATTTCCAGTGATCGCGCTGGAAGCACAGGATGCGCATGGCTCGGTGGTTCTTGTCGTAGCCGCGGCCGGTGGATGACTGGCGCCGGATATCCTGCAGCTTATAGCGTGCGGCCTGACAGGCATCACAGCGAGATCCGTGTAAGGCGGCACCGTTACAGCCCGGAGTGGAGCAGGCGCGCGCGGGAAGAGATGGCACTGATTAGCTCAAGAAATCCCAATAGAAATACCAGAGAAGAATGCCTAACGCGCCACACATACTGATCATTCCAGTACAGAACATGGTGGTTCGCAATCCATGTCGATTGTTGTCGGCGCTCAGAGTGCTGAGCAGAAATCCGCCTACCAGAAGAACCGCGATGATGCCTACGACCGCATTGGGGTGATACGACCTGAATTCAATCACGCGTCCCAGTTCATCAGCGACCGATGCGCTTGGCAGCTTCTTCTAGGCGTTGCCAGCATTTGCGACGAATGCGCCATTTGTTCAATTCAACGCCGACATAGCAGCCGGTGACGAATCCGATAATGAAGATCATTGCGTGATCCATTCAGTTCACCTGCAAATTGAATTGCAGCGGACTATTAAGTCGCCGTCTCAGGGCCGGAATGGCGTTCAGTGCGCACTGGCCATCTAAACCGCCGCTGCAAACTTGTTTACGCGCCCTTGTACATCTCGTCCCATCTCTCGCGGAACCGCTCCAGTTCTTCAGGCGTCAGGAAAGAGCGCGTCTCCAACAGCGTGCAGTCTTCCGGCTTAACAGGTGGCGGCCACACACTCTTGTTCAGTTCGCGCCGACCACAAATGCGACACTCGCTCACGAAATCTGCGACATTACTGTTTCGCGCTAGAGCCAGCAAAATCAAAAAGGGTGAGGAGAGGCGCTGCGCGATGGCAGACAATCCTCTCCCTTGGTTAAACTTGGCGATCCTGACTCTCACACGCCCTCGTACTTGAACTTCATCAGCCGAATCATGAGCGCGACGCGATGGTCAACGCCGACTTTGTTGAAGATGAAGCGAAAGCTGTTTTTGATGACCTGATCAGACGTTTCCATGCGATACGCAATCTCTTTGTTGCTCAATCCCCCGCACAGCAGCACGCATATCCGGCGCTCTTTCGCATTGAGCTGAGCCGGGAAAGTCCTGCAGATCGTCTGCCGTCATCGGCTCTTTGCGCATGCCGCATTGCGGGCAGAGCGCGCTTTTCACGACGACGCCCGGGATGAACGAGACTGGCATATTATCTGGAACCACAGCGCCTAAACTCATTTGGCAGCCTCGAGCTCGACGATTCTGCGCTTGGCTTCTTTCAATTCCTGCTCCAGTTCGCGATATTCCTGCAAGGTCACGAATTGGCCGTCCGGACTGCGCTGGGAAAAGAATATCGGCTTGAGCTCGAGTGGTTGCCACATGGTTCAATCTCCGAAAAATCGGGCTGAGATCATCGGACCCCAGCCCATTTGCCTTTTACTCCTCTGCCTTGGCTACAGCAGAAGCTTTTAGAATCCGTTCTCCGCGACGACGTTCTCTATCGCCTTATCCTTCTGCGCATCCGTAATCGGCTCCAGAGGCTCCAGCTTGGGCCACACTGTAGGCATGTCAGGCAATCCATGGTCGCGAGCGAGCAGCGCGTCCAGCAGAGCACAGGTGGTGCACAGCAATGGTTCCTTGTCGTCGTCTGCTTCTTTCTTGCATTTGCAGATGCATTGGCAGGTCACAAAATGCCCTTGCGTCGAAGTTGATCCAGTACGAATTCCCGATAGAGCCATGGAGCAACCGCCAGCCCTATGCCGAGGCCAGCAACAAAGCAACACGCACCTAGAATCGCGATCACTGAAGCCTCACCTAGGCAGAGTTGGCAGGTCATTGCTCGGCAAGCGGCGCGTCAGGCTCTAGATAGTGTCCGCCCCCAAGTGCCTTCACGATGGATGCCGGGCACTCCACTTCTTCCAGGAAGACGCCATCGCCTTCAAGATCGATGTACACCTTATCGTCAAGATGCTCGAAGTAGATGTGGATATTTATCCCACGATCATCGTTAGCGTAAAACAGAGAACTCTTGGTGCTCATCTAACGTATCTCCCTTTGGCATCCCGCTTGGGACATTCCCGACCCAACTCAAAGCCGCACCACATACCCAAAGACAAGCCGATGCACAGCGCCAGGAAGATGCAGATCTCCTTGCCGTACATGACGAGGTAGGGGCTCATGGCCTATCGCAATACTCCATGCAGCGGGAATCCCCAGCTACCAGTCAGCAAAGACACCAGCGCAATCAGGAACACGATGGCAAAGATGACCTGCACCACCCATGCGAATGGAGCGGGCACGGGAATCATCCTGAGAATCCACCAGAAGATGGCGAAGATCAGGCACAGGAACAGTAGCGAGATGAGCAGGCTGATCATGCTTTTGCCGCTGGGAACACTGCCTTTGCCTGAGCGATGATGTTCGGGAACTCCGCAATCAGCGCCTTGATATCAGCAACCATCTCCGCGTCGAACTGCACATTGATGCCATTGGCCGCGGCGGCGGTTTCAACCGTAGCGGCCACGCCTGCAACCTGACCGAATACACCAAAGGCGATACGCTCAAGCGCTGCCGCCTGGCTGCCAATACCGGGGATGAGCGAGGTCAGGTCTTCTACGAGCTGCTGGTTCGTAGCGAGGGAAGCGCCGGCCTTCTCAACTGCCTTGGCGCCCACGATGATGTCATGAAATGCCGAGGCGAAAAAGTGACCGATACTTGCAAATCCTAATGCCATGATTGCTCCTTACGATTTCCAGCAATGCACGCGCAAAACGTGCATGTAGATGGTGGACTGGACCGAGGCGGCAGATTTGCCGTCGTACTGAAGCTGCAGGTTCAGGATGTTCTTGCCCCACTTCGCAGTTGGCCGCGACGGCACCGCGGCAGAGTTCTTGAACGGGGTATAAGTGCCGTCCATGAAGATGCCGATGTAATTGACGCTCCCATCGCCGTTGTCCCGCACGTAGATGCGGGTCGTATGCAGCACATTTGGCGCGCGTTTGCTCGGGTCAGCCTGAATATTGGCCGAAATCCACTTCTGGGTCTGGGTGATTTCGACCGAGCCCACATTGGTTGAGAGCTGCGTGGCCATGTCCACATAGGCGCCAGTGGCGTCGACATGCTCGAGATCCTTCTCGGCACATGCGATGTTCGTCCAGTCCGAGCTTGACTCGACCGTCTCGTAGCAGAAGGTGTTGTAGGCCGAAGAATCCTTCAAGACATTAGCGTGGTAGATTTCCCCGCCTTTGCCCGTCAGCGTGAATTGAAACAGCCGGCAAATAGAGCCATCCGGGGCAGTGGATGGATATATGGTCGTGCCGGTGCTCGAGCCCGGCGTACCAGCATCATGATTCATTTGCCACGGAATCACGGCCGGCAGCATGTCCACCGTGACTGCGCTGCTAGGCATTACCGGCTCAGCCGGAGGCGGGGGAGTCGGGGGAGGAACAATGACCGGCATTGGTGCGGTCTCGATAATTGTGGAGCCAGGCGCGATGAATCCGCTGATATCCACCTTTGTGCCGTCGAGCTTCGTCACCGTGATGTGCAGGATGTCGGCCATGGGCTCCTATTTCGGCGTGCTGATGGTCGTGTCTTGGTGAAGCTCGGTCCCAGGCGGCAGGGCCACATTGATCTGCTCCCCGCCGTCCTTCTGAATCATGCCCAGCACTACCTTCGCGATCGATGCGGCACCGAGAATCTTGATTCCTAGAGCACTGTTGATCCATGGATTCGGCGTAGAGGCTACCGCAGAGAATCCAATCAATCCGGTCAGAAATCCCGATACGGAGGTCTTCCAGTTCTGCTGGATATGCTTGAGCGCGTCTGTCAGCTTGCTCATGATGCCTTCCTCAGCCTTCGAATCTCAGACCGCGTGGCCCGCAAAGTCTCTCGGCAAATCTTCATGGCTACTCGGCCGGCCGGCGTTGTCAGGACTTCCTCGGCGTTAATCAGCCGGAGGAGTTGTCTGCGCTGCGCAATCTCTCTCGACACCAGATTGGCGAGCGTCATACGGCAGTCAGCACGTCCCGATGGGCGTTGTAGATTTCAATGCACTTCGACCCGCGCGCTGGATCGGTGCTCCAGGTCCTAGACACTGCCAGCACATATTCCTGCGCCGTCGACGCGTGTAAGGCTGCCGCATACGCTGGGTACTTCACCGCGGCGCCTTCCAGCAAGGCCATGCGATGCGAGAACGCATCTGCAAATGACGTGAACCAGAGGAAGCAAGCTCTGATCCCTACATACTTGGTGCCGTCCCACTCCTGCGTGGGAAAGCTGACCTTCAGCACTCCATCCGGAGGCGTTGGGTTGCCGTCCACGATGGGGCACTTCTGCCCGAACAGGTTGCGATACTCTCTGCCAAGCTCCGAGGTCAGCCAGGCCGTTTCCAGGCAGGCTTCACATGCGGCCATCTCCGGCCAGATATGTTGTGAGGCGCGTGCCTCTTGGACAAGGGCCCTAAGCGCATCGAGTTGCGCAGGCGTGGCCATGGAATTCTCCCTCAGTGCTTGTAGATAACGGCAAGGGCGATGGCGACGACGATCGGGATGATGAACGCCAGGAAAACCAGAACCTTCTTGATCCCGGCGAATTCCGAGGAGAGCGAGTCAACCTTCTTGTCTATTTCATGCAGCAAGCCGGAGCCCCCCGAGTTATCGCCGATGACTGCCCTCATCTGCGTCTCAACAACTGTTACCCGGCCCTCTAGCTCTGAATATCTATCTATGATCTGGTGACGCCGATCGACGTTCTCTTTATGCTTCGCGTTGAAGTCGGCCTTGAGGTCGTCGATTAGGTCGGCGACCCGTTGAAGCGTGACTGCCTTGCCAGCCATTACGCCGGAACCATAATCGGACGACTGGCGTTGCCCATCATGATTCCTCGATAACTGAAGGCAAATGCCTTATGCATGCGATTTCCTGTGGCGGCCATCTCTGTGACTGCTGGCGGCATCTCAGCGCTCAGGTCGCGTAACTCTTGCGTCTTCTCGCCGATCCACTTGTAGACTGTGCGGTACTTCTCCGGGTTGCGCCGCGTCGGGGTCAGCATCTTTACTTCGATCACTGAACCCTCCTGCATCCACATGCGCACCTGGTCATAATCCTTTGGTTCGCTGTAGCCAAGACTGTCGCCGAAATACAGTGCGACCGTGTTGTTAGCCATGTAGGACCATCCAAGCTGGGAGTTTGAGTCGAACAGAAAGACGGTGACGCACCCACTCTGCAGACCCGAGGTCTACCCACGACTGGCAATAATCCAGAGGTAGGCGTGTCAGGTATACAGAGTCGGGAAAGGCCGAAAAGACCGAAACCAACTGAGGTTTATCCAATGGGATGAAAAGGCTACTGAGCTGGCCGCTATGCGTCGGACCGGCAGACAGGTGACAGTTGTGCACGCACAAACCCGCCCTTGAGGCGGGCCCGCAGGGAGAGTACCTGTCATGGGACTATAACGAGTACGTACTCGCCATGCAACAACTTTCTACACGCCTACCGTTTCTTTTTTTTCCGGCCATCGTGCAGGATGCGCTCGCGTTCCGCGTCGGCCGGGTGGTAATAGCGGTGCCCATCGAAGGCCAAGATGCCGGCAGCCAAGTTGGCATTGATCGTCTTGTTAAATTCCCGGCCCTCATAGGTGACGCTCCAGCCAGCAGCCTTCAGAGCCGCCAGTAACTCTTCCCGCGTCATCCGCTTGCCGTTCGCCAGGATCTTGGGGATGACCCGGCGCGGCCTAATAATCTGCGGCTCGACCTCTTCCGGTGTTGCGCCATATGCAATGCGCGCCCGTTCGATCCGCTCCACGTCCGCTGCCGCCTGCTCTAAGGCTTCCTCTGCTTGCTTCCATTTAGCCTTGGCACGTTCGAGTTCAGCGTCGAGGAAACGCTGCATTTCATCAGTTGTCATGAGAGATGCGTTCGCAGGAGCCGTGCAGTTGGTTCATCCACAATATCTGCCATGGTTTCAACAATATCCACTTCGGCGCAGTACTTCGCTGCCACCGAATACGTGTAATGGTAATGGCTATGATGCACGATTTTCCCGATGGAAATCTCTATTGCTGAAAATAGCATCCTTTTGGCGCGTGAGGAATTTACCCGCAAAAGACCGCGGTGAAGGTCGGTAATGTAGGATACGGAGTCGGATATCGGGGATTCCTCTTTCGCAAGGCCACGCGCAACCTGCGCCCAGGTCTTCTCTCGCAGTTCGCCGGCTTCTTCCATGAGCTCGCGTGCGTTGTGGCTGATCTTCCAGAGAACCGAGAGCGTGAAGTCGCAGCTCATTTCATTAAGATGACGCTCATCTGAGCCCGCGTCGCGGATAGCCGCCGCGACTCTTTCGTCAAACGATTTCAGGCTTCCGAACTGGCCGGAAGAATCACTAAGCCCGAAGCGGGCGGAGGCGGGGGAGGCTATAGCGCGGAGGATGCGGCGCCGCTGGAACATCATAAAGCTGAAGGCGCAGACGAGGAGGATGGACAGTACAAGGGCCGAGATCATTGGGGTCATGTCGTTTGTTTCTCCGGGGTAGCTGCAAGGGGGAGAGGTGATGTGGTGCGGAGGGCGGCGGCCCAGAGCGTCAACATGACAATAGAGCCTGCAGTGGGCCCATATTGCACCGTTTCAGTGAAGGATTGGATGAGTTGAAAGCGCTGGCAGGCGAAATCGATCAGTGAATAGATCGCCATGCCAAGCCAAATCAGGGAGATGCGCGGCGGCCATGAGGTTCCACAGAGCCAGCCGTAGGCGACAATTGCGAAGAGTGCTGCATTGCGGAGCAAGGTTCCGATCTGGTCGAGCACCAGGTAGAGCCGTAAGGAAATGTGGGCGTCGGAGGGCGGCTCCAAAACAAGCATCGCCGCGATCGCTATTGTGGCTGCCAGGCAGAGCGCGAACCAGAGCCAGATCGAGCCGAAGACACGCACGCCGGCGTTGAGGTCTGTAAAAATGCCGGCCAATACCCCGAGCTCGACGATCAGATTGGCGAGACTGGCCGCGAGGTAAATGGGGACGTAGAGCCGACAGTCAGCGAAGAGGCTTGCCGTAAACAGGCAGAGGAAGATAGCCAGCTGAACCTTTAGGTAGTGGCGAACAGCGCTTGCCGAGGGCCCCGGCGTCTTCCAGATCAGATTCAGGACGAGGGCCTCGACCGCCGCGACAGCGACGTAGACCGACTCCTGTTGCCAGGAGCCGATCACGCGACGCCTACTTGATAGGTACGAGCAGGCACTTCGGGCACGGTCCAGGTGCGCCCGGAGGGCCGACGTGCATGATGGGACGAATAGAAGCGACAGCGGTGGCGAGCAATGCGAGGCCCAGAACAGCGCGAACAGTCTTCATTGTGCTCTCCAAGGGCGCAGAGGCGCCATAAGAGCACTGTACGCCGTTTGTTCGCCACTGGGAGTGTCAAGGTAGGTACCTCATTAACGACGAAGAAGCATCGTTTACCAACCGATTGTGTTGAGATTTTGTTACCGGACACGTTACTACTGTTCAAACTCATGTGATCCACCTTATATGTGTAAAAAATGTACAAAACGCGCCACGCTATATGCATATTGTGCATACGGTCAATCACTTACCCTTTTCGGGACCATGACGCCAAAAAAAATAAAGGCTGTTCGCCTAAGCCCACTGCAGGAGAGGTTACTCGCGAAACTATCGAAGAAATTGGGCGTCGATACGACGAACGTGATCCGTATTGCTATCCAGCGACTGGCTGAGTCTGAGGGGATCCAGTGAGGGGCACGGGTCATGGCTGCGCCCGCATTCCGGTGCCGTTGAACAGCGGCGCATCGTCATATATACGATTGTGGCCAAGCTCTACATGCGCCGGATCGGAATCAATTCCGACAAAGCTAAACCCCTCGCGGGCCGCGGCAATCCCTGTGGTGCCACTGCCGGCAAAGGGATCGAGTACGGTGCCTCCTGGCGGCGTCACCAGACGGCAGAGGTACTGCATGAGCGCCACTGGCTTCACCGTGGGGTGCTTGTTGTCCTGGCCACGTTCGGAGCGGCTCGCCTTCGCACAGTAGAAGAAGCGGGCGGCCGTGCCGGTGTCGCCTTGAAAGGTGCTGCCCTGCTCGTCGCGGTTGCCGGCGAAGGTTCCATATGAGTTGCGGAATTTATCGCCGTTGCGCAGCGTTACCGGCGCCGCGGCGCCGCGCTCCCCATACTGAGCGAACGCCTCGAGCACTTCATCGGAGCCATCGTGGATGAGGTTGGCAGGCCAGCGCCCGACTACGCTCCCACACTGACTACCTGCAGCACTACTGAAGGCCCAACCTTCTGCCCTCTTAGCCCCAATTGTGCGCATTGTGCTCTCTGTTGTCACCACCCGGCACCCATCGATATTCAGCGCGCCGGTGCCATGCTCGAGCACATTCGCGGCGACGGTGCCGATCAGCGGCTTGCGTGCCACCACGATAGGTTCGTGTGCCGGCTTCAACGCTGTGCCCCAGCCCTGCCACTGCTTCGCGGCGTCGGTGGATGGCGCGGTGACGGTAGGAATAAACTCGCGGCCGTTGTCTTTGATCCATGAGCCGGTTCTATCTTGGTCGGTGCCGGGAATCATGCGTTTCATGGCTTTGCCGGCCGATACAACTTCCCGCTCCGCGCCTGCTGCCTTGTCGATCGCCTTGCTCACATCGAGCGATTTTGGGAATCCGCTTCCGTACAGCCACATGATCTGGTCGCGGATCTCGAATCCGGCATCCTCGATCGCTACGGCCATGCGGTGATAGGTGCGCGACCCACCAAAGGCCAGCAGATGGCCGCCGGGCTTCAGTACGCGCCACACCTCGAGCCACATCTCCGCGGTGAAGGCGATGCCGGTAGCGTCCCACGTCTTGCCCATGAACCCGAGTTCATAGGGCGGGTCCGTGACGATGGCGTGGATGCTTGCATCGGACAGCATCCGCAGCCGTTCGTTAACGTCGCCTTTGAGGATGCTCCATGTCACGATCGCACCCCCAAAAGCTGGGGCCACTTGGAGTCCACCACATTCGGCGCTATCCTATGAAAGCGTGATTGGCGTGGGCTTAATGAGTGGCGAGTATGTACTTGATAGGCAGGCACGAGTTTTCAATTCCCGTTAGCGCTACCAACAACGCTATTGTTATCAATCGTTTGAGTTTTGACGTGGCCACTTGCGGGCCACTTCGCAGAAATCGCCTTTTTGATTATGCGCACGCGCCGCAGAAGCTCCCTCTCTGGGAGGGACAGCAAGTAGGAATACGACCCTACCACTGAGGCCGCCGAATAGCGCACCGCGGCTGGATTGCCATAGCGCAATTGCCACTCCAACTCTTCGCCGGGAATAGACATTACGGCACCATCTCCGACCGGTATCTGGCGCTCATGGTTCATTGCAGTTTCCCCCCAAATAGCGACTCCACGAGCCCGCTGTTCGCTTCCCGCAGCTCCTCGACATCTACCCCGCCATAGACCTGGGTGGTCGTGTGGACGTCCGCATGCCTCATCAGATCCCGTTGCACGTCTATCGGCGTGCCGCGCCGGCGCAGCATAGCCCTGTAACTGTGGCGGAAGGTATGCCAGCCGAGGCGGAAGGGAAGTCCGATCGCTTTGCCGGCAGGCACCAGCTTGCGAGTCTGCATCGAGCCTGAGCGGTAGGGTTTCTCCCCGGCCATCGCTGGGCTCGCGAAGATGTAGTCCGACCCCTTATTGAACTCCGTCTGATGGCGCCACGCGAGCAGCGCCTCGACCAATAGCGGATGGAGCGGCAGAGCCTTCTTGGAATGCTGCGTCTTCACGTCGCCCTCGCGTCCTTCGACGATGGCGCGCGTGATGTGAATCTTGCCCTCAAGAACGTTCAAGTTGCCCCAACGCAGGGCCATGAACTCGCTGCACCGGAGCCCTAGGCCGGTGGCCATTTGGGCCATAAGGCGGAAGGGCTGTTGCAGGTGTGGAAGAAGCTGCTGGTACTGCTCCAGGCTGATAGTCTCCGGCTCCCGGCTGCGCTTGGTGGCCCCGGGCAGGCTGAACAGGGACATGGGATTGACTTCCATCGGCATCCACTCCCAGAGCATCGCGAACTTGAACAGCACGCGCATCATGCCGTGCACATGGCCACGGTACCGGGTGCTGCAATCCATCTTCAGCAGCCAAGTCCTTACCTTGTAAGGGGATACGTCCGCGAGCAGAACCTGGCCCCACTTCGGGCGGATATAGACCCGGATCATGGACTGGTAGCCCGACCGAGTTGAATACCGTTCCGGCATCTCTTCCCTCTCATAGCGCGCGATCACGTCTTCAAACCGTCGCTGCCGCTCTGCCAATAGCCCTGGGGGAGAGTTCACTTCTTCGCGAATACCGCTGGCGGCCCGCATCGCAGCCGCCCGTGTCGGATACTCACTCACCAGCCCTATCCGGATGCGCTTACGTACCGGACGGCCTTCTATCGTCTGTTGGTACCTGAAATACCAGCATGGACCGTTGCCGGTCTGCCGCTTTTCAATCTGTCCCGGTCTGTAGCGCTCGCTCTGACTCATCTTCGCCTCGCGAAGACTCTACATCGCTACTCATCCATCTTTCAATCTCTTTCCGCTCAAATCGCCAACAAAAGCCAAGCTTCTTTGCAGGGATGGTTTTGTTCACGGCATACCTAATAACCGTTGCTGGACTCACGCGCAGTATTTCCGCCACTTCTTTCGGCTTCAGAAACCTTGGCATCTCCGAGACATTTTCCATGTTTAGCCCTCCTGATATTTTTCTTTATATACGGTACGAACTCGCTTGACAAGCACATTTACTCGCCCTATTGTCGTGTACGTACTCGCCACATAGGGAGTAACGGACGCCATCCCCCGGGCGCCCTTCAGTCGAAGGGGACACACAATGTCCGTCACGATCGCTCCAATCTTCAGCTTCGTATCCCATCTCATCTCGGCGGCTCCGTTCATCCTCCTCGTTGCCCTTGGTGGCCGGGTCCTGCTTAGCGGAGTGCGCAAATGAACCTCCCCGCTGGCGTCACCCCACGCGACATCGACAACCTCTGCAGGCCAGATGATTCCTTCCCCAACCGCCACGATTGCGTCGGATGCAAACGCGAGATCGAGCAGTGCCCCGATACGGGCTGGTTTTTCATTTCTGAGGACTTCCCGACCTGGAAGCCGACGCACCGCTCTGACTTCACCCTCGCATTCAAGACAGAAGAAGGATGGTGGTGTAACGCGGGTTGCTACAACGACCATGCCGTAGATGCTGAGCCTGCCATCGCGGCGCGGCCTGTTCTCCACCTTGTCAAAGGGAGGATGGCATGAGCTACCCAACGCCACTCACGCCGGGGTCTTTGGTTACGAAATGCTGCCTCAAGATTACGGAGCCCGGATACGTAGAGCCCTATTACGAAATTAAGGGTGCGGCCCTCATGTTGGCCGGTGAAGTCTTAGACCTGCTGGAAGCACTGAAGGCGATTGCCGACGATGTTGAGAAGGTTGCCCGCGATAGTTTCTCGACGGTAGACGGCAACTTTGACGACGACTACAGGACCGAAGATCCGGAAGGTTACGCAGTCTGGGCCTCTGCAAAGGCAGCCATCGCCAAGGCTACAGGCGGTGCAGCATGACTATCCAGGCAATCAGGAAGACAGGTTTTCTCGTCGAGGACGGTTCCAAGTTCGGCACGGCTGTTGGCTACCTGCAGGCACAGGCTGCATGGGACAACAATGCGGAACTCATGGAGATAGCCCGCTACCTAGACAGCCTTCGCGCTGAGAACTATTACCTGAAGGTTCCCGCTACGGAAGAGATCGAGGTGATCGCGTGAGAACCATCGATCCGCAATGCGAAGAGCTGGCCCGGTATATGACCTCGGAGTACGACTTCGTCACCGAGGAACAAGTGAAGGATCTGGCGCGGCACATTCAGGGCTCTATCAAGGACTGGATGCAGAACGTGGAATTCGAGAAGGATGCAGCGCGGCAAGACGCGGCAGATAGGGCGGCCGGCATATGAATTACCCCATGGCTGTTGCGATGGCTTCCGCCAGCCCTTTCCTTTTCTGCGGCGCGCTGTTCGTAGTTTCGCTCTGCCGCGCTGCTTCCCGTGAGACGCCGGCGCCTGAGTTCACCGAAGCGCAAATTACTTGGTTCAAGGCGGCTGCGAAGGCCGCTTCTCACCGGAGGTCTGCATGAGCACTATCGCGCAATTCATTCACCCCCTGAAGGTCCGCTGGCAGGAGCGCAACCTGTGCTCTGACTGTGGCGCGCAGGCGACGCTGAAATGCAAGACGCATGGCTCCAAGATCTGCAGAGACGCCGATTGCCGCATGGCGCACCGCCGCGCTAAAGGTGCCGTCTACGGCGACCTGACGCGGCCTTTCTGCGAGTACAAGGCCATGAATACCGCGCTCGACCACTGCATCCATGCTGCGGCTGTGTTTGTCACCGCTGTTGGCTTTATCTGGTTCTTCGCTCTTATGGGGGTCCTATGAGCACGACTCTCGTAGAAGCTCCCGTCGATCGTCGCCAGTTCGTGGGTGGGAGTGACATCAGCGCCATCCTGGGTATCTCGCCCTGGCAGACGCCCTATCAGTTATATGTCGAGAAAACCTCCGATACCCCGCTCGTGGTC
>Ga0193743_1002082_pt1 | contig 14367 bp, 15 predicted proteins | sample L2c2metaG_FD_143038 | JGI IMG/M metagenome (GOLD analysis project Ga0193743, IMG submission 143038) | Soil microbial communities from a riparian zone of the East river system, Colorado, United States - L2c2 | ecosystem: Environmental > Terrestrial > Soil > Riparian zone | place: USA: East River... | reverse complement strand
CTTCCAGAACCGCATCGTAGAGCGCGTTCCGTGACGGTGCGCCCGGATGCGCGGCGATCACCTCGGCGCAGGCGTCCTTGACCCGCTCGCCGGCGTCCACCAGAGCGAGCACCTCGGCGACCAGCGTCGCCACGTCCGCGCGCGGCACCGCCCCGGCAAGCACCACCGTGATCTCGCCGAGCACGCCGTCGGCGGCCCATTCGGCGAGCTGGCCCAGCGATCCCCGCTTGATCTCCTCGTGCGTCTTGGTCAGCTCGCGGCACACCACCGCGCGCCGGTCGGGGCCGAGCGCGTGGACGGCGTCGCGCAGGCACTGCTCCAGACGACGCGGCGACTCGAAGAACACGCACGTCCGCAGCTCGCCGGACAGCCCGGCCAGCCACGTCGTGCGCGCGGCCTGCTTGCGTGGGGCGAAGCCCTCGAAGCAGAACCGGTCCGACGGCAGTCCCGACACCGCGAGCGCCGTCGTCACCGCCGAGGGGCCCGGCAGGCAGCTGACCTGCAGCCCTGCCTCGGCGCACGCGGCGACCAGGCGATACCCGGGATCACTGATCAGCGGCATGCCCGCGTCGCTGACCACCAGCACCGTCGCACCGGCCACGATGTCGTCGATCAGGGTGGGCACGCGCGACGCCTCGTTCTGATCGAAGAAGCTGACCACCCGGCCTGCAGGCTTGACGCCGAGCGCCTGCGCCAGGGTCCGGACCCGTCGGGTGTCCTCGGCGGCGATGACGTCGGCGCTGCCCAGCGCCTCGACCAGCCGCGCCGAAGCGTCCGCGACCTGCCCCAACGGCGTGGCCGCGAGCAGCAGTCGACCTTCCGTCACATCGCACAGCCTACGATCGCTCGTGTGACCGCCCCGCCCGCCGACCCGGACGTCTCGGATATCTCGGCCGTCGTCGACGCCCCGCGTGCGGTCCCGGTGATCAGCCCCGCCCCCTTGATGCCCGCTCCCGACTTCGGACCGATCGACCGGTTGCAGGGCTGGGCCATGACGGCGGTGATCACCGCGCTGGCGGCCGTGACGCGGTTCCTGAACGTCGGCTCGCCGACCGACGGGGCCACGCCGATCTTCGACGAGAAGCACTACGCCCCGCAGGCCTGGCAGATGCTGGGCAACCACGGCGTCGAGGACAATCCGGGTTACGGGCTGGTCGTACACCCGCCGGTCGGCAAGCAGTTGATGGCCATCGGCGAGGCGCTGTTCGGCTACAACGGGCTGGGCTGGCGGTTCAGCGGCGCGGTGTGCGGCGTGATCATCGTCCTTCTGGTGGCCCGGATCGTCCGCCGGATCACCCGCTCGACGCTGATCGGCGGCATCGCCGGGCTGCTGATCGTCGCCGACGGCGTCAGCTTCGTCTCGGCGCGCACTGCCCTGCTGGACGTCTTCCTCGTCGTGTTCGTGGTGGCGGCGTTCGGTGCGCTGATCGTCGACCGCGACCAGATGCGCGAGCGGATGCACGTCGCACTGCTCGAGGGCCGCATCGGCAACACGCCGTGGGGCCCGCGCCTCGGGGTGCGATGGTGGCGCTTCGGCGCGGGGGTGCTGCTGGGTCTGGCGTTCGCGACGAAGTGGTCGGGCCTCTACTTCATGGTGTTCTTCGGCGTGATGACGCTGGCGTTCGACGTGGCGGCGCGTCGTCAGTACCGGGTGCCGCGGCCGTGGGTGGGCACGCTGCGGCGCGACGTCGGGCCGTCGGTGTACGCACTCGGACTGATACCGCTCGGCGTCTACCTGGCGTCCTACGGTCCGTGGTTCGCCTCGGAGACCGCGACCAACCGGCACGAGGAAGGGCAGACGATCGGTGAGGGCGGTCTGATGCCCGACGCCCTGCGCTCGCTGTGGCACTACACCTATGCGGTCTACAAGTTCCACGCGGAGTTGACCAACGCCGCGGGCAATCACCATCCGTGGGAATCGAAGCCGTGGACGTGGCCCATGTCGTTGCGGCCGGTGCTGTACGCGATCGACCAGGACAACGTCGCCGGGTGCGGCGCGCAGTCCTGCGTCAAGGCGGTGATGCTGGTCGGCACGCCCGCGATGTGGTTCCTCGCGGTGCCGGTGCTGGGCTGGGCGGTGTGGCGGGCGTTCGTCAAGCGCGACTGGCGATACGCCGTGGTGCTGGTCGGCTACTGCGCGGGCTACCTGCCGTGGTTCGCCGACATCGATCGGCAGATGTACTTCTTCTACGCCGCGCCGATGGCACCGTTCCTGGTGATGGCAATCGCGATGATCCTGGGCGACATTCTCTATGCGCCCCGCCAGAACGCCGAACGCCACACGCTCGGGCTGCTCGTCGTGTGTCTATATGTGGCCGTTGTCATTACGAACTTTGCGTGGATGTTCCCGATCCTCACCGGGCTGCCCATCTCGCAGTCCACCTGGGACATGCAGATCTGGTTGCCCAGCTGGCGATAGCCCGACGGGCCGCGTCGCGCTCCCCCGTTGATATTGCGCTCTCGGCTGCGATTTCTAGTTATCCACAGCCGTCGGCGCAATTTCAACGACGACGCGCCGAATTGTCGTGGCGACTCGCGAACATCACGGCATGCGGGACGTCTTCCTAGGCAGCGAGCGACTGGCTCAGGGTGCGCTCACTCGCGGACAGCTGCGGTGGAACTACGAGTCGATCTTCCCTGACGTCTACCAACCCAAGGCCGCGGTCCCGTCGCTGCGTCCCCGCACCGTCGGGGCCTGGCTGTGGTCTGGTCGTCACGACGTCGTCGCCGGGCGCGCCGCTTCCGCACTGCATGGAGCGTTGTGGGTCGACGCCGCGACGCCGATCGAGCTGATCGGGCGTCGTGGCCGACCGCCGAGTGGCATCGTCGTGCGCAACGAGCGGATCGACCCCGACGAGATCATCGTCGTCAACGGCATGCCGGCGACCTGCCCGGCACGCACCGCGCTAGACCTTGCTCGACACCTGCCACGCGACGCAGCCATGCAACATCTCGACGCTTTGGCGCGGGCAACGGGTGTAAGCGCAAAGGACGCCCTGTCCCTAGCAGGCCGCTATCCCCGGGCGCGCGGGCTTCGCCGGGCGGAAGTGGCACTCGATCTGATGGACGGCGGCGCGCAATCGCCGAAGGAAACGTGGTTGCGCCTGGTACTCATCGACGCCGGGTTTCCGAGGCCGCGAACCCAGATCCGGGTGAGCGACGGCTTCAACACCGCCTTCCTCGACTTGGGCTGGGACGAGCCGATGATCGGGATGGACTACGACGGCGATCAACACCAATTCGACCGCGAGCGATACGTCCACGACATCGGTCGCAATGAATTGGTGCGACGCGAAGGCTGGCTCGACCTCCACGTGGTCGCCGAACATTCGAGGCGATTCATCGTTCACCGCGCCGCGGAGGCGTTCGCCCGCCGTGGCTACCCGTTGATATTGCGCCCAGGGTCGTGAACATCGGCGGACCGCAGCCGTGGGCGCAATCTGGACGCCTCACGACGTTGCAGGGACGCGCGCGGGACGAGATCTACAGATTCCCGAAGCCGCGTTACCTCCTGCGACGATTTCCGACGGCATTCGCGGTTCGGGCGGCGCGACGGTCACGCGCCCGATGTGCTCGCGTTCACTCATTGAAATTGCGCCCAGGGTCGTGAACCTCGGCGGACCGCAGCCGTGAGCGCAATCTCAACGCGGACGCGCCGGAGCGAGGGCTGACTTGACCTACAGCGGGTCGCGGGCGGCCGGGCACGACATGCAGCGTGGCCCACCGCGCCCGGTACCCAACTCCGACGCCGCGATCCGCAACACCTCGACGCCCGAATCTTCGAGGCGCGCATTGGTCTCGGCGTTGCGTTCGTAGGCCACCACCACCCCTGGAGCCAGGGCGAGCGTGTTGTTGCCATCGTCCCACTGCTCACGCTCGGCGGTGACGGGGTCCAGCCCGGTGTCGATGACCCGCAGCTTCCCAATCCCCATCGCATCCGCGGCGGCGTCCACGAACGGAGCTGCGCGGTCGATCGTCACACCGCTGGCGGAACGGCGAATGGTGAACGCCGACAACGAGTCGACGATGTTGGGATACATCACGACCGCGTCGGTGTCGACCATCGTGCAGACCGTGTCGAGGTGCATCTGCGCGCGTTCCTGGGCGATCGGCACGGCCAACACCGTGTGGGCGAGTTCGTCGTCGAACAGGCTGCGCGCCAACGCCTCCGCACCCGCGGGCGTGGTCCGCTCCCCCACGCCGACGGCCACCACTCCTGGCGCAAGCAGCAGCACGTCGCCGCCCTCGACCGGTGCAGACCGCGACTCGTAGGCCCGTCGGACCCCCAGGAATCGCGGGTGGTGGGCGTAGATCAGGTCGGTCAACGACGTCTCGCGCATTCGCGCGGGCAATGCGAGCGACGTGATCGCCACCCTTGGCCCGATCCAGAACGACGAGTCGCGGGTGAACATCAGGTTCGGCAGCGGGTCGATGACGAAGTCCCCACCGTGGTGCATCCGACGCACCAGCGACAGTTCGCTTTCGCCGAACGGCAACTCGTTGAACGTCATACCGGCCATCAACACGCGGGCCAGCGGCGCGGCCTCCAGCGTTCGCAGGTAGGCCGAAAGTTCCTGGGCCAGAGGCAAACCAAGACGCCGCGAATCCACGGCCGCCGAGATCCCGTGCATCCGGGCCGCCCCGCTGTTCAACGCCTCGGTGAGGAGGTCGGCCAGCAGCAGCACCTCGACCCCGCGGGAGCGAAGCACGTCGGCGAAGGCGTCGTGCTCCTCCTGCGCCCGGACGACCCATGGCAGCCCGTCGAACAGCAGCGTGTCGTTGTTGCGCGGCGTCAGGCGCTGCAGTTCGGCACCGGGACGGTGCAGGATGACCACCCGCAGCGTGCCTACCTCGGAATTGGAGCCCAGCACCGTATCCGTCACACCTAGCACCGTAACGCCATTCACCACCTCAACTATGGTTGAGGTCATGGAGTTGCTCGAGTTGACGCCGGGCGAGATGGCGCACCGCAGCGGCGTGGCGGTGTCTGCGCTGCACTTCTACGAACGCGAAGGCCTCATCCACAGCAGGCGTACGTCGGGCAATCAACGCCGCTACGCTCGCGAAACCCTGCGGCGGGTGGCGTTCATCCGAATGTCGCAGCGCCTCGGCATCCCGCTGGCGCGGATCCGCGAGGCGTTGGCCACGCTGCCCACGAACCGGATTCCGACGAGCAAGGATTGGGCGCGGCTGTCGGCAGGCTGGCGCGAGGACATCGACGAGCGGATCCTGCACCTGCAGCGATTGCGCGACAACCTGGCCGGGTGCATCGGCTGCGGCTGCCTGAGCTTGAAGACGTGCCTGCTGGCGAACCCCGGCGACGTCATGGCCGAGCGTGGCCCCGGCGCAGCCAACCTGTGAATTCGAACGCCTGTGCGATAACATGCGGTCGTGTCCTTGACGGTTCAAGGGTCGCTTTTCGACCATGCCGAACGACGCTCCCTGGGTGATGGCGCGTGGATCGACCTGCGCTCCGGCTGGCTGACCGGCGGGCAGGAGCGAAGCGACCCGGGAAATGGTTGGAGCCACGACACGCTGTTCGACGAACTCGAGGCGTCGATCCCGTGGCGCGCCGAGCGCAGGCAGATGTACGACCGCGTGCTCGCCGTGCCCAGACTCGTCAGCTTCCACGATCTCAACTCCGACCCGGCGCCGCACCCCGTCATCGCGAAGCTGCGCGTGCGCCTGAACGACATCTACGCGGGTGAGTTGGGTGAGCCGTTCACCTCCGCTGGTCTCTGCCTGTACCGCGACGGCGCCGACAGCGTCGCCTGGCACGGTGACACCATCGGTCGCAGCAGCACGGAGGACACCATGGTCGCGATCGTGACCCTCGGCGCGCGAAGGGTTTTCGCGATGCGGCCACGTGGCGGCGGACGGTCGCTGCGGCTGCCGCAGGGCCACGGCGACCTGTTGGTGATGGGCGGCTCCTGCCAGCGCACCTGGGAGCATTCGGTGCCGAAGACGGCGAGGCCCACCGGCCCGCGGATCAGCATTCAGTACCGCCCGCGCGACGTGCGGTGAGCTCAGCCCCGCACCGCGGCCACCGCGGCGGTCAGCAGGTCGCGGGCCCGCTGCGTGTTGACCGGGGCGACGGGCTGATTGGGCAGCACCAACGGGTTGGCCGTGACGATCACCAGGAAGCTGCCGAAGCCGGCGACGTAGTTGTAGAGCTCGCCGCTGGCCGGCTTGCCGTTGACCACGGTCCGCACGACGCGGTGGGTGCCGAGCGTTCGCGCGCCGTCGATGACGGGCGATTCGGCGACCTCGACGACACCACGCGTGTCCGGACCGGCGAAGCCCACCTTTTGGCAGGCCTGCCCGGGGTCGGTCAACGGCACCGGCTCGGAGGTCTCGACCGCGATCGCGATGAACCGGTTGCCCTCCCCTTCCGCCGTGGTGGCCGCCATGTTGCCCTTCAGCCCGGCCGGAACGGCCAGCCCCGTCGCGAACTTCGCGCAGTCGGACGGCTCGAACTTCACCCCTGGCGGAAGGGTCTGCGGCGCCAGGATGCGCGGGTCGATGCCGGTCGGCGCGACGGTGGTGACCTTGAAGTCCGGCCCGAAGGTCGACTTGACCTCGAGGACGTGCGAGATGTCGTCGGGGACGTCGTCGGCCGTCGGTTCGCCGCTCGAACAGGCGGCCAGCAGAGCGGCGCACGCCACGGTGAACAGCGTCCTGAGCATCGCCGCCAATCTACCGTTACAACTGGAGTTGGCCGTTGTTGGCCGGTGCCGGGGTAACGGTTGCCCGGCCCGGTAATCGCTTTCGTGTCGAGTTGGGCGGGCGGGATGTGGTTCCCCGTGTCCCTGTCTCGTGGCGGTTACCGGTCGCTGTCGGGCTGTTCGGTGCGGTCTGGTTGGTAGCTCTCACCGGGCGATCCTCTGGTCGCTTCGGTGTCACACCTTTCCGACGCCGGGCCGAAAAGCCTTGAGCGCGGCGCCCGATCACCGTGGCGGCTGCCTGGTGCCGGGTGACGTTCACATAGGGGTGTTGCCAGTGCTGGCCACCCCAGATACTGCTGTAGGCGGGATTGACCGCCCACAGGTCGATACCGGCGGCTGGGGCCATCGCGGCGAGCCGGTTGCGGAACACAGCGGTCGGGATCCCCGCGACCGTTTTGCGGAAGCGTTTCCCCCGGGCGCCGCGGCCCATGGTGTCGCGCCCGGTGGCACGGGCGTCTGCGAAGTTCAGGTCTTCGACCGCGATCGCGGTGATGCCGTGCCGGCGGGTGTAGCGCAGCAGTTGGGTAATGGCGTGGCGCACCTGAGCGTCCCGCCGGCCAGTGGACCCTGTCAGGTCGATGTTGATGCGCCGGGCGGCCCCGACCGGGTTCCCATACTCATCGAGGCGCCGGGCCGCGATATGTCCGTCGTTGAGATCCACCCCAACCACCGTGCCCGCTGTGAACACATCGTCTCCGGGCCGGCAGCTTGCACGCCCGGCCCAGTAGGGCAGCGCGGGGATCGCCCACGACCCGGTCAGGTACACGCCACCGCGGCCAGGCCGGCGGGAGATCGTGTACTGGATGGAATTGCCGCCGGTAATCCTGTCGGCCCACTGATCACCGCGATGAGAGAACGCCACCACACCCGCCAACACGAAACGGCCCCGTGCAGCATTTGCCAAGTGTTCCAACGGTTTCGGGAGCCGCATACTGACCTGCCCGTCCGGGGTCACCGTGATCGTCAGGTTCCCGAACGGCTCATCACCGGAGCCGTTCGCGCAGATCCGCCACCGCGCAGTCGCCCACTGCTGCCGCCACTGCTGGGCGGTCAGGCCGGCAGCTTCGAGGTGGTGACGCGTCGAGGCGAGGCGTTTGCCGCCGTCCACGACATGCACCCGCCCGGCAACCCGATCCTGTTCAGCCCGGGCCAGCTCCCCCGAAGATGCTGCGCCCTGCGTTGCTTCTGGAAGCGTTCATCCTGTGTCGCATAGCCTTTCACCTCTTTGGCTTTGCGGCAGGCCTTGCGTTCAGCCACCGTGAGGGTGTCGGCGGTGGGTGCGGCCACCCGCGCCTCGATGGTGGCGATCGCCGACCGCAACCACACGATGTGGCGGTATTGGGCATCCCGGGCCAACCGGTACTGGTCATCGTTGCCGGCAATCACCGCGTTGGCCCACCGCGCCGACGACTGCCCCGTCAGCTGCTTCTTGCGGGCGTTGAGCCGCCCTCGACGCACTCCGCGCCGCCCGTCGGCATCCAATCCCGCATCCAGCGGCACCGGACGAGACGCCGCTACAAGATCGGCGCGACGCAGCCGGCCCAGATGGTCGGCCACCAGGTCCAACACCCGATCCTCATCGGCTGTGGTGGGCAGCCGAGTCGTGATCGCCACACCCGAGGGCACAGCGACCGGTTTCGCCCCACGCCACTGGCGCAACTTGCCCCCACTCACGATCTCCGGCGCCAACCACTTGCCACCAGCCTGAGCACCCACCCGCCTGCACCTCCTCCCCGGGCCAATCGCACCAACACAGCACCCAACAATGGCCAACAAACGCTCTCGAAGAACTACATGTATGGAGTCGCTACCCAGATACTTGCAGAAGGGTCCGACAACTACCTTCAACCACTAACGACCAACAGACTCGCCAGCAGTTCGCTATCCGCAACGGTGCGTTCAGCCCCGCAGCGCCGACACCGTCTTGACGAGCAGCGCCGCGGCGAAGTCGGCGTCGAGCACGGGAGCCGACGAGCCGGGGTCGGTCACCACCGTCACGTACGCGGCGTATCCCTCGAAGTACGCGGTGAACGTGTTTGCGTGGGAATGGGTTTCGGTGCCGCCCTCGACCACGGTGGTGGCCTCGGTGCGGACGCCCAGCGTCGTCGCGGCCTCGATGGCAGGCGCCTCGACCGTCGTCACCGTGCCGCTGGTGTGTCCAGCGGTCAACGTCGACGTGCCGCACTCGCCGATCAACGCGGGATCGGGCGCTCCGAGCGCAGCCGCCGCGACCACGTACACGATGCCGCCAGCTCCCGATCCCGACCAGCCGCGGACCGTGGCGCCGTCGACAGGAGGATCGGACAGCACCCCGCACTGCGGCGGGTCGGCGACCCATTGCGGACCGAACCCCCAGAACGCCAGCGGCGCGGCGCGCCCGACGAGATCGGCGACCTCGTAGCCGGCGGGCAGGTCGCCACGGACCCGGGCCACGTCGGCGAGATTGATCCCCGCCGACCGTGACGACGACTCCGGCGACCCGGCCGGGGAGCGGGGCGCGTCAGACGGGCTGCAGGCCGCACACAGCGCGACCGCGAGGCAGGACGCGAAGGCGCGCACGCCGTCTTGATACCACAGCTACGCTGACGGGCGCCGACATCGCGAGAGGACACGCCAATGTGCACCCGAGTCTTGTGGAATACCAATGACATCGCTGTCCTGACGGGTCGGAGCATGGACTGGCCGGAGTCGACGCAGCCGCTCATCGTTGCGTTCCCGCGGGGCCGTCAGCGCGACGGTGGCCGGCTATTGACCGAGGTCGTGGTGCCGGACAACCCGCTTCGCTGGACCAGCACCTACGGCAGTCTCGCGACCACGGTCTACGGCATCGGCACCGTCGACGGCATCAACGAGCGTGGCCTGGCCGTGCACGCTCTGTACCTGAAGTCGACCGACGTGGGGCCGCGCAACCCGAAGCTCCCTGGACTGCAGACGGCGCTGTGGGCGCAGTACCTGCTCGACCAAGCGGCCACGGTCACCGAGGCACTGGCGCTGATGGACGCGGTGCAGCTGGTGATGGTCGGCGCCCATGGGTTCGACGCGACGCTGCACGTTGCCATCGAGGACGTCGACGGCGACTCGGCGGTCATGGAGTTGGCCAACGGCGAGCTCGTCGTCCACCACGGACGGGAATTCACCCTGATGACCAACGACCCGACCTACGACGAGCAACTCGCATTGCTTGCTGCGCAAGACTTCTCGCAACCCAGCAGCGCCATGCCGCTGCCCGGCAACGTCAACCCCGTCGACCGATTCCAGCGGGCCGCCTATTACTCGGCGCTGCTCCCCAAGCCGGTCAGCGAGCGCCAGGCCGTGGCAGGCGTGATGGCGATCATGCGCAACGTCTCGGTGCCGTTCGGCGCGCCCTACGCCGACTTCGGCGTGTACAACACCGAGTACCGCACGGTGTGCGACCTGACCAACCGCACGTACTTCTTCGAGCTCACCACCAGCCCCAGCACCATCTGGGTGCAGATGGGAGGCCTCGACTTCGACGAAGGGGCACAGACCAAGGCCGTCGACCCCTACGACGAGTCGCTGACCGGCAACGTGACCGAACGATTCGCCCCACGCGAGATCGGTTTCTGACGGCCCACCGGCATTTCGCGTGCGTATTTGGTTTGCTGACCGTAGGCTCATGCTGCTTCCGACGACAGGAGACTCCATGCCCTTGCCCATGAAAACCGGCGGTACCGCCATCGCCGTTGTCGCACTGGGCCTCGCCCTTGCGGGTTGCGGGTCGGACACCAAGACCGCGCCGAGTTCGTCGGCGTCGAGCAGCAGCGCATCGAGCAGCACCGAGAGCGGCAGCGCCGCGCCGACCAAGTCGCCGCAGGCGGCGGGCAAGAACGAGACCATCGCGGACTACATCAAGGCGAACGGGATCACCGAGACCCCGGTCAAGCGTGGCGATCCAGGAACCCCGACTCTCGACCTGCCGGTCCCCGAGGGCTGGGCGGATGCCGGGGCGAAGACGCCCGGGTACGCCTGGGGCGCCATCGTCTCCACCGATCCAACGATGGCCAGCGATCCGCCGTCGATCGTTGAGCTGATGTCCAAGCTGACCGGCAATGTGGATCCGGCCAAGGTCCTCGAGTACGCGCCAGGCGAGTTGAAGAACCTGCCCGGCTTCGAAGGCGGCGACGGCAACACCAGCACCCTCGGCGGGTTCGACGCCTTTCAGATCGGTGGCAGCTACGTGAAGGACGGCGCCAAGCGGATGATCGCCCAGAAGACGGTCGTCATCCCCAGCAAGGGCGACGTCTTCGTGCTGCAGCTGAACGCCGACGGCCTCGAGGAACAGATGGGGCCGTTGATGGACGCCACCTCCCAGATCGACGAGAAGACCACGATCACGCCATGACCGCAGTCCAGCCGCCCCACCCCGGCGAACCGCCGCCGCCGGAGCGTGGGCTCAGTCGCGAAGAGCGCGGCCGCGACGTCAGCGAGGCGCAAGCGGAAGCCGAAGCCGAGACGTCGAAGTTCAAGCAGTTCCTCCACGCGATGAGCCCCCGCCTGGTGTGGTCGCAGGCCGAGGGCTATCCCGTCGTCGTGAAGCAATTCCTTCAGTTCTGCCTGATCCTCATCTATCCCGCGTGGGTGTTCGCCGTGCTGGTGGGCGGCCTGCTCACCCTGCTGTTCTACGTGACGGTCTATCCCCTCCTCTGGGTGCTCTTCTGGCCGGTGCGGGCCTACCAGAAGAAGAACCACCCGGAGGAGTACGCGGCGACCAGGGAAAAGTTCGCGAAGAACCAAACGACGTAGTGGGCCTCTTCAACCGCTCTGGCGGCGCGAAAGTCGTTGTGTCGCCGACGAACGTCACGCCACGACAGACCGTCACGGCCAACGTCACCACGGACAAGGCCATCGACAAGGTCCGGTCGGCGCGCCTGGAGTGGGGTTACACGAACTTCTACCAATACCACTGGGCCGGCCGCGCGGATTCGGTGGCTGCGGCAGGCAACGACACCATCTGGACGATGGATCAGGTCGGCACCAACTACGGCGGTGACCGCGACACCGACGACTGGGTCAGCGTCGACGGCGAGGATGTCCCCATCGCCACAGGGGAGTTCACCGGCGCGTCCTCGACGTTCCGCATACCGTCCTGGGCGCCGCCGTCGTCACCCCTGATCGCCCGCTGGGAATGCCGACTCACCGTAGACCGCGGCGGCCGCGACGTCGACGCCCGCGGCGAGTTCGCCGTGGTCATCGGCACCGCCGACGTCGAGGCCTACGTGGATCCCATCGAGGTGGTAGCCGGTGCCGCCGAGACCGTCATCGACATCACCCTGGGGTCGCCGGTGTACCGGGCCGGCGACGTCATCACCGGCCAGGCGACCCTGACACCGACGATCGATCTGCCCGACGGCGACCTCGCAGTGTCCTGGCAACGCGACCGGGAGTCGCATCCACTGACCCGCACACCAGGGCCGGGCAACCAATGGGACGGCCGAATCGTCACACTGGGCAAGCGAATTCCGCTACGCGCAGGTGTACCGGTGGTCCTTCCGTTCGAGATCCCACTTCCGGCGGACGCACCGCCGACGGCCACGGCTGTGCACTCGTCGCTGAGCTGGTTCGTTCAGGCCCGGCTGATGTACGCGGGGTTCACCGGCCACATGCTCGAGCGGGTGCGCAGCCCCATCGTGGTCGTCAACGCGCCATGACATTCCCCGTCGCTTCGCTCGCCTCCATGACGGTCAGGCCCGCGAGATCGCGGATGCCTCGGCGATCTGCTCGGCCGTCGGCCGTACGCCGGTGTAGCGCTCGAACTGCTCGGCGGCCTGCAATGCGATGACCTCGGCGCCGGTGATGACGTCGACACCTGCGGCGCGCGCAGCCTTGATCAACGGTGTCTCCGACGGCAGCGCCACGACGTCGAACACCGTGCGCGCGTCGGTGATCGCTCGTTGGTCGAAGGCCTGCTCGGTCGCCTCCGGCGCGCCCGCCATCCCGAGGGGCGTGACGTTGACGATCACCGACGCCGACCGAGAGCCGACGTCGGGCGCGTAGTCGTAGCCGAGCCGCTCGGCGAGCGCACGCCCGGCGCCCTCGTTGCGCGCGACGACGGTCCCGGACCGGAACTCGTGGTCGCGGAACGCGGCGCCGACCGCGCTGGCCATCCCGCCGCTGCCGCGGATCAGCACCGTCCCTGCGGGGTCGAGGCCGTGTTCGTCGATGAGCCGTTGCACCGCGAGATAGTCGGTGTTCGATGCGGCGAGGTAGCCGTCTTCGTTGACGATGGTGTTCACCGAGTGGATGGCCCGCGCCGACTGCTCGACCTCGTCGACGAGCGCGATGACGTCCTCCTTGAACGGCATCGACACCGAGCAGCCACGGATGCCCAGCGCGCGCACGCCACCGATGGCCGCCGCGATGTCGGTCGTGGTGAACGCCTTGTAGATGAAGTCAAGGCCGAGCACGTCGTAGAGGTGGTTGTGGAACCGGGTGCCGATGTTCGACGGCCTGGCGGCCAGCGAGATGCACAGCCGGGTGTCCTTGTTCAGCGACGGGCGCATCAGCCGACCGCCCGTACAGCCTGGCGCGCGAGCGAGCTGATCTGTCGGTAGAGCTTCGGCGGGATCGACAGCGCCCGGAGCGGGGGTACGTCGATGACGGTGGTCACGACGCCCTGCTCGTCGCGGTGCCACTCAGCTCCATACCGGTCGAGAATCGTGCGCATCGAGTAATTCTCCGACAGCACTTCCTGATGGACGCGTTTTATGCCGTCGCCGCGCGCCGCGACGGCCAACGCGTCCATCAGGAACGTCCCGACGCCCCGGCCCTGGTAGTCGTCGCCGACGATGAACGCCACCTCGGCGGCGGTCGGGTCCGCCACGTCGCGGACGAAGCGCGCGTCGGCGACCACCGGCCCGTCGGTGCCCTCGGTCATCACCCACACGAAGTGGTCGACGTAGTCGACCTCGAACAGGTAGGTCATCAGCGAGGCCGTCGGCGTGCGGGTCGTCTGGAACCGGCGGTAGAACGTCTCGGCGGAGAACAACACCGGGCCGTGCACGGTGCGCTCGTTGTCACCGGGCAGCACCGGACGCAGATACAGCTCCGTGTGGTCGCGCATGCGCACCGGAATCGGCGTGAGGTAGGTGACCAGCCGCTGCCGCGCCGTGCGCAGCAGTTTGTCGAGCATGCGCGGCACCTCGACCAACGCGGCGAACGCTTCCCGCCCGCCGACCCAGCCCGAAAGCGGGTCTGTGGCCGTCACCGTCGCGTTGCGTGGCGCGTCACGCAGCAGCGCGATCTCGCCGACGATCAGCCCCGGCCCCACCTCGACGACGCTGACGTCGCCGCCGTCCCCGACGTGCTCGACCTCCGCGTGGCCGGAGCCGATCAATAGAAAGGAGACGGCTTGCTCGCCCTGGCGCAGCAGAACCTGTCCCGGCGCCGCGATCAGCGTGCGCAGGTGGGCCGCCAGCGGACCCAGTGATTCGACGGAACAGCCCGCAAAGAACTCCAGGCCAGCCAGTTCGTCGGCGCTGACCGCACTGGATCCCGCCACGCCCCGAGGCTACGGCGTAGCCCCGGGGCAGGCAATCACCACAAAAAGCCACTGCCAACGACTAGCCGGGAAGTCCCTGCTCCTCCTTCGGCAACGGCGCGGGGCCCTTGATGCTGGGCTGCG
>Ga0193743_1002081_pt1 | contig 14368 bp, 11 predicted proteins | sample L2c2metaG_FD_143038 | JGI IMG/M metagenome (GOLD analysis project Ga0193743, IMG submission 143038) | Soil microbial communities from a riparian zone of the East river system, Colorado, United States - L2c2 | ecosystem: Environmental > Terrestrial > Soil > Riparian zone | place: USA: East River... | reverse complement strand
GATCGAGCTGAAGGGCGCGATCGAAGGCGCGGCGAGCCTCGAGAACGTGCATCTGGCCGCCGAGGCCGTGGAGCGTGTATTGGAGATGGGTGACGCCGAGTCCGGACCACGCGGGCGCGTAGTCCTCGTTGCTTTTGATGACGGAGTCGAAGAGCTCGTGGGCGCGGTCGAGATCGTCGCGGTTGCCGGTGCGGGTCATGAAGGAGGAGAGGAGGGCACGGGCCTGCAGATACTCCTCGGAGAGATCTTCGGTGAGCGACGGTGCGCGATGCTGCTCTTTCAGGCGCAGGCCGCCGACTCCCTGAAGCGTGCTGAAGACCTCGTTGCAGATCTCGGTCTGGACGCTGACGAGATCGAAGGAGGCTACGTTGATAGACCCGCCCGCGCGCACACTCTGACGGGGGACGTCGAGAAGCTGCCAGTTGAGGTCGAAGCCCTTCTCCGAACGCAAAAAATTTCCGGCGAGGACGAAGTCCACCAGCAGCTTTTTGCCGATGCTGAGAGGGTCGAGCTGTTGTGTGGGAATGGACGCGAGCGAGCTGGAGGGCCGAACGACCAGCGAGGTGACCCGCGTAAGACGTGTCGCGATCGCGTCGGCAAGAGCGTAGCCGTAGAGCGGGGCGACATCGGCAGGCCCGTAGTTGATAAACGGGAGCACGACGATGCTGTTGGTCTCTTTGCCGCCAGAGGAGGGCCCGGATTCGCGAAAGCGCTCGGCGAGCATCGAGAGAATGCCGGTAGTCCGCTTCTCCTCTTCGGGTGACTCGAGGGCGCGGTGGCCCTGCGAGTGGAGGGAGAGGGACTCGCCTCCTGGCATCAGGACGGTGTCGAGCTGCATAGAACGCATGACCGTCTTGAGCGACTCGCGAATGTCGGCGGCAGAGGCGAAGCGGGCGGCAGGCTGCTTTTCGAGGCAGCGCAGGATGACACTTTCGAGCTCGACCGGAAGTGCCGGGTTGATCTCGCGCAGGGGCGGCGGATCGGCGAACTGCGTGGCGCGGATGGTCTGGAAGTCAGGAGCGTCGGGCCGGTGAAAGGGATGGCGGCCGGTGGCGAGCTCGTAGAGGATCAGCCCGAGGGCGAAGATGTCGGACTGGACCGACGACTGGCCCGTGACGAACTGTTCGGGTGCCATGTAGGCGATCGTCCCCCCGCGCGCGGTGTACGTAGCGCCGAGCGGAGGAAGCGAGCGTGGATCGGAGGGGCCGGAGGGGTCGAAGTCGGTCTTGTCGAGCGAGAGACGGCGAGCAAGGCCGAAGTCGAGGATCTTGATCAGGCCGCCGTCGGTAAGCATGACGTTGGCGGGCTTCAGATCGCGATGAAAGATGCCGAGCGAGTGCGCGGCGGAGAGACCGTCGGCGATCTGGATTCCGGCGGAGAGAACCAACTGAAGGCTCGATGCTCCCTCGGCGGTGATCTTGTCGAGCGATTTGCCGGGGATGTACTGCATGACGATGTAGGCCTCTTCGGCCTCGCCGGATTCGGCCGGCGCCTCACCCACGTCATAGATGGCGCAAACATTGGGGTGATCGATGGCGGAGGCCAGGCGGGCCTCGCGAAGCTGGGTGGCGCGCATCTGCTCGATGGTGAGGTTGCCGCGTTTGAGCAGCTTGATGACGACGGGACGCTGGAGCAGGGTGTCGTTGGCCAGAAACACAACTCCACTGCCGCCCGTGCCGATCTTGCGGATGAGCTCGTATTGCCGGATGATGCGCCGCTTCATATATCTCCTGTCTCCATTATCGCAAGGGTTGGCGTTGGAGAGGATGGCAGGCGAGGTGTATGTCGATGTTTGTAAAGAAGGATTCCCACGTGTGCCGGGATGGGGATGGAATAGAGGCCAGCGGTCTCAGCGGCCCAGCGAATAGATGAGGCGGAGAATCTGGTTGTCGACGCCGGGGTTGTTGGCTCCGATGAAGCCGTTCGAGAGGTGATGGATTCTGTAGGAGAGCGACCAGGAGTGGCGCGGGGTGCGGAAGAACTCTAGGCCGCCTCCGAACTCGAAGGTGAAGTTGAAGCGCGAAGAGAAATCGACCGGGATATCGCGGGGGGAGACGAGAAAGCCCGCATTGTCCATGAGGAAGGGCTGGAGGCGCTTGCCGGGACGGAAGTTCAGGCGCTGCCCGAGGGGACTGATTCCTCCGGCGTAGGTCCAGCGGATTCCGCAGGTACGGCGAAAGGTGAAGACTGGAGGGCCTGGATGGGGGTCCGGGGGGATGGAAACGTATTCGGACCGGCAGGGCGAAGAGGTCGGAGATAACTGTGTGACGGGCTGCAGGTCGGAGAAGCCGAACGTGTCGGTGGCGACGGGGTCTTCGAGGAAGACAAGCGGAAGAACCTCGGGGGCGTAATACCAGTCGACGTGACGGCTGTGCAGAAGACGGCGCGAGTAGCCTAGGCCGAGCGCGGCGAAGCGGCGGTTCTGCGCGGCTCCCAGGATGATGCGGCTGGAGGTATTGGAGTACTCCCCAAAGAGAGAGAAGGACTGATGGAAGGAGTATTGCGGCTCCTGCGCCTGAGAGCGCTCCATGGTTCCAAGGGCCAGGAGGAACGACAACAGTGCTGCCGGAAGATTTCTCAGGTGCATGCCCTCTACTTTTTTCAGCTCGGTATGGGATTCAGTTGCGGGCGCGCTTCTCCCACGGGCGGGGATTGACGGGATCGTCCTGCCACTTCTGGCGGCGGCCCACCAGGTACATGGTCAGGCCGAAGAGGAACATGACCAGGCCCCAACCGAGGTTGAGATTTACGTCCAGCGAGCGTTCGTAGATTCCGGAGTGGCGGGTGACGAATCCGAAGACGGTCATGATGCCGCCGATGATCAGAAAGATCAGGCCGAGTGGAATGCGGATGTCGAGTCCCATATTTGCTCCAGTGTTGCTCTTTATGCCCCGTGGTTGCCTTTTATGCAAAGACCAGGTTGAGGACGACCAGCATGGCAAGAACCACGTATGCCAGCGTGGAGGGCTTCTGATACCAGCTCAGGTGATTCTCGATGGGCTTGGGAGTCAGCGAATAGACAAGGCCTACCAGCTCGTGGTCCTGACGTGGCCGAGTGACGAGGCTGACGGCGATGGTGACGAGGAGGTTGACCGAGAAGGCGAAGATGGCGGTCCAGAAGTTCTGCGCCATGTCACTTGCGTAGTAATGGAGAGGCGTGATCCAGCCGCCATGGATTCCCGGAGCCGCATCGACTGGGAGACTGAGTCCGTGATGAATGAGGGCCGCGGCGGTTCCTGAGAGAAGTCCTGTAAAGGCGGCGTGACCGGTGGTGCGCTTCCAGAACATGCCCAGAAGGAAGGTTGCGAACAGGGGCGCGTTGACGAACGAGAAGACCAGCTGCAGCGCGTCCATGATGTTGTTGAAGCTGGTGGCGGCGTAGGCGGCGGCGATGGAGAGCAGAATGCCACCTATGGTGGCCATACGACCCATCCAGAGATAGTGCGCGTCCGTCGCACGCTTGTTGATATAGGCCTGATAGATGTCGTAGGTCCAGACGGTGTTGAAGGCGGTTACATTGCCGGCCATGCCCGACATGAAGCTGGCGAGCAGAGCGGTGAGGCCCAGTCCCAGGATTCCCGTCGGAAAGTAGTAGAGCAGAAGCACGGGAATGGCGAGGTCATAGTTATAGACGGGGTTGCCCTTGCTGTCGGTTACCGGCTGGCCATTGAGTGGGTTGGTCTTCAGGGGAACGATGCCGTGCGGGTGCGAGTTGTCGAGAGCTTCGCTGCTGCTGGCAGAAGAAGCAGCAACAGCGGAAGGAGCCACTGTAGAGGAGGGCGCAGAGATCGCTCCTGCGGCGGAGGTTGGAGCGGAGAGGATCTTCTGCTCCGGAGTGATCACCTTGGAGCTTATCGAGACAGCAATCAGCCCGGGAAGGATAACCAGGAAGGGGAAGAACATCTTCGGAATGGCGGCGATGAGGGGAACGCGGCGCGCGGAGACCTCGGAGTCGGCGGCCATGGCGCGCTGAATGACGAGGAAGTCCGTGCACCAGTATCCGAAGCTGAGCACAAAGCCGAGCCCCATGGAGAGGCCGATCCATTCCACACCCAGGGTGTTGGTATTGGCATGGGCCATGCCGCGCCAGGAGTGTGTCATCGAGGCAGGAAGCGTGTGCTTGATTCCCTGCCATCCGCCAACGTTGCGCAGCCCGATCCAGACCAGTGGAGCGAACCCGGCAACGATGAGGAAGAACTGCAGAACCTCGTTATAGATGGCGCTCGTAAGGCCGCCGAGGAAGATGTAAGCGAGAACGATGATGGCAGAGAGAAAGACCGAGACGTGGAAGATGTACTGATCCGGAATGATCCCGTGGAAGAGCCCGAGAGTCTGGATCAGCAGCGCCATCGCATACATCGAGATGCCGGAGGAGAGCACGGTCATGATGGCGAAGGAGAAGGCGTTTACGGCGCGGGTCTTCTCGTCGAAGCGCATGCGAAGGTACTCGGGCACCGAACGCGCTTTGGAGCCGTAGTAGAACGGCATCATGAAGATGCCGACGAAGATCATCGCCGGAATCGCCCCGATCCAATAGAAATGGCTGGTGTTGATGCCGTATTTGGCTCCGGAGGCCCCCATGCCGATGACTTCCTGGGCTCCCAGGTTCGCCGAGATGAAGGCGAGACCACAGACCCAGGCCGGGATGGAGCGGCCGGCGAGAAAGAAGTCGTTCGAGGTCCGCATGAAGCGCTTGAGGGCAAAACCGATCCCCAGAACGAATGCGAAATAGACCAGCATGATCAGCCAGTCAATGATGGATAGCGTCACAGTTTTCCTTTTGATTCCACAGGCTTTGCTACCTGCGCCAACTGTAAATTGTTAACCTGCGCTCGTCTAGCACAAGGGATGGGCGTACTCCTCGCTGCTGCCGCGCGGAGGGTAACCGGCATGACCAATTTTTCCACTGTCGGAAAACCCGGACGCCTCGAGCGGCATCGATTTCAACGTACCGCCATTTTTTGCTCGCCACATTTTCGAGCTACGATTTGTAGCGGTATGGCTTACTCATAAGTACATCGAAGTTAGAAGTACCTGCAGTTCTTTGATTTTTGCGGATCACTTTTTCTCCGTTCCAGATTTTCATTCCATGAGGGGAGAAATCGTGATGCCGATGCATATCTGCCGAGTTTCTCCCTGGAGTTGTAGATGCATACAAAGACCATACTTCTGGTGGATGACAATGCGGTCCAGGCCACAGTACGTCAGGCCATCCTGAAACGGAACGGATACGCAGTCATCACGGCCCTGAATCCGGCGCGAGTTCTCGAACAGCTTCGCAACGGCGATTTCCTCTCGGAGATCGACCTCGTCATCACCGATCACATCATGCCGGGCATGAGCGGCAGCGCATTTGTGCAGGAGGTTCGTCGCCTTCGGTCGCACGTTCCTGTACTGGTAATCAGCGGCCTGGAAGAGGCTGCGCAGGAGTATGAGGAGCTTCGGGTTGTGTTCCGTCTAAAGCCGTTGCCGCCGGAGGACCTGCTCCGTTGTGTTCAGGAGATGGCCGGGATGCCGGAGACGATTGACCCTCTCGAACCTGTAATTTCCCCTGCCACTGCCTGAAGACCTGCGCGATAAACGCCGTATTCTCTTCCCTTCCATTGCTTGATTCGGCCAGCCGCTGAGAGAATGGGGAGAGGAATTCATGCGAACCCACCCTATGCCTGAGTTCGGGAGCTTTGCGCTGCTCCTGGCTCTTGTCCTGAGCGCCTATACGTTAGTCATGGGCGCCCTTGCTCTGTGGCGCTCCCGGTCGGAGGCAGGAATCACCTCTGGCGGCAGCGGGGCCGGACGGCTTGGTGAGACGGCCCGTCGAGCAGGCCTGATGAGCTTTGTCGCGATGACCTGTGCAGCCTTTGCCCTGGTCTGGGCAGCTTTCACGAACGACTACTCGGTCAGCTACATCCTGCACCATACCAATCGCGATCTGAGCACGGCGTACAAGTTTTCGGCGCTGTGGAGCGGGCAGGAGGGGTCGCTGCTGTTGTGGGCGTGGCTGCTGAGCGCCTACGGATTCGTACTGCGGATGCGGTACAAGATCGATGTGCGGCTCTCCGCGTTTGCCTCGACGATCCTTGCCGGTGTGCAGGTCTTCTTCCTCCTTCTGCTGAACTTTGCTGCGCCGCCATTCGCGATTCAGCCAGGACCGGTGGCACAGGATGGGTTCGGTCTCAATCCTCTGCTGCAGTACCCGGAGATGGTGATCCATCCTCCGATGCTGTATCTGGGGTACGTGGGATTCTCGGTGCCCTTTGCCTTCGCGCTGGGAGCACTGATGATGCGTTATCCCGGCGAGAAGTGGATTCATATCACCCGTCGCTGGACGATGGTGACCTGGTTGTTTCTGACCTGCGGGATCTTCCTGGGCGCACACTGGGCCTACAGCGTTCTGGGCTGGGGCGGCTACTGGGGATGGGACCCGGTGGAGAACGCCAGCCTGATGCCATGGCTTACAGGAACCGCGTTTCTGCACTCGGTGATGATGCAGGAGAAGCGCGGGATGATGAAGACGTGGAACGTCTGGCTGATCTTCTCGACGTTCCTGCTGACGATTCTCGGGACTCTGCTGACACGTTCCGGCATCGTTAGCAGCGTGCATGCCTTCGCGCAGTCTTCGATTGGCGACTGGTTCTACGCCTTTATTCTCATTGTCTTCTCCGTATGTCTGTTTACGTTCTTCAAGCAGAAGGATCATCTGAAGAGCGAGAACCGGCTGGAGTCGCTGGTCAGCCGTGAGTCGAGCTTCCTATTCAATAACCTGATTTTGCTGACGGCCTGCTTTACGGTTCTGTGGGGAACGCTCTTCCCCGTTCTCAGCGAGTATGTGCAGGGATCGAAGGTAACGGTGGGCGCTCCCTTCTACAATCGCGTAAATCTTCCCATCGGAGTCTTTCTTCTCTTCCTCACCGGCATCGGTCCTCTGCTGGCGTGGCGGTCCACCTCTCTCCGCTCTATTCGCCGCAACTTCATTCTTCCCTGCATCGCCATGGCGGTGACCTTTGCCGTCGTCATCGCGTGCGGCGTTCGCCCCTGGAGCGCGGGCGACGACATGCAGGCTGAGCTCTTCTCCCTGATCACCTTCACCCTTGCCGCAGGTGTCGTCACCACTATCTCTGGGGAGTTCCTGCGCGGGGCGGCTGTGGTCCGAACCCAGACCGGCAAAAATCTCTTCGGTTCCGTCATCCTCCTGGTGCGCCGCAACACCCGCCGTTACGGTGGCTACATCGTCCACTTCGGCATCGTCGTCATGTTCATCGGCATCGCGGGTGGCGCCTTCAATCAGTCGCGCGAGCAGGAGATGGGCTTCGGTGACTCCATGACCCTGGGTCGATACCACCTCGTCTGCCAAAGCTTTACCCAGGACAGCAATCGGAACTACGACACCGAGTATGCTCTGCTGGACGTCTTCAAGGGATCGAAGAAGATCGTACAGCTTGCCCCGGAGCGCCGGTTCTACAACGCCAGCCAGACGACTTCGACGATGGTGGCTCTGCATTCGACACTTGCCGAGGACCTCTACGTCATCTATGAAGGCAAGAATCCCGATACCGACAAACCGATCATCAAGGTCTTCATCAATCCGCTGATGAACTGGATCTGGATCGGTGTGCTGATCGTGGTGATGGGGACCTTCCTGGCGCTTGTGCCCAACCTGACGCGTGCCACGGCTCCTGCGCGGGTTGCAGTTCCCTTGCCCGTGCGCGAGGTCGAGGTGAACCATGCTTAGCCCTATGACAGTCAGGCGCTGGTGGCAGAGTGCGGCAGTCTGCCTGCTGGCCATTGTCATGCTGGGCGCGGCGGATTCGAGCTCGCGCTTCGGAAGGCTGGGGCACGAGATGATGTGCGTCTGCGGATGCGGCCAGATTCTGCTGGAGTGCAATCACGTAGGCTGCCCTGACTCGGATCGCATGATTGGTGAGCTTCGGCAGCAGGTTGGCTCAGGGGGCGGCGATACGGCAATCCTGAACTGGTTCTCCGCGAAGTACGGCCCTACGGTTCTGGCCGCGCCAATCCGTGGAGGCTTCGACAATGCCGCATGGATCGCCCCCATGGCGGTCTTCCTGCTCGCAACGGTGGGTACGGGAGTTCTGGTTGCTCTGTGGCGAAAGCGCAGCTTGGCGCGTTCAGTCGCCGCGGGATTCCCCGTAGAACTGACAGCTGGTGATGACGCCCTGCGCGCGCGCATCCGGCGGGAGACGGAGTACTGATGGGAGCGATTGCGGGAGTCATTCTTACCGTGGGCCTGTTCGCGTTTATCTTCTGGCCGGAGCGGAACCCCTTCTTCCAGGCCGACAAGACGCGAGTGGATTATCTGCGCGAGCGCAAGGACGTCATCTACGACAACCTGCGCGATCTGAACTTCGAGTATCTTGCCGGCAAATACCCCGAGCAGGACTACGTGGAGCAGCGTACTGCGCTCGAGAACGAGGCCGCCGAGGTGATCGCCGAGATGGACGCTCTGGAGCAGAGAGGCATGGGCGCCCGCGGCAGCCATGCCTGACGCCTCCGCGATGCTCGTGGTTTGACGTAGACTTGATACGTGATCTGCTTATCTTCCAGTCTTCGACGCGTAGCGGCGATTGCAGCCGCAGGTATTGTTTTTTCCGGTTTTGCCGTCGCCGAATCCATCTCCGGCACCGTTACCAATAAGACCAACAACAAGCCCGCGGCGGGAGACGAAGTCGTGCTGATCCGCCTTGCCCAAGGTATGCAGGAGTCCACCCACACGAAGACGGACGCGAAGGGAAACTTCACGCTCGATCTGCCTGATCCGGGCATGCACCTGATCCGCGTCACGCACGACAAAGCCAACTACTTTCGCCCCGCGCCTCCCGGAACACAGTCGGTGGATGTGGACGTCTATGACGCAGCCGCGAAGGTCGCAGGCGTAACCAGCGAGGCGGATGTGATGCGCATCCAGACCGACGAGAGCGGCAAGTCGCTGCGTGTCGTTGAGAACTTCTTCGTGAAGAACGATTCGAACCCGCCGAAGACGCAGTTCGGAGAGCGGCCGTTCGAGTTCTACCTTCCCGCAGGAGCGATCGTCGAAGGCTCGGCGGCTCTGGCTCCGGGAGGCATGCCGGTGCAGGCTGCGCCGACTCCGCTGAATGATGCGAACCACTACACTTTTATCTTTCCCATTCGACCGGGAGAGACGCGCTTTCAGATCACCTACAAGCTGCCGTACGACGGAAGCCTGAAGCTTGTGCCCAAGCCGACGATGACAACCGACACCGTTGCCATCATGATGCCGAAGAGCATGAGCTTCAAGGCGGGCTCCTCTGCCGCCTATACGCCAGTGACGGAAGAGACGACGGCGCAGACCTATGTAGCTCGCAACGTATCGCCGTCGCAGCCGCTGGAGTTCACGGTCTCCGGGACAGGACAGCTTCCGCGCGACAGCGCCGCACCAACCTCCGGAGATAATGGGCAGGCTGGTCCACAGCAGGCAGGCGGAGGCTCAGCCGCCACGGACACCCGGCCAGGGGGAGGGCTGGGCAATCCGATCGATCCAGAAGGCACCAACGATCCCTGGGCGAAGTACAAGTGGTGGATTCTTGGCGGACTTGGGCTGGCCATGGCCGCCGGTGCCGGTGTGATGCTGAAGAATAACCCGCAAGGTCCGGCTGTAACGACGGCCTTGCAGCCTGTTGCCGCCTCTGTGCCCACGGGGCCGGGAGCCCTGTTGACCTCGCTCAAGGAAGAGCTGTTCGCAGTCGAGACCGACCGTCTTGAGGGGCGATTGAACGAAGCGGAGTATGCTGAACAAAAGGCGGCGCTCGAGGTTGTCCTGAAGCGTGCGCTGTCGCGTAGAGAACCGGGCCCTGTTGCGTCTAAACCAACAGAGGTAACCCCTCTGCGAGGCTGAGATGAATACCTTCAAATCAACGCTGCTTCTGGTAGTGCTGACCTTGTTTCTGGTCTTTATAGGGGATCACTTCGGTGGGCGAAACGGAATGGTGCTGGCCTTCGGTCTGTCGGTTGTATTCAACTTCGGCACCTATTTCTTCTCGGACAAGCTTGCGCTCTCGATGTACCGTGCTCAACCGGCCACACGCGAAGAGTTGCCGCGTGTGTATAACGTCGTCGAGCGGTTGTCGGCAAAGCAGGGACTGCCCATGCCCAAGGTCTACGTGATCCCAAGCGAGAGCCCGAACGCATTTGCGACGGGAAGGAACCCGAAGCACGCCTCGGTCGCAGTAACCAACGGAATTCTGGGTCTGCTGGATGATGAGGAGCTTGAGGGAGTCCTGGCCCATGAGCTGGGGCACGTGAAAAATCGCGATATCCTTACCAGCTCTATCGCCGCAACGCTGGCCGGGGCCATCACGATGGTGGCAAGGATGGGTTACTGGGCCTCGCTGTTTGGTGGCAGCCGCGATGAGCGAGGTCGCGGCGGCGGATTGACTGGCCTGCTTATGCTGATCGTGGCTCCGATTGCGGCAACGCTGATCCAGCTGGCGATCTCGCGCTCGCGTGAGTATGAGGCTGACGCAACCGGAGCGAAGGAGACAGGAAATCCTTACGCGTTGGCACGCGCATTGCAAAAGCTCGATAACTATTCGCGACGGATTCCCCTGCAGGCTTCTCCGGCCACAGCGCATCTGTTTATTGTGGCTCCGCTGCTGGGCAGTGGAGGATTCTCGAATCTCTTCGCGACTCATCCTCCGATCAAAGATCGGATACATCGCTTGATTGGAAGGGATCTGGTCTAGTGATTGAAAAGACTCTTCGGGCTCTGCGGTTGCTGGCGATGACGGCTTGGGTGGGTGGACTGGCTTTCTTTGCCTTTGTCGTGGCTCCAATCGCCTTCGGACGGCTCTCCAGCGCTCACGAAGCCGGACTCGTCGTGGGCGGATGCCTTAACCTTCTGCACTGGATCGGCCTCATCGGAGGCGGCATCTTCTGCGTGGCCACGGCAACGCTGTGGTTTCGCGCCGAGGTTCCGGCACGCGTGGGATTTGCCATCGGGATGATCCTTGCCCTGATCATGCTGGTCGTCACAGCCTATTCGCAGTTTGAGATTCTTCCAGCCATGGAGCGTGACAGAGTGCAGGCCGGAGGAGCAATCGAGACCGCGGATATCTCCTCTCCCGCGCGGATCGACTTCGAGCGGCTGCACGTCTGGTCCGAAAGACTCGAAGGCCTGGTGCTTCTTTGCGGCATTGGAGTCGTGCTTGTGCTTGCGCGTGAATCGCAGTGGCCCGAGACAGGTAAAATCAAACAGATATGAACCTGAGACTCATCGCGATACCAGCCTTCGGGCTGAGATGCTGTCCTGTGGAAGACGACAGAGAGGCCCGGCGCGTCCGGAATGGATAGACGATGTCATCGCTCTGGCTGAGTCTGTCGCTGGGAGCAGCAGCGGGACTTGCGGATTATCTCGGTGGTCTTCTGCTCGTGCGGCGCTCTCCTTCGGCGCGCGCGCTGCGCTACTTCGTGGCTCTTGGAGCGGGTTTCATGCTCGCAGCGGCCGTTCTGGAGATGGTGCCGGAAGGGTTGTCGCTGAATCCCCGGTGGGCCCCCATTCTCATTCTCGCCGGCTACTGCGGCGTGCACCTGCTGGAACATACGCTGGTTCCCCACTTTCACTTTGGCGAAGAGACCCATCATCACGAGTTCCTCTCGGCGAAGACGAGCTATTCGGTCCTTCTGGGGCTTGCAGCCCATACCTTCTTTGACGGCATCGCCATTGGGTCCGGCTTTGTGCTCTCGCACTGGCTGGGATGGGTCATCTTCATTGCGGTGTTTCTGCACAAGCTTCCCGAAGGGTTCACCGTCGCCAGCGTGATGCTGGCAAGCGGGCGTGGAAAGCAGGCGGCGCTGAATTCGGCGATGATTCTGGGCGCGATGACTCTTGTAGGAGTACTTGTGATCAACCTGAGACCAGGATGGGTGCGAGCCGGCTTGCCTCTCTCGGCGGGTGTGACGATCTATGTGGCCGCAACCGACCTGGTCCCGGAGGTGAATCGCGAACCAGGCATCCGGATGGCTCTGATCTTCTTCGCTGGGGTTGCAGTGTTCTTCCTGCTGAAGCTGTTGGCCCCTGCTTAAGATGCTGCCTGGACCGTAAGGGTGACGGTGGCCGTATGGCGAAGCGCGGCTCCTGTGTTGTCAAGGGCGGTCCCAGTAACGGTGATCGTGTAGGACTTTGTCGGCGTGACGGCATTGCTTCCTGTACGCACCCGATCGCCGCAGCCTGTCGTGAGCAGCAACGGTGCCACGAGAAAAACGATGGTGAGAATCCGCGCTCGAGCGTATCGCTGCTTGCAGAGGGGTGCGGCAAGCAACGGCAGAATCAGCAGTGCAAGGGTGAAGGGCTCTCTCTTGTGGGCAAGCTGCGCGGTCTTCGGCGTCTGGATCGTCATCGTAAAGGAGCCGGATGCGGTTCCAGGCGGTATGCTGCCGGGATTGAAAGAGGCGGTCGCAAGATCAGGGAGTCCTGAGGCCGAGAGGGTCACCGGACTCGAAAGATTGCCCTGCGTGTTGACTACGAAGGCGAAGTTGACCGAGCCTCCGGAGACGATCGTCTGCATCGTTGCGCTGCTCGATGCCAGCGTGAAATCAGCCGGCTCCCCCTGGGGAGTATTGACGATGAACAGCGCAGTGGGTGAGGTGCTGGAGAGAAAGTTCGTGTCTCCCGAATAGACAGCGGAGAGACTGTGTGGCCCTGTTCCCAGCGAGGAGGTTGCAAAGATCAGGTTGCCCGAAGCGTTCGCGCTTCCGGCCGTCAGCAGTGTTCCTCCATCCGAGAGCAGGATGGCCCCGGTGGGCGTCCCGCTGGTCGCGCTGGCCACATGAACGCTGAGCAGAACAGGCTGTCCCGCATCGACGCTGGTCGCGGTGGCGAGAGTGGCTGTGGTTGCCGTAAGCGCCGTAGCCGTGCGAGCCTTCGTGATCGTCAGGATAGGTTGCGCGGAGAGCGTGTAGTTGCCCGCGGCCGCTCCTGTAAGGACCGCGCTGAGAGGATAGGCTCCCGCAAAGGGATGTGCGGGAACATCGGCAGAGACAGTGACCGCCACAGAAGACTGGTCGCGGGGGAGAACTCCGGTGAGACCACCAAGGATGGCCGGGATCTCTTCGCCGTACTGGAGCGAGCCCGGCGAGATCACCGCCGTGATCGGCAACGGATTCACGGTCAGGGGAAAGACCGCGCTCTGCGCTGCGATGTGCGAGGAGTCGCCACCGTAGGACGCGGTGAGGATGTGCTGGCCCGCAGGCAGAAGTGATGTGTCCAGGATGGCTGCATTCGAGGAGAGCGGGACGATCATGGACGAGCCTGAAGCTCCCGTGAAGCTGTCGGAAAAGGTGACCGTGCCTGCCGCCTCGTCAGGAGAGAGCAACGTTGCTGTGACCTTTCCCGAGCCGTACGTAACAGCGGCATCGCCTGTGATCGACAGGCTGACTGGATTCTCCGCGCCCAGCCCCGCGATCGTCCGAAGCGATGCTCCGGATACCTGACGGACTCTCTGGTTCGCTGTATCGGCAACCGTGACCAGCCCCGAGGGGTTGATCGCCGTCGTCTGGATCGCTGTTGTCCGGGGAGTGTCCAGGGATGCGGCATCGGGCGCTCCACCATCGCCGGCGAAGCCCTGGGTTCCATCTCCTATGACTGTGGTGATTGCTCCGGTCGCTGCGTCGATACGGCGAATGCGATGGTTCGCGGTGTCGGCGAGGTAGAGGTTCCCTTCCGGGTCCATGGAGAGTCCTCGAGGAAGCGCCAGCCTTGCTCCTGTAGAAGAGCCGGAGTCGCCCGCATATCCGAAGGCTCCGGTGCCCGCAACCGTGGTGATGACTCCCGACGTGGCACCCACCCGTCGGATGCGCTGATTGTGAGTATCGGCAAGGTACAGATTGCCCTGCGTATCTACGGCAAGCCCCTGGGGGGAGTCGAGCAGCGCCGTGGCCGCGCGTCCACTGTCGCCAGCATATCCCTGAGTTCCGGCTCCAGCGACCGTGGTGATCGTGCCGGTTGAGGCGTCGATGTGGCGGATGCGATGGCTTCCAGCATCGGCGAGGTAGAGGTTGCTCTTCGCATCCAGCGCGATCGCGATGGGCCGGTCCAGTGTCGCGGCCAGCGCTGGGCCGCTGTCTCCTGTAGCGCCCGCGGCGGAGCCTCCTGCGATCGTGGTAATGATGCCGTTTGAGAGATCGACCTTACGGATGCGATGGTTGTGCGTGTCGGCGATGTAAAGGCCGGTCGCATCGACAGCCAATCCCTCCGGAGAATCCAGCAGGGCCTGCGATGCCTGCGCGCGGTCGCCATCGTAGCCCTGCGTCCCTGTCCCGGCCACGGTCGTGATGAAGCCGGAGCGATCGACTTTGCGTACGACGTGCCTTGCAGTCTCGGCGATGTAAAGATTGC
>Ga0193743_1002079_pt1 | contig 14373 bp, 11 predicted proteins | sample L2c2metaG_FD_143038 | JGI IMG/M metagenome (GOLD analysis project Ga0193743, IMG submission 143038) | Soil microbial communities from a riparian zone of the East river system, Colorado, United States - L2c2 | ecosystem: Environmental > Terrestrial > Soil > Riparian zone | place: USA: East River... | reverse complement strand
CATCGGCTACGTCGTCGCGCAGACGCTGGAGCAGGCACAGGACGCCGCCAGCAGGGTGACGGTCACCTACGGCTCCCAGCAGGCGCCGCAGACGTTCATCGCCGACAACCCCGGCGGCGTGCACGTGCCCCCGGAGCAGGAGCTGGTCGTCGGCGACCCGCAACGCGGGCTGGCGGCGGCCGACGTGACCGTCACCGGCCGGTACACCACGCCGGCGCATCACCACAACGCCATCGAGCCGCACGCGATCGTCGCGTACTGGGAGGGCGACCGGTTCACCGCGCACGTCAGCACCCAGGGCGTGAGCAACAGCCAGCGGTCGCTCAGCGGCGCCGTCGGCGTTCCACCCGCGAATGCGCACGTGCTGTGCGAGTACCTCGGCGGGGGTTTCGGCGGCAAGACATCCGCGGCCGCGGGCCCGTTCGCGCAGCACACCGTTGCGATCGCGCGCCAGCTCGGCCGGCCGATCAAGCTGGTGATGTCCCGCGCCCAGATCTACTCCATCGTCGGGCAGCGCGCGGAGTACCAGGCCGACGTCACCATCGGCGCCCGGCGCGACGGCACCCTGACCTCGATGATCCACTTCGGGACGCAGCAGCAGTCGCGTGGCAGCGAGATGATGTTCAACCCGAACCGCTCGGTCCAGCGCCTCTACCGCGTGCCCAACCTGCACACCCGGGCGCAGGGGGTGCAGCTCGACCTCCCGTCGGCGAACTTCATGCGTGCGCCCGAGCTGCCCGCGCACTTCGCCATGGAGACCGCACTCGACGAGCTCAGCTACGAGCTCGGCATGGACCCGGTGGAGCTGCGGATCCGCAACAACACCGACATCAGCCCGTCCACCGGCCTGCGCTTCAGCAGCCGCTACCTGGCCGATGCGTACGCCATGGCCCGCACCGCCTTCGGCTGGGAGCGGCGCAACCCCAAGCCCGGTGCCACCCGGGACGGCGACGAGTTCATCGGGTGGGGGATGGCTACCGAGATGCACGCGCACGACGGTGGCTCGGCGTCGGCGCGCGTCCAGGTCGGCCTCGACGGGACCGCTGTGGCAACGTGCGGCACGCAGGACATCGGCACGGGCACCTACACGGTGATGACGCAGGTGGCCGCCCAGGCACTGGGGATCCCGGTCCCGCAGGTCTCCTTCCGGCTCGGCGACACCGACTATCCGGTGGCGGGCCTGTCGGCGTCGTCGGCGACCGTGCCGAGCGTCACCGGCGCGGTGGACCGGGCCGGGCGGGCGGTGCGCGATGCCGTCGTCGCGCTGGCGATCGCCGACACCGCATCGCCGCTGCACGGGCTGGCACCCGAGGCCGTCGTCGCGGAGAACGGGTTCCTCTTCGCCACGGCCGACCGCGCCCGGCGCGACAGCTACCGCGAGGTCGTCACCCGGCACGGCGCGCCGGTGGAGAACACCGCGACCAGCAACAACCAGCCCGGCAACAGTTGCGGGGCGGTCTTCGTCGAGGTCCGGGTCGATCCCCGCTACGGCCGCGTCCGGGTGACCCGGGTCGTCGGCGCCTACGACTGCGGGCGCGTCCTCAACCAGCAGACAGCGCGCAGCCAGGTGATCGGCGGGATGACCTGGGGCATCGGCATCGCGCTGATGGAACACACCCTCTACGACGGGCGCACGGCGCGCGTGGTCAACCCGAACATGTCCACCTACCTCGTGGCGGTCAACGCGGACGTGCCGGACCTCGACGTCATGTTCGTGGACAAGCCCGACCCGGTCAGCACCGCCCTCGGCGCTCGAGGATTCGGCGAATGCCCGATCACCGGAGTGCCGGCCGCGATCGGCAACGCCATCTACCACGCGACAGGTCAACGAATACGGGACCTCCCGTTCACTCAAGACAAGCTGCTCTAGTTTCTCCGAGCCGCCGTCCCACGACACTCATTGGTTCGCTACACAGTTGCCGGTGCTTCGACAGCCGGTGCGAGTCCATTGGTCGACTCGTCCGGCTCAGGCGCGAGATCCTTGAATACCGCGAAGCTGGACGGCTGTTCGGTGAGATACGGAAAATGGAACCCGCACTTCGGGCATTGCTCGCGCAATACCGCTTGTTCGCTGCCCAGGTCGTAGCTCTTGTCTTGAAGCTCGCCACAGCACGGACAGATGCGCAGAAGCCGGGTTCCGACAAGCTCGAAGTTTGTGATGATGTCTTCCATGATGGCGCCGTTGGCCGCCCACGCCTTGGCGTGCTTGTGGTAGGTGTCCATGTGCCAGTCGTAGAGTGCCTCTTTGCTCGCCCAGAAGCTGCACTCGTTGAACCAGGTGGGGTCGTCAGGGTGCTCCCACCAGGTTAGATGGATGAAACCCGGAAGCTGCATCAAATGGTGCCGGGTATCGCCGAACACTACCTTGAACTTCTCGTAGGCATCGGGGCTGGAGAAGCGGACGCGCTGCATGCTCAGGTAGATAGCCACGGAGGAAGCCCTTCCGTTCGGCGCACGAGAAGTGGTTCCTCAACCATAGCCAGATCGCTACTCTTCAACAGATCCAATTCTGGGGCTCGTGGGAGTACCACATGCAATCTGGCGGTAACGAAGCACGCGCGCACCTCGGCGCCGCGGCTGGCCCTGCCTACCGTCGACTGTACGAGCGGATCCGCGAGGCAATCCTGAGTGGCCAACTCACCGCGGGCGCCCGGTTGCCCGCCAGCCGTCAGCTTGCCGCGGAGTCAGGAGTGTCGCGCAACACCGTCTTGGCCGCCTTCGATCAGCTGAATGCCGAGGGCTACCTCGAGGCGCGTCGCGGCTCCGGAACCTACGTGGCGCGGGTGCTCCCCGAACAGATGATCAGCCCTGGACGAGCGGTCAAGTCCAGCGCGCAGAGCCGGGCGACACCGCGCGGGCTGTCCGAACGGGGACAGCGCATCGCCGGCACTGATCGAATGCCGCTGCCCGCGATCACCGGGGCCTCCAGCCACTCGACAGCGTTCCAGATCGGGCTCCCCGGGTTGGACGAGTTCCCCTCAGAACTGTGGGCTCGTCTGTACGCCGCACGCATGCGCCAGTCGGCACGCGATCTCATGCGCTACGACGACGCGGCGGGCTATCGGCCGTTGCGGGAGGCCATCGCCGCCTACATCGCGACCGCCCGGGGCATCCGATGTACAGCCGACCAGGTCGTCGTCGTGTCAGGTTCGCAGCAGGCGCTGGAGTTCTGCGCACGGATCCTGCTCGATCCCGGCGACCCGGCCTGGATCGAGGACCCCGGCTACCTCGGCGCCCGGGCCGCGCTCATCTCCGCGGGCGCCCGGCTGGTACCGGTACCGGTGGACGACAAGGGCCTCGACGTGAGCGCGGGCATCGAACGTGAGCCGGGTGCCCGGCTCGCCATCGTGACGCCGTCGCACCAGTTTCCCCTCGGTTCCACGCTGTCGCTGGAACGCAGAATCGCGCTGATCGACTGGGCCGCCCGGGCCGGGGTTTGGGTGGTGGAGGACGACTACGACAGCGAGTTCCACTATGTCGGTCGCCCGCTCGCCGCGCTCCAGGCCATCGACCAACACGACCGGGTCATCTATGTCGGAACCTTCAGCAAGGCGATGTTCCCCAGCCTGCGCCTTGGCTACCTGATCGCGCCGCGGGAACTCGTCGACGGCTTCACCGCGGCCCACCTCAGCACGGACATGCATGCTCATCTGCTCGACCAGGCCGTCCTCACCGACTTCATCCGGGAAGGCCACTTCAACCGCCACCTGCGGCGGATGCGCGTCCTTTACGGCACACGACAGAAGGCGCTCATCCGTGAGGCCGACCGGCTGCGCGGACGGCTACGGGTCGCACCATCGGACGGCGGCCTGCACGTCATCGGCTGGCTGCCCAAGGACTTCGACGACCGAGAGGTCGCGACGGCGGCCGCCCGCCGCGACATCCACGCATGGCCGCTCTCACTGCACTCCATCGAGCCGAACCACCCGCCGGCCCTGCTACTCGGCTACGCCGGCACGACCGAGCCCGACATCCGCGAGGGCATCGACATTCTCGGCCAGCTACTCGGCGGACGGGCTACCGCCAAGTGAGCGAGCTGCCCGAGGAGCGGGAGCCCGGTCAGGCCTGTGGTGTTCATGCGGATGCGCCGATGGCGGCGGACGCGCTGACCTGCGACTGCCGCTGCCGCTGCCGCACCAGGCTTATCAGGTCGTCCAGAACGGTCAGCAGCAGCGTGCGGGCGGGGCGAGCCAGCCGGTAGCGTGCCGTCCTCGGCCAACTGCTGGTGAGCGTGGAACAGGTAGAACTCGGGTTGACCGAGCACGTTCGCGTCCAGCTTGTGCAGCACTTGCCGCAGGGCTAGCTGCGCTCGCACGGTCCCGAACGGCCCGGTCGATGCGCCGATGATGGCCACCGGCTTGCGGTGCAGCACCGCGTCCGCCCCATCCGGCCGCGACAGCCAGTCGAGAGCGTTGGCAGGTGGCCTGGGACAAGGACGGCAGCGTCGACTACCGCCCGGAGGTCGTGCCGCTGATCATGGGTCCGCTGCACGAAGGGACGCGACGCTGCGCGGCGAGTTCGCTGGTCGGCGTCCAGGCCCTGTTCGCCCCGGGCTACCTCATTGAAATCGAGGCCGTGGCCCGTATACCCGAAGCGTGAGCGCCGCGCGCCGGACGTCACCTCGTGCCGGTTGCCGGGCCCCGGGCGGCGCGCAGCACCGGCCCGATCTCGGCGGCCGCGCCCGGTCCGTACGCCGCGCGGACACGCTCGGTGTTCCGGTCGGCGTCGATGGCCCATTCCTGGGTGCCGGTGGTTTCCAGCACCAGGGTGGCGATCAGGGAGCCGAGCTGCGCCGCGCGTTCCACCCCGAGGCCGCCGTCGATGCCGGCCAGGAAACCGGCCCGGAACGCGTCGCCGCCACCGGTCGGGTCCTCGATGGATTCGGTCGGCACCACGTCGACGTGCAGGTCGGTGCCGTCGCGGCCGACTAGTACCGAGCCCTTGTTCGACAGGGTGGTGATCCGCAGGCCGACCCGGTCGGTGAGCTCGGCCTCGCTCCAACCGGTCCGCCGCGTGAGCAGCTCCCACTCGTACTCGTTGGTGAACAGGTATTTCGCGCCGTCCACCAGTGCGCGGCATTGCTCGGCGTCCAGTCTGGGCAGCTGCTGCGACGGATCGGCGGCGAAGGCGATACCGAGCGCGCGGGCCTGCTCGGTGTGCGCCAGCATGGCGTCCGGGTCGTTCGCCCCGACCAGCACCAGCGCGATCCGGTGGCTCGCCACCAGCGGTTGCAGCGAGATCTCCCGGGCGTGGCTCATCGCGCCGGGGTAGAACGAGGCGATCTGGCACTGGTCGTTGTCGGTGGTGCAGGTGAATCGAGGCGTGTGCGCGGCGTCGACGGTGAGTACCCCGGCGCAGTCCACCCCGTGTCGCTCCAGCCAGTCGCGGTAGTCGGCGAAGTCGGACCCGACCGCGCCCACCAGGATCGGGCGCTGGCCGAGCACGCCCATGCCGAAGGCGATGTTGGCGCCGACCCCGCCCCGGCGGATCACCAGGTCGTCGACCAGGAAGCTGAGCGAGACCTTGTCGAGCTGCTCGGCGAGCAACTGCTCGGCAAAACGACCCGGGAAGTGCATCAGGTGGTCGGTGGCGATCGAACCGGTGATGGCGGTGGTTCCAACTGGCATGGCTACTCCCAGGTGAGCGCGGCGGATCCCCGCGAGCGGCGGCGCGCGCCGCCCCGGTGCAACCGTCGATGGGGTCAGAAGATGATGGTGGTGCGCCCGTTCACGAGTACCCGGCCCTCGGCGTGCCAGGCCACCGCGCGGGCCAGGACGGTCCGTTCGATGTCGGCGCCCCGCTGGGCGAGCTCGCGCGCGGTTACCCGGTGGCTCACCCGGACCACGTCCTGCTCGATGATCGGGCCCTCGTCCAGGTCCTCGGTGGCGTAGTGCGCGGTCGCGCCGATCAGCTTCACCCCGCGTTCCTTGGCTCGCTCGTAGGGGCCTGCGCCGGCGAAGGCGGGCAGGAACGAGTGGTGAATGTTGATCACCGGTACGCCCACAGCGTTGAGGAAGTCGCCGGAGAGGATCTGCATGTAGCGGGCCAGCACCACCAGGTCGACCCGACCGCGCAGTAGTTCCAGCTGTCGGGATTCGGCGTCGGCCTTGGTCGCCTGGCTCATCGGTATGTGCTCGAAGGGCACTCCGAACGCGGCCACGTCCGATGCCAGGTCGGCGTGGTTGGACACCACCTGGACGACCTCGATTGGCAGCTCGCCGCGCCGGGTCCGCCACAGCAGGTCCAGCAGGCAGTGGTCGTAGCGTGACGCGAACAGCGCCACCCGGATCGGTACCGAAGCGTCGCGTAGCTGGAAGTCGGCGCGCAGCGGGCCGGCTACCTCCTCGCCGAAGCCCCGCTCCAGCCCGGCCAGCTCGGTGGCCAGCCCGGGGAGGTGGAACACGATGCGCAGGAAGAACCGCCCGCCCCGGGGCCCGGTGGAGTATTGGTCGGACTGCACGATGTTCGCGGCGCGCCGGTGCAGGAACGTGGTGATCTTCGAGACGATCCCCGGCCCGTCCACACAGGAGACGACCAACAGGCCCACATCGGCCCCGGTGTCGCGGTCCGGCTGTGTGGCGGGCGCGAGCTGCTCGATCAGGACGGTCATGGTCAGTACCGGTAGTGCTCGGGCTTGAACGGGCCCTCGACGTCGACGCCGATGTACTCGGCCTGGTCCTTGGTGAGCTTGGTCAGCTCGCCGCCGAGGGCCTGCACGTGGATCCGGGCGACCTTCTCGTCCAGGATCTTGGGCAGCCGATACACGTCGCGGTTGTACTCCTCGTGCTTGGTGAACAGCTCGACCTGCGCGATCACCTGGTTGGCGAAGCTGTTGGACATCACGAAGCTGGGGTGCCCGGTGGCGTTGCCCAGGTTCAGCAACCGTCCCTCGGACAGCACCAGGATGGAGTGCCCGTCCGGGAACACCCACTCGTCCACCTGCGGCTTGATGTTGATCCGCCGGATCCCCGGGTAACGGGCCAGCCCGGCCATGTCGATCTCGTTGTCGAAGTGCCCGACGTTGCCCACGATCGCCTGGTGCTTCATCTTCGCCATGTGCTCGACGGTGACGATGTCCTTGTTGCCGGTGGTGGTGATGACCAGGTCCGCCCGGCCGATCACGTCGTCCAGCAGCGCGACCTGGAAACCCTCCAGCAGCGCCTGCAGCGCGCAGATCGGGTCCACCTCGGCCACGATCACCCGGGCGCCCTGCCCGGACAGGGCCTCCGCCGAGCCCTTGCCGACGTCGCCGAACCCGGCCACCACCGCGACCTTGCCGCCGATCAGCACGTCGGTGCCCCGGTTGATGCCGTCGATCAGTGAGTGCCGGATGCCGTACTTGTTGTCGAACTTGGACTTGGTCACCGAATCGTTCACGTTGATCGCCGGGAACAACAGCTGCCCCTGCTCAGCGAGCTGATACAGCCGGTGCACGCCGGTGGTGGTCTCCTCGGTGACGCCGCGGATGTCGGCGGAGACCCGGGTCCAGCGCTGGGGGTCGGCGGCCAAGCTCCGGCGCAGCGTGTCCATGATGACCCGGAACTCCTCCGACGCGGTCAGGTCGTCGTCCTCGATCGCCGGCACCACCCCGGTCGCCTCGAACTCCACCCCCTTGTGCACCAGCAGGGTGGCGTCGCCGCCGTCGTCCAGGATCATGTTCGGGCCGACCAGAGCGCCCTCGGCGTCGGTGAACAGGAACAGCTGCTCGGTGCACCACCAGTACTCCCCCAGCGACTCGCCCTTCCAAGCGAACACCGGCACGCCCTGGGGTGACTCCGGGGTGCCGTGTGGGCCGACGACAGCCGCGGCGGCGGCGTGGTCCTGGGTGGAGAAGATGTTGCAGGACACCCAGCGCACCTGGGCACCGAGGCTGACCAATGTCTCGATCAGCACCGCGGTCTGCACCGTCATGTGCAGCGACCCGGCGATCCGGGCACCGTGCAACGGGCGGGCCTCGGCGTACTCCCGGCGCAGCGCCATCAACCCAGGCATCTCGTGCTCGGCGAGCCGGATCTCCTTGCGACCGAACTCGGCGAGCCCCAGGTCGGCCACCGCGAACCCCAACCCGTTGCGGCGCTGGTGCAGGGCGTGCCCGGGTGCTTCTGTTGTTGTCACGGTGGTTCCTCTCAGGCCGAGACCGGGGCCATGGCCGGGGCGTCGGAGACGGTCAGTCCGGCGGCCGCACGCAGCGCGTCGGCGCGGTCGGTGTGTTCCCAGGGCAGGTCGACATCGGTGCGGCCGAAATGCCCGTACGCCGAGGTCGGTGAATAGATCGGTCGGTGCAGGCCCAGGTAGCCGCGGAACGCGGCCGGGCGCAGGTCGAAGTGCTCGGTCACCAGATTCTCGATCAGACTCCGGCTGACCCGCTCGGTACCGAAGGTGTCGATCAGCAGCGACACCGGCCGGGCCACCCCGATCGCGTAGGCCACCTGCACCTCCGCCCGCGCGGCCAACCCGGCGGCCACCACGTTCTTCGCCACGTACCGGGCGGCATAGGCGGCGGAGCGGTCCACCTTCGATGGGTCCTTGCCGGAGAAGGCACCACCGCCGTGGCGGGCGTAACCGCCGTAGGTGTCCACGATGATCTTGCGACCGGTCAGCCCGGCATCCCCGACCGGACCGCCGATCACGAACCGCCCGGTGGGGTTGACCAGCAGGTCCGCCCGCAGCGCGTCGGTGTCGTAGAAGTCGGCCGGCAGCTGGTGGGTGATCACGTGCCGCCACAGGTCTTCGCGGATCTGCTCGGTGCTGACCTCCTCGGCGTGCTGGGTGGAGATCAACACCTGCTCCACCGCGACCGGCACGTTGCCCCGGTAGCGCACGCTGACCTGCGTCTTGCCGTCCGGGCGCAGGTAACCCAGGGTGCCGTCCTTGCGCACCGCCGCCAGCCGCCGAGACAGCCGGTGCGCCAGCGCGATCGGCATCGGCATCAGCTCGGGCGTCTCGTCGGTGGCGTAGCCGAACATCATCCCCTGATCCCCGGCGCCGGCCCGGTCCAGCTCGTCGTCAGACAGCCTGCCCCGGTGCTCGTGGGCGCGGCTTTCAAAGGCTGCGTCGACGCCCTGGGCGATGTCCGGGGACTGCTTGTCCAGCGCCACCAATACCGCGCAGCTGTGCCCGTCAAACCCGAACCGGCCGTCGTCGTAACCGATCCGGTTGACCGTGTCCCGCACGATCTGGGTGTAGTCCAGCTGCCCCGGCGTGGTGATCTCCCCGGCCAGCACCACCATCCCGGTGGTGATCAGCGTTTCACACGCCACCCTGGAGTACGGGTCGATGGTCAACGCGGCGTCCAGCACGGCATCGGAGATCGCGTCGGCCATCTTGTCCGGATGGCCCTCGGTCACCGACTCGGAGGTGAACAGGTACCCCCTCGGCTCCGGCTGCGTCATGGTCAAACTCCTTGAGAGACGGTGTTGCGGTCGGCGGGTGGGGTAGCTGACTCGGCGGCGGCCGGGGATTTCCGGACCGGCTGGGGTGGCCCGGCGACCGGCTCCCTGGCGGCGAGCTCGGCCCGCACGGTCCGGGTGCCGAGCACCATGGCGGCCAGCTTTGCCCTGGCCACCGCCCCGGATACGTTGCGCAGTCCGCAGTCCGGGTTGATCGTCAGGCGCTCGGCGGGAACCAGCTCGAGCGCGCTGCGGATCCGGGCGGCGATCAGCTCGGGCGTCTCGACCTCGGAGCTCTTCACGTCGATCACGCCGAGCCCGATCCCCCGGTCCCAGCCGAACTTGGCCACCACCGGCAGGTCCTGGTAGCCCTTGCGGGCGAACTCCAGCACCAGCTGGTCCACCTGCGCGTCCAGCACGGCCGGGAACAGGAAGTCGTAGTGCCCCTCCCACAGTGGGCGGGCGTACCGGTTGCCGTAACAGACATGCAGCGCCCAGCCCACATCCACGCCCTCGGTCACCACATTGATCGCTTCCACCGCGGTGCTCACCTGGTCGGGATGGCCGGCCAGGAACGGCTCGTCGATCTGCAACAGCTCGGCGCCACGGTCGGCCAAGGCCCTCGCCTCGGCGTTGAGCACCCGGGCCATCGCCAGCACCAGCTCGCGCTGGTCCGGGTACGCCTCGTTGCGCACGCGCTGCGCCAACGAGAACGGTCCGGTGAAGGAGAACTTGATCGGACCGGCGCACTGGGAGGCGGTAAAGGCAAAGTCGTCGGCCAGCCCGATCGGCGCGTGCCCGGACGGCGGCAGCGGGGCAGGCAGCCGGACCCGGTAGTAGTCGAAGTAGTAGTCCTTGGCCCTCTCGGCGATCTCCACGCCTGGCATCCTGGCCAGGAAGTAGTCGATGTCGTTGTCCCGGCGCAGCTCGCCGTCCGACACGATGTCGATCCCGGCCAGCTCCTGGTCGCACAGCGCCGCCTTGATCGCCATCTCGTGCAGGTCGTCCAGCTGCGACTGGCTCATCCGACCCCGGTAGTAGTCGGTCTTGAGCCGCTCCATCCACTCCGGTACCGGGTAGGAGCCGACCACCGTAGTAGGCAGAGCAGGCAGCCCGCGCATCAGTCCATCACCTGCGCGGTCATCGTGATGATGTTTCCGCCGCCGCGGTGGGCGAACGGTGCGTAGTGCACCTCGAAGCCCTTGCGCCGCCCGACGTGCGCCAGCAGCGGCCCGTTGACCCAGTTCACCACCGACCCGTCGTACTTGCCGGGCCCCCGGAAGTTGGTGCGGTAGGCCTGTACGTCGGTGACGAACAGGTCGTGACAGACCAACTTGCCGAACGGGTGCAGCAGCGTCAGGCTGTCGGTGAAGCTGGCCAGCGCACCGTTGTTGACGTGCATCCGCACATCCGCCCCGGACTCCAGCAGCGGCCGCAACATCTCCCCGTTGACCGAAGGGGCCAGCTCGTACAGGTCGAGGCCGGTGAGCGGCACATAACGCTCGGCCAGGCGCAGCGCGCTCCACACCTCACGCCAGAACGTCACCGCCGCATCCGCGTCGGCGAACAGCGCCGGCGCGGCCTCGGCCAGCAGCGCCGGACCCAGCCTGGGCAGCTTGCGCACCAGCGCGGCCAGCTCCTCGACCGACACCGGCGCCGGCGCTGACACCGACAGCAACTCGGCCAGCCTGGCCGCCTCGGCCGCCGGCAGGAACGCGCGGGTCTGCACCTGGTAGGTCCGCCCGCCCAGCTGGGTCACCTCGTCGCTCGGCAGATTGTCGTAGACGTTGGAGATGTAGACCAAGAACACCTTCTGCCGCAGGAAGCCCAGCGAGCGGCTCGGCCGGGTGGCGTCCAAGGTGAACGAGCTGATGTGCCCGAGATGTTCGGCGACGGCCTCCCTGGCCAGGTCCAGGACGTGCGGAGAGTAGTCGCACATCAGGTAGTGCAGCCGCCGGTAATACCCCCCGCCATGCTGGGCGTCCAGCGCGCGCAGCTCGTCCAGGAACACCTTCGCCTGCCCGCCGTTGCCCACCCCGAGCTCCACGACGTAGAGCTCCTCGGGCAGCGCACCGGACGCGGCCAGCCGGTCCCACACCGCGAACAACTCGCCGATCAGCCCGCGCGCGGCGTCCTGATTGCGCGCGTCGCTCTCCCCTCCCGGCAGCGCCTGCTCGTAGCCACGCCCGGTCGACTTCTCCCACAGGTCCAGGTCACGCCAGTACAGCGCGTTGAAGTCCCAGACCAGCGACGCGCTTCCCGGCCCAAACTCCTCCAGCCACACTCGGTCGCCGCTGCCACAGACAGTGCGATCGCGCAGCAGTGCGGCGGCCCGCTGCTTGAGCGAAGGGTCGGCGCCGCGCCGGACATCGATGGCGATCTCGATCTCCTCCTCGCGGCCCCCGTCCGGCAGCACGGCCGGGTCGGTGCCGGCGTGGCGCTGCGCCAGCCCGAGGATCGGCCGCAGGTCGACCAGTTCCCGGAAGTTCTGCTTGTACTGCACCCAGTCGCAGACCACCCTGACCTTGTCGAGATCCGCTGAATCCTCGCTCAACGCCTCCACGACCGGCCCGAGCGAGGCGGCGATATCCGGCGGCTTGTTACCCCGGAGCCTGGCGTGCGGTCGGAAGTCAACCAACATGACCGATGCCTTCCCTGGTCGATACAGCGGTGGTCGATACAGCGGTGGTCGAGCCTGAGGCGCGGAGGTCGGGCTGGGCGGCCGGACCCACTCCGGCCCGGCGCACGATGTCCGGCACCCCGCGCTCGTAGCCGATGGCCATCAGGTGCACCCCGGCCACCCCAGGGATGGCCCGCAGCCGCTGGATCGTCTCGATGCACATCGCGATCCCCTCGGCGGCGACCCGGTTCTCCGGCACCCCGCGCAGCCTGCGCGCCACCTGCTCGGGGACGTGGATCCCGGGCACACCGGTCCGTAGGAACTCCAGCACCCGCAGCGAGCGAATCGGGCCGACGCCGGCGAGCACCGCGCACCGCTCGGTCACGCCCAGCTCGCCCAGCCGGGCCATCCACCGCTCGAACGCCTCGACGTCGAACACGTACTGGGTCTGGACGAACTCAGCTCCCGCCGCCACTTTCTTGGCGAGCCGCCGAGCCCGGAACTCGGTGGGCGGGGCGAACGGGTTCTCCACGGTGCCGATCAGCCAGTTGGGCCGTACCGACAACGCCTGCCCGGACATCAGCACGCCGTCGTCGCGCAATGTGCGAGCCAACCAGGTCAGCTGCACGCCATCCAGGTCGAACACCGGCTTCGCGTCCGGATGGTCGCCGAACCGGGGATGGTCCCCGGTCAACAGCAGCACGTTGGGGATGCCCAGCGCGCCGGCGGACAACAGGTCAGACTGCAGGCCAATCCGGTTGCGGTCCCGGCAGGTCAACTGCATCACCGGTTCAACACCGGCCCGCATCGCCAGCAGGCTGCCACCCAGGCTGGACAGCCGCACATGCGCGCCCTGGTTATCGGTCACGTTCGCCGCGTCCACCCAACCGCGCAGCAGTTCCGCCTTACGCTCGATCGCATCCGGGTCCGCGCCACGCGGCGGGCCGATCTCCGCGGTCACCACGAATCGCCCGGAACGCAGCGCCGCTCGCAGCTCACTCACCGTGCGCACCACTGAAAAGCATGACTCATGTTGCTCGACTCTCTCCCGAACGAGCAAAAAGAAATGACTACAGATTCGCACCGAGGAATTGTCGGAACGAATCCCTTTAGCGGGGCGGCTACCGCTGTGCCTGGCTATCCAGCAACGCCCGCGCCACTACAGGTCGCAGATCTTTCGGCACAGCGATTCGAGACGCCCGAAGGTGCGCAACGGCAGCACGCAATTCAGACACCTCCCGCCGAAGCTCGTCGATTGTCACCTGGCAACCGCAAGGCCGCTCAACCTGTAGCGCTCATTTCTCTCCCCGACCTTGGGCGGCAATCACTTCGTTCACCGTAACCGCGGCGATCGGCGCGGGATATGTGCGACGAACCAACGTCGAGCCACGCGGGCTTGGGGATCCAAACAAGCATTCCGGGGTGGGCTCCGACCGTGGTCATCTCGGGCTGAGCCCCAGCTCGCGGCGGAGCAACGGGTCACGGGCCGCCGGATCGACCCACAGGCCCTCGTCCCGGCCCTGCCAGTAGTTCACCCACGAGCTGCGCCCCCACTCCCGGTGGTCGACCGGTCGCTGCAGCAGGTCCAGGTCGCCGCCATGGCCAGCTCCCTCGGCGCGCTCGTACGCGGTCACCCAGACGCAGCGCAGCTGGGGGATCACCTCGCACATTCCGCTCGTGGAGACCCCGCCGCACGGCCCGTTGCGTAGTTGCTTCGGACAGGTCATCGGGCAGGTGTAGCCGGTCGCCGGCAGCGCGCACTGCCCGCACATCCGGCAACCGAACAACTCCTGCTTGGTGACCCGCTCCGCGGCGGTGAACCAGCGGTACAGGCCGGGCCACCGTTCGATCGCCCGGGCCAACCGCCGGTAGAAGCGGTTGGCCGCAAGCAGCCCGTGCAAGGCATAGGTCGGCCGCGCACCCAGCCGGGGACGAGTTGGCCGCGGCCACCCGGAGTCGGTTCCCACCAAAGCCTCCTTATCGGGTCGCCGGGCGCTATCTCCGGATGTATTCGGCACATATGAACCGTGCTCCCGGTGGAATTCGGTAATCACCGCAATGCCGGTCGATGGCTACTCTGGCATCCTGCGGTGCCAGGTGTCATCGGCTCAACTCCCAAAGTCGACCGAACTCCATTGTGACGTGCCACAGTCGGCCAGTACGTGGCGTGCACCGGGCACTCGGTCCGCGTTGAAGCCATCGGCGCTGGTCACAGCGGAGCCGCTGGTCCGACCGGTAGCCGGTTCGGGGTCCGAGCACAAGTGAGCGCCGATCTGCTTGTGTTGAAGCACAGGGACCTCGGAGAATCGACAAGCATCATTGCCGACCACCACTCGCGACCGTATGGTCTGAGCATGGCAGGCG
>Ga0193743_1002078_pt1 | contig 14384 bp, 12 predicted proteins | sample L2c2metaG_FD_143038 | JGI IMG/M metagenome (GOLD analysis project Ga0193743, IMG submission 143038) | Soil microbial communities from a riparian zone of the East river system, Colorado, United States - L2c2 | ecosystem: Environmental > Terrestrial > Soil > Riparian zone | place: USA: East River... | reverse complement strand
AACCAGGCCGAGATCATCAGGTCCCCTGTTGTGAAGCCACACCTCCGAGGTCGCCCGGCCCGGTAAAGCCACATCGAGCTCGAGTAGGCCCTTGCCGTCCGCTTTGGTCAAATCGAACGATGCTCCGCCCGCGGTGGGCAAGCCCGCAATACGCGCCGATCCGAGCAGGAACTGACCGGTCACCGACCACCAGGACTTCATCAATCGTTCGAAATCCGGACCGCCAAACACGCTTGCGCCTACCGCATTTGGAATACCGGCCGCAGACGTTGCCGGAGTACGCTCTGCGCCATTCGTCGCCGGAGTACGTTCTCCGCCATTCCCTCCGAGACCGGCGAGGCCGACGAAGCGATCAACAAGCTCGCTTGCCGCCCGAAACCCTTCCGCCTGGATGGCGCTGAGTGCCCGTGCGTTTGCGGCGGGGTCGAAGACCGACGCCCATGGCACGTCGGAAAGGTTGCCGTTTTCGCCTGAACCTCGCCCCACCAGCCAGTCCTTCCCGTGCATTCGAACCGTGTTCGCGTTGCTTCACGGTATGCTAAGCGGGCAAATCGGGGGTAGGAGAAGCGAATGGCAGTTCTTCATTCTCTGTTGGCGGTCTACGGCGCGTTGGACCAAGCGGCCGTGCAGACACAAGACCCCCAGATGCGCGCTCTCGTTGAGCAACTATTGCCGGGCACGACGGGACCGGGGCAACGCGGGTGGTATGCCGAGATTCAGAAATTCGTACGCCAGAACGCCAGCGAACCGGCAGCAGCCGAGTTTCCGAGCCCGCAAGGTGCCCTCGCGGAACTCACGGGCCAAACTCCGGGGTTGGAGGACACGCCGGCGACGCTCAGCTCCCGAGAAATGGGCCACCTCACCTACGCGGCTGCGTCTCTGCGCAGCCTGAAGAACTCAGCGATCGGTCGAGCCAACCCTGTTCCGGTTCTGCAAGAAGTCGAAATCACCCTGTTGGACGAGATTCTGGGCCTTGCGGGGGACATGCCGCAGGAGCGCGGCAGATCCGTGTCGACCACTCGTGACAGCCGCGTCACACAACTCCAAGAGGTGCTGCAACCATTCACGCGACTGGAGGACTGGGCGCCGCTGATGGCCGAGGCCGCCAATGCCGATAATGGCTTGGTGACGCCCGATGTCGCCGCAATACCTGCGATTACTGCAATCGGCGAAAACAGCGGTCCCCTGATAAGGATTGCAAAAGCAGAGAACGGCGTGCCGTATACCGAGGAATACCACGGCAAGGTCACCGGCGAGGTGATCGAGGTCAACGGCATACTCTGCGCATTGCTCACGACCGAATTCAGGCGTTCCCCCTTCGACATAGAGAAGGTGAAGCGGATAGTCGATCCGCTGAACTGGGATAACTGCAACAAATTCTTCTGGGATATGGAGAGGCTGCGCCCGGACGGTGGGGGCAGCAGTCAGGTTTTGGAGTACGTCAGCACTCATCCGGACTACTACCGCATCAAGACGGCGCTGAAGTACCGGAAGGAGCAGCGCGGCAAGAATGCCGTCATCAATTATGACTTTGCGAACAGCCGCGCGGGCACGGGTGACAGCGGCCAGGTTCGTGTTGACAGCGGATACATCCTCCTGAGTCCGACCGACGACGGAATCGGTACACGGGTCATCACCAGCAAGATGGTGGCGATCGACGGGCTGAGTCCGACCGCAGTCGCCATCTATGCCGCGACGATGGGCTGGGTATCGATCGGAGAAATGATGATGTTCGGCGCTGACGGGCCCGACGCAATGAAAGACCCCATTGACCCCATCATTCCGTGGAAGGAATCACCGGAGACCGAGACGGACACGGACACCGCGAACAGAAGCGGGCAAACCACTACGACGCCCGAAACCGGCGGTCCGCAGCCGAGCCAACCTCCAGGGGTCTCGCGGCTCCTGATGGCGGAGGCGACCAGTCGTCTGGCCGACTACATCGAGAGCGCGTCGAGGGAAAGCGCGGTCGTCGCCGAGAAATGGGTCAAGGGTGACCTCTCCATCAAGGACATGGTCGACTACACCGACAAATTCGGCGGCCGGATGGCAAGCGAGCCGTGGAGGATCTTCGACCAGATGATCAAGCAGGTTGCCACGCGCCCGTCTCCCGGCGGACCTGCCGATGGGCAGAAAGGTGACGGTTCACCATGACCGGTCCGTTAACGGTAAAGCCGGGGCTCGTTGCCGAATACGTTGCGAGCGTCTGGGTGAGGATGCTCCGGCGGAACGGCGCCGTGGCGGACGAGGCGGCCCGCAAGATGAAGGCGGGCGAGTATGGGTACGACGATTATCTGCAGTCCGTCACCAACCTGGTCGATGGCGCCCTGCTCGACGGCGTGGAACTGGCCACGACCTTCCTCGGGGGGCCGGGTTTCAATGTGGCATCGAATGTGAAGCGGTCAGCTCCGTATGCCGTTGGCCCTTACAAGGATCGTCAATATCAGGTGACGATTACGTCTGCATTGAGTCGAGGGTTTGGTGACGCGCTCCCCGCCACGCGGGTCAGCTTCGAATCCTTGCAAGCCAATCAAGCCGAGACGTGCCCTGCGGGCGTCCTCCCGGCCGGCACCGAACAATTCCGTCTCGTAGTCGACCGAACCAACCTCCAAAGCGGCGCTTACGCTGGCAAGGCCGAGGTGACGCCGCTCCCTGCGCCCATGGCAGATGCATGCGACAAGCTCGTGATGGACGTCAGCATCGAGCTGTGACGCGTCCCGACCACCAACCTTCGATCGACGAGCTGCTCGATCGCGCCGTCACGGCGATCAACCGTGGCGACCGCGAAACCGCCGACGCATTGGCCGGACAGGTGCTGGCCATGGATCGCACCAACCCCGACGCCGAAGAGCTGCTCGCCGCGCCGTCTGACCACGGCGAGATCAGGCGGATGACGATCATGTTCGCGGATCTGGTCGATTCGACGGCGCTATCGACGCACGTCGAGCCGGAGGTTTATCGCACCGTCGTCGGCCGATACCGAGACGAGGTGTGCCGGATCGTCGATCAATTCGAGGGACACATCTGCTCGACGAAGGGTGATGGTCTGCTGGCCGTGTTCGGCCATCCTGAGGCCCACGAGAACGATGTTCAGCGGGCGGTGTCAGCGGGCGTCGACATCACCCGGTCCGTCACCGACCTAAGCGAACGAGTGCAGCGGCGATTCGGTTTTGAGATCGAAGTCCGGGTCGGCATTCATCGCGGAATCGTCTATCTGGATACCGCCCAAGACGACGTCTACGGCTTGGCAGCGAACCTGACGGCGCGTGTCAGTAGCCTCGCCGACCCTGGAACCGTCGCCGTGTCAGACTCGATTGAACCGATCATCCGCGGTGGCTTCGAACTGGAGGCGCGGCTGCCGAAACCCGTCAAGGGCGTGGCCGGTCTGATCCGGCACTTTCGCGTCGTTGGCGAGCGCGACGTGACCAGAATCGCCCTCGGTCCGCTGGTCGGTCGTAGACGAGAGATGGCGCATCTGACGGACAGTTGGGACCAGGCAAAGAGGGGCACGCTACGCACGCCGGGAGTGGTGTTGCAGGGCGAGGCCGGAATCGGAAAGAGCCGGCTGGCCTGGGCGGCCGCCGAACAGGCGGAGCGTTCTCATGCCGTGGTCCTCCAGTTGATCGGATCACCGTTTCACGCCGATGTTGGCCTGCGGCCAGTGCGGCGCCTGTTGGAGCGTCGGTGTGGTATCAGCCGTACCTCTGATCCAGCGGAACGCCTCCGGCATCTCGAAAGAGACGTCAGGGAGCGGTCACTCGATCCGGCCTACGTGGTCCCGTTGCTGGCGCCCATACTCGGAATCGATGCCCAACACGGCTATCAACCGGTCGAGGCCGAGGGTACGGCGCTGAACCAGAAGATCGGCGCCGCGGTGCGCGGCTACCTGATCGCGTGTATGCGCGACGGCCCTGCACTGCTTCTCGCCGAGGACATGCACTGGTTCGACGAGGACACCATCGAAGTGATGAATTCGCTGCTGGGCGCCGACCTCGGCGGCCACGTGCTGGTGGTCATGACCGGACGTGATCAGGCATCATTACCCGTGGGTCCGAACGTCGAGGCGTTCTGCCTGGACCCGCTGACCGACGACGAGGCCGACCAGTTGATCGTCGCGCTTCATCCCGAGATGACCGCGGACGCGCGTAGGGCCGTACGCCGTCGGTGCGACGGAGTGCCTCTATACATCGAGGAAGTCGTCGCGAAGCTGAAGGAGCAACCGACAGACGCATCGGAAGCCAAAGCGGTGCCGGACACCCTCTACGAAGCGTTGTTCGCCCGGCTTCGCTCCAGCGCGGACGCCGTGCTTGTCGGCGAGGCTGCCGCCGTGGTCGGGGGCCGCATCGAACGCGGGCTGCTGTTGTCCATCCTCGACTTGAGCGCGAGCGACGTCGACCGCGTGCTTCAGGAACTCACCGACGGGCGGGTGCTTGAACCGCTCGATGAAAACAGCTGGCGATTCCGGCACGAACTGCTGCGCGAGGTCGCAGCCGAGCTGTCACCGCCGAGCCTCCGCCGCCGGTTGCATAGCCGGGTCGCCGATGCGCTGGCCGTGGCCGCCGACGGCAATCCCGACTGGCCCCTGGTGGCACAGCACTACGAACACGCCGAACGGTACGCGGAGGCGGCCGCGGCCTATCGGCAGGCATCGACGGATGCCCGTCGGCGCGGCGCGCTCGGGGAGGCACGGACCTATCTAGGCCATGCGATCGATCAGGTGGAGCGCTCGGCGCCGGGGCCGGATCGCGACTATTTCGAGATCGCTCTTCGCCTTCGACGAGGCTTCCTTGCATCGGCAGCCGAGGGCGTGTCCAGTCCCAACGCCGCTGCCGACTTTGAGCGGTGTCTTCAGCTGTCCAGCAACGAGTTACGTGATGACGAGTTCTTTTCCATCCTGGTCGCCCTCTACGGGTACTACGCGATGCGTGCCGACCTCGACCGAGTAGAGCGGCTGCTTCAGTCCGTGCGAGCTGGCCTCACCGGCCAGCGAGAGTGGTTCCGCCCCTTCAACGACGCCGGTTTCGGGATGGTGCTGTGGTACCGCGGCGATTTTGATTCCGCACGAAAACAACTCGAGGCTGCTGCGTTCTCGCGGAGCGACCAAGGAGCGCAGGAGCTCGAAGCGGTGTGGTTCATGCCCAACGAGGGCACCGCATCCATCTATACCCACGTCGCATTGGCTCGCTACATCCAGGGCGACTTGGCCGGTGCCGAGACGGAATTGGAGCGCACGGAGCACCGATGCGAAGCACTCGGCTTTCCGCAAGGTGCGTTCAGTCTGGCCTACGCCCGTCAGATGGAGTTCTTGATGCGCGTCGAGGCCGGCCAGCTCGAACAGGCCACGGAGGTCGCTTCCGATCTGGCCAGGATCGGTGAGCAGCACGGCTTCGACTCGTGGACGCTAGCCGGGGCGGCTCAGTTGGTCACGGCTGGCGCCGTGTCGGCGCTGGAGGCCGAAGAGGTTGATCCGGCGGAACTTCAGACACATATCGCGGCCCTCAACACGTTCGTGGACGCGTGGCGTGCGTTCGGCGTGATTTCCCTCATCACCTTCTACGACGCGGTGATCGCCCGGCTCCTCGTCGCGGCCGGCAACCTCGCCGAGGCCCGCGATCGCGTGGACGCCGCACTCAGGCTGGCCGCAGAAACCGGCATGCGGTTTCACGATGCCGAGTTGCTCCGCATCCGGGCCCACACACACGAGGACGACGAGGTCCGTAGCACCAACCTGCGGCGAGCCATCGAACTCGCCCGCGACCAGAACGCATTGATCTATGAATTACGCTGCACTATAGATGATTTCAAGCTCCGTGGAGAGCCTGCGCGACAAGGATTGACCGATGCGGTGAACCGCTTCTCCGCCGACAGTACCTGGCCGCCGCTGGCGCATGCACGGGCGCTCCTGGGGTGACGCGACCTGGCGGCAAGGTCGCCATCATCGGCGGCGGCATGGCCGGTTTGAGCGCCGCCTGGCGGCTCAGCGAACCAAGCTGGCGAGAGCGCTTCGACTCCATCACCGTCTACCAACGTGGCTGGCGTCTCGGCGGCAAGGGTGCATCGAGCCGTGGGGACAACGGCCGGATCGAGGAACACGGACTACACATTTGGCTCGGCTCCTATGAGAACGCCTTCGCTCTGCTTCGCGAATGCTACGCCGAACTCGACAGGGCCACGACCGATCCCGCCGCGCCCATCCACACCTGGGATCAGGCGATGATCCCCGCCGACAACCTCGGGTTGGCCGACCAGTGGGGCAGCGATTGGCTGACATGGCTAGGCACATTTAGCCGAAACGACTGCTTACCAGGCGATCCCAATGGCAACGGCCGTGAAATGACCGCGGTGGGATTCGTTCGAAGGGCGCTGCAACTCGTGCTCGACTTCACCGACTCGCAACGTGAGGCGATACCCCTGGGCCTCACGCTGACCGCCTCTCCCCACCCGGCCTCGGCCATTGGCTTGATGGAAACCGTGCGGCGCGCGACGGTCGCTGCGCTGTTCTCAGTCTCGAATCCCGGTGCGCTGGACGGTACTCCAGCCGTACTCCTCGAGCAAGCCCTTGATGCCATCCGCGGCGCACTCGAATACGAGCACCGACCCGACCACAAACGCGCGTGGCTACTGATATCACTGGTGACGGCGGTGATTCGCGGCATCGTCGCCGACAACCTAGTGACGGACCCGCGCGGCTTCCGGGCCATCAACGACGAGGACTTCGGCCAGTGGATTCTGCGCCATGGCGGCCACCCGGATGTCCTCGACTTTCCCTTGGTGCGTGGCGTTTACGACCTCGTATTCGGCTACGAAGAGGCCGACCCGGACCGCCCCGCGGTCGCGGCCGGGCTAATGATCTTCCTCATCGGACTCGTCCTCTTCGAATACAAGGGTGCGATCTTCTGGAAGATGACCGCCGGAATGGGCGACATCGTGATCGCTCCGCTGTACCAGGCACTGCGTGGGCGCGGTGTCGAGTTCGAGTTCTTCCATCGCCTCGACACTCTGCATCTCGATGCCCGCCACCAGACCGTCGACGCCATCGCCATGGGACGGCAGGTCAGGCTCGCCAAAGGCGTTGATCACTACCAGCCGCTGACCACTGTGCGTGGTCTGCCGGTCTTCCCGAACGCGCCTTTAGCCGACCAGATCGAAGCGAAATCTGGGCTGGACGCTCTGGAATCGCATTTCGGCGAGCGCACGGACGTCGAGGCGCGAGTCCTGCGTCGTGGAGTCGACTTCGACCATGTCGTGCTTGCCGTCTCACTCGGAATGGTCCCGATCGTCGCCCAGGAAATGATCGCGGATCGTCCTGAGTGGCAAGAGATGACATCGCGCGTACGCACCGTTGCGACCCAGGCTTTTCAGCTCTGGCTGCGTCCCGACGAGGCCGCCTTGGGATGGCACGAGCCGGGGGTGACGATCAGCGCCTACCTCCGTCCATTCGAGACGTGGGCTTCGATGCCGCAGACGCTGTGGGCCGAGGACTGGCCCGACGATGATGGCCCGAGCACCGTCGCCTACTTCTGCGGCAGCCTCTACGCGCCATGGCCGACAACCGAAGACGCCCTGAATTACTCGCGCAGGCACACGCAATCGGTGCATGCGGAAGCCACGAAGTACATCGACCGCCACCTTGGGTTGTACTTCCCCAATGCCGTGACCGAGCAAGGCTTCGCCTGGCACCTGCTCAGCGGTGTCAACGGCCAGCGCGGCGCTTCTGCATTGGCAACCCAACATGTCAGCGTGAACATCGATCCGTCGGATCGCTACGTGCAGTCCGTCCCGGGGTCCGACAATTATCGCTTGCGACCGGATGAAAGTGGTTACGACAACTTGGTTTTGGCTGGCGACTGGACCGACTCGGGCATGAACGCCGGCTGCATCGAGGCCGCGGTGATGTCGGGCCTCGAGGCGGCGAACGCGTTACTCGGCCGCGGCCGCCATCACCGCATCCGCGGGTTCTGGCTGCCCTGACGACCCTACTTGACCTGCGCCCGCCGTTCCCGGTACGCCGCCACGTGCTGGCGGTTGCCGCAGTTGCCGGTGTCGCAGAACATCCGGGACCGGTTGCGCGAAAGGTCGACCAGCACCGCGTCGCAGTCCGGTGCGGCGCATGCCTTGAGGCGCCGCAACTCGCCGCCGCGGATGAGGTCGGCCAGCGCCATCGCCATCTCGGCACCCATCCGCTGCCACAGCGGGTCGTGGATCGAGGCCAGGTGCAGATGCCACTCCGGCATCTCGGGGTGCCGGGTCAGCCAGGGCATCGCGCGGGTATCGCTGAGCAGCGCGTTGACCTGACCGACGGCCCGCTCCTCGTCGTCGGCGACGGACCAGATCTTGCCAAGCCGAACACGCAACCGGTGCACGGAACCCAGCTCGGCGGTGTCGTTGTCGCGGCGACCGGTCCAGCCGAATCCGTCCAGGTATACGTCGAGGGTGTCCAGGTCACCAAGTTGCTCGCCGTCCACCCGATCGGTATTGATCAGCACACATGCGGCCCTCAGAGTGAGCTCAGTGTCATGAGTAAAAATCATTTGACGCATGACTCCTCTCACCGATACCGTCATGACCAACAGTCATTTTACTCATTACATGCCAGGAGGTGCCGAGATGAAGACCACGAAGACACCCGCCGTCGACCACTTCCGGCTCGGGCTGCTGTTCGCAGTCGCATCCGCCTTCTCATTCGGCATGTCCGGACCCCTGGCCAAGTCGCTGATGGAAACCGGCTGGAGCCCGACCGCGGCGGTCACGGCCAGGTTGGCCGGCGGCGCGCTGGTCATGGCCATCTTCGCCTTCATCGTCAAGCCCAACTGGGTTCGCGAAGCACTGGGGCACGCCAAGACCGTGGTGGCCTACGGGTTGATCCCCATCGCGGGCGCCCAGCTCTGCTACTACAACGCCGTTTCGCACCTGTCGGTCGGCGTGGCCCTGCTGTTGGAGTACACCGCCCCGGTGCTCGTCGTTGGCTGGCTCTGGGCGAGCACCCGTCGCCGGCCCAGCAACCTCACGCTGGCCGGCGTCGCCCTTGCCGTCGCCGGGATCATCCTGGTCCTGGATGTCGTCTCCGGCGCCCACATCGACCTGGTTGGCGTCGGTTGGGGTCTGGCCGCGGCAATCTGTGCGGCCTGCTACTTCATGATGTCCGACGAAGTAAGCGCCGACAGCACCGAGGAAGGAAGCCTGAACGCGATCACGCTCGCCGCGGGCGGTCTTGTCGTCGGCACCGTTGCCGTAGCCCTGCTCGGCATATCCGGGCTCATGCCGCTGACCTTCGCCACGCATGACGCCGTCGTCGCGGGGTGGACGACGTCGTGGGTGGTCCCGGTCATCGCCCTGGCGGTCATCCCGACCGCGATCGCGTACACGCTGGGCATCGCGGGCATCGCGCGGCTACGGCCGCGGTTCGCCTCCCTCGTCGGGCTCTCCGAGGTCCTCTTCGCCGTGCTGACGGCGTGGGCACTCCTTGGCGAGGCGATGTCCCCGACCCAGGCGGTCGGTGGGGCGGTCGTCCTGGCCGGGCTGGTCCTCGCCAGGCAGGGCGACCGCACCGAGAAGGTCGCCCAGGCCACCTGGCCGGAAATGCCTGCTGGGGACGGGCACACTGAGCAAACAATTGGTCGTAGCTGAACGTCTTATGTGAAGATGGGCTGCGTGACTTTGATCAGAATGTCGGCCCGGTTGGCCGCGATCACCTCGGCCCTGGTCTGTGCGGCCACGATGCTGGCCGTCGCCCCGTCGGCGACAGCCGATCCGTGTTCCGACATCAAGGTGGTCTTCGCCCGCGGTACCGACGACACCCCGGGCCTCGGACGCGTCGGTGATGCCTTCTCCTCGACCCTCAGCACGTTGGTCGGCGGGCGCAGCCTCACCACGTATGCGGTCAACTATCCCGCCTCGTATGACTTCCTGGCCGCCGCCGACGGCGCAACGGACGCCGCCAATTTCATCTCGACCTTGACGCAGCAGTGCCCTTCGACCCGGATCGTGCTCGGCGGGTACTCGCAGGGTGCGGCGGTGGTCGACATGCTCGCCGGTATCCCGCCGCTCGGCAACAAGATCGGCGAGGTCGGGTCGGCACCCCCATTGCCGGCGAGCCTCGTCCCGTCCATCACGGCCGTCGCCGTGTTCGGCAACCCCTCGACGAAGTTCTCGATCCCGGTGACCTCGTCGGTATTCGGCGGGCGGGCCATCGATCTCTGCAAGGACGGCGACCCGATCTGCTCCCGCGGACGCAATCCGTTCGCCCACAGCGATTACGTCAGCGCCGGCCTGACGAATCAGGCCGCGAGCTTCGTGGCTGGCCTGGTTTAGCCGAGTTCGGCGTTACCATTTGGCGTGACCTCTGATCTTGTTCGGCGCTCAGCGCTGGCCGTGGTAGCGGCATGTACCGCCGCCCTCGCTCCCGTGATCTCCAACGTCTCCCTTGGCGCACTGCCGACGGCATCGGCCGACGACTGCCCCGCCATCGAGGTGGTGTTCGCCCGCGGCACCTCCGAAGCACCAGGTCTCGGCCTGCCCGGCGGGGCATTCGTCGACTCGTTGCGTAACAAGGTGGGCGGCCGCTCGGTCGGAACCTACGCGGTGAACTACCCCGCCGACTACGACTTCCTGGCCGCCGCCAGCGGAGCCAACGACGCCAGCGGACACATCCAGTACATGATGGGCGCCTGCCCAGGCACCCGTCTGGTGCTGGGCGGGTACTCGCAGGGTGCGGCGGTGATCGACGTGATCAGCGCGGTGCCGTTCCCGGCGATCGGGTTCAACAGCCCGCTGCCTCCCGACGCGCCTGATCACGTCGCCGCCATCGCCGTCTTCGGCAACCCCTCGGCCAAGCTCGGCCTGCCGTTGACCTCGAGCCCGGTATGGGGTGGCCGGTCCATCGATCTGTGCAACGGCGGCGACCCGATCTGCCAAACGGACGGCGAGAGCGTGCCCGCACACAAGGCGTACGCGGGAGGCCCGACCAATCAGGCAGCCAACTTCGTCGCGGGCCTGCTGTAACGAACCCCCGTAGGCATTGGATATCTCAGGCGTGACCACATCCGTGTTGAACCGGTTCTGCGGCCGGGTTTCGGTGTCGGCGTTGATGATTCTGGCATCGGCAGGTGTGGTGGCCGCGACGGCCTCGAGCACCGTTGGGATCCCCGAGGCGGCGGCCGCGCCGTGCCCGGACGTGCAGGTCGTGTTCGCCCGTGGCACCGACGAACCGCCGGGGCTCGGTCAGGTGGGCGACGCGTTCGTTCAAGGCCTGCGTGACAGGACCGGCCGCGACATCGCCGCATCCGCCGTGAACTACCCCGCCCATCAGGACATCGGCCCTGGCGTGAGCGACCTCAACGGCCAGCTCAACTCGATCGCGAACCGGTGTCCGAACACCCGGATCATCGTCGGCGGGTACTCGCTCGGCGCCGGTGTGACCAACCGGGTGCTCAACGATCCGCGGCCGCCGGGAGTCGACGATCGCATTGTTGCGGTCGTGCTCTTCGGGAACGCCAGCCGACTGTTGGACGTGCCGCTGGCACCTGGTCCCGAATTCGATGGGAAGTCCATTGACGTCTGCAATCCGGGCGACCCCATCTGCTCGGGTGGACCATTCGCCCTGTCGCACCTTCAGCTCGCATACGTCGCGGGCGGGGGCGTGAACTCGGCGGTCGAGTTCGCCATGAGCAAGCTCTAGACCCGTTCCGCGTCACCTGCTGTAACCCGGAAGCCACACTCAGGTGACGAACGCGCCAATTAGTTCGGCTAACATCGATTCGGTGACCCCTCAGCAGATTCGCAGGTTCGTCGTCGCCGCCGTCGCCACGGCACTCACCGCGGCCGCGTTGTTGGTCGGTCCCGCACTCACGACGCGTGGCGTCCCGTCGGCGTCTGCCGCGGCGTGCCCCGACGTCGAGGTGATCTTCGCCCGCGGCCGCATGGAGCCCGCTGGCGCCGGGCAGATCGGCAACCCCTTCGTCAGCGCGCTCCGCCAGAAGTCGGGGAAGAACGTCAACCTCTACGCGGTGCGCTACCCCGCCGACAACCAGATCGACGTCGGCGCCAACGACATGAGCCAACGTATCCAGGGCACAGCAGCGAGCTGCCCCAACACCCGGATAGTGCTCGGCGGGTACTCGCTGGGGGCAGGGGTCACCGACGTGGTACTGGCCCTGCCCTTCGCGTTCTTCGGTTTCGACAACCCGCTGCCCCCGGAAATGGAGCAGCACATCGCCGCAGTCGCACTCTTCGGCAACGGCATCCAATGGGCCGGGCCCATCGGGAACTTCAATCCGGTCTACCGCGACAGGACCATCGAGCAGTGTCACGGCGCCGACCCGATCTGCAACCCCGCCGACCCGGAGACGTGGGAGAACAACTGGTCCGATCACATGGCCAAGGCCTACATCGACGCCGGCATGGTCAACTCGGCGGCCGACTTCGTCGCGGGCAGGCTCGCACCACCGCCGCCGCCGCAGTAGTCACGCGTCTTAGCTCTGAACCTCGTCGGCCGAGCGCACGTCGCGGGTCACCTTCATCCGCGCCTCGAGTTGGTCGTCGGGCGGATAGTCGACGCCGACCAACGTGAGGCCGCGGGCGGGCGCGGCGGCGAACTCGCTCGATCGCCGTGTTGCCGTCAACAGCTCTGCGCACCAACCGGGTTCACGGCGGCCCTCCCCCACAGCCAGTAGCGCGCCGACCAACGACCGGACCATCGACCAGCAGAACGCGTCGGCGGTGACGTATGCGGTGACTGCGTCACCGTCGCGCGACCAGTCCAGCCGTTGCAGGTCCCGAATCGTGGTGGCCCCCTCGCGATGCCGGCAGAATGCCGCGAAGTCACGCAATCCCAACAGGTTTCGCGACGCCGCCGTCATCGCGGCGACGTCGAGCGGACGCGGCCACGGCGTGACGAAGCGGGCCCGCTGCGGCTCGACTCCGTATGGAGCCGTGGACAGCCGATACTCGTAGTGCCGCCGCAACGCCGAGAAGCGCGCGTCGAATCCGCTTGGCGCCCGGACGACGTCGAGCACGCGGACGTCGTCGGGCAGGAACCGTCCCAGACGACGCACCAGCGGCAGGAATTCGGGCTCACCATCGCGTCGGTTGCGCGGGTGCGCGTGCCCGAGCGCGTCGGCGGGCACGTCGCTGTGCGCCACCTGACCCGCGGCGTGCACACCGGTGTCCGTGCGACCCGCCGCGCGCAGCACGACCGGCGTGCGGAACACCGTCGACAGCGCTTCGTCGAGCACCCCTGCAACCGTGCGCTGGCCGGCCTGGGCCGCCCAGCCGGCGAATTCGGTGCCGTCGTAGGAGATGTCGAGGCGAAGACGAATTTCGGGGCGAGCGGAGCGACGGGACAAATGATCATGCCCGCCACCGGAGTCGATGGCGGGCATGATCAGAGCATCCTCAGGACTTGGCTTCGTCAGCCTTGTCATCCTCATCCGTGGCGTCCTCAACGGCTTCGGCCTCTTCAGCCTCTGCCGTCTGAGCCTCTTCGATGGCGGCGTCCTCGGCCTTGACCTCGTCGACCGTCTCTTCGACCGGCGCCTCGACAGCAGCGGTGTCCTCGACCGGCGCCTCTTCAGCAGCCGGAGCCGCCTTCGCGGGCGCGGCCTTCTTGGAAGCCGAAGCGCGACGCGCGCGGTTGGCCTCGTCGGTCACCGTCTTCTCCCGCACCAGTTCGATGACGGCCATCGGGGCGTTGTCGCCCTTGCGTGCCTCCACCTTGATGATGCGGGTGTAGCCGCCGTTGCGGTCCGAGAAGAACGGACCGATCTCGGCGAACAGCGTGTGCACCACGTCCTTGTCGCGGATCTTCTTCATCACCTCACGCCGGTTGTGCAGCGTGCCCTTCTTGGCGTGGGTGATCAGCTTCTCCGCGTACGGCCGCAACGCCCGCGCCTTTGGCTCGGTCGTCTTGATCCGGCCGTGCTCGAAGAGCGACGTGGCCAGGTTGGCCAGGAGCGCCTTCTGGTGCGAGGACGACCCGCCGAGGCGAGGGCCCTTGGTGGGCTTGGGCATTGCGAGTCTCCCTTGAGATTCCGAAAATAAACGGAGTACGTACTAGAGCTGTTCGGTTTCGGCGAAGTCCTGGTCGGTGTCCAGGTCGTAGCCGGCGTCGCTGTTCCAGGTGCCGGTGGCGACGTCGTAGCCGGCAACCTCGGACGGATCGAAGGTGGCCGGGCTGTCCTTCAGCGAGAGACCGAGCTGATGCAGCTTGATCTTCACCTCGTCGATGGACTTCTGGCCGAAGTTGCGGATGTCCAGCAGATCGGACTCCGTGCGCGAGACGAGCTCGCCCACCGTGTGCACACCCTCACGCTTGAGGCAGTTGTACGAACGGACGGTCAGTTCCAGGTCGTCGATCGGCAGCGCGAAGGACGCGATGTGATCGGCCT
>Ga0193743_1002077_pt1 | contig 14394 bp, 11 predicted proteins | sample L2c2metaG_FD_143038 | JGI IMG/M metagenome (GOLD analysis project Ga0193743, IMG submission 143038) | Soil microbial communities from a riparian zone of the East river system, Colorado, United States - L2c2 | ecosystem: Environmental > Terrestrial > Soil > Riparian zone | place: USA: East River... | reverse complement strand
CCGCGTCCGCGTCGTGCACCGACTTGTCCCTCGGCCCTGGTAGCTGCTTATGAGGACCTCTTGTAGATGCTCCAACCGCCGTCCACGACCAGCGAGGCGCCGGTCACGAAGGACGCGTCGTCGCTGACCAGGAACGCGATCGCGGCGGCCACCTCATCCGGCCGACCCAGCCGGCCGAGCACCGTCTCCGCCGCGCTGGACTCCCGCTCCGCCGGCTCGATCCCGTCCCAGGCGGCGGTCAGAATCGGGCCGGGCAGCACCGCGTTCACCCGCACACCGATGTCGCCGTACTCGCTGGCCAGCTGGCGGGCCAGGCCGGTCAGCCCGGCCTTGGTGGCCGCGTACGCCGAGCGGCCCGGCAACCCGACCAGCGCGTGCACCGACGAGGTGAGCACGATCGCGCCCCCTGGACGCCGGCGCAGATCGCCGAGGCAGGCCCGCACGCCCAGCCAGGCCCCGGTCAAATTGACGGTGAGCTGGCGCTGCCACGACTCCAGGCTCAGCTCGTGCGCCGGCAGCACCTCCACCGTGTAGGCATTGCTGACCAGCACGTCCACCGGCCCCAACTCCACCTGGCAACGGTGTACCGCGTCGGCCCAGTCGGCCTCGGAACCCACATCGCAGCGCAGCGCCAGCGCCCGGGAGCCGGTGCTTGCGGAGTTGAGTTCGGCGTTGATCTCGGTGGCGAGCGGGGCGGCGTCGGCTACATCCAGCAGCGCCACGGCGGCGCCCTCGGCGACCAGTCGGCGCGCGGTGGCGGCACCGATCCCCTGGGCCGCCCCGGAGACCAGCGCGACCCGCCCGTCCAGCCTCCCGGTCATCGGCCCGCCTCGGCGGGCCCCGCACAGTCCAGCAACAACGCTGCTCCCTCTCGGCGCCGACACCAATAATTCCACTCAACCGTCGTGAAATCCCGAACGAACTACTGCCGAGTGGAAAAACTGCCGCACGATCAACTCACTGCTCTCCGCGCGGGACAGCAGACCGCCCTACCCAGACCACGCACGGCCGCACAGATCATTTGACCGCCGCACAGATCATGCACGGTCTGCACCGGCACCACCCGGTCTGCGCGGCGGAGATGCGCCGTCGTTTCAATCTTGCGCACCGAAAGTGGGTGGCGAGAGGACACGGCCGCCCGCGATCTCCCTATGCTTTGGCTGTGTTGGTCTGCAAGGTCCTTGGAGCCACCGAGGTCGAGGCCGACGGCGTGAGGCTCGAGTTGGGTGGGCCGTTTCCACGGCGGCTGCTCACCGCGCTGATCGCGGCCCAGGGTCAGTTGGTGCCCGATGAGCGGCTCGCCGAGGCGGTGTGGGGCGCCGATGCCCCGGTGCCGGCCGCGGCCGTACTCCGGGTACACGTCTCACGGCTGCGACGGGCGCTGGGCAACGGACGCCGTGAGCTGCTCGAGCGGGAGAGCTTGGGCTATCGGCTGCGCCTGTCCCCGGATGCGACCGACGCCGAACAGTTCGCCCGGAGTGTGGGGGAAGGCCGCAAGCTGCTCGCCGACGGCGACGCGGCCTCCGCTCTGCGCGTGCTCACCGAGGCGCTGACCCTCTGGCGGGGCGAACCGTACGCGGACCTGCCGGCGTCCACCGTCGTGGAGGCCGCCCGGGGGCGGTTGGAGGAGCTGCGCGAAGCCGCCGTCGACGAGCGGCTGGCGGCCCTATTGGCCACCGGCGAGGCGGCGCTGGCGGTGAGCGAACTGGGCGCGGCGGTGCAGGCCAGCCCTTACCGGGAACGGCGCTGGGCGTTGTTGATCCTGGGCCTGTACCGCACCGGGCGGCAGGCCGACGCGCTGGCGACGTTGCGGCGGGTACGGGCGCTGCTGGCTGAGGAGCTGGGCATCGACCCCTGCGCCGAGCTGCAGGAGCTCGAGCGGCGGGTGCTCGGCCAGGACCCTTACCTGATGCTGCCCGAGCTGGCCGAGCCACAGCGCCAGGACCCCGGCCGCCCGCTCTCGTCGTTCCTCGGCCGCGAGGCGGAGCTGGGTTCGGTGGCGAACGCGTTGGCGCAGCGGCGGCTGGTGACCGTGGTGGGTCCGGCAGGGGTGGGCAAGACCCGGCTGATCGTGGAGTACGCCGCGCAGTGGAGCGGCGGGGACGGGCCGTGGCTGGCCCGGCTGGCCGACGTCGCCCAACCCGAGCTGCTCGCCCAGTCGGTTGCCGACGCGATCGGGCTCGCCGAGGTGACCGGTGACCCGAGAGCCACGCTGATCCGTGCACTCGCGGCCCGACCGGGGCTGCTGATGCTGGACAACTGCGAGCACCTGGTGGACGTCGTGGCCGAACTGGCCATCGAACTGCTCGGCGGCTGTCCCGGGCTGCGCATCCTGGCCACCAGCCGGGAACCCCTTGGCGTGGACGGCGAGGCCATCGTGCCGCTGCACCCGCTGCGGCTGGAGGCCGAGGACGGTTCCGACGGGCCGGCGGTCACATTGCTGCTGGACCGGGTGCGGGCGGTGCGCGCCGGGTGGACCCCGACGGCCGAGGAGTCCGTCCAGGCTCGGCAGATCTGCGCGGCGCTGGACGGATTGCCGCTCGCTCTGGAGTTGGCCGCCGCCCGGGCCCGGGTGCTCGGGCTGGGCGAGATCGCCGAGCGCCTGGATGACCGGTTCAGCGTGCTCGGTGCGGTGCCGCGCGGATCACTGACCGCGCACGCCACCTTGCACGCGGCCATCGAGTGGAGTGTCGAGCAGCTGCCCGACCCCGAGCGGGCGCTGTTGTTTCGGCTGTGGCCGTTCGAGGGCGGCTTCTCCCTGGAGGCCGCCGAGGCGGTGCGCCCGTCCGACGCGTCCATGATCGAGTCGATGTCCACGCTGGTGGCCCGCTCGGTGGTGATCGCCGACACCACCATGGACCCCACCCGCTACCGGCTGCTGGAGACGCTGCGCGCCTACTGCCGCGAGCACGACCCGGATCCGTCCGGCGCCCGGGAGGCACACGCGCGCTGGGCCCGGGAGCTGGTCGCGCGGTACCTCGGCGAGCTGAACGTGCCCCGCGACGCCCACGTCCCTCGGATGCTGCGCCGCGAGCTGCCCAACCTGCGCGCCGGGATCAGGCACGACCTGACCGCCCACCCGGAGGCCGCGCTGCGCACCGTGGGCCCGCTGGACCGCTTCTGGATCAACGGTGGGCACCTGGACGAAGGGCGCCAACTGCTGGACGCGGCGCTGCGGGCCGCGCCGGACGCCTCGTCGCTGCATCGCGGCCGCGCGAGCCTCGCCTTGGCCAGCCTCAGCGCGCTGACCGGAGACTTTGCGGCGGCCGGACACCACTACACCGAGGCGATCGCGCTGGCCACCGCGTCGACCGAGCACGACCACCGGTTGCTGCACGGGCGGGTGCTGTTCCAGTCCGCGTTGGGCGCGATCATCTACCAGGCGGCGGACCCGGCCATGGACGCCGCGGAGCGAGCGGTCGACGTCGGCGAGGAGGTCGGCGACGATTGGCTGATCGCCAGCGGGCAGACCATGCTCGGCGCCGCGCTCGTCCTGCAAGGCCGCCCCGAAGACGGACAGGCGATGCTCACCAAGGCCGCCGAGCTGGCCGAACGGGGCGGAATCATCTGGACGGCGGGGTGTGCGCACCTGTTCCTGGGCTGGGCGATACTCCGCCGGGAGAGCGCGTCCAGGGACCCGGAGGGGCACGCGCTCGAGGCACTGGTGGCGCTGTGTCGGTCGTTGACCTGGTTTCAGCAGCTCGAGGACGTCACCTTCTCGCTGACCGCGCTGAACACCGGTGCGACGGCCATGGCGGTGGCCGGACAATCCGCCGAGGCGGCCCGGCTGCGCGCGGCGGTGCACCACCACAGCGGCCGGCTGGGCATGCCGGAGGACTATCTGCGCCGGCTCGGCGCGATGATGAGCGAGCTGCCGCCGGTCCAGGCGCTCAGCCCCGCCGACCAGGCCCGCGCCGAGGCCGACGGTGCCCAGCTGAGCTGGTCGGCGATGCTGGACCTACTCCCCGCGAGCACCCGTACCCTGTCGGGCTCCGCCGAATACTGATGCCGGACCGCCGGTCCTCGGCGGCTCGCGTGGCCGACCGTGCGTGCTGACCCGTCCGCTCCGAGCTCGTACCGGCCGCCACCCCGTTGATCAAGTCAAATCGCGCCTTCTCTGGCGAACAATATCTGATATGATTTCGGCGCTTGTGATCCACACCACACTGGGGGCAGCGGTGCCCGATCTGAAGTCGCAGACCATCTATCGGGCGCTGCGCGAGCGGATCCTGAGCAACGAGCTGGTCTCCGGCACCCGGTTGGTGCTGCGCGCATTGGCCATCCAGTACGACACCAGCGACATCCCGGTGCGCGAGGCGCTGCGGATGCTGGAGCGGGACGGCCTGGTCGAGATGCTCCCCTACCGCGGGGCGCGGGTAACCACGTTGACCGCGCGGGAGATCGAGGAGACCTACTTCATCCGGGGTCACCTGGAGAGCATCGCCACGGGGCTGGCCGCCGAGCGCATCAGCGACACCGAGCTGGCCGAGCTGGATCGCCTCATGGCGCGGATGCGCGACGCGGTGCGGGCACAGGATGGGCCTGGCTTCTCCGACCTGAACCGGGAGTTCCACCGCACGATCGTGAGCGCCTGCGGCAACGAGATGCTCCGCGAACTGACCATGGACATCTGGCAGCGCCACTCCGGGTTCCAACGGGTCTTCCGGCTGGTACCCGAACGGCTCGCCGCCTCCCAGTCCGAGCACGAAGGCATCATGGCCGCGCTGCGCGCCCGGGATGCCCCACGGGCCGCCCAGCTCGCGCTCTGGCACAAGCTCTCGGTGGGCGACACGGTGAGCACCCTGCTGCGGGCCGAACAACCCGCCGAGGGCAGCGGGGCCACCGGGGCCACCGGGGCCATGGCATGAACAGCACGAGCAGCGCGGTCAGCTTCGAGCAGGTCTATAAGGCGTTCGTGCCCAGGGGGCGGGACAGCGAGCCGGTGCTGGCGCTGCGCGAGGTCACCTTCGACGCGCGGCCGGGCGAATTCATCAGCCTGGTCGGGCCGTCCGGGTGCGGCAAGTCCACCTGTCTCAACCTGCTCGCCGGGCTGACCGCGCCGTCCGAAGGCGTCGTGTCGCACCACGGCGCACCGGTGCGCGGGGTGAACACCTCGGTCGGCTACATCACCCAGGACGACAACCTGCTGCCCTGGCGCTCGCTGCGCGGCAATGTGGAGCTCAGCCTGGAGCTGCGCGGGGTGCCCAGGCAGGAGCGGCGGGCGCGCGCCCAGGAGTTCATCGAGCTGGTCGGGCTGGCCGGGTTCGAGGACCACTACCCAGGCGAGCTCTCCGGCGGGATGCGAAAGCGCGCCGGGATCATCCGCACCCTGGTCTACGACAGCGACGTGGTGCTGATGGACGAACCGTTCGGGCCGCTGGATGCGCAGACCCGGGTGATTCTCCAGGCGGAGCTGCTCAAACTCTGGCAACGCTCGCGCCCCACGGTCCTGTTCGTCACCCACGACCTGGTCGAGGCCATCGCGCTGAGCGACCGGATCCTGGTGTTCACCAGCAACCCGGGCACGATCAAGCGCGAGTACGCCGTCGACATCCCGCGCCCGCGCGACCCGTTCCGGATCCACGAGACACCGGGCTTCGCGCAGCTCTACGAGGCGCTGTGGGAGGACATCCGGGCGGAGATCAGAACAGACATCGGCACTCAAGCAGGCACCCAACCAGGCAGCCAAGAAGGAGGCCGGACGAAGATCGGCGAGGCAGCGTCATGACGCTGGACCTCGAGGCCGGGGCTCGGGAGGGCGGGCGAGCCCGGGCGGTGCGTGACCGGGTCGCCCATGACGAGCGTGGCCGCCGGCACCGCGAGCGCACAGCGCTGTGGCTCGGCACCGTCGGCCTCGGGGTAGCCATCCTGGTGTTCTGGCAGTTCGGCCTGGAACACCTGGTGAACCCCCGCTACGTCAGCGACCCGGTCACCATCGCGGCGCGGATCGTCGAGCTCGCCGCCGAGGGCACCATCTTCACCCACGTCTCGGTCACCCTGGGCGAGGCCGGGATGGGCTTCGTCATCGGCGCGACCGTTGGCTTCCTGAGCGCGTTCGCGCTGTCCCAGACCCGGAGCGGGTACGAGGTGTTCGAGCCGTTCCTGATCGGCTTCTACTCCATACCCAAGATCGCGCTCGCTCCGCTGTTCATTCTGTGGTTCGGCCTCGGCACCCTGCCGAAGGTCATCATGGCCGCCCTGTTGGTGTACTTCATCGTGTTCGTGAACACCGCGACCGGCATCCGGGAGGTGCAGCCGGGCCTGCTGCAGGTGTGCCGGGTGTTCGGCGCGAGCCGGCGGGACCTGCTGCTCAAGGTCACCCTGCCGGCGGCGGCACCGGCGCTGGTGGCCAGCGTCCGGATCACCTTCACCCGGGCCATCGAGGGCGCCCTGCTGTCCGAGTTCGTGGCCTCCACCCAGGGCCTGGGCTACCTGGTGTCCCGGGCGTCGCGGGCGTTCGACATCGCCACCGTGTTCGCCGGCATCGTGATCATCGCCGCCGTGGTGATGACCGCGAACACCCTGCTGCGCCTGCTGCAGAACCGGCTCACACCCTGGCACCGCGGACAGGTGCACGGATGACACCCACCACCGGGGCGACCGTCCTCGCCAATACTCGCCGCGAGCACCTGGCCGCCCGCCGGGCGCACCGCCGCTTCCTGCTGCTGGCCAGGCTGACCATCGTGGTGATCGCGCTGGTCGGCTGGGAGTCGGTGTCCGGCACGCTGGTGCGGCCGTTCTACCTCAGCTCCCCCACCGCGGTGGCCGCGACCCTCGCCGAGTGGGTTGCGTCCGGTCAGCTCTGGTACCACGCCCAGTTCACCGTGACCGCGGCGTTCTTCGGCTACCTGCTCGGCGCGGCGGCCGGCGTGCTGGTCGCCTGGCCGCTGGCCATGGTCCGGCTCGCCTACCGGATCACCGAGCCGTACTTCCTGATCGCGTACTCGGTGCCGGCGGTGGCGATGGGGCCGGTGTTCATCCTGTGGTTCGGCATCGGAATGGCCCCGAAGATCCTCATTGCCGCGTACTTCGTGTTCTTCATCGTGTTCATCAACACGGTCGCCGGCTTTTCCCAGGTTCCGGCCGGCCTGCTCGATGTCACCCGGGTGATGGGCGCGTCCCGCCGCGACCAGCTGCGTACCGTCATGCTCCCCTCCGCCGCGCCGTTCATCCTGGCCGCGCTGCGGATCACCTTGCCGGCCGCCATGATCGGTGCGGTGACCGGCGAGTTCATCTCGTCGAATCGGGGGCTGGGGTATCTCACCCGCGCGGCCGCCGGCAGTTTCTCCACCTCCGGCGTGGTCGCCGGGGTGCTCTCGCTGAGCGCGATCGTGCTGCTGATGAACCTCATGCTCCGCCCGCTGCGGCACGCGCTGCGCTGGCAAGGCGAGGTCGATGTGCCGGAGGCAGCGGCGGGCCGGTGACACCGACGCCTGACCAGGCAGGTACGACTGACGAGGAGAGGTCATGGGAGGACTGGTGTTGACGGCGCGGAAGTCCGCGATCCTGGGCTCGGCCATCGCGTTGGTGCTGACGCTCGCGGCGTGCGGCGGTGACTCCGCCGGCCAAGGCGGCCGCACCGCGCTCACCGTGACCTCGCTGCCCAGCGCCTTCCTCGCCCCGCTCTACATCGCCGAGAAGGACGGCACCTTCCAGCGGGAGGGGCTGGACGTCACCATCGTCGAGCTGCAGAGCGGCGCGGACGGGGTGCCAGCGGTGGTGTCCGGCAGCGCGCAGGTCGCCGACATGGGCTTCGACGATCTGGCCACCCTGGCGGCTGAAGGGGAAAAAAGCCTGGTCATGGTGCACAACCTGGTGCGGCGGGTGACGTTCACGCTGGTGATGAACCCGAACATGGCCCGCGAGCGGGGGGTGAGCAGGGCGTCGCCGATCGAGCAGCGCTACGCGGCGCTGAAGGGGCTGAGGCTGGGCGTCACCTCCCGGGGGGCGGCGTCGGACCGGTACCTGCGCTACTACCTGCGGGCGGCCGGCCTGGATCCCGAGCGGGACGCGCAGATCATCGCCATCGGCGACGGCGCCTCGCTGCTCGCGGCGCTGGAGACCGGGCAGATCGACGCCTACCAGCTCTCCCCGCCCACCCCGTACGTGGCGCAGGCCAAGGGGTTCGGCACTATCCTGATCGACGGGGCGGCCGGTGACGTCCCGTTGTTCTCCGACTTCGCCTACACCGGATTCGCCATCAACCGGGCCTGGGGCGAACAGCACCCGGAGGCCGCCCGCGCGTTCAGCCGGGCGATCAACACGGCTATGGCGAAGGTGCGGGCAAACCCCAACGACGCGGCCGCACAGATCGCCGACCGGATGTCCGCCAAGGACATCGGGATCCTGCAACAGACGCTCAACGCCCTGGTGCCGGCGCTGTCGGAGGACGGCTGCTTCCGCCAGGAGGCAGTGCGCAGCACCCTCACCACCATGCACGACGTCCAGATCATCCCGGCCCAGGGCGACCCGGCCGAGGGCGCGCTCTGGACCAACGCCTACAACAACTGCTGACCGGGAGGACCCCCCGTTGAAGATCGTTCGTTATCAGACCGCCGGCAGTGGCGCCTGGGGCATCCTCGAGGACGGCGTGGTGCTGGCCGCCGAGGGCACCCCCTTCGTGGACCTGGCGGCCACCGGGAACGCGGTGGGTGCGCTGGACGAGGTGCGGCTGCTCGCCCCGGTGACCCCCGCCACCGTGCTGTGCGTGGGCCGGAACTACCGCTCGCACGCCGAGGAGTTCGGCAACCCGGTGCCGGAAGAACCGCTGCTGTTCCTCAAGCCGCCGGCGGCGGTGATCGGCCCGGATGAGGCGGTGGTGTACCCGAGCCTGTCCAAGCGGCTGGACCCCGAGGCGGAACTGGTGCTGGTCATCGGGCGCACCGCGCGGCACGTCCCGGCGGCCGACGCGTGGGACGTCATCGGCGGCTACACCTGCGGCAACGACGTCACCGCCCGGGACATTCAGAAGTCGGACGGCCAGTGGACCCGGGGCAAGGGCTTCGACACCTTCTGCCCGGTCGGGCCGTGGGTGGAGACCGACTACGACCCGGAGGACGTCGGCGTCACCTGCACCGTGGACGGTGAGCTCCGGCAGAACGGGCGGACCAAGGACCTGATCTTCCCGATCCCCTACCTGATCGAGTACATCACCCGGTTCACCACGCTGCGCCCGGGCGACATCGTGCTGTCCGGCACCCCCGAGGGCGTCGCGCCGGTGCAGCCGGGCAACACCATCACCGTGGAGGTCGAGGGCCTCGGGTCGCTGTCCAACCCGGTGGTCGCGGAGAACGGCTCGGCCGCCCGAGTCACCATGGGCTCATGATCAAACCATGATCAAACGCTGCCCTCACCGGCGACCGCCGCCGGGATCGGCGCCCCGCGCCGCTCCGGTGCGGGGACGAAGGCCGGCTGCTCGAATGCCCTGACCGGTGGCACGGGCTCGGTCATCGGCTCGACCCGCACCACGGTGTGCTGCCCGGCGCAGCCCTGGGCCAGCCGCGAGGTCCCCCGATCCGTGGTGAGCACGTTCGGGTTGCCGTGGGCGCAGGTCACCAGGTCCGAGGAGGGATCGAACCAGGCCCCGGTGGACAGCTGCGCCACGCCGGGCCGGACGTCCTCGGACAGCACCGCCCCGGCCAGGCAGCTGCCCCGCTCGTTCCACACCCGCACCACGTCACCAGCGGCGATGCCCCGCTGCCCGGCGTCGTCGGGGTGCATCCGGATGGGTTCCCGCCCGGCGACCTTGGAGCCCTGGCTGTAGGCGCCCATGTCCAGCTGGCTGTGCAGGCGGGACACCGGCTGGTTGGCGATCAGGTGCAGCCCGGGCTGGTCGGCACCCGGCGCACCGGGCGCACCCGACGCACCGGGCGAGTCGCTGGGCGACTCGGTGGGGCGCAGCCAGGCTGGGTGTCCCGGGCAGTCCGGGTAGCGGAAGTCGGCCACCGTCTGGGAGAACAGCTCGATGCGGCCGCTGGGCGTGTCCAGCCGGTACCGGTCCGGATCGGCGCGGAACTCGGCGAGCAGCACCTGGTCACCGCGGCGGTCGGGCAGCTCGAAGGCAGCGGCCGCCCAGAACTCGGCAAAGCTCGGCACCCGGTATCCCCGCCCGGTCAGCTGCCCGCGCCACTGGTCGTAGAGGTGGGCCAGCCACTCCGCGGTGGTGCGCCCCTCGGTGAACTCCTCCCCCACGCCAAGCCGCCCGGCCACTCCGGCGAAGATCTGGTAGTCGTCGCGGGCCTCGGCGACCGGCGGGCGGACCTGCTTCATCGCGAGCAGGTGGCTGTCCCCGCGCCCCACGCCCAGGTCATCCCGCTCCACGGTGCTGGTCACCGGCAGCACGATGTCGGCGTGCCGCGCGGTGCCCGTCCAGTACGGCTCGTGCACCACGACGGTGTCCGGCCTGGCGAAGGCGCGTCGCAGCCGGCGCAGATCCTGGTGGTGGTGGAACGGATTGCCGCCGGCCCAGTAGACCAACCGGATCTCCGGATACGGCCGGCGCTGGCCGTTGTAGTCGAACGCGGCGCCGGGTTCGAGCAGCATGTCGGACACCCGGGCGACCGGGATGAACGAATCCACCGGGTTGCGGCCCCGGGACAGCGAGGGGAGCTCGTAGGGCAGGCTCCCGCCGCCGACGTCGCCCATCGACCCGTAGCCGTGGCCGAACCCGCCACCGGGCAGCCCGATCTGGCCGAGCAGCGCCGCCAAGGCGATACCCGCCCAGACCGGCTGCTCGCCGTACTCGCTGCGCTGCAGTGACCAGCTCACGTGCACCAAGGTGCGGCTCGCCGCCATGCGATGGGCCAGCGCGCGCAGCTCCGTCGCGGCCAGGCCACACAGCGACGCCGCCCAGTTGGGGTCCTTGGGTTGCCCGTCGAGGTCGCCGCGCAGGTAGGCCAGGAAACGCTCGGCGCCGACCGTGTACCTGTCCAGGAACGCCCGGTCCGCCAGGCTGTCGGCGACCAGCACCCAGCACAGCGCGAGCATGGCGGCGACATCGCCTCTGGGCGTGATCGGGTACCACCGGCCGTGCAGTCGCGCCGGCAGGTCGTCGCGCAGCGGGCTCAGGCTGGCCACCCGCATGCCCCGGCTGGCCGCCTCGTCGAGGTGGGCCCCCACGGTGTGCTGAGTGCGGCCGCCCGGCGTCATCCAGGTATTGCTGGTGCGCAGGCCGCCGAAGGCGACCAGCAGCTCGGTGTGCCGGGCAATCACCGACCAGGAGGTGCCGCCGGCGATCACCTGCCGCGCCCCGGCGGCACCCAGGATGTGCGGCAGCACCACGACCGACGCCCCGTGGCTGTAGGTGTTCACCGACCGGGTGAAGCCGCCGAGGCAGTTCAGGAACCGGTGCAGCTGGCTCTGCGCGTGGTGGAAGCGCCCGGCGCTGGCCCAGCCGTAGGAGCCGCCGTAGATCGCCGCGTTGCCGTAGTCGGAGCGGACCCGGTGCAGTTCCCCGGCGAGCAGGTCCAGCGCGTCATCCCAGTCCAGCTCGACGAACTGGTCATCGCCTCGCCGGGGGTCCGCGCCTGGCCCGCGCTCGAGCCAGCCTCGGCGTACCGAGGGACGCCTGACCCTGGCCGGGTGCGACACCGCGTCGGTGAAGTTGCCCAGCAAGGGCGAGGGATCGGGGTCGAGCGGATGGGGCTCGATCCGCAGACCGTCCCCTTCCCGCGTGGCGGTGAAGGCGCCCCAATGGGAGCTGTTCGGCACCAGCGGTTCCCGACCCGTACCCACGCTGCCAACCTAGCCGCCGCCCCCGCATCCCGCCGCCCCTGGAACCCACTGCCACCCGGATCCCTGACGACCCGCGCGGCGCTCCACACCCCACCCCGCATAGCCAGACTCCACTTCGCATACCGCACACGGTGTGCGACGTGCAGTCCAGATATGCGAAGTGGGGAATTCGGGGTTCACCAACCTGGTCGAGTGAACTGGTGATCTTTTACGCGCGTTAAGCGACAGACTGATCACCAGACAATCGCGGGCCAGGCCTTCGCAATGCTGACCCACACCCGTTTGGGGCATAACCATGACCGAAAGGAAAGTCCGATGAGCAGCATTAAGCGACTGGCCCTCACCCTGGTCATCGTAGTTATCGGGTTAGGCGGTTTAGCGGGCGTCGCAAACGCCTCGGACAACGACGACAACTACAACGACAACGGTGTGTCCAATGTGCACCACCGAAGCGTGCACGAGCACAACCACAGGAAAACGGAGGTCATCGATCCGAAGGGTGACGAGGCCGACGATCCCGCCGGCGGCCTCCTCGACACGGTCACCGGGCTGCTCGATACGGTGACCAATCTGGTCACCGGCCTGCTCTGACCGAGCGGGGGCGTCCACGCTGATCCCGGCTGGTCAGTGCGCCTATGACCGGATTAGGGGTTTCCGGTCAACGCGCCGGCTTGGCGCAACAGGTCGAGCACCTGAGGTTGGTCGGCGAAGGCCCTCGCGAAGTCGTTCGGGGTGGCAACCTGGTGGGCGTTGCCGACGATGTAGCCGCGCAGCGCCGCGTCGAACTTGTCGGCCCCGACCCGCCGTCTGGCCTCGAGCAATACCGCGGCGCCCTGGTTATAGACGCCCTCGGTGTAGCGGTCGAAACCGCCGTTCGAAGCCCAGTAGGACATCGGCCGCCCCATCAGACCGACAACCCGTGACGGGGTGTCGGTGAACTGATAGTCACTGGCGTCGCCGCCGACGTTGGCCTCACCGAAGGTGGCCAGCGCCTCGTCCAGCCAGGGGTCCTTGGCCTGGTTGTTGCCGACCAGCGAGTAGAACCATTGGTGGGACACCTCGTGCGCGATCAGTGCCTGCAGGTCCGCATTTTTCGAATCGCTCATCTGCAGCGCGGCCGGGAACTCGGTGCCATCGCTCTGCCCCGGGGTGATGGTGACCCAGAAGTCGGGGTACGGGAACGGCCCGAAGAGCTTCGCCAGCCCGGTGACGGCTTGTTGGATCTGGTCGGCCCACTCGGTGGGACTGGCCCTGGTGCCGCTGGTCGGCGTCGCCAGGTGCAGTTGCACGCCGCCGATGTCGCGGTTCAGCACGTCGTAGTGGCCCACCCCGACCGTGACGTCCCGGACCGCCGGGGCGGTGAAACGGTGGGTGGTCGTGCCCGGGGCAGGTCCCGGCGAGTCACCGGCGGCGGTGCCGGTCCCCTGCACCCGCATGGCGGACGGCGCGGTCACCGACAGAGCCGACAGCATGAAGTCCTCACTGGCCGCCGTCTCGCCGTTCATCGGCACCGCTGGATCCCGTACCCAGCCCTGGCCCCGGATCCAGCTGAGTAGCGGGAAGCCCGACCCGAACCAGGCGGTCTGAGTCTTGGCCGAGTACCCGACACGCTCGTCGGCGTCGGCACCGAGAGTGAGTCGGAAACCCAGGTTGGCCTCGATCGACTGGCCCGCCGCCAGGCAGCTCGGCAGCGGGAGCCGGATCAGCGTTCCCGGGGCCCCGGCCGGGGCACCGGCGGCAAGCACCTGGGGGGCCACCGGCCGTCCGGCCACAGCGGCGTCGGTGACCACGAGCCTGCCCCCGGTCTCGGAAATAGTGGGGTTGTTCGGCCAGGCCCGGAACACCAGCTCGCAGGTCTGGGCGTCCGGCGTGAACACCACAGATTCCCGCCCGGTCACCGAGCGCAGGTCAGGGGCGACATCGAAGGACAGCTGGACCTTGGGTCGGGCCGGCCACAGACCCGTTGTATAGCTGGCCTGGTCGGGCGCTGGGCCGACGCTGGCGCACCCGGCGAGCAACGCCGAGGCCACCAGCGCCGTCACCAGCGCCGCGGAGGCAGCCAGCACGAAGCCGCCGCGCCGACCGGAGATAGCGCGGCGGTCGGTCACCGCACCGCCGGGGTGGCGGCGCTGAGTTGCTCGCTGGCGTGTTCGATGGCGTCGAGCAGGATGGTGAGTGCGACGTCCATGACCTGCTCGGTGACGTTGAGCGGGGGCAGCATCCGGACCACCCGGTCGTCGCGGCCGCCGAGCTCGAGGATCAGCCCGTTGCGCAGTGCTTGGGCCTGTACCTGCTCGGCGAACTGTCCGGCACTGCGGCCGTCGCCGGGGGCGCGCAGCTCGATGCCCCACATCAGGCCGCGGCCTCGGACCTCGACCACACCGGGGTGTGCGGACAGCGGAGCCAGCCGCCGGGTGACCTGCTCGGCGCGGGCCCGGACGTTGCCCAGGATGTCGTCGCGGCGGAACATCTCGACGGCCTTGACGCCGGCGGCGAAGGCGAGTTGGTTGCCGCGGAAGGTGCCGGTGTGCGCGCCGGGCTGCCATACGTCCAGATCCTGGTGGTAGATGATGATGGCTACCGGCAGGCCCATGCCGGACAGCGCCTTGGATGCGACGATCACGTCTGGTTCGATGTCGTACTGCTCGAAGGCGAACCAGC
>Ga0193743_1002076_pt1 | contig 14394 bp, 12 predicted proteins | sample L2c2metaG_FD_143038 | JGI IMG/M metagenome (GOLD analysis project Ga0193743, IMG submission 143038) | Soil microbial communities from a riparian zone of the East river system, Colorado, United States - L2c2 | ecosystem: Environmental > Terrestrial > Soil > Riparian zone | place: USA: East River... | reverse complement strand
ACGTCAACATTACAGTGACGGATTTTTCGAACATGTCTCAACTTTCTATTCAAGTTGAGACGTGAGTGGTTTCTTACTTACATTATATTTCCTAACTAATTGATACCTAGTTATTATATCCTAGGTACATATCAATAAACTAGAACTTTCTATTCAAGTTGAGACTTATTATATCCTAGCTGCGAAAACTTCAACAGATGCAGATGGAAGCATGAGCAAGGACCAAAAAGCGATATCTGGGTATGCCTTTATGATAAACGGCAGAGCTTTGGCTTCGAGCCATCATCTCTCAGCTCTTTGGTATTCAACTTGATGCCATGACCTTGTTTTCTGAAAATCAATCTGCCATTGTTCTCACAAAGGAGCACCAGTACCATGCTCGCACCAAACACATCAACATTCCCTTTCACTTCATATGTTGGATCGTCGAAGAAGGAAAAATATGGCTGATCTACTGTCCTACTGAATAAATGGTAGCCGACACACTCACAAAACCGCTACCATCAACTAAAGTCAAGCATTTCACTAAAGAACTTGGTCTTGTCCCGTATTGAGGAGGAGTGTTAGATTAGTAAAAGGCAAGCGGTTGGCAATCCTGAGGCAATACAGACAAGACACTTGTCTATTGATACAACGAGCATAGACATATCGGACCTGTAAGCGCAGATCAACTTCTCAAAAACTTATTGTACTTGTGATTTGGCACTTGGACATTGCAGTACTTTTCCTTACTCATTTCAGACTTTGCTCATATCTTGTTGCTCGTTAGGCTACAGTATCTGCTTACTGAGATGCTGATAGTTGTGTATATATTATTGTTCATAGTATATGTGAATGATTATTCCTTTTGCATTCTTACAAACAGGTTCTCAAACAGTTCTCAATTTTCAAAAATTTGAGAACCGAGAACTGGAACCGTAGGTTCTAAGCTGGTCGAATAAAGGTCATTGGACTCTAAGATAAAAATAATTAAAAAGAGCAGTAGGGTAGATTCACGTTGAATAAAGAGGGCGGTAAATTTTCATGGTGAACAAGCAGGAAATGATGCCTCCAGAAAATCCCAAACGTCCTACAGGTTTTCGGCACTTGGGATCAAGCCCCTTCTGCAAAGGTGCAGTGCAAACAACAAAAATTTCCTTTAATGGCTCTATTTACTCAACAAACATCCGTATTCGGCTTTGTTCACCAAGGCTTGGAACGAACCTGAGATGTATGCAGAATGCGCTCAAGCCAAGGGACAAAGAAAAGCTCAAGACTCTGAAAGGAAGCCAGCAGCAGCAAAGGCGGATTAACTGTTGAAAATTGAAATACTATGCAATTTCACTGTGTCATCAGTGCTATGTCGGGCTCTCCGAGTCTATGTCTAAACCTGATGAACCTACGCACAGGATGTTTTGGTGCCCGAATTTTTTTCTCTACCTTCACGTTCCACAGAGCCTTACTGACCAATATGCACTTCCTTTCCATCTGACTTGAATTATATAACGCGTCCCTCGATGGTACCATCACCAGGAGGTATACGGGCATTAGCCTTGGTCCTCGACCTCGGATTTCCTGGACTGGAGGGAGGGCGTCGTATGACTAGTGCTGGACTGTATATTTTTCTTTATCGGCTGGTCCAACACAAACTTTGTCAACAACGACCCAAGTGTTAGTTGAAACGCCCCTGCATCTGCATCGCACGGCGCGTACCGAATGAAATGGAAATCGGTTCCAAAGGGGTTCGTTCCTAAAAAGAAAATAGATGAGTGAAGCTTCGTCTTTTTTTCTTTCTTTTTTTTTTCCTAGGAGGTTACATCGATTTTATTTATTGACTTTTGGTCTGGTCATAATGAAACTAGAAGAAATCCTTTTGCTGTTCATTGTCTAACCAGATGGAATCTGCCTTTTTATATAACCCCAATTTCTGACTCGTGGGTACGAAACATTTATATTATCAACCGCAGTTCAAATCGACGCTGGAAGAAGGAATCACTGGCAATTTTTTTTCCCCCCATAAAACACCATTATACACTCAGGATCCGTTTGCAGAGTCACAAACAGAAAATCCCTTACACGGCTGCGATAATGACTCCGACATAAGATTTTAAGATAGAATGGTGAGCGTGAGAGGTCGGCATCTACACATGACAGTTGCACGAAAAGACGAAAGGAAGAGGAAGGCGAGTGCAGGGAGGGCTCAATAAATAGATAATTAGACATGATGACGGTGGCGGTTTGTACGAGGTTATCTCTTTCATCAAACATCGGCACTAGTAGTACACCACGGGGGACAAACAATAACCTCTTGGCCTTGAGGCATGGGAAAGAAGGCATCAATATAGTGCCATCGCTGAATGTTAACGTTGAACGCCGGCTTGAACTGTGTCCAAGTATTGACCTCGCGTGCCACAAATCCTGTAGTTAACAAATCATCACCGGGGCATCGTAATACTATGAGTATGAGGTATTCAAGACAGACTCACTTTTCGGTACCAGAACGCAAAAGAGACGGTGCCTATAAAAGAGTAAGTATGGCAGTTCTCTTGGCTCCTCTCGGTTATCGAAAGCATGGGGGAAGAAGGACGACATATCTGGCATAGTTTAAAGGTATCTTCACATAATCCCTAGAGGAGGGACGCCTCTAACCAGTATCGGAGGAGAAACATTAATTAGTGCTGAGTCCTGCTGACTGTTGGTTCCGGGTGTGCCGAATGCAGCCGAGTGTGTGAAAATTTGGGTGTATTACCTGATGTAGATTCCTTTCCAATCCTTGTTTCGCTCTTCAAACCCAAACGATGGAGGCCTCTAACCGCTCGTGAAACAAACCAAAAAAATCCTTTGGAATTCCTACATCCAAATGTTCTTCTATCACAGTCCTCACCAGCAGGTCAACTTGCTTCAAACAATACCGATACTGCATCAAATAAAGTGTCAACCTCATCTTCTCGCCTTGTTTCTCACTTGAAAAAACACTTTTGGTATCGCGGAAAAGCCTTTGGGAATTTGATACAGGAACCCCTTTCTTTTTTTTTGCCTTCTTCTTCCGAAAGACTCGTTGAAATTAAGCTATGGCGACTCCGGAATTACCAGAGCCCATGAATTCTTCACCGCATCATTCAAAAGTCAAGATTACCACCACTCTTTCGGACCCTACATTCGTAGCTGGCAACTTTGTATCTGGAAAATTGGACATGGAATGTAGAGCTGATAGAGGTTTGGGTATTGGCATCCTTATGGTTGAGCTATTTGCTATACAAGGTTCGTTGGTTCAAAACGTATGTTGAAGGAACATCATCCTTGATATCATTCCAACAGAACTTTCATCTCGGAACCACTCCGCTACTTCTACTTTTCTCCACAGTCGTTGTCGTTTTCAAGGTCCAGGTTTACCACCCTCAAACGCTGTCCAAGCACATACAATGCCAGGCGACCCTCCCCTACCCCAACATTACTACCAAGCTAGACGAGGAAAATCAACCTTTCTCTTCCGCATACCCATCCCACCCTCATCTCCTTCTTCCATCTCTTTTGCATCCGGTTTGGCAAAAGTGAGGTATGAACTTCGAGCGAGCGTTGGTGTTTATTGGAAGAATGAAAAGAGGTTGGTGGTAGAGAACAAGAGTGTGGATGTTGTCGAGGCACATACCTACGAGGAATCTCCACCTGAAGCTATTGTGGTAGGCGATAATGGGAAATTGTGGATGCAGGGAATGATGATTGGCGGACCTGTAGTCGCTGGTGGAAGTGCTTGTTTGGAACTTCAGGTCAAGAATCATTCTAATAAAAAGGTGATTACTGTCTTTCCTCCCCCCTTTTGTTATAAAAGCTGATAGTTGTATAGAACTCTAGTCTAACTCTAACACTTACACGCACGCTTTACCTGCCTGGTCAACAACAACTACAACAACCAGCTACAGTTCAGATCTCGGACATTCTAACAACTGTTCCATTCCGCGGTCCAGAGTACCTCATCCCCCCGGGTGCGGAAGGTGTCGCTAATCTGGTCTTTGACGTTCCTAAACACGCAAGAGGGGTCCGAGGTGGTACCTTAGATGGAGAAGGCGAAGAAGACGGAGGCCAACCGAGGCGAACCGAGAGCCTTTTTGAGATCCGGTGTAAAGTTGAAGTCAAATTAGGTATGGGTATCGGCAGGTCTGTTCCACCCAATTCTCTCTCTTTGAACCGGGTCTTGATGATGCATTACTTTTTAATAGCAAAGATATCATCCTCGAAATCCCCATCTATGTGGTTCATCCCATGGCCGTTCCACAGCAGTCAATACCAGGCTCGTTTATGCAACAACAACAACAAACACCGTATACCTATGCGAACCACGCACCCGAACCTGAACTCACGTCATATACAGATTATTCATCTTATTACCCCAATCAAGGCCCATACATCGACCCTACACAGATTCAACCATGGTTACCACCCATGGAACCACCTCTGCTTTCACTTCAAGGATATCCGCATGGTTATGCGACTTCACCTGGTCCTCAGTTATTACCGCCGTTCCAACAGTTTCATCCTATGCAAGGTGGTCATACTCCGCCACCACCCCATTTGTTCTTTCCTGAGGCTGTTCCTGGTTTACCTCCTGCGGCTTTACCTTATCTGCCTTACCAACCTCCCGTTGTGGAGTCTCTACAAGAACCCGTTTTCATGCATGCCCTTCCTCCTACAATGACACCTCCGGTAAACCATTTTTCAAACCAAATTCCAATTCCAGTTCCCAAATCTTCTTCTTCTCCCGCTCCTGACGCCGTGGTATACTCCCCCCGTCCTCAACTGACGCCTAAACATTCATTCACTCGAGACCCCGTGCTCGGTTCTCTGACCATGTCCAAGAGCGAACGAGTCGAAAAATTGGAAGAGATGGCTGATGAAGTAGCCAAAAAGAGTCGGGATCTTTCTGGAGATCTACCTATCGGAAGGATCAATGGAGATTTGAATAAGACGTTACCTGGACCACCGGTACCTTCTGGCAAGTTTGGAGGTATTAGGAGGATAGGTTGGGATGATGGCGATGACGTCATTAGCAGAGAGAATCATGATCTGGAAGAGGGAGAGAGGAAGAGGAGAGATTTGATGTCCGTGTTCCCAGCTGCTGTGCATGACCGTCATCAAGTTGTTCAAGCTCGAGATCATCATCCTCAAGAACTACGACCATCATCTGTTGCTGGAGTCACGTATCAAACGCCGCCTACGCCTACTTTGATGGCTGTTCTTGGTCCTTCTAAACAGACGTTACTACCGCTACCCTCAACGCCAGCTGCGAGAACGGGTAAAAGTCCTTCTGACTTGTTAACCTCTGAAAATGGTTTGGATGCCCTTGAAAGACGGCTCTTAGCAGAAGTGGGGACCAGGAAACATCTAGAAGCTTTGGATAACACCACCCATCACAACGCGAATTTCATTGCCGAGGAGAGGGAGGACGAGAACAGCGGCAGAAGACGACGTGGGGGTTTGAAAACGAAAGTTTTCAAAGATCATCAACTTGGAAGACGGGATGTTAGGGATGTGTTGTTGTCGTCATCGTCTCCAGCGCTAGCGGCAGCAACTGTGGCTGGGAATGGCAATCAGGGGCTACCACCTATTGAAACTGACTTGGATTTGGATTTGGATTTGGTGGGGAGGGAAGAAGGAGAGGATAGCCGTAGTGGCGTTGGTGGAAATGGTCCCTCAGCACCGATATCGATACCGATGAAGAAGAGTCCTGATCCTTTGAACGAGTCTGCGATTTCGAGTTTGACACTTGGCGGTGAGGGATTGGCTAGTGGACTTCCAGACGCTGCTGGTACTGGTCTTGGTCTTGGCCTTGGCTTTAGCAATGGTGGCGTTACTGCTGTTGCTGGTGCTACTGGTGGTGGTGGTGATTCTGATGGTGACGGAGATGGAGAAGCCGACTTTGATGGGAGAACGCATAGGGCTGGATCAGCCTCTCTATCAAGGGGTTCGAATAGTGGTTCAGACAGGATGGTGTTAGGTGGTGGTGGTGGTAGGTTGCGTAAACATGCGAGGCAACGAGCAGAAGTTAGCACCCCTACGGAAATGATCGCACAAGGGAGAGACAAGCCAAGACGAGGAGGGGTAGTAGAAACGAAGGAAAAGTTCAAAACTTCCTCCGGCAAGAAAAAGGACCGTCTGAACGGTATTGGTAACAGCAATAGCGAAACCAAGAAATCGCGCAACAAGTCATCTGCTGCTGCCAAGGGTAGAGTGGCTGCTTGGTTGGGCGAGATTGATCCTGCGGTACCGCCTCAGGAGGAGATCATACCTCCTAGTCCGAGTGTGGTTAGGGATTTGGATGGGTTGTCGTTTGAAGATGAGCAAAGAGCTGCTGTGCGATTGTTGGGACGGTCACCGTTAGCTGCTGCTGCCCCGTATCTCCCATTATCTCCTAATTCTGCTTCGCCTACTACACCAGGGGGCGCACTCACTTCCAACGTCCGAACTGATGCTATTGCCAATGGGGCAGATGATGGGAATAATAAGAATGAGGACAAAGTTGTCTCTGCTTCTCCCAACCCACGTTCGTCAGGATTCGTATCCATCACGACTTTGAAACGGGATCCGATTTCGTTGCCTTCGTCGAACAGTGTTGTTAGGAGACCGCTGCTGTTGAGCCGGGATGCGACCGTTATAGAAGAGGCGCGGAGGGTGCAGGACCTGTGGTCTTCGCCTCCGCCTGGCATAACTGTAGACAAGGACACACTGAAGCCAGGAGGAGTCCCCGGAGCTATGTCTTTTGTTTCTCATGAGAGATTTAACAGGAAACTATCGCCTTCTTCATCTTTTTCTAAACCTGCTGGTGTGATACCACTTTCTTATTCTGCTGCTGTTGCATCTGCTCCCGCTCCCGCCTCTTCTTCTGCTGCCCCCCGCAATGTTTGGAAAACCACTGACCAAACCCAACCATCAACTTCTCAACCAAAAGGCAGACAACTACCTCCTTCCACGACTAAACCTTCAGGCTACATACCCCCAGGGGGGAAACTACCCATGTTCCCTCCATCTAAACCGCCGATCGATCTTGAAGTTAAATATGATATTCGTTCTGCGCGTGGTGGAAGGGGTGGTAAAGTTTCTTCTGTGGCTTCGTTATGGGCTTCCGGGGCAATCAACAACCAGAGTCATCATCATCAAACGACGATGACGACGACCACAGCCGCAGCTAATAATCGCGTCAAGGATAGAGTGAAGGAGGCTCCGAAACGGCTGCCTAATAGTGTTGAGGAGGTACCGGACTCTTTGCCGTCAAAGCCTTCGAAGGCGGAGAAGAAACTCTTTTCAGCGGCTGTGATGACCCCTGCACCTGCTCTAAAGAATGTCCGTGCGTATACTCCTACTACTGTTGTATCTGGAAACGGTTATGGTAGTGGTGGTGGGCCGAAAAAGGTGACGTCAACACCTGCTCTCCCAGTTCCCTCTGTTGGCGTCCCTGCTGGTGGAGGGAAAGTAGGGAAAGTAGCAGCAGCAAGTCGATCGACTGATAATCTAGTGGCGGTGCAAAAACGTCCAGCACTTACAGCGACCACAATGAACTTCTTCCAAGGCGGCAAAATCACTCCTACGGCTAACTTGTCAACCCCCAGTTCTTCAACCGGCCCTCCTACTGGAAAGCTGCACGATTCGACGACGACGACGACAAAAAGAGGAATTCCAGGAACGAAAGGAATAGGGAAACCAGTTGTTGTTACTGGACCACCAGGTGTCATGATCAAAGCAACCTCTGATCCGGCAGTAATATCTTCCTCACTTGCCGTCCCTACTCTATCGTCTACCGCTTCACTTGTTAGACCACACGACCAAAACCCCACTGGTCAATATCGGGATTATCATCGTCATCGGCTACAACCTAGAGTTGCGGTTGTGAAATTGCCAACGACGTTATCATCAACAGCGCCTGGTTCTGGTGATGGTTCTGGTGGTTCTGGTTCTAGATCCGGTTCATCTGTTTCTCCTCGACCTGGATCTCCTCCCCAAGTGGTGGTGGTAGCTAATAACAACAACAACACCACCACCGATAGTAAACCTACTACAGAGTTGGCTTTTGGACAAGCTAGGTTGAGGGATTTGATTAAGAAGTATCAAGGATCTTCACCGGCTACTGTAGGACATAAATCATAGAGATGTCGTCCCTCCCCCGTGTATCGGTACGATTCTCAGCGCTTTTTTTTCGTTGTTTTCGTCAGCATTGATACACCCCCTTTTTTTTTCACCTTTCTTAGCTATAGGCATTTTTATTTACATCCGCATTGTCTCCGCCGTGTCTTTCGGTTTTCCTTTTTACCTGGATGTTTCTCTCCTTTCCTTTATCCCTGTCTTGTAAAAATAAAAATAAACTGTAATTCTTCGAACTTTCCCCTTTCCTTTTTTTTTTTTTTTTTTTTCTTTTTTTTTTTTTTTTTTTTTTTTTTTTTTTTTTTTTTTTCTCCTCCTCCCTTTCATTTTTTTTTTTTGTTTTTTTTTTTTTTTTTTATATATACCTTGAAGGAAGACATTCTTTCAAACGTTTTTGATGTAATGTAATGAATCTTACGAAAGAGTACATAATCCTTTAAAAAAATCTATATTGTATGTTTGAATGGAAAGAAAAAAGGTGCTTGCATTACTAGTAAGTTAGACTTCTTTTAGTGACAACAAGGAATGATTCTGCGCCACTAACTTTGAACTAACCATATCAGCCTTCAGATCCCTTTAAAAAAAAAAATCTTTCCTGTAGGGAGGGGTGCAGCTTTCCCAGAGACTCCGACATCATGCTTGTCGAGGCAAACACTCTGTTACCGAGGTAACTTAGGTACCATCCACCCTTCTTTCAAACGAAACATTATAATTCCTCTTCACACATCTCGAGCTTCTAGCAGCCCTGATAGGATGATAGCGTCACTTTAACGTGGCAAGAAATAAAACACTATCATGAACATTAAGATGTTTCGAAGGAATACGCAAAGATACTTTTCATTTCACCAACCCATTGTTCCTTCCTTCCTTCCTTTCCTAGTATCTACTATATCTACTATTTCCATCTGAAAATTCGAAATTAAGAGAATGTCTTTTCTTTTTTAATTGGTGTGGTTTTTTACATCCTCATTCTGAAACCTGAGAGTCAGTCTCCTTGGCAGCCAAGAGGGCCTTTTTTTAATTTTTTTTTTAGTGCTGTTGGGGAGAACCGGTCTCCGCCAATTCCGGACATACATTTGGCTCCCGGACCAGAAACCTCCAATTAATTCCTGGATACGGTCTTTTTCTTGCTACTGCCCGGGTGCTACTGCCCGGGGTCCTAAGTGAGGGGGGATGATCAGGAACACATAAACATATATTTACATATGGGTGGTATACTTGTTATAATTTGCATTCACCACTATTACAAAAAAGTGTGGGGTGCTCGGCTCTAGGAATATACTCAAATACTAGTTTATAATACAATAAAAGATGCCAACAAATAAAGACGATAAAGATATCTTGTCCCAGAAAAAAAGAATTAAAGGGAGAAGAGTACATTTGATGTTACAACAACAACAACAACAAAAAAGAGCAGTCCCGTCCAGGAGAAGAAAATGTTTTCCTTGTTGGGCGGATGAAAAAAAGATGGAGTCTTTTGGAACGAATTTACATATCGTCGGTTAAAATATCAAAATGGAACTGTCGCCAATCGATTTCAGCGGGAGCGTCCCAGTCCTCATGATCAACTTCCATAACATCCGATGAAAGCACAAGGTCGCTTTCTTCTTCTACGACCGAAAAAAAGTCAAATCTTTCTTGACCAAGAGGATGATGATGGTATTGAAGTGAAGGTCGTCGAGATGGAAGTGGGGAGATAGTTTGGATCGATGATGATGGCAGTTCATGGCGAGTGAGTATTATAGATGAACGATTAGAAGCGGAAGTGAAGGATAAGACAGAATCATGTTTGGGGGTATCGGATGCAAAATCATCTTGCGAAAAGTCAAAGAAAGTGGACTTTGCGTCGGGTGAAGAGCAAAATGGATCGGCAAATTGGTGAAAGGCAACTTGATCAGAACTATTGAGGAGAACAGAACGATAAAAAGTTTTTAGTTCCAGGTGATATCCTTCATATCACAAGAGAAATGTACTCTACCTTCCATTTCGCGCAGATTGCGTGAATGGGCCACCTGCTGTTATCCAGACCTCAGGGAGAGAATCCCCCGAGTCAAATACAGGTGAAATTGGACCGCCCCCCGTTGAAGATGTCATCGACCTTTCATCAAAGGAAGAAGTAGTAGTAGCTGACAACTGCGAGGTGAAGGATAGGATGGATGAGCGTCGTCGTCGAGCTTTCTCACGAGGTGTATTCTGTACAATCACGGAGACAGGACGTGGCCGTCCTTTGGTAGCACCAGAGTAATTTGATTTGGGCGTCAAAGAGGATGCATTATACATGGGGTCCGGTGAACCAGAAAGGTAATTGTGGGACGATGAAGATGTTTGCCCACGCGTAAAAGCACGGAATCCTGATTTGAAGAATTCAGAATAACCACGAACAGCGTTGGACGGTTGCATGATGTAGGGAGAGACGATGAAAGCAAATTGAAAGCAAAAGTCATGGGGTTGCCGGTTATAAGAGTGTTTGAAGGATCACAATCAGTGGCGATGACGCTCAGGGTGAGGTCCGAAAATCGATTTTGATTGGGAATATTTGGTTTGCCCGGGCCCCATTAGTTAACCCACCGGCGCCGTTGACAGCCGCATCAGGGTCCAAAGAAAGGTGATTTTTTGGAAAGGAGAAGTAGGGGGACAAAGACCTTTATTGAACCTGTGTTCGATCGCTACAACTAGATGATGCTTCAAGCCGTATTCAGCAGGTTGTTCAACTTTCTAACAGCGACATTTGGTTCAGACAACTGAACGCCCTGGCCGATGAAACTCGATTGTAGAATCATATTGAGGAGGCCGGTGCTTGCGGCCTGGCCTGGTCCCCAAAAATAGATCAGTGTATTTTCAAGTTTGTGCAACAGATGCATGGAGATGAAAATAATGCCTCATTTGCGATACCAGGTCAGGCGGTGTCCTGGCTTATCGCTGTTCTCGGAACCTTTGTTGCGAAATGGGAATGACCGGCACCGACCAATGACCACTCCTTTTCCTCGGGAGCAGTTAGCTTAAGGGAGGGTTTTTTTGAAAATGACTTGTTCACTTCTGCCCTCGTGACAGGTTATATAAATAAAAACATTTGCTTACTTCTTTGTAGACATAGAATAAAGACTCGAACAATCAGACGAAAAGTCGCTTGAGGATTCAAAAGGAGAGCCGTTCACCAAACTGTCGGGAAATTAAGAGTTCATACATCACCCTTGAACAAAAGGAAGCCAGACCGTTACAAAGATACCTTTCAGCCAGTGCCATGATCATGATAGAAACCTACATCTTGCTGCAAGAAGAATCAAAGTCGCACAGTCATACGTCATTCTTTCTGACCGTTATCATGATGGCTACCGTATGGTACGTGACACAGAACCATCGCAGCTACGTTATAATCAAATTGAGAAGTGCGATAAGGGCACTACTGAATGCACGTACCAACGTAAAAGATCATATGGAAGATGGCATCGATGGCGTTCAAGACTCTTCTAGTGCGGCAGTAACCGTTTCTTTTCCTCTAACAGGAATACAGGAAAAGCTAGTGTCAAACACATGACACATGACTGAAGGCTCTTGACCTCGTGAACGATATTTAAATAATTGGCCACTCTCACCTTAATCTCCCAACTCCATGATGACAGATCCATGGCACCTTCGAAGGTTGATCACCGTGTCAAGAAATAGCACAGGGTGGAAACACCCTCTTGGTTGGCCAAATCAGCTGGGAACCGCAGAATGATTGATTCCGAACAAGGTTCTTAGGGAGCCGGATGTCGAGAGCAGATGGAATCTGTTAGTAGACATGTTTTGAAGATAACGCTGAAGAGCTAGCGACTCCTCGAGAACCAAGACCTAAAAGGAGACAGTCAGTGATGTTCATTTTTATAAAGAGAGTTCTGCATCTAAGTATACCTGAAATACAAGTTCATCAAGGAAAAGTATCTAAATTATATAATGGCGCAAGAAATTTGATGACGGATGGTAAAACAAGTCCGGCATCACGGCGTACAGTAGAGGACGTTGCATCAGTAATACGCAGCGTCGTATTGGTGGGCGATATATTTTAGATGGCCTGAAGGGACTGAATATTTATGATTCTATCCTGGTTACAGATGCTGTAAATAGAGTTAACACCGCAGATAGTAAGATAGTAGCAAATCGAGCGTCGCTGAAATGGACTACGCACATTATTTAAATAGAGTTATGGAGTGACAGATCGGATTACTTTTTGCCACCACTCTGAGTCTGAGTTGCTTCGTTGGCGCGCGCAAGCCTGTCTTTTTGAGCTTCCCCAATTACCCGTCTTTGGTTGAAGTATTCAATCTGATGACAGAGAATAGTATCAACCCCTCAAAAAAAAAAAAAAGACAAGTGAAGTATTTGAATGTACCCAGCTCTTTGCGCAATTAATTTCATATTGTTTTTTCTCCTTGGAGCACGCGTTCCCTTCTTCGCCCGCTTTCACCACATCAACTCGATCTAGACAAGTAAAATACGCGTCCCTCGTCTCCCAGCATTTCTGACGATTTTCGCGGTTTGGAAGTGAGGATGCTTCTTGGGTTGAGCTACTTGAGAGCCATCCCATTATCAGAGCAAGGTAAACTTGGCAGTTGCAGAACAACGATTGCTTTCCACATTATTCACGTGATTCTGAACGTTTTCGTTTTTTTTCCTGTTGGCAAGTATTTTCTTTTATTTTATTTTTCCTTCTCCTCTGCAGACCTTTCGAATTTCCCTTTTATCCTGGTGTCATGCCACCGGTGGTAGCTTTTTCGGTTAGGGAATGCTAGTCCGGCCAACGTCCCCTTGTAACACCTTGTACTAGTGAGGCCACTATTTCGGTAGTTGCTTATGCAGCGTAGTTAGCTAATACATATTCCATATTCCATCATCACCGACTTATCGAGGGCGCCGCTCCTGATTGTGAACTCTTCCGAGTCTCGCCACCGAGCTCCTATCTCCCGATGCACAGCTCTAGATCTAGTAGGCTGTCACAGGTTAATATCACTTGGTTATCACAGCCCTAAATTGGTCCACCAATTGTCCACTTTTTTCCGAACATGGACGGATCCTTTCAGTTGTCATGTTTCACTGTAATCACCGGCCGTCTTCACTATGTGACTATGAGCTTTTTCAGTAAAAAACTTAATGGCACTTTCTTTCACGCAAAAAAAAATCAAAAATATGGCCGCAGGATGCCTCTAGATTAAATTAACTAATTTGTGTGGCCAATTTATTTTATTTTGGTGACATTTGATCGGTCCATCGTTAGAGGTGCAGCGAGACTACTCACCGAAAATAAGCCAGATTCCTAGGCAGAGCGCCTGCACGTACCAGGGAAGCCGAACAGGCCCTGATGAGCCAAGTAACATAAACATCGCCCAAGTGTCGACCACGACCCACCCCCCCTCCCCACTTCTCTTTCAGCTCGGTGGCCTTTTTGGACATTAGAGAGAATGTCCTTAACATTGACCCTCGCCGCTGCATGCATCCTGATCCCATCCTTTGTGTATTGGAAAACATTACGAGTAAATCATTTTTTTATCTTGTCAGCGCTAGGACTGACTTGAAGCGGTGGAGGACAGGGCGTACAGTTCATGCCTGGATACAGACCTATGCTTGGGCCTCTTAGTATTCCTGGCGCCATGTTTCCCGAATCCTGGTGGAATTTAGGTCTATACTGGTCTTGGAAGTTCAGAGACGGGTAAGCCAGGAAGTCCCCCCCAGTCAGTTTTTTTTAATAGCTGATTAGTTTATTTTTTCTTGAACTCAGCATTCTTCAACTACCAACACGACATCATTTCTATCGTTCCATGGCTAGTCGGAGAAGCCTCCTACGTCACTTGCTCTTTGGATGTAGCGAAGCAACTCATGCTGAACGAAAATCAAAGGCAAACTGAACTATTGAAACCGAAGAGGCTTTTATTGCCGTTTCTGTGATTTGCTCATTTCTTGTTTCTACTTGTCGCGGACTCAAAATATTGACGTCGTCATTTCTATAGACTTTGGGGGGACAATGTCTTTACTTCAAATGGTGACATGTGGAAACGGCATAGACGGATCATGGGTCCAGCTTTCAACGCTAAAATGTGAGCTCCACCATGCAAGCCTATTGAATCTCATTCCCATATGCTATTGTCACCGGCCAGGTATTCCACTGTCGTCGAGCAAACTATCGCAATTTATCGAGAGATGGTAGAGTTTGAACGGTGGAAAGGTCAGGCAGAAGTCGTTGTCAACAACTTTCGGCGTCTTCCAGTAAGAGTGCGTTGTTCTCGTTTTTTTTTTTTGGTCTCCTCCAAATTG
>Ga0193743_1002075_pt1 | contig 14401 bp, 14 predicted proteins | sample L2c2metaG_FD_143038 | JGI IMG/M metagenome (GOLD analysis project Ga0193743, IMG submission 143038) | Soil microbial communities from a riparian zone of the East river system, Colorado, United States - L2c2 | ecosystem: Environmental > Terrestrial > Soil > Riparian zone | place: USA: East River... | reverse complement strand
CACCGGCGACGGCCGGCTCTACCCCATCCGCGGCCAGGTGGTCATCGTCGACAACCCGGGCCTGACCACCTCGATCCGCGACGAGGACCACCCGCTGGGGCCGGTCTACATCCACCCGCGCAGCCGCGACGTCGTGCTCGGCGGCACGTTCGAGATCGACGACGCCGGCCAAGAAGTCCGCCCGGCCACCGCGGAAGCGATCATCGTGCGCACCACCCAGGTCGAGCCCCGCCTGGCCAAAAGCGCGATCCGCCGCCACCTGGTCGGCCTGCGCCCGGCCCGGCACGGCGGCCCCCGCGTCGAAACCGAAGAGCGCGGCCACCAAAAGATCATCCACGCGTACGGCCACAGCGGCGCCGGCATGACCCTCTGCTGGGGCACCGCCGCCGAGGTGGCCCGCCTCGCGACGACTCAGGCCTGACCGCGCACGATCGCGACCGCCACCCGGCACATCTCGTCCATGTCCGGTTCGAAGCCGGCTGCGATGTCCGGATGCAGCCCGGCCTTGGTCTCGTCGATCAACTGCCGGCAGACGACGTCGAACGATTCACCTCGGTAGGACGCCCGGACCCGGTCCGTCGCAGCCCGCAGCGCCGACGTGAGTTGCTCCTCCAGCGCCCCGCGTAGCTTGCGCTGCACCGGGTCGTCGGGGTCGGGCTCGGGCGTGACGTGGGGTTCGGCCATGGCCGGGCAGATACCCCCCGACGCCCGCGGCTACACGCTCAGCGCGGTGACGCGGACCAGGTAGGACGGCTCGTCGCCGAGCTCCTCGCGGTAGCTCATCGACCGGATCTGGCGCTCGTCGGCGAACAGCGTGACGTCGGCGAGCACGCCCAGGTGGGTGCCGGTCAGCCGGCCGCGCTTGTCGCTGAGCACGTCGGCGACGCCGGCCAGGAACCGGGGCGCGGAGCCGACGTGCTGCTCCGGGCCGCGGACCACGACGTCGAGGGCGACCGCCGCGCGCAGCGGGGTCCAGCCGCTGTGCTGAGCCGCCGCGAGCGCGGCCAGCAGCAGGGTGCGGACCCGTTCGGCCTGGCGGTGGCCGGCGGACAGGATCGACAGGGTTTCGGTCTTCTGTGGCGGGTGGCCGCGCACCTCGAAGGTGACGCTCAGCGCCTGAGTGATGTCCTGCACGGCACTACCTCCGCGGGTCGGGCGGGGGCGACGTGGTTCACGTATGGCGACCGTACCGTGTCGCGTCGCCGCCCACGAGGTGTCCAGCGGGTTCACGTTTGTTTTTCCCGCACTTTGGGCATGGTCCGAGATCGGTGCCAGGAACAGCACAGCACCAGACCGCAATGACGCGGGAACGGAGGTCGGATATGGCGGAACGATCTCGAGGACCTGGACGGCGGCGACGGCGAGGGGTGGCGGCGCTCGCGGCGTTCACGCTCCTGGCGCCAACGGCCGCGGCGTGCAGCGGGGGTGACGACGGCGGCGTACCGGTGATCAATGTCTATTACGCGCCGGAGCAGAACTTCCAGAAGGTCATCGACGACTGCAACCAAGAGGCGCAGGGGCGCTACCGGATCGCCTACCAGGTGTTGCCGCGCGGCGCCGACGACCAGCGGGTGCAGATGGTGCGCCGGCTGGCCGCCGAGGACGACGGCATGGATGTGCTCGGGCTCGACGTGACCTGGACGGCGGAGTTCGCCAGCGCTAAGTGGATCAAGGAATGGACCGGCTCGGAGAAGGACGAGGCGTCCAAGGGCACCCTGCAGCAGCCGCTCGAGTCGGCGTCCTATGAGGGCAAGCTCTACGCCGCGCCGAAGAACACCAACACGCAACTCCTCTGGTATCGCAGCGACCTCGTCCCGAACCCACCCAAGACGTGGGACGAGATGATCCAGATGTCGGAGGACCTCAAGAGCCAGGGCAAGCCCTATGAGATCGACACCATGGGCGCCCAGTACGAGGGCCTGGTGGTGCTCTACAACAACATGGTCGCCAGCGACGGCGGCAAGATCCTCAACGACGAGGGCAACAAGGTCGAGTTCGACCAGGGTGCCGTCAAGGCGCTCGGCACGCTGCAGAAGTTCGCGTCGGCCGGCGTCACCAACCCGTCGTTCACCAACACTCAGGAAGACGACGCCCGGCTGCAGTTCCAGGGCGGCAGCGGCGCGTTCCAGCTCAACTACCCGTTCGTCTGGCCTGCGCTGCAGGAGGGCGCGCCCGACCTGAAAGACAAGGTCAAGTGGGCGCGTTACCCGGGCATCGACGCCGGCACGCCGAGCAAGGTGACCATCGGCGGCTACAACCTGGGCGTCTCGGCCTACACGAAGCATCCGGACGAGTCGTTCGCGGCGGCGCTGTGCCTGCGCTCGCCCGAACACCAGCTCTTCTCCGCCATCAACGACGGTGTGCCGCCGACCATCGAGTCGGTCTACTCCGACCCGCAGATGGACAAGGCCTACCCGTTCAAGGCCGACATCCTGGCCCAGGTCAAGGACGGCGCCAACCGGCCGATCACCCCGGCCTACCAGAACGTGTCCACGGTGCTCTCGGCGACGCTGTCGCCGCCCGCCGACATCCGGCCGGAGCAGGACGCCAAGGATCTGCGCGGCTCGATCCAGGACGCGCTCGAGTCGAAGGGTGTCCTGCCGTGACAACGCAGATTGGCCAGACCGCCGAAAAGCCGACCACCCATCGGGTACGCGCGGAAAAGAAGGCCAAGGTCCACCTGAGCGAGGGCAAGAAGGCCGAACGAAAGCTCGGCTGGATGCTCTGCGCCCCGGCGGCGATCGTGATGCTCGCGGTCACCGCGTACCCGATCATCTATTCGGTCTGGCTCTCCTTCCAACGCTTCGACCTGAAGTTTCCCGACCAGCGCGAGTTCATCGGGCTGGGCAACTACGTGACCGTGCTGAGCAACCAATACTGGTGGACCGCGTTCGGCATCACCGCGCTGATCACCGTGGTCACCGTCGCGGTCGAGCTCGTGCTCGGCATGGCGCTGGCCTGGATCATGTTCCGCACGCTGATCGCCCGGGGGCTGGTCCGCACCGCGGCGCTGATCCCCTACGGCATCGTCACGGTGGTCGCCGCGTTCTCCTGGAAGTACGCGTGGACGCCGGGCACCGGCTATCTCGCCAAGCTGTTCACCGACGGCGCGCCGCTGACCGAGCGGGCCAGCTCGCTGGCGATCATCATGCTCGCCGAGATATGGAAGACCACGCCGTTCATGGCGCTGCTGCTGATGGCCGGCCTGGCCCTGGTGCCCGAAGACCTGCTGAAGGCGGCGTCGATGGACGGCGCCTCCGGCTGGCAGCGGTTCACCAAGGTGATGCTGCCGGTGATGAAGCCCGCCATCCTGGTCGCGCTGCTGTTCCGTACCCTCGACGCCTTCCGGGTCTTCGACAACATCTATGTGTTGACCGCCGGCTCCAACAACACCTCGTCGGTGTCGATGCTGGCCTACAACAACCTGATCCGCGGTCTCAACCTCGGCATCGGGTCGACCATGTCGGTGCTGATCTTCATCGCGGTCGCCATCATCGCGTTCGTCTTCGTGAAGCTCTTCGGCACCGCCGCACCCGGCAGCTCCGACGAAGGGAGGCGCTGATGGCCGTCATCGACCAGTCCGCCGGTGCCAGGTGGCGGTGGAGCGTCCTCGATCTTGTGGTGATCGTGTTCGCGCTGATCCCGGTGCTGTGGATCGCGTCGCTCTCGTTCAAGACCCCGGCGACGATCACCGACGGCAACTTCATCCCTCGGGAGTGGACGCTCGAGAACTACCGGAACATTTTCAACACCGACCAGTTTGTACGCGCTTTGATCAACTCGATCGGCATCGGGCTGATCTCGACCTTGGTCGCCGTGGTACTCGGCACGATGGCCGCGTACGCCATCGCCCGGCTCGATTTTCCCGGCAAGGGACTGCTGATCGGCATCTCGCTGCTGATCGCCATGTTCCCGCAGGTGTCGCTGGTCTCGCCGCTGTTCGAGATCGAGCGGAGCATCGGCCTGTTCGACACCTGGCCCGGCCTGATCCTGCCCTACATCACGTTCGGACTGCCGCTCGCGATCTACACGCTGTCGGCGTTCTTCCGGCAGATTCCGTGGGACCTGGAGAAGGCGGCCAAGATGGATGGCGCCACACAGGGTCAGGCGTTCCGCCGGGTGATCGCCCCGCTCGCCGCGCCCGGCGTCGTCACCACCGCGATCCTGGTCTTCATCTTCTGCTGGAACGACTTCCTGTTCGCGATCTCGCTGACCTCGACCGAGCGCTCCCGCACGGTCCCGGCAGCGCTGTCGTTCTTCCAGGGCGCCTCGCAGTTCGAGGACCCGACCGGCGCGATCTCCGCGGCGGCCGTGATCATCACCATCCCGATCATCCTGTTCGTGCTGTTCTTCCAGCGCCGCATCGTCTCCGGCCTGACCTCCGGCGCAGTGAAGGGTTAGGGGCGTTTTTCGTGGCTGACATCGTTCTGGACAAGGTGACCAAGGCGTTCCCCGACGGCACGCTCGCGGTCCAGGGGTTCAACCTGGAAATCGCCGACGGGGAGTTCGTGATCCTGGTCGGCCCCTCGGGTTGCGGCAAGTCGACAACCCTCAACATGATCGCCGGCCTGGAGGACATCACCTCCGGCGAGTTGCGCATCGACGGCAAGCTGGTCAACGACAAGGCACCGCGGGACCGCGACATCGCGATGGTGTTCCAGTCGTACGCCCTCTATCCGAACATGACCGTCCGGGAGAACATGGCGTTCCCACTGAAGCTGGCCAAGATGTCGAAGGAGGAGATCGACCGCAAGGTCGACGAGGCGGCGAAGGTGCTGGAGCTGACCGCGCTACTCGACCGCAAGCCGGCCAACCTGTCCGGCGGCCAGCGGCAACGGGTGGCGATGGGCCGGGCGATCGTCCGCTCTCCCAAGGCTTTCCTGATGGACGAGCCACTGTCCAACCTGGACGCCAAGCTGCGCGTGCAGATGCGGACGGTCGTGTCGCGGCTGCAGAGGCGGCTGGGGACGACCACGGTGTATGTGACGCACGACCAGACCGAGGCGATGACGCTCGGGGACCGGGTCGTGATCATGCGGGCTGGGGCGATCCAGCAGGTTGGCGAGCCGCAGGAGCTCTACGACTATCCCAACAACCTGTTCGTGGCCGGCTTCATTGGCTCGCCGTCGATGAACTTCCTGGTCGCGTCGGTGTCTGATGGGAAGTTGCGGACCGCGCTTGGTGATTTTCCGCTCGGGAAGCGGGTGCGGGGGGCGCTCGACTCCACGGCCGGGGACCTGATCGTCGGGATCCGGCCGGAGCATTTCGAAGACGCGTCCTTGATCGAAGACTCGATCCGGCAGCGGGGTGTCGAGTTCGAGGCGCCGGCTGATCTGGTCGAGTCGATGGGTTCCGATAAGTACGTCTACTTCACCGTGGAGGGGGAGAAGGCGAGCGCGGCGGAGCTCGAGGAACTGGCGGCCGATGTCGGCAGCAGCGACCTGCCGGCGAGCGGCTCCAACCTGGTGTGCCGCTTCTCGGCCGAGTCTCGCGTCAAGGAGGGCGACACCGCCCGCGTCTGGATCAACCTCGACAAAATCCACCTCTTCGACCCGTCAACGGGCCGCAACATCACGTTGCACGAGGGGCGGGCGTCCGGCGTGACCGCGTAGTTGATCTCTCCTTGCACTGCACCCATATACGCGCCACTTGAACACACATTCAGGTGGCGCGTGTATGAGTGCCGAGCGGCCCTTTACCTCCGCGGGTTCGGCCGAGGAGCCTCGGGTCCTACGCGTTCAGTCAGATTCTTACGTCGGTTTCCGCGACGGTCGAAACGTGGGACGGATCCGGTTCATGCTCGATCTCTTGCGTTATGCGCCGCGGGAAGCCAATCGCGGCCGTCAGCGCACCCAGGGCTGCGACGACGAATATCACCCAGAACGCGGAGTGGAAAGCGTTTACCCCGGCCCGTGAGACGAGGACCGTCGACACGACAGCCACGCCGACGGCGCCCCCGATCTCGCGCATGGTTTCGACGAGCCCGGACGCCAGACCGGTCATCGAGTGCGTGACACCGGACAGAGCGCCGATCTGTGCGGCCGGAGCAGCCATTCCCCCGGCAACGCCAGCTAGGAGCAGCGCCGGCAGCAGGTCGGTTGCGAAGTTCCCTCCAGCCGGAACCCGCGTCAACAACAGGGCGGAGATCGCGAGGAGCGATTGGCCCGCGACGAGTAGGCGCCGCACGCCCACCACCGCGACGAGCTTCCCTCCCGTGATCGCAGCCGCCACGAACGACGTCGCCGTTGTGGCCAGCCAGGCGACGCCCGTCCGCGTCGGCGAATAGCCGAGAACCTGTTGCATCAGCAGCGAACCGAGGAAGATGAAGGCGAAGAACGCTCCGAACGTGAAGAACGCCGACAGGTTCGCCGCCACCAGCGTGCGGTTGCGCACCGCGGAGCGGGGCACCAGCGGTGACCGTGACCGCCTTTCGATCCTCACGAAAGCGGACAGCATCAAGACGGAAGTGGCGAACAGTCCGAGCGTCGACACGGAACCCCAGCCGGAGTCGGCGGCGCGGTTGAGCGCGTAGACGAGCAGGAGCAGGCCTCCGGTCACGGTGACCGCGCCGGCGACGTCGAAGCGTCCGCTCCTGCGACGGTCGCCGGCGTCGACGGGCAGGAAGACAGCCGCCATCGCGATGAGGAGGACGCCGATCGGAACGTTGATGAGGAAGACCCAGTGCCAGCCTGGGCCGTCGGTGAGCAGACCACTTGCGATCACCCCGACCGACGCTGACACCCCGGTGACGGCGCCGAAGAGCCCGAGCGCGCGATTGCGCTCGGCGCCTTCCGCGAAGGTCACGGCGAGGATCGAGAGGGCGGCCGGCGGGATGAGCGCCGCCCCGAAGCCCTGCAGGGCTCGGGCGCCGATCAGGAACTCGGCGGATCCCGCCACGCCCGCGAGCAGTGAGGCGAACGAGAACAGTGTCAGTCCCGTCAGTAGCATGCGGCGGCGCCCCAGAAGGTCGGCCATCCTGCCGCCGAGTAGCAGGAATCCGCCGAGCATGAGGCCGTACGCGATGATGATCCATTGCAAGGTGTTCTGCCCTATGCCGAGATCCTGCTGGATCGAGGGCAGGGCGACGTTCACGATCGCAACATCGAGCACGACCATGAACTGCGCCGTGCACGCCAGTGCGAGGACCATTCCTTGATTTGTGTGTGCCTTGGTTTCCATTATGGATTCCTTTTACGTCTCGATGGGTGCACGTTGCACTCCAACTCTTAGAATTGGCCGTACCTCGATGGTTCCGGCCCGCGCGCCGGGTATCTGTTCCTTGGTCTCTGCGGACCGGCCGTCAGAAATCAGGACCCTTGCCGTCGCGGACCGGGACGAGCGCGGCTAGAGCGAGCGTGCGCAGGCGCACGCTCGCTCCTAGCAAAGCGTCGGTCGCTCAGCCGCTAGTCGTCCAGGCTGCCCATCGTCAGGTTGACAGTGGTTCCAGTCATCCCGCTTGCCTTATCAGACACCATGAAGACCGCTACGTTAGCCATCTCCGCGAGAGTCATAAGCCGTCGCGGGTGGGTCTTGCTTGCGAGAAACCCTTGGAACTGTTCCCAGGTCATTCCCGTTGCCTCGGCGCGAGGCTCGAAGGCTTCCTTGATCGTGCGTGTCTCCGGCATGCCCTGTGGTCGCAGGCCGACGACGCGAATGCCCAGGGGAGCGAGCTCGGCGGATAGATCTCGAGTGAGTGCTTCCTTGGCGGCCTGCGCCGGACCATAGCCTCCCACCAATGGGAGACCCGTCCGCGAGTGGAGTGCGGTGACGGTCATGATCACCCCCGACTTGTTGGGGATCATGTACCTCGCGGCCAGGCGTGCGGTCAGGAAGTACGACGTCGTGTAGGCCGTGATCGCCAGGGAGAACAGCCGGGCATCCAGCTCGACCAGAGGCACACCCACAATCTTCGCATTCGGGATCCCGACCGCGTTGAACGAGATATCGACGCGGCCCGCCTTATCGATCACGGACTGCAGATGCCTGTCCACAGCGTGTTCGTCGACAGCGTCGACCTCGGCCGCCTCGGCGGATCCGCCGGCGGAAACGATGTCCTCAGCGACCGCCTCGACCGGTGCCCGGAGGCGCCCGGTGAGAAAAACCTCGGCACCCTCGCCCGCAAAGGCGCGTGCGACTGCACCGCCGATCGCGCCTCCGGCTCCGTAGATCACCGCGACCTTGTCCTTCAGCATCTCTCTGGTTCCTTTCTGCGCCATGGGTGGTCACACCTGCCCACCTCGTGAGTGGAGACCGACGGCTGAAACTCATCTGCGCGGGCCTGCCTTTCGCCATCCGTCGGCGTCCGGATCGTCAGAGCCGTCGATGATGTAGACACCGCGACGTCGAGAAAGGGGCGCCCGCCGACCGCCCCCTTCGGCCCGGCCGGTGTCCATACAGAAAATGCGACAAGATGCGGGAAGAGGGTGACCCGAGGGTGGGCGAAGTGGCAGCCGACTTGATCTCACGGGCGCGGGCCGGGGACGGCGACGCGTTCCGGGAGCTGACCGAGCCGCACCGCCGGGAGCTGCAGGTCCACTGCTACCGGATGCTCGGATCGTTCCAGGGCGCCGAGGACGCCCGGCAAGACACGCTGCTGGCCGCCTGGCAAGGCTTCGCAGCGTTCGATGGACGCGCCAGGCTGCGCACCTAGCTTTACCGGATCGCCACCAACCGGTGCCTCAACGCGCGCCGGTTGGCCAGCCGACGCCAAGCCAAGGAGTAGAACGTGCCCAACGTTGAACCGCCGGAGCCGGCCCGCCTCGGCGAGGTCGTCTGGCTCGAGCCAGTTCCCGACGCCCGCCTTGAGGGTGCCATCGACGCTCCGCTCGGCCCAGATGCCCTGCTACGAGCAGACCGAAGCCATCTCCCTGGCCTTCGACGTAGGCGAACAACGTGGACGAGGCCGCAGTGGTCCGTAGCCCAAGATCAGCGGCGTTGATGGTCTGCATCGCGTGCACGGCGTCGCGCTCCAAGTCGCGCAGCCCTCGACCTCCGGGGACGCGCGGCGCGTTGCATTCGCATCATCGGGGTTTATCCGTGTCGCGGCCATCCCCCTGGGCGCCGACCCACGACGCTGACCGCGTGGCGTCCTCTCAGGGCGGGGTGGTCGGGCGGTCGGGCTCGTGTCTAGGGTTTGCGGCCTACGCCACCGAACGCGCCGAGCTCGTGGACGTCGTCGCCGGGATCCGCGCGCCAGAGTGGCACCGACACCACGCCGGGCTCGACGAGCTCGAGGCCGGCGAAGAAGCTGGCGATCTCTTCGGGCCTGCGGTTGTTGTAGGCCACCGCCCCGGTCTCGGCGTATTCCTCGGCGGCCTTTTCCGCCTCGTCGACCGCGTCCTCGCTGGTGCCGTCATTGATGGCCAGATAACTCCCCGAGGGCACGGCGTCGAGCAGGCGCTTGACGATGCCGCGCGCTTCTTCGGTGTCGGGGACGTGACCGAGGACCCCACTGAGGATGATCGCGATCGGCGCGGCGAAGTCGAGCGTCTTTCCGGCCTCGATGAGGATCCGGTCGGGGTCGTGCAGATCCGCGTCGATGTAGGCGGTGCGACCCTCCGGCGTGCCCACCAGCAGCGCGCGGGCGTGCACGAGCACCAGTGGGTCGTTGTCGACGTAGACCACCCGCGCGTCCGGTGCGACGCGCTGCGCCACCTCGTGCGTGTTGTCGAAGGTGGGCAGTCCGGTGCCGATGTCGAGGAACTGCCGCACCCCGGCCTCGCCGGCGAGGTAGCGCACGCTGCGCTTGAGGAACGCGCGCGACGCCCGGGCCAGCTCTACGACGCCGGGGAAAGTGGCGCGGTATTGGTCCCCCGCGGCGCGGTCGGCGGCGAAGTTGTCCTTGCCACCCAGCCAGTAGTTCCAGATGCGAGCAGAATGCGGCACGGTGGTGTCGATGGCCGGCTGCGCACCGTGTTCGGCGTCCGACTGCATTGTCACGATGAAAACCTACGCTTCCGATCGTTCGCGGCTTGACGGACCGTCACCCATTCTCGGGTGCCGCACCGGATACCGCAACGCCGTCTCTGCCCGCCGCCACGGGCCAGCCGTCCATGGCGTGGGCGAGACCGACGGCGAGTCCAGCCGCCGGGCCAGTGGGCGACCTCCCAGCAGCCGCTGTTGGCGCCGGACGCGTTCGGCCTGTGGAACCCGGGCTTCAGGTCTTCATTACCGGCGTGCCTCCTGTTGCGTGGCTTGCGGGTCCCGTCCGCCTGCGCAGCGATCGTCGAGTCGACCTGGGTCGAGAAGAGGAGGTCGCAGTCGGTTTGGCTGTAGCCATCCGCCGCCAGCTCGGTGATTGCGCCGGAGTGCAACTCGAGAACCCACCGGCTAGGTGGGCCAGCAGCGAACCTCATGGCCTGAAGACCAATGCGGAACATCCAGCTGTCCGATCATCCACCGGCTCGTGCGCCTCGACCAGTACCCCGGCCTGGTCCTGGCGACCTCTGCGGTGTCACAAGATCAAGTCCGAGTCGCCACATCCGTCGCCGGCTATGTGGACCAGCCTGCTGGAGGTGCGCGCCGACCGCCGTTAGGCAGCCTCCGGCTTACGCCTGATGCGTGACCTGCTGTCGCTGGGTGTCGACCGATCGGGCCAATGACGTCAAGCGATGCTTCGTCCACTCTGTGTAGGTGACGTCCACAATGGCAGTTCTAGTCGCAATCGGTACGGTGATCGGCTTTTTAGCTGGTCGTGGGTATCAGGTTGCCGCGCGGGCGTGGGTGGATTACAAGAAGACCAAAGCGGCGGTACCGGAGTTGTTGAAGCTATTTTGGGCGGCGGTGCGCGCCGCGATCGTTGTAGGCACGGTCGCGCTAGCCTGGACGGCGGGCTCCGTCTGGATTGGAGCCTCGGGTGCCTCAGGTGATAGGCCCACGCCAGCCTCAACTCCGCTGCCGTCTACGTCCCGGCCGCGATAACGGCGATCTACGAGGTTCGTTGGATCACCGGCGACGTCCCCCATCGGCGTTTGCGCACGACGGTCGAACACGTGTTCAGACCCTTGCCGACAGCTATCTTGCGTTGGGGCGGGTGGATGATGCGGTCCGAGGCGGGCACTGCGAGGGTGACGAGATGCTGTGCGAGTTGGGTGTGTGGATCTGCGTGCAGGCCGGGATCGAGTATGTGACCTCGGCGATCATGGCGCCGCTCTGAGCTGGCTGACACCGGGGGTGGAGTTGGCGCTGCGAGCCGGTGACCCCGAGTCCGCTCTGGAGCAGCTCGTCCCGCTGCGAGCGGCGAGTCTGGCCGCCACCAGCAGCGCCTTCGATGGTCTTCAGCGCCGAGTGGATACGGCTCTTGCCCAAGCGAAGGGAGGACCGGCCCGGTGGCGTTGGCGGTCTTCTGGTCCGAGCCGGAGCACCGGGCGGTGATCGCGCGGTGGCCACGGCTGGCGGCGTTCCTGGGTACGACCTGGGATGAGTGTCGGCGGCGCACCGAACGTTACTGCGTTCTGGTGGAGGACCACGGCTTCAGGACCGTTCAGCTACCGGGGGACGTGAGCGGGTTCGAGACGTATCTTGCCGCAACCGGTGTCGCCGAACCGTGAGAGCGGGATCTGTTCGCCTATCCGGACCTGCGTACGGTCGATCCACAACGGCGGCCACGACCTGGCATGCGACCTCGTGGAGGAGGCCGTTGTGCTGGCTGGCCGGAAGGCCGTCGAGAAGATCGGCGGCCAGACGTAGACCCTGGCTGACGTGGCTGGATTGGGTGAGGCACGACGCACGATGCAGCTGCACTTGGCCCGCAGGCGAGTCTGTGTACCCGTGTACACCACCCATGACTGCGTGTGACGGAGCCGGTGCTCTGGCCATGCCCAGAGCGAGGCAGCGTCATCGCGAATGTCCTGCGGGAGGCGATCAGTGATGTCGGCGACCGTTTGGACGGCGTCGCGGGCTTCGGCTCCGCGGCTGGCGACCGTGAGCGCTTGCGCGCGGGCCGCGTGGAGTCCGGCCGCTGCTGCCGACGCCGCGTTTGGCGAAGCGGCCGCCGCGCGGTCTGCGATCGTGATCACGGCTTGTGGCGCCCGCCGTCGTAGCAGCCCTTTACCGCAGTAGGCGGGTGTCGCCATCGCCGGACCGCTCGGCTGCGGTCGAATCCGACGACCTCCTTGGTCGACGACGTCGCCGCGACCAAACGTATGATTGCCGCACAAGGGGGGCCAGATGGACCAATAATGGACGAAGCGAGGCTGTTGCATTTTGATCGGGTGGATCGACGGATCTAGTTCGTGATCGAGCCGCACCGCCTGCTTGGTCGGCGTGTGTCCACGCGCCACTCAATCGGGAGGCACATCGATGGCGAGCGACCCCGCCGATGCGGACATTGCTCTGTCGCTGAACCTCAACGGGAGCGCTCGTCGGTTGCGGTTGGACAGTCGCGTAACGCTGCTCGACGCGTTGCGCGAGCACCTCGGCATGACCGGCACGAAGATGGGCTGCGACCAGGGAGCGTGCGGGGCCTGCACGGTCCTACTCGACCGGAAGCGGGTGCTGTCGTGTCTCGTGTTGGCCGCGCAGTGCGAGGGCCGCGATGTCACGACGATCGAGGGATTGGCGCGGGACGGACAACTGCATCCGGTTCAGGAAGCGTTCATTCGGCACGACGGTTTTCAGTGCGGCTTCTGCACACCCGGGCAGATCATGTCGGCGGTCGCGCTGCTCGAAGAGGGCAGAGCGGGATCCGATGAGGAGATCCGCGAGTTCATGAGCGGCAATCTCTGCCGTTGCGGGGCATATCCGAATATCGTCGCCGCGATCCGGGAGGCCGCAGGGCGGGACGGCGTGTAGCGATGGGACCCTTCGAGTACGTCCGTGCTGACGACGTGGCCGCCGCGGTGGCATTGGTAAGCGCCGACGCCAGGGCTGACTACCTCGCCGGGGGTACGACCCAGCTCGACCTGATGTTGAAGGACGGTGTGATCGCCCCGCAGCGGCTGGTCGACATCACTCGTCTGCCGCTGCGCGGGGTAACCGCACGAGAGGAAACCCTCCAGGTCGGTGCGCTGACCACGATGGAGGAGTTGGCGGCCGACTCGACGGTGGCCCAGCGGGCGTCGTTCGTGCGCGAGGCGTTGCTGGCGGGAGCTTCGCCGCAGCTGCGCAACATGGCGACGATCGGCGGGAACCTCCTGCAGCGCACGCGCTGTCGTTACTTCCGCGACTCGACGGTGACGGCGTGCAACAAGCGCATCCCGGGCGCTGGGTGTGCGGCGGTGCGCGGTCCGGCACGGATGCACGCGATCCTGGGCGCCGGCGAACACTGCATTGCCTTGCACGCCTCGGACCTGTGCGTGCCGCTGGTCGCGCTCGACACCCTCGTAGACATCCGGGGCGTCGACGGGTCGCGCAGTGTCCCGCTGACCCAGTTCTATGTCCTACCTGGAGAGCGTCCGGACATCGAGAACGTGCTCCAGCACGGCGAGCTCATCACGCGGATTCGAATACCGCTACTGCCGGTCGGGACGCGGTCCGGCTACTTGAAGGTGCGCGACCGAGCCTCCTACGAGTTCGCGCTCGCCTCCGCGGCCGCGGCGCTGCTGATCGAGGATGGCACGATCGTGCGCGCCCGCCTCGCTCTCGGCGGTGTCGGGACGGTGCCGTGGCGGGCTCTCGAGGCCGAGGAGATTCTTTACGGTGCACCCGCCACAGGCCGAACGTTCCGGGCCGCGGCGCAGGCCGCGCTTGGTGATCCGTTCACGGTCGCCGGCACCGCTTTCAAGGTCGAGCTCGCCGAGCGCACGATCGTCCGAATCCTGCACACCGTATCGGGGGTCCGGTCATGACGACCCCGCGCGAGAAGGTTATCGGTGCTCCCGTCGATCGGGTCGACGGGAAGCTCAAGGTGACCGGGGCCGCGCTCTACCCGTCGGATTTCAGCTTTCCCGACCTCACGCATGCTGTCCTGGTGCAGTCCACGATCGCGGCTGGAACTATCAGGGGTATCGATGCCTCGAAGGCGGAGGCCGGGCCGGGCGTCCTCGCGGTGATCACGTACGAGAACGCACCTGCTCTCGTCGAAGGGCCGATGACCCCGCTCGGGCCTTCGCCTCCGTTCCCGCTGAGGGACAACCGGATTCTGCACCAAGGCCAGCATGTGGCCGTCGTGGTGGCGCGGACGCGCGAACACGCGCGCGCCGCGGCGCGACTGGTCGAGATTGACTACGAAGAGACTGCTGCGGTATTGAGGATCGACGATCCCCGCGCCCCGGTATTGGTCAATCGGTGGGGGCAGGACATCGACCGTGGGGATGTCACCGCGGCGCTGGCCTCCGCCGAGGTGGTCTACGACGAGATCTTCACGACGGCGGCGGTGACCCCCAACCCGATGGGGCTCTTCGCCACGGTGGCCCGCTGGGAAGGTAATCGGCTGACCGTGCACGACGCGAGCCAAGACCCG